>Ga0316195_10000727_pt1 | contig 13811 bp, 12 predicted proteins | sample Phised1_MG_FD_204937 | JGI IMG/M metagenome (GOLD analysis project Ga0316195, IMG submission 204937) | Coastal sediment microbial communities from Maine, United States - Phippsburg sediment 1 | ecosystem: Environmental > Aquatic > Marine > Coastal > Sediment | place: USA: Maine | collected... | reverse complement strand
AGTGGGCTATCAGTTGCTGTCGTCGTCCCAGAGCCATTGAGCGAAATCCTGATCGGTTCAAATGGCATTACCACTCTGTGATGAGACAAAAGATCACTCCTGATCAAAGGAAGCTGCAGCTGTTTCATTGCCCATAGTAAGTCGCCTCCTGGGCCTCAATCATTTGAGGCCCTTTTTTTAGTTTTTGAAGCCCTTTTGTAAGACGACCAACAGCGATGTGAAGGTTGATTGCGCGACCTTTCGCTCGCGCCGGCGGCGGGTAAAATTTGAGATGCAATACGCCGATTGTCACTGCTATGATTGCGATATTGTGGTGCGGGGCATTATGGCCGATGTCCTTTCAGATGTTTACGACCAACCATGCAGAGACAGGCGGACAAAAATGATTGCTCTTATGAAATTTTTTGACCGGCGATCCCCTGCGCAGCTGTTTGCCACGGCTCTTGCCCTCATGGCGGCCGTGGCGGTGCTGGATCATCTCACCGGTGCAGAGCTGTCATTTTCGATCTTCTACCTGTTGCCGATTGTGCTGGTCTCATGGTACTCACCGCGCTGGCAGGGGTACCTCTTCTGTGGGTCCGCGGCCATCGTCTGGCTGCTGGTTGATTATGCCTCCAGCCATATCTACAGCAACGGGCTTATCCCCATCTGGAACTCGACAGTAAGGTTCAGTTTCTTCCTGATAACGGCAACGCTCCTGGCTGAGTTGAAGGCCCGTCTGAAGATTGAGAAAGCCATGGCAAAAGCCGACGGGCTCACCGGGATCTTCAATGCGCGTGCTTTCAAGGAGCTTTCCGGCAGCTTTCTCGATCTGGCTGCCCGCCACCGCCATCCGGTTGTGCTGGGCTACATTGATGTGGATAATTTCAAGGCCGTCAACGACAACTTCGGTCACTCGGAAGGAGACCGCGTTTTGAAAGCGGTGGCGTATACGCTGGCCCGCAGTGTGCGTGCGACAGATATTGTCGGCCGGCTTGGCGGCGATGAGTTTGCCGTCTTTTTGCCAGAAACCGACTACGCCGGGGCCCAGGTGATGTTCACCAGGATTCATGAAGAATTGCAATCTGCCGCGGCCAACGGCGGCTGGCCGATTGGCTTCAGCGTCGGTGTTGCCGTCTTTACTGCCGGCCCAGACTCGATCGACGTGGCGCTCAAGTTTGCCGACAACCTCATGTACCGGGTCAAGAAAGCCGGTAAGAACAACCTCCTCTACGAAGTACATGCCGCGGTCCATGAGGATTAGGCCGAGGTGATGCTTGCCGATGGCTCGTTACCCCAAGGCTAAAATTTAACGCCGAAGCAGCAAGTTCATCAACTTGCGGGAGTTTTAAAAATTGTCTTTCGGGCTTGCTATTCTCGATGGACTGCTATAATTAGCAGCAGAAATTTTAATGTGTCTGTTGTGAAGTTTCGCATGATGTGATGGACCGTTCGTCAAAAATTGAAAAGGGAGAGTTCTATGTCTATGATCAAGGAGTTCAAAGAGTTTGCTGTCAAGGGGAACGTCGTCGACATGGCGGTGGGTATCATCATCGGCGGCGCCTTCGGTACAATCGTCAAGTCTCTGGTCGCCGATGTAATCATGCCGCCCATCGGTATGCTGCTGGGCAATGTCGATTTCTCGGAACTCTTCCTGGTACTCAAGAGCGGCGGTACGGAGGGGCCCTACAGAACCCTCGCCGAAGCCCAAGCTGCAGGCGCGGTGACCATTAATTACGGGCTGTTTTTCAACGCCGTGGTCAGTTTTGTCATCGTGGCCTTTGCCGTGTTCATGCTGATCCGGTCCATCAACAAGTTGAAGCGCGAGGAAGAGGCGCCGGCGGCAGAACCGACGACCCGTGACTGCCCGTTCTGCTGCTCTTCAATTTCCCTGAAGGCGTCCCGTTGCCCCCATTGTACCTCGGAGATCAGTGCCTAGACGGTTGCTTTTCAGCAAGGCTAAACAGGACAACCCCCGACCATCAATGGTCGGGGGTTGTTGCTTTGAGCGGAGGAGGTGGTGCTCTACTGAACAGAGACTTGAGACCCGTTTCCCGGCAGATTCCCGTGCAAACCCGGATCGTTATTAAGCAGGCAAAGGTGTTAACGCTGCAATGGCAGCGGTTGTAACTGTGCGCGGCAGGGTTCCGGTAAAGACGTCTGGTCCAGCCAGCCCCAGAGATGTCGGCCCTTCTGCTTTTGCAGAGGGGCTCTTTCGTTTTCTTTGTATGCTTAGATCGCCGACAGTGGACGACGGGCGTTAGACACTATTCACGTTTGTTGAAGAGAAATTAATTTGTATCCATCCATATGGGGCTGAATTACCGAGACAGCTGTGTTAGGATATTTTCAGTTTTTCCCTTGCTGAGCGTGGTTTTAGCATGAGTAAGCCTTCAGAAGTATTGGTGGAAATCTTTTCCGACGGAGCCTGTTCCGGCAATCCGGGACCGGGTGGCTGGGGAACCATCCTGCGTTGCGGGGGACACGAAAAGGAGCTCTCCGGCTATGCCGCGGAGACCACCAATAACCGCATGGAGTTGCTTGGCGCCATTGCCGGCTTCGAGGCACTGACACGCCCTTGCCAGGTGAGGCTGACCACCGATTCGGAATATGTCAAAAAGGGGATGACCGAATGGATCGACGGCTGGGTCAGGCGTGGTTGGAAGAATGCCCAGAAGAAGCCGGTTGCCAATCGTGACCTCTGGGAGCGCCTGCTGGAATTGGCCGGGCAGCACCAGGTCGAGTGGCACTGGGTGCGCGGTCATGATGGCCATGCCGAGAACGAGCGCTGTGATGCGCTGGCCAGGGCCGCCATCGAGGTGGGCCGGAACGGCTGCTGATCTGCAGCAAGGAATAGACTTGGCCGGTTTTTCTGTTAGGCTGAACTGATGCTGCAAAGAGGTTAAAGTTGGCCTGATTTATTGCCGGGAGGGCAGTTTACTGCATATGTCACCTGCAACCACTTCTGCACAAATGCTGGCAGCGCCGGATTTCGAATCATTCCTGGCTTTGGGGATCTACTGCTGCATCGCTCTTTTTCTGATCGCTGTCCTGCTGCTGCTCTCTTGGGGGGTTGGCAATAAAACCCGTTCGCGGCAGAAGCAGGAACCTTACGAATCGGGTATTTACCCCCTCGACAACGCCCGCCTCAAGGGGCCGGTGCCTTTCTACTTGGTAGCCATTTACTTCATCATTTTCGATGTCGAAGTGATCTTTGTGGCTTCCTGGGCCGTTGCCTACGACCGGCTTGGCTGGAGCGGTTTCGCCCACGTCTGTTTCTTTATCTTCATCCTCTTTCTCGGCCTGGTTCACCTCTGGAAAACCGGTGGCCTCGACTGGGGGCCACGGGCCCAGCGGCAGAACCGCAGCGCGGAACGGAGCGTCGTGTGAGCGAACAGCTGCCGCCCAATGTCATTCTGACGACCCTCGACGATGCCATCAACTGGGGGCGCAAGAACAGCCTCTGGCCGATGTTCTTCGGGCTGTCGTGCTGTTTCGTCGAAATGATGACCAGTATGACGCCCCGCTTTGACCTCGCCCGCTTCGGTGCCGAAGTGCTGCGCAGCACGCCGCGCGAAGCCGATCTGATGATCATTTCCGGGACACCCTTCAAGAAAATGGGCGCGAGTATGCTACGTGTCTACGAGCAGATGGCCAATCCCAAGTGGGTCATAGCCATGGGCAGCTGCGCCAACTCTGGCGGCATGTACGACGTCTACAGTGTCATGCAGGGGGTCAACCAGGTGCTGCCCGTCGATGTTTACGTGCCCGGCTGCCCGCCGCGCCCGGAAGCGTTCATGCAGGGGTTGTTGCTGCTCCAGGAGAAGATCGCCAGCGAGGAACGACCAGCCCGCAAGGTGCTTGGCCTCAAGGGCGGCAGCGAGGGAACGTCCTTGCCGCTGCTGGTCGATGGTGTCAGTAAGAGCCGTGACACGCGCGGCCCCGGCTTCGGCAACAATCCGAATCGCGGCACCTCGGCACAGGCCCCCGGCTTCTGGGGGAGCCGCGCCGTGGAAATGTGGCGGCCAGCCCAGCCGCGCGTCGAGTTTGTCACCTCGGCTGGCGACCTGCGCAAAACCCTGCACGAACATTTCGGCGACCGGGTGCGGGAAGACGCCAAGGGCGTCGACATGCCGACCTTCTGGACCGACCCGGTTACGGCACCGGAACTGCTCAGCTTCCTCAAGGATCGGGCTCCGACGCGCTTCCGGCGCCTCGAGGATCTGACCGCCATCGATGAGCGCTCCCGCAGCAGGCGCCCCGCCCACGATTTCACTCTCGTTTACCACCTGTTGTCTTACGATGATCCCGGCTACCTGCGTGTGAAGGTCCCTTTGCATGGCGAGAGCCCCTCGGCACCGACGGCCACAGGGGTCTGGACGACGGCCAACTGGTACGAGCGCGAAGTGTTCGACATGTTCGGCATCGACTTCCAGGGGCACCCCGACCTGCGCCGGATTCTCATGCCCCACAACTGGCAGGGGCATCCGCTGCGCAAGGAGCACGTCTCCCGCGCCACCGAGATGGCGCCTTTTACTCCGGAAGCGGCCATGCAGATGGTGCCGCGGGATGCCGAGAGCTTTTTTGGCGGTGCCGAGATCACGAGGGTCGACGACGAAACCATGGTGCTCAACCTCGGACCGCACCACCCTGGCACCCACGGTGTGTTACGCTTGGTCGCCAGGCTCAACGGCGAGGAGGTCGAAGACGTCGACGTTGATCTCGGCTACCACCATCGCGGCGCCGAAAAAATTGCCGAGCGACAGCACTGGAATCAGTATATCCCCTACACCGACCGCATCGACTACCTCTCCGGGGTACAGAACAACCTGGCCTACCTGCTGCCCCTCGAGACCCTGCTCGGTGTCGAAGTGCCGGAGCGTGCCCAGGTCATCCGGGTGATGCTCTGCGAACTGTTCCGCCTCGCCAGCCACTTGGTCTGGCTGGGGACTTTCGCCCATGACGTCGGCGCCATGACCCCGGTTTTCTATGCCTTCGAATCACGCGAAAAGATTTTCGACATCATCGAACAGATTACCGGCGGTCGCATGCACCCCTCCTGGTTGCGCATCGGCGGACTACCGATGGACCTGCCCGAGGGCTGGAAGCAGACCGTGGATATTTTCACCCGCGACTTCGACAAGCGCATCGACGAGTTCGACCGCATGCTCACCGATGGGCCTATTTTCAGGGGGCGCACCGAGGGGATCGGCGTCACCACCCTTGACCAGGCCATCGACTGGGGGATGTCCGGGCCGAATCTGCGGGCCTGCGGCCTGGCCTGGGACCTGCGCAAAAAAATGCCCTATTCCGGTTACGAGCGTTTCGATTTTGAAATCCCCACGGCCAGCAGCGGCTGCAGCTATGCCCGTTACCTGGTGCGTCTTGCCGAGCTGCGCCAGAGTCTGCGTATCGTCAAGCAGGCTGCCGCGGATATGCCCGATGGCCCCTACGTGACCAGCGATTTCCGCTATGCGTTCCCCGAGCGCAACGCCGGCAAGCAGGATATCGAGACGCTGATCCATCATTTCATGAACGTAGCGCGCGGCATGACGCCGCCGCGCGGCGAGTGCTATCGCGGCATCGAGTCGAGCAAGGGCGAGTACGGCTACTACGTGGTCAGCGATGGCGGCAACACCCCGTACCGGCTGCGCATCCGCACGCCGAGCTTCGCCCACATGCAGGTCTTCCCGAAAATAACCAAGGGGTGGATGATCTCAGACCTGATCATGGTGCTGGGAGCGATCGATTTCATTTTGGCGGACTTGGACCGATAGACCCGCAAGGCGCGCGGCATGTGGCGTGTGGCGCGAAAAGACGTAAGGCATGATGAAAGAACTTCTTCCAAAGGACCAGCTCGACAGCTTCAAGGCCCGTGCGGCGGCGATCGCACATCCCCATGAGCTGATCATCGACCTGCTGCGGGCAATCCAGGCGCACCACGGCTGGGTCCCCGACGCCGGTGTGCTCTTGACGGCCGAAACACTCGGGGTGCTGCCGATCGAGGTGGAAGAGGTGGCCACCTTCTATGACAAGATTTTCCGGCGCGCTGTGGGGCGACGGGTGATCCACGTCTGCGATTCGATCTGCTGCTGGTCGACCGGGGCGGAGATGATCATCACCCATCTGCAACAGAGCCTCGGCATCGGTCTGGGGGAGACCACGGTCGATGGCGTCTTCACCCTGTTGCCGACCTGCTGCCTCGGCGCCTGCGGTGACGCCCCGGCGATGATGATCGGCCTGACCACCCACGGCCGCCTGACTCCGGCGGAAATCGACGAAATTCTGCACAAGGAGCGTGCCGCGCTGGCGGCCGATGATTGACGAATGAACGCTTATCCACAGGTGCTCTTCAAAAATCGCCGGCCAGGTGAGACGGTCCTGCTCCCTGAGTACGAAAAGAGCGGCGGCTACCAGGGACTGCGCGCCGCCCTCAAGCTGACCCCTGCGGAAGTTTGCGCACAGGTCAAGGACTCCGGTTTGCGTGGGCGCGGCGGGGCCGGTTTCCCGACCGGCATCAAGTGGTCGTTCTTCCCGGCGGATGCCCCGGGGGACAAGTACCTGGTCTGCAACGGCGACGAAATGGAGCCGGGCACCTACAAGGACCGCCAGCTGCTGCTGGCCGATCCCCACCAGCTGGTGGAGGGGATGGTGATCGCCGCCTATGCCCTGCAGACTCCGGTCGGCTACATCTTCTTGCGTTATGCCTACGAAGACTGTTCGCAACGGGTCGAGCGGGCCATCGAGGAGGCCCTCGCCGCCGGCTATCTGGGCAAGAACATCCTCGGCTCCGGTTTCGATGCCGAACTGCATGTGCATCGCAGTGCAGGGCGCTACATCCTCGGCGAGGAGACGGCCCTGCTCAACGGTCTCGAGGGGCGCCGGCCCAACCCGCGCTCCAAGCCGCCCTTCCCGGCCCAGCGCGGCCTTTTCGGCCGGCCGACCAACGTCAACAACGTGGAAACGCTGGCCAACGTGCCGCATATCATGACCCACGGCAGGGTGTGGTTCCACGAGCTGGCCCTGAACCCCTTGAGCGCCGGGACCAAGCTGTTCGGCCTGTCCGGGCATCTCAACCGCACCGAGTGCTTCGAGCTGCCGCTCGGCATCACCCTGCGGGAGGTGGTGGACGATTTCGGTGGTGGCGTGCGCGGCGGCAAGAAATTCAAGGCCTGCCTGCCTGGCGGGGCGTCGACGCCCTACCTGACAGCCGAGCATCTCGACCTTATGATGGATTTCAACCCCCTCGAAGAGGTCAAGAGTCGCCTCGGCACTGCGGGCGTGACAGTCTTCGATGAAGACACCTGCATGGTGGCGGTGACGCGCAATCTCAACCAGTTTTTCGCCCGTGAGAGCTGTGGCTGGTGCACGCCGTGCCGCGACGGCCTGGCGATGATCTCCTGGCTGCTCGACCGCATCGAGCTCGGCCAGGGGACGGCAGACGACCTGGCCATGCTGCACGACCAGGTGCGCAACATCAGGGGCCGCTCCTTCTGCGCCCTGGCGGAAGGGGCCATGGGCCCGGTCGAGGCGCTGCTGCGCCTCTTCGAAGACGAGATCAAGGCGCATATCAAGCGGAGGGGCTGTCCTTTTGCCTGATGTGAAGATTGATTTTTTAACGCAAAGATGCAAAGAAAGCTCAGGGTTAAGCCTCGTCGGCATAAAGAGGTTTGTTCAACTTTGCGCCTTAGCGGTTCAGCGTTAAATGCTTTTTAGGTTTTGTTTAAAAATCGGAATTGATCCGAATTGATTTCTGGCCAGAAAGATTCTGGCTGAGTTTTTACTAAAAGAGTAACAATGCCGAAGCTGACCATCGACAATCTTGAAGTGAGCGTACCCGAGGGGACCAACGTCCTTGAGGCGGCGCGCGCTCTCGATATCGTCATCCCGCACTTCTGCTATCACGAAGCGCTCGGAGCGGTCGGTTCCTGTCGCCTGTGTGCCATGATGTTCGTCGATGGTCCGGTCAAAGGGCTGCAGATGGCCTGCATGATCAAGGCGCAGGACGGCATGGTCGTCTCGTCGACGGCCCCGGAGGCGACGGAGCTGCGCGCACACGTCATCGAGTGGACGATGATCAACCACCCGCACGACTGCCCGGTCTGTGACGAGGGCGGTGAATGCCAGCTGCAGGAGATGACCGTGGCCGGCGGTCACGGCAACCGCCGCTACCGGGGGAAGAAGGCCACTTATACCAACCAGGACCTCGGCCCCTTCGTTCAGCAGGAAATGAACCGCTGCATCACCTGTTACCGTTGCGTGCGCACCTACCGCGACTATTGCGGCGGCACCGACTACGGTGTGTTCGGCTCCCGCAACCGCGTTTTTTTCGGCCGCTTCGAGAACGGCACCCTGCAGAGCCCCTTCTCCGGCAACATCATCGACGTCTGTCCGACCGGGGTGCTTACCAGTAAGCCGTTTCGTTTCAAGACCCGGCTCTGGGACCTCCAGGAAGCGCCGTCGATCTGCCCGCACTGTAGCCTTGGCTGCGCGACAGTCCCCGGCGGACGCTACCGGGAAGTGCAGCGGGTCAGGTCCGGCATCAATCGCGAGACCAACGGGTTCTTCCTCTGCGACCGCGGCCGATTCGGCTACGATCATGTCAATCACCACGAACGTCCCCGCCAGCCGCGCGTCGACGGCCAGACGGTGGCAATCGCTGATGCTCTGGCCGCGGCCCGGCAACGGATCGTCGCTACGGTGCAGGCGCACGGTCCGCAGAGCGTTGCTTTTCTTGGCTCGGCACGGGCCAGCCTGGAAGCCAACGTCCTATTGAGCGAATGGGCTGCGTCGACCGGTTCGTCGCTGCTGGTCTATGAGGCTCACCAGGCGCGTGATTTCGCGGCCCGCACCCTTACCGCCACGCTTGGCGCGCACGCGCGTAGTCTCGAGGATATCCGGCAGAGCGACCTGGTCATCCTGGTCGGCGCGGATCCGCTTGCGGAGGGGCCGATGCTTGCTGTTGCCCTGCGCCAGGCCGTGCGCAAAGGCGGCCAGGTTGTGGTCATTGATCCCCGACCTGTGCAGCTGCCCTGTACAGCGCGCCATCTGTCTGTGCCCCCGGCCCAGCTCCCCGGGATCCTGGCGGCACTCGGCCAGGACGACCTGGCCTCTCTACCGCAGAGCGAACGCGAACAGTTTGCCGGGCTGCTTGAACAGATCAACGCCGCGCAGCGGCCGATTCTGGTTGGCGGTGCCGACCTGCTCGGTGGCCCGGGTGTCGCTGCTCTTTGTGCAACCGCCGAGGCCCTGGCAACGGCCCAACGCGCTGTCGGCGTGATGCTGCTGTTGGCCGGGCCGAACAGTTATGGCGGTGCCCTGCTGGCGGGGGACGGTCCCGGCTTCGATGCAATCCTCGATGCGATTCAGGACGGCACGATGCGCGCGCTGGTCTGTCTCGAGAGCGATCCATTCCGGGAAGCGATGGATCCAGCCCGCGCCCAGGCTGCCCTCGGTCACCTGGAATTACTGGTGAGCATCGATGCCACACCGTGCCTTGCGGCCCAGCGTGCCGACATTTTCCTGCCGGCCCGTGCCAATGCCGAGATGGCCGGTAGCTATATCAACAACGAAGGGCGGTTGCAGCTCTTCCAGCCGGTGATCGATCCGGGGCTGCCGATTCGGGAGACCGGGTCCGGCAATCACCCGCCGCGGGAGTTCTTCACGGTGACGCCTGGCTCTGAGCCGGCTGCAGACTGGTGGCTGCTGGCACAACTGCTTGAACGCAATTCGACCCTGGTCGAAGTGCGCAAGGCGATCGAACAGTACGATCAGCGCTTTGTCGGTCTGGCGGGACTTGCTGCCGAGTCATCAGGGCTGCGTCTCGCCGCCAAGGGCGTCTTGCCGCCGGCAAGCGACCGGGAGATGCCCCTTGCCGCCACTGCTGAGATCCTGCCGCTCCTGGCGATTGCCGGTCCGGTTGGTTCACACTGGCTGGCGCACCTGTCGGCGCCGCTGGCGGCCACCGAGCCACAGCCTTCGGTCTGCTTGCACCCGGAGCAGGCGGCCATGCTCGATCTGAAGGCCGGCAAGCTGGCGCGCCTGACCACTCGGCTTGGTCATTGTCACGTGGTGGTGCGCGTCGATGCGCGGATGGTGAAGGGGTTGATTCTGGTCCCGCAGCTTTGGGACACCGCTCTCGAAGGGATGGTGCCGGGCAGTATTCTTGACTGCCGGTTGGACAAGGAGGTCCAGGGATGAACGATCTGCTCATCAGCCTGCTCCTGATCCTGGTCAAGATCGGTCTGATCTTCGGCGTGGTATTGACCATGGCGGCCTACCTGGTGCTCGCCGAGCGCAAGATTCTCGGCCGCATGCAGATGCGCTACGGACCGAACCGGATCGGTCCCGGCGGTATGCTGCAGCCTCTCTGCGACGTGATTAAGTTGATCACCAAGGAAGATTTTGTCCCGGCCAGGGCTGACAAATGGGTGTTCCTGTTCGCTCCCGGCTTGACCGCGCTGACTGCGCTGCTCAGCTTTGCCGTGGTGCCCTTTGCACCGCCGCTGACGCTGTTCGGCCGCGAAGTGCCGATGGTGGTCTGCGACCTGAATATCGGCCTTCTCTACATTTTCGGGCTTTCCTCTCTGGCCGTTTACGGGGTGGTGCTCGGCGGCTGGGCGTCCAACTCCAAATACTCGCTGCTCGGCGCGATGCGCGGTCTGGCGCAGCTGCTCTCCTACGAACTGGCACTCGGCCTGGCGCTGGTGCCGGTGGTAATGAGCGCCAAATCCTTCTCGCTCAACGCGATTGTCATGGCCCAGGCCGACTGGCCGAACCTGCTGCGGCATCCGCTGGCGTTTATCATCTTCATGATCAGTATCACCGCCGAATCGAAACGCACCCCTTTCGACATGCCGGAGGCGGAGAACGAGATCGTCGCTGGTTATCACACCGAGTATTCCGGGATGCGCTTCGGCCTGTTTTTCGTCGGCGAGTATATCAACCTGATCGTCATCGGGGCGATGACCACAGTCTTTTTCCTCGGTGGTTGGCACGGGCCCTTCCTGCCGCCGGTGGCCTGGTTCATTATCAAGGTGCTCTTTGTGGCGTTTCTCTTTATCTGGGCGCGCGGCAGCATGCCGCGGCCGCGTTACGACCAGCTGATGCATTTCGGCTGGAAGGTTTTGATCCCTCTGGCGCTGTTGAATGTGGTGGTTTCGGGAGCGATAGCGTTGGCGGTGAATGGATGAATGGAGAAAATTATGAATTTTCAATTCTCAATTTTGAATTTAATTCATAATTCAAAATTAAAAATTAAAAATTCCCGTTTCATGTTTGTGGCTCTGGCCAAGCGGGGTGTTTGCTGAAATGGGCCTCTGGCGCGACATAAAAGGCACCTTCCAGCCCTTCTGGGTCACTCTCGGCTATCTTTTCAAAAAGCCAGTGACGATCCAGTACCCGGAGGAGAAGCGGACGCCGCCGCCTCGCTACCGGGCGCGCATCGTACTCACCCGCGATCCGGATGGCGGAGAGCGCTGCGTCGCCTGCCAGCTGTGTAGCGCCGCCTGTCCTGTGGACTGTATCTCGATGCAGGCGGCTGAAGATGCCGACGGCCGGCGCTATGCCGCCTGGTTCCGTCTGAATTTCTCACGCTGTATCTTCTGTGGGTTGTGCACCGAGGCCTGCCCAACCATGGCGATCCAGACCACCCCGGATTACGAAATCTGCAACCGCGATATCCTCAAGCTGGTTCATGAGAAGGAAGACCTGCTGGTGGACGGCTGCGGCAAGGATCCGGACTACAACTTTTACCAGCACGCGGGGATCGGCGTGGTCAACGAGCGCGGCGGCAACGAGGATGAATACGGGCCGGTAGACCCGAAGTCATTGCTGCCTTAAAGAAGGCAATTTTGAATTTTGACTTCTTAATTTTCAACGGAATTCAAAATTCGTAATTCAAAATTAAGAATTAGCCCATGGCAACCATGATTTTCTACATCCTTGGCTTCATCCTGCTGGCGGCGACGCTGATGTGCATCACGCGACGCAACCCGGTACATGCGGTGGTCTACCTGGTGGCGGGCTTCTTTGCTCTGGCGCTGATGTTCTACCTGCTCGGTGCACCGCTGGTAGCGGCCTGGGAGGTGATCGTCTATGCCGGGGCGATCATGGTGCTCTTCCTCTTCATCATCATGATGCTCGGTTTGGCGCCGCAGGAGGTCCCACCTGGTCCGGGCTGGCAGCGTTGGCTGCCACTGGCCCTATTGTCGGCCAGCCTGATGATTTGTACCCTGCTGCTGGTTTTGCAGGACCCGGCGGCCGGCCAGGAGATCGGTGACTTCTACCTGGCGCCACAGGCGCTCGGAGAAGCCCTCTTTGGCCGCTATGCCCTGGCGGTGGAGATCGTCTCCTTCCAGCTGCTGTTTGCGACGATCGGCGCCTTCCTGCTCGGCCGGCCTTTGCCGAAGGGGGAGGGACCATGACGATTCCCTTCGGACATGCCCTGGCCTTTGCCGGCGCGCTCTTCGTGCTGGGTTTGAGCTGTGTCCTGATCCGGCGCCAGATCATGATGATCCTGATCGGTGTCGAGATCATGCTCAATGCCGCCTCGCTGGCTTTTGTGGCCGCCTCGGCCTATTGGCGCCAGCCGGATGGCCAGGTGTTCGTCCTTCTGCTTATGGCGATCACCGCGGCTGAGGTTGCCGTGGCCCTGGCCATGGTGGTTTACCTGTGGCGACGCAAGCGTACGCTGGTTGCCGATGAATTCAACGGGATGCACGGATGAACGAGAGCCTGTTGTTCCTCATACCCCTGCTGCCGCTGTTGTGCGCGGTACTCAACATGTTCTTCGGCATGCGCCTGCCGCGCCTGTTCGCCGAGACCATGGCCGTGACCGGCGTAGCCGGCGCCTTTGTCCTGACCCTGCTCTTCTGGGGGCAGGGGGGCGGCGAGGGAACCCGTGCCGTGCTTTTCTCCTGGCTGAGCAGCGGTTCGCTGGAGGTCTCCTTCGCACTCAACTTCGACCGCCTAGCGGCGCCGATGACGCTGATGGTGACCGGGGTCGCGACGCTGATTCATCTGTACGCCGTCGGTTACATGCACGGTGAGGACGATTACGCCAGGTTCTACAGCCTGCTCAATCTATTCGTCTTCGCCATGCTGATGATCGTGCTTGCCGACAACCTGCTGGTACTGTTCCTTGGCTGGGAGGGCGTAGGCCTCTGTTCCTACGGCCTGATCGGCTTCTGGTACCGCAAGCTGGAGAACGCCAAAGCCGGCACCAAGGCGTTTCTGGTCACCCGGGTCGGCGACGTGTTTCTTGGCATCGCCCTGCTCTGGCTGTTTACCCTGACCGGCACCCTGTCGATCAGCGCGATCAACGCTCAGGCCGCCACGATCTCACCCGGGGTGGTCATCGCCTTGAGTCTGCTGCTGCTACTCGGCGCCTGCGGAAAGTCGGCCCAGCTGCCGCTGATGACCTGGCTGGCCGACGCCATGGCCGGCCCGACCCCGGTCTCGGCGCTGATTCATGCCGCGACCATGGTGACCGCCGGCGTCTACCTGCTCTGCCGCTTTTTCCCGCTGGTGTCCCTCTCGGCCGTTGCCATGACCGCCATTACCGCCATCGGCGCGCTGACCGCCATCTATGCCGCCACCTGTGCCATGGCCCAGCGTGAGATCAAGCGCGTGCTGGCCTATTCGACCATGAGCCAGGTCGGCTACATGTTCATGGCGGTCGGTGCCGGCACAGTGGCCGGGGCCATGTTCCACCTGCTGACCCACGCGTTCTTCAAGGCGGTGCTCTTCATGGCCGCCGGCTGCGTCATCCACCTGGCCGACAACGAGAACGACATTTTCAAGATGGGCGGCTTGGCCCGGCGCGGTCCGCC
>Ga0316195_10000726_pt1 | contig 13836 bp, 10 predicted proteins | sample Phised1_MG_FD_204937 | JGI IMG/M metagenome (GOLD analysis project Ga0316195, IMG submission 204937) | Coastal sediment microbial communities from Maine, United States - Phippsburg sediment 1 | ecosystem: Environmental > Aquatic > Marine > Coastal > Sediment | place: USA: Maine | collected... | reverse complement strand
GGGAAACAAAGGCACCGGCATACGGCATGCTATTGGGGAAATCTTTATACGCTTTGAATGGTTCGAGAACAAGATGGGCCGGGTCGGCGTGCAAAGCGTAAAGAGACAACAGGATACCGATGACGTTGGTCTGGCGTTCATCATCTAAGTGGATCCCTTGGGATTGGATCCGGCAAATACCACCGAAAGCCGCGAACGTGAATTGTTCCTCGGATTGAGAAGCACCGATTCGGTCCGCCAGGTCGTGCGGCAGCTTGGCATATAACTTGGCAACGTTGGCCTCGACGATCCTTTTATAATTGTCTCCCATCGTTTTCCTCACAAAAAACAGCTATCGCCGTTATCAACAAGATGTTCCAAATTCGCCAGGGTGTGAGGGGCACTCTTTTTTTATAAAACGAGGCGCCCCTCTGCCCCAAGCGGAAAGCTATTTTGACTATCACGGTAGCATTCGTTAGCAAACCTCCATTTGTTTTTCAACCCTGGCTGATTTAGCCGCACCCTCCTAGGTTTGAAGTTACAATGTCTTTGTGATAACTAGAAGCCATCTCAAAAATAGGATTTTGGCTCAAGGTCAAGGCGGACGACAAATTTGAAACGGAGGAATAGCGGGCATTTTAAGGATTCAAATCATGGCGTCCAACGCCGAGATTTATCCGCCTTTGGCGGATTGGGCCAAAAGACATTTTTGAGACAGTTTCTATAAAAAAAGAAATGATCTTCACACAATTTTATCTTTTGGGGAAACCATTATGACCGAGTTTTTCAACGTCAAGGACCTGGACGAGGTCCTTGCTTTTCAGTCGAAATTTCAAACGGTTGCAGCGGAAAGAGTTGACTTGCGCGACAGTGTTGGCAGGGTTTTGGCGGATACGATTGTGGCGGATGCCGATTTGCCGGGGTTTACGCGTGCGACCATGGATGGTTACGCCGTGTGCGGCAAATCGACTTTTGGTGCTTCCGACGGAAACCCGGCTTACTTGGTCGTCAAAGGGTCGGTTCCCATGGGAAAGGCGCCGGAATTTTCAATCAAATCCGGGGAGGCCGCCCGGATTCCAACCGGCGGCATGTTACCGAACGGTGCCGACAGCGTCGTAATGATTGAGCACACCGATACGATCGATCCGCAAACCATCGAAGTATACCGGAGTGTGGCCCCGGGGCAGCATGTCGTGATCCAGGGTGAGGATTATCAGAAGAATTCCGTTCTGCTGACAGCCGGTACCAAGATCAGACCCCAGGAAACCGGTCTGCTGGCCGCCTTTGGGAGACTGTCCGTCCCTGTCTTTAAGCGACCGGTGATCGGTATTATTTCTACGGGCGATGAAGTTGTGTCGGTGAACAAGATACCCGCGATTGGTCAAATTCGGGACATCAACACCTATACCCTTGCGGGGCAGGTTGAAAGCATGGGCGGTCTGGCGAAGCAGTACGGCATCGTGCATGATAATTATGACATCCTGCTGAAAGTATGCCAAGATGCTTTGCAAGAGACGGATATGGTCCTGATATCGGGTGGCAGTTCGGTCGGTTCGCGCGATTACACGATCGATGTCTTGTCGGCCTTGACGGATACCGATATTCTAACCCATGGTATTTCAATCAGTCCGGGCAAACCGACGATTTTAGCGCAGGTCGGGTCCAAGGCCTTCTGGGGATTACCGGGGCATGTGGTCTCGGCCATGATCGTATTCGCTGCCGTTGTCAAACCTTTTATATCGCATATCAGCGGGTTAGCCCCCGGACTGCAGCGCTTGCCCGAATATGCAGCCGTGTTGAGCCGGAGCCTGGCATCGGTGCAGGGCCGCGTCGATTATGTTCGTGTTCGCCTGGTTACCGATGCGGGCGTTACCTGGGCCGAACCCGTCTTGGGTAAGTCCGGTTTGATTAATACCATGGTCAAGGCCGAAGGGTTGATCAAGATCGATAAAGATTTGGAGGGCCTGGATAAAGGAACGGAAGTCCAGGTGACTTTTTTGTAGCATATCGTTGTTGTCAGAATTATGTTCCCAAAGCTCATGAGGTGGGCGAGAACCCTTTTATAAAAGGTATATAATTATGAAGCGGAATATCTACCTGTCGAAAAAATCACTCGCCGAAGCGCGCCGCATTCTGTTCGAGAGCTTTCAATGGTCCGACTATAAGCGCCAGGAAACCGTGTCCGCACCGGATGCCGTGGGACGCACATTGGCGGAAGCGGTCTTCGCTCGGTTTTCATCTCCGCATTTTCATGCTGCGGCGATGGACGGCATCGCCGTTAAGGCGGAAGACACGTTCGGAGTTTCGGAAGCCACACCGAAGACGCTCACCATCGATCGCGAGGCCTTTTATGTGAACACCGGTCATGTCATGCCGGCGGATACCGATGCTGTGATTATGATCGAAAATGTAAACGTTCTGAATCAGGGGCAGGTCCAAATCGAAGCCCCGGCCTTCCCCTGGCAGTATGTCCGGAAAGTGGGTGAGGATATTGTGGCTACGGAATTACTGTTTCCCAGAAGCCACGTGGTAACACCTTACTGTGTCGGAGCACTGCTCTCGGGCGGCATTTTTGAGGTGGCGGTTCGACAAGCACCACGCCTGCTCATCATCCCCACCGGTTCAGAACTGGTTGACTGGCGTGCAATGGGTCGGGAAGACTTAAAGCCGGGCACTGTCATCGAATCCAATTCATTTGTATTGGGGAAACTGGTGGAGGCTTATGGAGGCGCTTTCGAACGCCATGCCAAAGTCGAGGATGATGTTGCTGCAATTGAGCAGGCTGTGACGGGTGCCGTTAAGGGCGCTTTCGACATGGTTTTGATCGTCGGTGGATCATCGGCCGGATCAGAGGATTATTCACGTCATGTGATCGATCAACTGGGGGACGTGTTGGTGCATGGGGTAACGATCATGCCCGGCAAACCGGTTGTCATCGGCCGGGTACACGGCAAACCGGTGTTCGGCATTCCGGGCTATCCGGTTTCAGCGATAATCGCCTTTGAGCAATTTGTGGGCGTCGCCATTAGCCGTATTCTTGAACAGCCCGAAAGAAAGCGGCCCACGATCGAAGTGCGGCCGACCAGGAAGATCGCCTCCAAACTCGGAGTGGAGGAGTTCGTGCGCGTCAAGCTAGGGACCGTGGATGGTCGCGTTGTGGCCACGTCTTTGCCGCGAGGTGCCGGCTCGATTACATCGTTTACCGAAGCGGACGGTATCTTGAGGATACCCGCGAATCTCGAAGGGCTGAATGAGCATGCACCGGTACAGGCCGAGCTTTTGAAACCGGCCCAGGCAATTAAAAACACCATCGTGGTTGTCGGCAGCCATGATAACACGCTCGATTTGCTGGCGGACCAGATTAAAGTCTCATTCCCCCACCTGACCCTTTCGTCCAGCCACGTGGGCAGCATGGGAGGGCTCATGGCGATCAAAAAAGGCGCCTGCCACCTGGCCGGCTCGCACCTCTTGGACGCGGAAGACGGAACCTACAATCGCTCCTATATCAAACGGTTTATTCCCAATGTCCGTGTTAAAGTTGTAAACTTGGTATTACGCGACCAGGGCCTGATTCTGGCCCCGGGCAATCCAAAGGAGATAAAGGGCATCGAGTCCTTGGGGCGGGACGACGTGACTTTCGTCAACCGGCAGGGCGGCTCCGGCACCCGGATTTTGCTCGACTATAAATTACAGCAATTGGATTTGGACAGCAGTTCCATTAAGGGGTATGACTTTGAAGAGTTCACTCACATGTCGGTTGCGGTTGCCGTTTTAAGCGGAACAGCTGACGCCGGCCTGGGTATCTATGCTGCGGCCAAAGCGCTCAATCTGGATTTTATTCCGGTGGTGACGGAGCAGTATGACCTGATTATTCCGGAACCATATTTTGAGACAGACAATATTCAGCGTTTGCTCGAGACGATCAATTCGAAACGCTTTAAAAAGCGGGTCGAGGCCTTGGGCGGGTATCATACGGCCAAAACCGGGGAACTGATCACTCGGTAACCAAAAAGGATAACCGCTGTCACGGATGGTATATTACCGACTCATCGACCACACGGCTGATTTCGGCCTCCATATCATGGGCGCTGATCCCAGAGACCTTTTTACCAAGGCTGGTTTGGCGATGTTCGATGTGTTGACCGACGTTGCGACCCTGAAAGGGTTGGACTCGCAAACGATCCGGATTGATGGCGACGGATGGCCCGACTTGATGGTCAACTGGCTGCGTGAATTGCTGTACCTTTGGGCCGGTGAGGAAAAACTCGTTCATTCGATTCATATCGAACAAATTAATGAAACCGCGGTTGCAGCCCAGGTCGCATACGATGTGTTTTTACCCGAACACCACCGGATCAAAAACGAAATCAAAGCGGTGACCTATCATCAAATCCAGGTCAAACCGGTCGGCAGCGGCTGGGAGGCCAGAATTATATTCGACGTGTGAAGCGAGGCAATGGAACTTATACAAATAGACGCCTTCCGGTGGGAGCTTCCCCGGCAAGGGAACATGCGGGTACCGGGAAAAATTTTTGCCAGTGCCGCGATGTTAAAAGGCGCTCAGCAATCAGAACCGCTCAAGCAGGTGGCAAACGTGGCCACCTTGCCCGGGATTGTCAAGGCTTCGATGGCCATGCCCGACATGCATTGGGGCTATGGTTTTCCGATCGGCGGGGTTGCGGCTTTTGATTGGCAGGAAGGGATCATTTCACCCGGTGGGGTCGGATATGACATCAACTGTGGTGTCCGCTTGGCAACCAGCTCTCTGGTGGAAAATGAGGTCCGGCCGCGACTGGAAGAACTCGTCAATGCGTTGTATCAGTATATTCCTTGCGGTGTCGGATCAACGGGCTCTTTGAAGCTTTCGCTGAAAGAGGAAAAAAAGGTTTTAAAGGAAGGCAGCCACTGGGCCGTCCGCCATGGATACGGTGAGCCATCCGATATCGACCACACCGAGGAAAGCGGCCGCATGGCAAATGCCGACCCGGATGCTGTCAGTCAACGGGCGCTGGAGCGCGGCCGCAAACAGATCGGAACGCTCGGCTCCGGAAACCACTTCCTTGAAGTCGGAGTGGTGGAGGAAATCTATTACCCGGAAGCGGCCCAGGCGCTGAATCTCTTTGAGGGCCAGGTTACTCTCATGTTGCACTCCGGTTCGCGGGGCTTTGGATATCAAGTGTGTGATGATTCACTGGCGCTGATGAACCGATCGGTCAAGAACCTTGATTTCGACTTGCCGGATCGCCAGTTGGCCTGCGCACCGATTCAGTCGACGTCCGGGATACAGTATTACAATGCCATGGCCTGTGCCGCCAACTATGCCTGGGCCAACCGCCAGGTGTTGCTGCATCGGTCGCGCCAGGTTTTTCAGAAGGTGTTCGGTATCAGTCCGCGCACTTTAGGGATGCATCTGCTTTACGATGTCTGTCACAACATCGCCAAGCAGGAAGAACATCTCATCGATGGTGAGAAAAGATTGCTGTGCGTGCACCGCAAGGGGGCAACACGTGCTTTTGGACCCGGCCATCCAGACTTGGCCGAGAGTTACCGTGATTTGGGACAACCCATCCTTATCCCCGGGGACATGGGAACGGCATCCTATGTGATGGTCGGGACGCGGCAGGCGATGGACGAAACGTTCGGGTCGACATGCCATGGCGCCGGTCGACAACTGAGCCGCAAGGCCGCCAAGAAAGCGAGCAAAGGACGTGCCCTTCAGCGGGAATTGTCCGACAAGGGCATTGTGGTACGCTGGACCGGCCGCGCGACTTTGGCCGAGGAAATGCCGGATGCCTACAAGGATATCTCGCAAGTGGTGGCGGTTGTGCATGGGGCGGGAATTTCAAAGAAGGTGGCGAGGCTGAGGCCTATCGGCGTCGTCAAAGGCTAGAAGCAATCTCAAAATTGTCTTTTGACCCAATTTCTACGTTGGGCCCTTGTTTGAAGTCCTCGACATACTTGAGTATGCCTGCGGGTTGAAACAAGAGCCCGCCTTGAACTTGAGCCAAAATCCTAATTTTGAGATGGCTTCTAATGTTTACTCACAGATGGATCTTTTGCGTGACCTCGGCGTTGGACGCCAAGATTTGGTCGGGAATAGCGAAGCGAATGAAAAGGACAGGATACCTTACCGGGAAGCTTCCCGGTCACGCTGTTAGCGTGAGTAAGGGATGCTTCAATCCTCGAAATAGCGCTGCTATTCCTCCGGTTCAAATCTGACATCCGCCTGGAACTCACGCAAAATCTCTCATCTGTGGATGGAAACTATCGCCAAGGCGCGAGTTCGTTGCGTGATAAAATATCGCTTGACTATTTTATTGTGATAGATGGACGGTTGATGAGATGAAAAAAGCTTCACCGTCCAACAACTCACTATCTTAACAGCTTAAGAGCTTATCAGCTAAAAAGGCGGAACCTTTTTCTTTTGGAAATATTGAAAGTCATTGTTTTGGCAGTGGTACAGGGACTGACTGAGTTTTTACCGATCAGCAGTTCCGGGCACTTGGTGTTGATGCAGAACCTGTTCGGCATGCAGGAGCCGGAGCTGTTGTTGGATATCTGCCTGCATGTCGGGACTCTGATTTCAGTCGGGATCGTTTTCTGGAATGAAATTCGTAATATTATTGTAACGCTGTTCAAACTGCCGGGATTGATCCGTTCCGCCGGCGGGTTGACGCCGTTGTGGGCTGAAAACGAGACCGTGCGGATTACGGCTCTGATATTGGTGGGTAGTGTGCCGACCGCCATTTTGGGCCTTTTGTTTCGCAAGGTTGCCGATCAGCTCTTCGGTGCGATATGGATTGTCGGCGCCATGCTCCTGATTACCGGCAGTCTGTTATGGTTTACCCGGCGTGTTCCAATCGAAGGACGCCCGGTCAAAGCAATGCAGGTTAAAGACGCCCTGACCATCGGCCTCACGCAAGGCCTGGCTATTTTGCCCGGCATTTCCAGGTCTGGATCGACCATTGCGATGGCTCTGTTTTTGGGAATCGACCGCGAGGTCGCCGGTCGCTACTCGTTTCTGCTGTCTATTCCGGCTATCATGGGGGCCCTGGTGATTGGTCTGGATTCATCCCTGACGCACACCACGCTCCCGATCGCGGTTATTTTGATGGGGATTGCGACCGCGGGGATTGTCGGATATTTGGCCTTGCGAATTTTGTTAAGGGTGGTCAGAAAAGGAAAGCTGTATTATTTTGCACCTTACTGCTGGCTGTTGGGACTGGCCGCATTGATATGGCACTGGCTCTAGAAAGGAGGGCTCCATGAATCCGGAAATGTTTAGACAGTACGATATAAGGGGGATTGCCGAAAAGGACATGACCGCCGCCGACGTGGTTTCGATCGGCCAGGGTATCGGCACCTATTTAAGGCAGCAGGGCAATCGCAGCATCGCGGTTGGCCGTGACTGCCGGAAGACGTCCGACCTGTATTCGCAGAAGCTGATCCAGGGCCTGCGAGCCACTGGCTGCGATGTCGTCGATATCGGTGTCTGCTCCACGCCGGTTTCTTACTTTTCCATTCGGCACTTGCCGTCGGAAGGCAGTGTCATGGTCACGGCCAGCCACAATCCGCCCGAGTATAATGGCTTTAAAATATGTAGCGGGCATGATTCGGTCTTCGGTGAGCAAATACAACAGATCCTAAAGATAATCGAGAGCCGGCAGTTCGAGACGGGCCAGGGCGGACTCACGAGCTATGACATTCTCACGCCCTATATGGATTACGTGGTCAACAACATTGAATTGCAGGGTTCGCTCAAGGTGGGCATCGATGCCGGCAATGGAACGGCCGGCGTTACGGCGGTACCGATTATCGAGCGCTTGGGATGTGAGGTTTCGGACTTGTACTGCGACATGGATGGGAGCTTCCCCAATCACGAGGCCGACCCGACAGTGGCCGCCAATATGGTCGATCTGATCGCTTTGGTAAAGGCCCAAGGCTTGGATGTCGGCCTCGGTTTTGATGGGGACGGGGACCGTCTCGGCGTAGTAGACGAAAAGGGAAACCTGATTTTCGGTGATCAATTGATGATCATCTTCTCGCGTGAAATTCTGACACGCAAACCAGGGGCTACTTTTGTATCGGAAGTTAAATGTTCCCAAACCATGTACGATGATATTGAAAAGAATGGCGGCAAGGCGATCATGTGGAAAACCGGACATTCCATGATCAAGCAGAAAATGAAAGAAGTCAAAGCCGAATTGGCCGCAGAAATGAGCGGACATCTGTTTTTTGCTGACCGCTATTTTGGTTACGACGATGCGGTATATGCTGCCTGTCGACTTCTCGAGATTCTGGCCGCTACCGGGAAAACCATCTCCGAGTTATTGGCCGATGTGCCGCCAACCTTCACCACCCCCGAAATACGGGTGGACTGCCCGGATGAAATCAAATTTGCGATCGTGGACAAGGTCACCGCGCACTTTAAGGCCGAGTTCGACGTTATCGATATCGATGGTGCCCGGGTCCTGTTCGATGGTGGTTGGGGGTTGGTACGGGCCTCCAACACGCAGCCGGCGCTGGTACTGCGCTTCGAGGCCTTGTCGGCCGAACGGCTTGACGAAATTAGAAACCTGGTCGAGTCCACCCTGGAAAAAATTAAGGCCGAGGCCTAACAGCGTATCCATCCTCAACTATTTTATGGTGCGATTCACGCTAACGCTGGACTTGGTGCCAGGGTTGAACGTTCCCCCCAAGCCTTCATTGGGGGCCGGGCACGAAACGGCCGCCGGCAAGCTGCAACGAACATTGGCTGTCTGGATTTGGGTCCTGTTTATGAAACCTTTTGACCGGAAAATTTTTGGCACCCTCTTTTTTTCAATTTTTGCAGCTGTTACCGGGGTGGGCATCGTCGTCCCGCTATTACCGGTTTATGCGCATGACTTGGGTGCCAGCGGTCTTTACATTGGATTCATCTTCGGGGCATTTTCGTTATCCAGAACTTTTTTTCTACCCTATTTCGGACGGCTCTCCGACCGCAAGGGTCGCAAACCCCTGATTGTCGCCGGCCTTGGCTGCTATGCCTTGATTTCGATTGCGTTTATTTTTTCACGCAACGTTGAAACGCTTATTTTTATCCGGTTTGTCCAGGGGATTGCATCGTCGATGATGATGCCGGTCATCCAGGCTTATGTGGGGGACATCACACCCCAAGGGCGCGAAGGGTTGACCATGGGCATTTTCAACATGTCGATGTTTTTCGGGCTTAGCCTGGGACCTTTGATCGGCGGTTTTATCAATGACCGTTTCAGCCTCCAAGCCGCCTTTGTGAGCATGGGACTTCTGGCGCTGGTCGGGTTTGGTTTAAGCCTGGTTTTCCTGCCTCCCAAAAACCTTGAGCGGGTTTTTCGACGCAAGCGTCCGCCGGCAAAATGGCGCCATTTACTCAAGGATCGCATCATCACCGGTTTGTTTGTGTTTAGATTTGCATATACCGCCTGTATCGGGGTTGTCTGGTCGTTTTTGCCGGTACATGCCGACGCGACCTTTGCTTTGTCGAGTTCCGCCATCGGGGTTTTAATCATGCTGGGGGTTTTTATCAGTGGAATCATTCACACCCCCATGGGCTACCTGGCGGACCGGGTCAACAAACCGGTAATGGTGACCATCGGCGGTCTGATCGTCGGATATGCCATGCTAGCTTTTGAACGGAGCACGGGGTTTGGCGGTTTGTTTTGCGCCAGTGTTTTATTCGGCCTTGGCGGCGGGATCGCCATGCCGGCCCACATGGCGATTACCGTCATTAAAGGCGATCGCGCAGCCTCCATGGGGTCCGTCATGGCCCTGATGACAATGGCCCACAGCATGGGTATGTTGGTCGGGGCCCTGCTGGCGGGAATAATGATGGATCTATTTCAGCTTCGCCTGGCCTTTTCCTCGGGGTCGGTCATAATGGTGGCCGGCGTGGGGCTTTTCCTGGCCTGCACCTACCCTTTTTTTGTCGATCGAAACCCGCCGGCCGGTAAGGCCGTGGAGTAACACGTATGGGGTATCCGATTCGATTCAATCGCTTGGAGTTCGCCGGTTCGCTCGGTGATCTGGGAACTTTACTGCCCCTGGCGATCGGTATGACCCTGATCAACGGCTTGAATCCGGTGGGCCTGTTTTTAGCGGTGGGTCTCTTTTATATCATGTCGGGGCTATATTTGGGCGTCACCTCGCCGGTCCAACCGATGAAGGTGATCGGAGCCTACGCCGTCGCTACAGCCATGAGCGCCCACCAGGTATTGGCTTCAGGATTGTTGATGAGCTTGCTGCTGTTGGTTTTGGGTGCAACCGGCGCCATTACGGTGATCGGCCGCTATACGCCCAACGCCGTGGTGCGAGGCGTGCAGTTGTCGACAGGGACGCTGCTGATGTCGCAGGGCGTCAAGTTAATCCTCGGAACAGCCAAGCTGCAGATCCTGCGTCAGGCTGCTGAACCGTATTTGGTGGTCCAGCATCTGGGTCCGGTGCCGATCGGGATTATCATCGGTTGTGTCGGCTTTGTCCTGACGCTCCTGCTGCTGGAGAACCGCAAGCTGCCGGCCGGGTTGGTGGTGGTTGCCGCTGGATTGGTTGTCGGTTTGGCCTTGGGTACACGTGAAGGCCTCAACGAGCTGCGTCTGAATTTCCAGCTACCGGAACTGCTTCCTTTGGGATTCCCCCGTCAGGTTGACTTTACCTTTGCGTTTTTGGCCCTGGTGCTGCCGCAAATGCCGATGACCATCGGCAATGCCGTGATCGCGGATGCCGATCTTTCGCGCCAGTATTTTGGGGAGCATTCCAGGCGGGTGACCGAGCGGGCCTTGTGTATCCTGATGGCACTAGGCAATATGATCAGCTTTGTGTTGGGCGGCATGCCGCTGTGCACGGGCGCCGGTGGGCTGGCAGCCCACTTCCGCTTCGGAGCGCGTACGGCCGGATCCAACTTAATAATCGGAGCGCTTTTTTGTCTGCTGTCACTTGCCTTTGGTGAGTATATCCTGGCCTTGCTCTATCTGCTTCCCATGGCCATTTTGGGTGTTCTGCTGCTGTTTGCCGGCAGCCAGTTGGCACTGACAATTATCGATATCCAAGCCCGCAAAGAATTGTTCGTGGCTCTGGCAATGCTCGGCATCACGCTGGCAACGAACTTGGCGGTTGGTTTTCTGGTGGGATTTGTTCTGGCCTATATTCTGAAATCGGACCGGTTGAAAATATAGTATTGCTCAGCCTGAATGTTGTGCGGGGATCAGGATTATCCGCAGGTCCATCACGTTGGTGTTGGTCGGACCGGTTAAAAGAAGATCACCAAGCGGTTCGAAGAAGTGATACGCATCATTGTTGGCCAGAAATCGGCCCCAATCCAGGCCTCGATCCATCGCGCGCGCGAGGGTCGTGTTGTCGGCTATGGCACCGGCTGCATCGGTAGGGCCGTCATTGCCGTCGGTTCCGCCCGAGAGGATCAGCGCGGTATCGGAGCCCGCGATACCCGGAGCGGCGCAAAGAGCAAATTCCTGGTTGCGCCCCCCCAGTCCGTCACCTTTTAGGGTAACGGTTGTCTCGCCACCCGAAAGAATGCAAGCCGGCGCCTTAACCGGGTGGCCGGTTTTTATAATTTCCCTGGCAATGGCACCATGGACGCGCGCCACTTCACTGGTTTCACCCTCGATCATGGATGAAAGAATATGGGTCGTGTACCCCCGGCCAACGGCTTCCTTTTGCGCAGCCAACAAGGCCTCCAAATTGCTGCCGATAATGATATGGCTTGTTTTAGCGAAGGCCGGGTCATCGGCCTTGGGCGTTTCCGGTGCCCGGCCTTTGGAACCCCGTTCGAGATAGGCGGTCACGACCTGCGGCAACTGTTCGGCAATCCCGTATTTATTTACGATGGCCATGCAGTCGGCAAACGTGCTGTTGTCTGGCACGGTCGGCCCGGATGCGATGACATCGAGATCATCGCCCACTACGTCGGAGAGGATCAGTGCAACGACGGTGGCCGGGTATGCGGCCAGCGCCAATTGTCCCCCTTTTATGACCGAAAGGTGTTTGCGAAGGGTGTTGATTTCATGGATGGTCGCGCCACAGGCCAGCAGGATACGCGTCGTGGCTTGTTTGTCTGCCAAACTTACACCGGCCACCGGTTTGGGAAGGAGGGCCGATCCTCCGCCGGAGAGCAAACCGATCAAAAGATCATTCTCGCCCGCCAGGCCGGCGATTTCCAATATCCGGCCGGAACCCCGTTCACCATTTGCATCCGGTACCGGATGACCGGCCTCAATGGTTTGCACCTTGTGCAGGGGGACGGTGTGATCATATTTTACGGTGATTACGCCGGCGCTCAGGCGATCACCTAAAAGGTCCTCCAGTGCCGCGGCCATCGGCGCTGTGGCTTTGCCAGCACCGATGACATATACATTCTGGTAGTCGGTGAGGTCGAAGGTCCGGGCCCCAATGATCAGGGCATCCTTTTGACGGGTACAAAACCGTGCAACGGCCGTATCGGGTGCTACCGCTTGAACGCCCGCTTTAAATATGGCGATTGCATCTTCTCTGGTTTTTTTTAGTTCGGTTGTTTTTGTCATGATTTCAGTTGTATTTATCTCCATTGGGGTTGGGTTGCGGTTCATCATAAAGCATCAGCACACCGAAAACCACTTGAAATTTTGTCTTCGGTTCCTTACATTCGTTTATGCTAAAATATCTAATTAAAAGGAGCGCAAATGCTATTTCTCATGGTTACATCCCGCCAAAATGAATGGTCTAACCTGGCGCGTGGACTGGAAACTGCGGCGGGGGTTGAATTGCTGTGGGCCGAATCCGGCACGGCAGCGTTGCAGGCAGCCCAGACGAATTCCTTTGACCTCATCCTGATCGATGAAGTCCTGGAAGATATGCCCGGTCTGGACCTGGCCAAAAATTTAATTCAGTCCGACCCGATGCTTAACTGTGCCCTCGCCAGCGCCCTCTCGACGGAAGCTTTTCATGAAGCCAGCGAAGGGCTGGGCCTGCTGGCCCAATTGCCTCTCGATCCGGGTGAACCGCAGGCCCATGCGCTGATCCAGCAAGTCATTGCGATAAAAAAGCTCATGCAGGGAGCCGAGTCACCATCGACCTAGGCCTCGTTGGTCGCCGTGTCCAACTTTGTCCTGCCAGGGCATAAAAGCGATTACCGATCGATATTTGAACCGGCAATAGCGAGCGCATCAAAATAGACCCCATACCTTTTCGGGAAGATTCCCTGCCGCTTGAGGTGGGGAGCTTCAATTCCAAGCGGAAAATATTTGACAAGGGTGATTTTGTGCTCTATTATTGGCATATGCTCATAATGGAGCCCCGATGGTCACCCGCGAACGATCCGTTCCGGGGATCGGAATTTTTCGGGGCTCAGGCGCTTGAATGATGATAAGCATCAGTTTTAAAAGATAATTTCACCCGTTCCGAGGATTGATTGATTCCATCATGACGCAAAATCGAAGCGCCGTCAAGGAACGAAATTTTTGGGAAGAGGCACAATGATTATCAGCGTAGCAAGTGGCAAAGGGGGAACCGGTAAGACAACCGTCGCAACCAATATGGCGCTGGCTTATAATACGGATATGCAGCTGCTCGATTGCGACGTGGAAGAGCCGAACGCCCACCTGTTTATCGATCCGGTCATTGAAAAAACCGAGACCGTTTATGCACCGGTTCCGACAATTGATGAAACCAAGTGTACTTTTTGCGGGAAATGCGCGGAAATTTGTCGCTTCAGAGCCCTTGCGGTGCTGGGTCAGACCGTTGTGACATTTCCGGAACTTTGCCACTCCTGCGGTGGTTGTGTAGCCGTTTGCCCCGAAAATGCGATTAGTGAAACCGGTCGCGAGTTGGGCATTATCGAATCGGGCCATAAGG
>Ga0316195_10000725_pt1 | contig 13836 bp, 12 predicted proteins | sample Phised1_MG_FD_204937 | JGI IMG/M metagenome (GOLD analysis project Ga0316195, IMG submission 204937) | Coastal sediment microbial communities from Maine, United States - Phippsburg sediment 1 | ecosystem: Environmental > Aquatic > Marine > Coastal > Sediment | place: USA: Maine | collected... | reverse complement strand
CCTGGTATAGCGCCATCATCGGGCCAAGGCCCATGGATACCGTCGGAAACTGCCAGAAATCGGGCATCAGCCACGGGTGCGGATACGAGGACAGCCCGCCGCCCCCTACTTCCTTGCGAAATCGAACGAGATGATCCTCATTCAAGCGTCCTTCCAGGTAGGCGCGCGAATAGATACCCGGTGCGGAGTGTCCCTGTATGAAGACGAGATCACCGCCGTGATTCTCGGACGGCGCACGCCAGAAGTGATTGAAGCCGACCTCGTAAAGCGTCGCCGAGGACGCGTAGCTCGAAATATGACCGCCATATTCCGAACTTACGCGATTGGCCTGTACGACCATCGCCATCGCGTTCCAGCGAATATAGGCCTCAATTCGCTTTTCGAGGGAGCGGTCTCCCGGGTATTCCGGCTGCATCCCCGTTGAAATCGTATTCAGGTATGCCGTATTTGGTGTATAGGGCAGGTACGCCCCGGAGCGACGGGCAAAGTCGATCATCTGGTTCAGGAGGAAGTGTGCACGCTCCGGACCGTGTGTCCCCAGCACGGAATCGATCGATTCCAGCCACTCACGGGTCTCTAATGGGTCAATATCGTCAAATCGGCTCGAATTGCTCATATGTCATCCACAAACATGCCGGCCCCATCAATGCAGGGATTAACGGCGTGAATTCGGTCAGGCGTCCTGCTAGGATCACCGCTCGATCGCAGCCGTTCAGGCAGACCCGTCACGGCTGGTACTTTTTGAATGTGCGTATTATGGCCTAAGCGGGCCTAAAAAGGTTAGTAGCTCGATGTCAGCATTGCTTGCAGAATTCCGTAAAAGTCACCCACCAAAAGTTACGCAGGTAACTGAATCGCCCACGAGCAAGTCTTTGGCCGTAATTGACCTGCTGGTACTGCCATCGACAGTACCAGTAAGCCTGTGGGGCAAGCTGCCGCAGGGCAAAAATATGCAGGCCCTTATGCGTCGCAAGGCGGCCGGTTCGGTGCCCGCGGCATTCACGAGGCTCAGCAACAAGCGCCAGACCGCGGTATTTGTCGGCAAGGTCGACGCGGCGGCGGAGGCGTTCGACCTGCTTTCATTCGGCCGCAAGATGGTCTCCGCGGCAACGACTGAAAAGGCGGGTACGCTCGGTATCTGGGTGCTCGGTTTCGACGAGGCCGAACAGGAAAAGCTGGTCGAACTGCTGCTGTCCGCTGCAATGGCGGCGGCGTTCGTGATGCCTGCTTTTAAATCCAAAGTACAGCCAGCACAGATCAAGAATATTCGGCTGCTCGGCCTCAATGACCGACTTGACCTGAGCAGGGTTACGGCGGAAGCGGAAGGTAACAACCTGGTCCGATTTCTTACCGCTCTGCCAGCAAACAAACTCGACGCAAATGCATATGCCGGGCTCATTAAAGCGATGGCAGCTAAAGAAGGCTGGCAATTCAAAAAATTCGGGGTCGGGGAACTCACCAAGATGGGTGCCGGCGCTTTCCTCGCGGTCGCACAGGGAAATGCCGACGACAGCGCATCAATTATCCGGCTCAGGTATCGGCCGACCGGCAAAACGACGAAGCCGACCCTGTCTCTCGTCGGCAAGGGAATCATATTTGATACTGGCGGCACCAACCTCAAACCGTTTGCGTCGATGCTCGATATGCATATCGACATGGGCGGCAGCGCCGTCGCACTGGGCAGCCTTTTGACGCTGTCGAGACTCGGTAGCGATATGCCGGTCGACTGCTGGCTCGCCATTACAGAGAACCGGACCGGGCCGACCGCCTATAAGTCGCAGGATATTGTGACCGCGCTGAACGGCAAGACCATTCAGACCATACATACCGACGCTGAAGGACGTATGGCACTGGCAGATACACTGGTTCTTGCGAGCAAGGACAAACCGCAGGTCATCATTGACTACGCAACCCTGACCGGCGCCTGTGTAAATGCTGTAACCACTCGTTACAGCGGGGTTTTCACCAATCAACCGGACCTGCACCCGGTACTGCGCAAGTCCGGCCGCGACAGCGGTGAGCGAGTCTGGCCCTTCCCGATCGGCAAGGAGTTTCTCGAAGAACTGAAGAGTGAAACTGCCGACCTCAAGCAATGTTCGCCAAGCGGCGGCGGCGATCATATTCTTGCAGCCAGCTTCCTGCAGGAGTTTGTGGGCAAGAACATAGCCTGGGTCCATGTCGATCTGAGCGCTTGCATGAGAAAAGGTGGTCTCGCGCATGTACCCACAGAAATTACCGGATTTGGCGTCCGCTTTTCGATGAACCTCATTCTCGACAAGGACCTGGTCCACGCTGCCAGTTCGCTGTGACCAGTCCATTTTCGATTGCGAATCGCTTCCGCGGCTTCCTTCCGGTCGTCGTCGATGTCGAGACTGGCGGATTTAACTGCAAGACCGATGCCTTGCTGGAAATTGCGGCGGTACTGGTAGAGGCGAATGGCGACGGAACGTTTGCGCGCGGCGAAACCATTCGCTACCACGTAAAGCCGTTTGAAGGCTCCAACATGGAGGCTGCCTCGCTCGCAGTCAATGGCATCGATCCATACCATCCGCTTCGGCCGGCGATCGACGAAAAAGAGGCTTTAAATAGAATCTTTCGTGAAGTAAGGCGGGCCATTCGCGAGGCCGGCTGCACGCGGGCCATCCTGGTTGGCCACAATGCATCGTTTGATCTTGGTTTTATCAACGAAGCAATAGCGAGAGCCGCTATCAAGCGAAATCCATTTCATCCATTTAGCAGTTTTGACACGGCGACACTGTGCGGTGTTGCATTTGGACAGACCGTTCTCGCGCGAGCGGTACAGGCGGCCGGCCTGCCTTGGGACGAAGGGTCCGCGCATTCCGCTGCCTACGATGCCGAAATTACGGCGGAGGTCTTCTGCCGGATCGTCAACAAGTTTCAGCCTATTTTCGACCTGTCACAGGAACATCCGCAAGAAACCTCATGATGCCGACTCTTTTCCTCCGACCACCTGGGCAACCTGTCGCTGGCGGAAGTTTATCGGTATGGGCATGGACTTTGTTGTTGGAACGGATGTCGGTCGCCCAATAAAATAACCTTGTGCAAGATCGATTCCGAGCTCGGCCAGTAACGCAAGTGTCGGACCTCCCTGCACGTACTCGGCAATCGTCTTCATGCCTGCTTCGCGGCCGATTTCGCCGATTAGTCGAACCATCTTCTGATCCACCGGGTTATTGACGAGATCACGAATGAAGCAGCCGTCAATCTTGATGTAGTCAACCGACAGGCGCTGCAGGTAGCTGAAAGAGCTGTATCCGGTGCCAAAATCGTCCAACGCCAATTCGCAGCCAAGTTGTCGCAGTGATGCGATCTGCTTTTCGACGTAGCTCAGGTGGCGCACCGCGAGACTTTCCGTTATCTCAAAGATGACCGCGCTCGGCGGTACATTGTTCTTTTCCAGGTGCGACTGAATAAATCCGGTCAGATCATCGGTTTCGAACGCATTTGCTGACAGATTGATTGCAAACCGAAGGTCTGGCCTGTCCTGGCGATGCTCAGCGAGAATCAGTATTGCATTTTCGACGAGCCAGGAATCAATTTCCCCCATCAGGCCGAAACGGACCGCTGCAGGGAGGAACGCGTCGGGAGCAATCATCTTGTTGTCGTCCGCTTTCAGTCGCAGCAGAACTTCGTGGTGCGTAATTCTTCCGGTCGCAATATGCACAATAGGCTGAAAACGCAGCGAAAAATCATTGTGGTCGATTGCATCCCGCAACTTGCTGACCCAACCAACGTCGGCAACGATTTTTTCCGCTTCACCTTCCGACATGTTGTAGAACTTGAGCCGGTTACGCCCATTCTCCTTGGCTTCCCGGCACGCAATATCCGCCTGTGCGATCAAATCGTCATGATCGAATTTGTCGGACTCCAGCATTGCGATGCCAATGCTGCAGTGAACATGAAAGATATGACCATCTTCGATATGCGCCAGGCGACGCATATCTTCGAGCAGTCGCTCCGCAATCGTCCTCGCCTTCTTCTTGCTGACATTGCTGATAAGTACGGCGAATTCATCACCGCCGAACCTGGCCACAACTCCACTCTGATGAACCGTTCGTATTAGCTGATCTGCTACCTTCCTCAGCAGGCGATCACCTGCAGGGTGACCGCAGGTATCGTTTACATACTTGAACTGGTCGAGATCGATGAACAACAAGGCACTCGACATTTCGTTGACACTGACGTTGTCGATTTCCTTCTTTATCTCCTCAACAAGGCGGCGTCGGTTGAACAGACCGGTCAGGCCATCGTGATTAGCCAGGCGTAACAGACGCGCGTCACGCTCGCCCAGGGCCGATGCCGTGCTCTCCAGCGCTTCCACAATTTCCGAGATTTCGCGATGCGCGGCGGGTTTGAACGTGACTGCCAGGTTGCCTCGTGCCAGTTCCGCTATTGGGGCCTGCAAATCGGAAATCGCGGTCAGCGCGCGCGCCAGGTAACGTCGTCCAAGCAAACCGGAAACCACGAGCAACAGCAGAAGCACACTGATCGCGATCTTGATGTTGGTCAGGAGGCGATTGTGGAACAGAGAAAAGTCCAGTTCGAGTCCAACGAAGCCGATCAGTTCAGCAGTGCCGGTCGAGGAATCTTCTTCAAGGTCGAAATTGAACAGGCCGTCGCTCGATATTGCTTCGGTCCAGACCGGCGCAAGAATTTCGAAAGCGCGTGCATTCAGGAATCGGGTATTGACGACATAGGGCGCCTCGGCACCGACCAACGTTGCCAGTTCAGCCAACATGTCGTCTTCCAAATCAGAGTTCGGACTCTCGCTCTCGGTGCCATTCTGGATGGAAAACATGACGGACCCGTTGCCGTGGTAATAGGACACACGGTCGATTTCCGGGTATTTATCGATAAAGCTTTCAAGACGCAGGATAGCCTCATCATCATTCGGCAGGTATAACGGCGCGCCGAGCTCGTTCAGCTCCTCGGTCCACTGCATCGCCCATCGGCTGTAGTTGTCCTGAAGTACCCACTGACCGCCCCAATACAAACCGGCGATTGCCAGCGTTCCGATGATTACGGTAATGGTGATTTGGAGGGACATTATTTCGTTGATCAGCACGCGCTTGCCATCACCGCGCGCCGGGCGCAGCGTGGCGAGAGCATCGTAACCCGCGCCAAATACCGTGCTGAACCAGTGTTTCATTGGGAACCGGCCAGTGTGCTGTCGATATCCGCTACCTGCGAGGTTGCAAGTCCAAAGCGCTGCAATACATCCGGGTTGGTGCGAATTTCGATCTGTGACAATTCGGTAACTGCCGGTACATCAGCCACGTTGCCGCTGATGATCTGGTCCAGTACCAGTGCAATTTTTGCGGCCACATCCGATTCGACCGATGCAGCGCTGAACAAAGCACCGGCCTCGAGCAATGGCTCGTTATATACCGCGACCTGTACCCGGTGCCGCGCCGCATAGCTCATCATTTCGTTGAGGACATTGCGGCTGAGAATCCTGTTGTCCGGAAAGAGAATAAAGCCGTCGATGTCGCGAACGAGGCGATTAAAAAGATACAGGGTCTCGCGATCCGAACCGGCGATCGCATAGTGAAATTTTATGCCGCGATCCTTCATCGCCTGGTCTGCCTGCGCAATCAGGTCGTCGTGACCCGCACCGAGAATTGCACCGACATTCCTGACGCTCGGATCCAGCTCACGCCAGGCATCCATCTGCAATCCGATGGGTGGCAGGACGGCGACCGCCTTGACGTCACCTGACAACAGTTCGGCATCATTTATATTGAAAACCTGACCAACCACGACCGGCACCGTGGAGAATCGTCGCGCCGCCCGGGCGGCCGGAAGCCCCACGGCCACGATGGCGCTGGCTTTCGATTCCGCAATCGCCGCGAACGCGTCCTTCGCGAGCAGGCTCTTGTCGCCCAGGTCATAAACTTCCTGGTTCTCGAGGTATTTCTCCAGGGCAACGGCGATGTCGACATACGCCGGTGTCCGGTTACTGAGAACAACAGCGACGAGGGGTTCTATGTTTTGCGGCTCGGGTGGTGGTGGTGGTGGCGGCGGCGCCGGTTCCACAACCGGTTCCGGCAGCGGCTCGGGGGCTGGTTCTATCGTGGGCTCCGGCTGCGGTTCCTGGATGGGCTCTGGTGGCGTCGGCAGCTCGGGCGGCTCGGGTGACAGGACGGCGCAACCGGACAGCAATAGCAGCAAGAAAACCGGCGCTGACCGCATGGTCAATGCACGAGAAAGTCCCCACCATTCCGTTTGAAAGAACTTCGTCACCGCGATCCTGATTAGCCGCGTGCAGAAGCCTCAATACAAGGCGTAGCAACGCATTCATCCATGAAGGGACGACTATATCAAGCGTCAAATATGATGCAGTGATGCAGGTCTCAGTTGCCCGCTAATTTGACATAAGCCGGCATGGCGAACTGCCTGTGGGCCGGGTGCGCCAATTACGGCAAAAAAATCGGTACCGCAGCGCCGGGAATCAGGCTTCGGCGGAATCCTGCGCAGTACCGCCCAGCAATTCCTGTAATTCGCCGGAATGGTACATTTCGACGACGATGTCACAGCCGCCAATCAGCTCGCCGTTGACGTAAAGCTGGGGAAATGTCGGCCAGTTGGAGTAGGCCTTTAGCCCGTCCCGGATTTCCGGGTCCTCAAAGATATTCACGAATGCGAAGGGTTTGCCGAGCGATTTCAGGGCCGCCACGGTCTGGCCGGAGAATCCGCATTGCGGAAAGTCCGGTGTTCCCTTCATATAGAGAAGCACAGGGTTGTTTTGGATCTGGTCTTTAATTCTTTCGTTTACGTCCACTTTGATGCACACCTTGGTCAATTTCGGTCCGAACAGACATAGGTCTGACCCGAAGTTATTCAATATTGTTCACAAATTCGTATTGACGACGAGTCGGTTGTCGACGCGTATGACGCCCTTTGTTCCCGCGGCAATCTGGACTGCCCTGTCGCGAGCAGGATAGCTGCCTACTGTACCACTTAGCGTTACATCACCCGAAACTGTTCTGATGCCGATCGCGTAGCCGCTGAGTTCGGGGTCGGCACTCAACGCGGAGCGAACCGCACCGCTGATTGTACTGTCGGCGCCGGTCTGCCCTGCGCTGCGCGCGGCGCCTCCCGCCGTTTCGCCTGTGGAGGAATTGCCCAGCAGCAGCGACGTGCAGGCGGAAAGTGACAGGATTGCCAGAATGACGAAAGCAGCGCGCATTTGAGCCTTGCCGAAACCGATGATCGCGTGATTGTACTGGAGCCGCTACCCGGAACCCAGCGAATCCAATTTTGCAGCAATCGGCCGGCCCTGCCTCTATAATAGGCGGCCAGTCTTCTGGTAGGAGAAGACGGCGCTCCCCTGAAAGGCATTCAGAGCGACAAATAACCAATAATCCCCTGGGAGAACAGAGAATGAATCCACTCAAAAGTGTCATGGGCACAATTATCGCCGGATTCGTACTGGCGATCGTCATCTTGCTCGTGATTGGCGACAATCACATACCTGCTGCCATGCCGGTCAACTCAGTCATCATCTGGTTGCACGTATTTGCCGGAATTATCTGGATCGGTCTCCTCTACTACTTCAATTTCGTCCAGGTCCCGGCGTTGGCCGACGCCGCAAGCGATGATGGCGGACCCGGAGGCGCCGGCATAACGAAATACGTTGCACCGCGGGCTCTGCTCTGGTTCCGTTGGGGCGCGGTATTCACATGGCTGACGGGCGCCGCTTTCCTGATGCACCGCGGCATGCTCGATGACGCTTTCGCACTCGGGATGATCGGCGACACCACGAATGTTTATGCCGCAACGATCGGTATTGGCGCCTGGCTCGGCACGATCATGCTTTTCAATGTCTGGGTACTCATCTGGCCTAACCAGAAAAAGGTACTCGGAATGGTGAAGGCCAGCCCGGAAGAAATAGCGAAGGCGAAGAACATCGCATTCATGGCATCTCGCTCCAATACACTCATGTCGATTCCGCTCATCATGAGCATGGTCGGCGCGGGCCACGGTTTCTTTATGTGAGTCGAGCCACCAACGAGTACAGCCTAGCCCGGCCCTGTGCCGGGCTTCTTTTGCAGGTACAACATTGAGCAATTCGGAACAACTGACGGCCGCAATCGTGGCTAACGTGTCGGCCGCCATTGCGGAGGACCTGGGCAGCGGCGATATCACCGCGGATCTGATTGCCGCATCGGCAAATGCCGAAGCGATTGTCGTCGCCCGTGACCCGATGATCATGGCTGGGCAACCCTGGGTAAACGAAGTCTACAGACAGCTCGATCCTGCTATCTCGGTGGCATGGCTCAACAATGATGGCGATCACATTGATGCGGACTGCGAAATTTGCGTCATCAAAGGCCCTGCCCGCGCCGTGCTCAGCGGCGAGCGAACCGCACTGAACTTCCTCCAGTCGCTGTCAGCGACTGCCACACTGACTTCCCGCTTCGTTCGCGCAATGAAAGGCACGAGCGCGCAGATCCTCGATACCCGAAAAACGATTCCTGGCCTGCGGCACGCCCAGAAATACGCGGTACGCTGTGGTGGCGGCAACAATCATCGGATCGGGCTCTACGATGCGCTGCTGATCAAGGAAAATCACATTATCAGCGCAGGAAGCATTGCCGAAGCCATCCGGATAGCCAGGGAAAAACACGATGACGTGCCGGTTGAAATCGAAGTCGAGTCATTGAAGGAACTGCAGCAGGCATTGACAGCGGGTGCAGACCGGATTCTGCTCGATAATTTCGATATCGAAGATCTGCAGCGTGCGGTCGACATCAATCAAAGCCAGGGCAAACCACCGGCGGATCTCGAGGCATCCGGCGGCATTACGATTGAAAACATCCACGCCGTGGCCGAAACCGGCGTCAACTACATATCAGTGGGTGCGTTGACCAAAGATATCAAAGCGGTCGACCTGTCGATGCGATTCCGTTACGTCGCGTAACAAACGGGCGCCGTGCCGCTTTATAGTCATGCCGTGCCGCTGACGAGTTCGGGCCGTTTCTGCAGGTGGTCAGTCACCGCTTCGTAGGCCATCGCGAACTCCAGCACCTGCTGATCGTATCCAAACCGACCCATCACCTGCATGCCCATCGGGCGATTGGCCTGGTCAAATCCAGCCGGGACGTTACAGATCGGTAAGCCTGCAAGCGTTCCACCTATCACGACCTCCATCCAGCGGTGATAGGTATCCATCTTGACGCCGTTGACCTCTTCGGGCCAATGGACACTCTTGTCGAATGGGAAGACCTGGGCCGTCGGCAAGATCAGAAAATCATAAGTTTCGAAGAGCCGCTGCATCTCTGCAAACCAGTCTGCCCTGGCGACCCCGGCCCAGTATATTTGTTCAGCCGATGTATTGAATGACCCCTCAATTTCCCAGACAGCCTCCGGCTTGAGTTGCGCTCGCGTCACGGGGTCGTCGTAAAGCTCTCTCATTCCGTGCCGTGTCCAGTGACGTAATGTGAGCCACGTCTGCCACAGTCGATCCATGTCGAACCTGGGCATGCATGCTTCCACGGTTGCGCCATTATCGGCGAGGGTTTTCAAACTCGCTTCGCACAATTCGATGACACCAGGCTCAGTCGGCAGATAGCCGTTGAAATCACCCATCCAACCGATCCTGAGTCCCTTCAGGTCAGGAGCCTTGAACTCACTGACCGCCGGCAACTTGTCCCGCAAGGACAGCGGTTGAATCGGCGTCTGGCCTGAAATCGTAACCAACAGGCGCGCGGTATCTTCTGCGTTCCGCCCCATCGGCCCGCCGGTTCCCATCTGCTGATAAAAGAGATCTCCGCCACGACTGTCCGGGACCCTGCCCTGGGTGGGACGGAACCCGATGACATTGTTGTAAGCACCTGGATTGCGGAGCGAGCCCATCAGGTCGCCGCCATTCGCTACCGTCAACATCTGCGTGCCGAGCCCGCACGCAGCGCCGCCGCTACTGCCGCCGGCAGTCAGGTTCGGGTTCCAGGCGCTGCCGGTCGTACCAAAAACATTGTTGTAGCTTTGTGAACCCATGCCAAATTCCGGCAGGTTCGTTTTACCAATGAAAATCGGACCCTGCCGACGCATTCGCGCAACCAGCAAATCATCAGCGGCAGCGATAGTGCCGGCAAATATCGGTGACCCATGACTGGTGGGGAAGCCTTCGACGTTCGCGTCATCCTTGACGGCCAGCGGCATACCGTGCAGCCATCCCCAGTATTCGTCGTTGTCGAGCGCCCGGTCAGCCAACTCCGCCTGCTTGATCAACTCGTCGTCGGCAACCATGCTGACGATGGCATTGTAGGTTGGATTGTATTTGTGAATACGCGCAAGGTAGGCCTGCATCACCTCAACGCAAGTTACGTGCCGCTGGCGAATCGCCGCCGAAAGTTCGGAGGCGGACATGCTGGTCAGGTCCGTGGGCACATCGCTTGCCAGAATATCTGCGGGCATCGACATCGCCATTCCGGCTATTGATGCTCCACCAAGAAATTGCCTGCGGTCCATGTGATCCTCCTACTCAAGAAATTGCCCTGACTGCCAGGAATAATACAGAAGGCGCCAGTAAACAGCCGACACCCGTATAAAATGTTGCAGTCATTGCGCCGTATGGAACCAGCTTCGGGTCGGTGGCAGCAAGGCCACCAGCCACCCCGCTCGTGGTACCCATCAGGCCACCATAGATCAATGCCGCGTGCGGATTGTTCAGGCCAATACGCTGCGCGACGAATGGTGTGCCGATCATGACCAGTACCGACTTGGTGAGACCCGCCGCAACGCTCAGGGCAATGATACCGGAGTCCGCTCCGAGCGCGGTCCCGGTAACCGGACCGACGATATAGGTGGCTGCACCGGCACCTATCGTGCTGATAACCACGGGGTCGGTGTAACCAAAAGCTACCGCCACTAACGCCCCTACCGTAAACGACAGCACTACGCCGATGACGACTGACGCAGCGCCGACCGCGCCGGCCCGTTTCAGTGCCTCCAGTTCGGCGCCGAACGCCGTAGCGACAATGGCGAAATCACGAAACATTGCCCCACCCATAACGCCAATGCCGCTGAGCAGGCTGAAATCAGCGAGGCCCTGGCTGCCGCCGCTGACCCGGCCGCCAACGTAGGCGAGGATCAGGCCCAGCGCGATTGCAATAGCCGAACCATGAATATGACCCCGTGTCAGTCTGGCTGAAAGTTCGTAGGAGAACCAGACGAGAAATCCGACAAAGGCAAACGCGGCAATCAGCGCATTCTTTTCGAGGACGCTCAATAGCGAATCAAGAATCATCGCTCTCCCCGATACGGACACGGTCGAGCAGGGGCAACAATGCAAAACTGACTGCCACAGCGGCCACACCGGCGATGATAGCCATCCAGCCGCTGGAAACTGCCGCGATCACGTTTTGCTTGGCAGCCATGGCTACAACGATTGGTATGTACATTGCGCTCCAGAAATGGATGCCATTTTCTGTCGCGGAACCGAAACTGAATTTATGGTGAGATAAATTTGAAAGAACGATGAGCAACAGCATCGCGATACCGACGCCCCCAACATTCGCCTGGACGCCGATCAGGTTCCCAAGGATGTCCCCGACAAACACGCCGACCAGCATACAGAAAGACAACAAGGCCACGCCGTAGATAACCATATTATTCTCCTTTTTGGCTCGCGGGCTTCGCGTTGTATGATGCCCTTCACTTCAGGAAAAAGCGATGTCGACAGAAAATTTCAATCTCTATGCCCATTTCTACGAGCAGGTCAGCAGGCATTTGCCGGACGAACTCCTGTGCACCGACGACGGTCGCTCCTACAGTTACGAAGATATCGACCGACGATCTGCCCAGATCGCGCATTGTCTGACCAACATTGGTACGAGGCCGGGCGAACGTGTCTCGGTACAGGTCGAAAAGTCCCCTGAATCCCTTTGCCTGTATCTTGCCTGCCTGCGAGCAGGGTTCGTTTTTCACCCTTTGAACATGGCCTACACGAGCAACGAGCTCGAATATTTCCTGCAGAATGCCGAGCCTTCCGTGGTTGTCTGCGACCCGAAAAACCTGGCGGGAATAACGCCGATTGCCGAACTGGCGGCCGTCCGCGATGTGCTGACGCTCGACGCAGACGGTAACGGCACGCTGATCGAGTACGCAAACGAGGCAGCGGCGGAATTTGGCATCGTCGAGTGCGCGGCCGACGATATCGCCGCGCTCCTCTACTCTTCCGGTACGACCGGCGTACCCAAGGGCATCATGCTGACGCATTCGAACCTGTTACGAAATACAGAGGCACTGGTTGAGGCGTGGGGCTTTACCGACAAGGACAGACTGCTTCACGCATTGCCGATTTTCCACGTACATGGGCTGTTTGTTGCGATTGGTTGCGTGTTGCTGAGCGGAGCCAGCATGCGCTGGCTGCCGGGGTTCAATGCCGCCAAAGTCATACGCTTTCTGCCCGAATGCACTGTGCTGATGGGCGTACCAACCTATTACACGCGATTGCTCGCCGAAGACGGATTTACCGAGGAAACTGCGAGCAATATTCGCGTTTTTATATCCGGTTCCGCGCCGCTGCTTGCAGAAACGTTCATCGAGTTTGAAACCAGGACAGGACACAGCATTCTCGAGCGTTACGGCATGACCGAGACCAACATGAATACGTCAAATCCGCTGCATGGCGAGCGCAAACCGGGCACCGTGGGGCCGCCCTTGCCTGGCGTCGAAGTGCGCATTGTCGACGCGGATGGCGCAGTCGTACCCGCCGGAGAAATCGGCAGCCTGCAGGTCCGCGGCCCGAACGTGTTTGCCGGTTACTGGAAAATGTCGGAGAAAACCGCGGAGGACTTCACGACGGACGGCTTCTTTATCACCGGTGACACGGGCCGGATCGACACCGACGGCTATGTTTCAATTGTGGGCCGGGCGAAGGACATGGTTATCAGCGGCGGATTGAACGTCTACCCGAAAGAAATCGAGTTATTCATCGACGAACTGGCTGGTGTTCGCGAATCAGCGGTTATCGGCGTGCCGCACGCGGACTTCGGCGAGGCGGTGGTCGCTGTGATCGTTCCTGAAAACGCAGCTGAAGTCAGCGAGCATGATGTAATCACTGCCTGCAGGGCTGAACTGGCGAATTTCAAGGTGCCCAAGCGAGTCGTGTTCGTGGATGAATTGCCGCGCAATACGATGGCAAAAGTGCAGAAAAATCTGCTCAGGACGACCTATGCGGATCTCCTGAGCCCGCAGGAAATTCCGCAATAGCGCGGGTCACGGGTTTGGGTTCCGACACGCCGTACCCTTGCGCGTAGTCGACACCCATGCCCTTCAGCATCGTTATGATTTCGTCGTTTTCGGCGAATTCCGCAATCGTCCGCTTACCCGTCAGATGCCCGATTTCATTGATCGAACGAACCATTTCCCGATCGATAGGATCATGCAGAATTTCCTTGACGAAACTCCCGTCGATTTTCAGAAAATCAACCGGGAAGTGCTTGAGATAGCCGAACGACGACAATCCGGTACCGAAATCGTCCAGCGCGAATTTGCATCCAAGCTCCTTGAGCGCATTGATGAAACGGTTTGCCTGTGAATAGCTGGCAATCGCCGCGGTTTCCGTAATCTCGAAGCAGATCTTGGTCGCATCGAGCCCACTCATCTGGAACTGTTCAATAACGAACGGCAAGAACTTGTCGTCGCCGATGCTCTGCCCGGACAGGTTTATCGAACAAAGCACCAGGCGCTCACGTTCGTCCGCCTCGGAAACAAGCCAACGAAAGGAGTTCTTGATTACCCACCGGTCGATTCTGGGTGTGAGGCTGAAACGTTCGGCGGCTTCGATAAATAGTCCCGGCGCAATGA
>Ga0316195_10000724_pt1 | contig 13839 bp, 12 predicted proteins | sample Phised1_MG_FD_204937 | JGI IMG/M metagenome (GOLD analysis project Ga0316195, IMG submission 204937) | Coastal sediment microbial communities from Maine, United States - Phippsburg sediment 1 | ecosystem: Environmental > Aquatic > Marine > Coastal > Sediment | place: USA: Maine | collected... | reverse complement strand
CCGGCACCGGCGCAAGTTCCACCAGCGAAGCCAGCCTGGTCATCGGCAAGTTCCTCTCGCCACGCCTGTACATCAGCTATGGCATTTCCCTGTCGAACGCCATCAATACCTTCAAGCTGCGCTACACGATCGGCGACCGCTGGGTCATCACGGGCGAGGCCGGGCAGGAATCCAGCGCCGACATCGAGTACACCATCGATCGCTGACCGCGGCAGCCGGCCGGCGACAGCCCGCCTGTTGACCGCGTGTGAATATTTATGCAATCATGCTGAATCTTTATGCGGACCCGCCGATGGCCAGCAGCAGCGAACATACCCTGACCGGCGCCAGGCGCGAGGCGCTGCGGCAGATCATCACCCACGAGGACGTCGGCCGGCAGGAGGACCTGGTGCGCCTGCTGGCACGCGCCGGTCACCGCGTCACGCAGTCGAGCATCAGCCGGGACCTGCGTGAACTGGGCGTCGCCAAGCTCGGCGACCGTTACGTGCTGCCGGATGAAACGCCGGCAGCGCCAAACAGCTTCGCCGCCGTGGCCGGTTTCGTCCGCCGGGTGCAGGCTGCGGGCGCCAGCCTGACCGTCGTCCGCACCTCCGCTGGCGCGGCGCAGAGCGTGGCGATCGTGCTCGACCGCGCCCAGTGGCCGGAGGTCGTCGGCACCATCTCCGGCGACGACACGATCTTCGTCGCGACGGCCAGCGCCGCTGCCCAGCGCAAGCTGCTGTCGCGACTGCACCACGTCTTCCGAGTCTGAGAACCACCATGACTGAAACAAACCCAGGGGCGGCCTCGCCCATCCTGCTTGCGTTTTCCGGCGGCCTGGACACGTCCTTCCTCGTGCCCTGGCTGAAGGAGACCTACAAGCGCCCGGTACTGACGCTGACCGTCGACACCGGTGGAATCGATGCCGCTGCGGCCAAGGTGCTCGAGCAGCGTTCGCAGCAGCTCGGCGCCATCGGTCACCACCTCGTCGATGCGCGCAGGATTTACTTTGACCAGGTGCTGCGGTTCCTGATCATGGGCAACGTGCGCCGCGGCCAGCTCTACCCGCTGTGCGTTGGCGCCGAGCGCGCCATCCAGGCGCAGACCCTGGCATCGGAAGCCAGGCGGCTCGGCACCGGGACCGTTGCCCATGGCTGTACCGCGGCGGGCAACGACCAGGTCCGTTTCGAGGTGGCCCTGCGCACGCTCGCGCCGGGCCTGGAAGCGCTGGCCCCGGTCCGGGACGAGGCTTTCAAGCGCCCTGAACAGCTCAAGTTCCTGGAGGACCGCAAGCTGCCGGTGCCGCCTTTCGGCGCCGCCTACTCCGTGAATCGGGGACTCTGGGGCGTCACGATCGGCGGCACGGAGACGCTGACCTCATCCGGCTCCATTCCTGAGCAGGCCTGGGTGCTGTCGAAGGGCGCCTTCGACAAGCCGCGGCCCGCCGAGAGACACGTGATCGGCTTCGAGCGCGGCGTTCCCTGCTCGGTCGACGGCGAGTCGCTCGACCCGGTCGCGGTCATCGAGAAGATCGAGTCGCTGGCCGCGCCCTACGGCATCGGTCGCGGGATCCACCTCGGCGACACCATCATCGGCACCAAGGGCCGTGTCGCCTTCGAGGCGCCCGCTGCCGAGGTCCTGCTGAACGCCCACCGGGAACTCGAGAAGCTGACGCTGACCTCGCGACAGCAGCGCATCAAGGAATCGCTGGCGACGCCTTACGGCGACCTGGTCCACGAAGGCCAGAACCTCGACCCCGTCTGCCGCGACATGGAGGCCTTGCTGCTGTCGTCGCAGCAGCGGGCCACGGGTACCGTGACGGTGCTGCTGCGCCCGGGCAGCGTCTTCGTCGAGGGCGTCGACTCGCCGCATTCGCTGATGAAGGCCTCCAAGGGCGTCTACGGCGAGGCAACCGGCGAATGGACGCCGCAGGATGCCCTCGGTTTCTCCAAAATGGTGTCCCTGCCCTGTATGTTCTGGGCCCGCGCGAGCGGTGAGCCGGGAGACGCGAAATGATGAAGACCATCATGGTGGACAAGATCGCGTCGGTCGCGCAGGCCTGCAACCTGTCGCACGAGATGCGCATTTCCACCGACATCCCCAGCGAAGAAGGCGTCGTGCTGGCGGTGGAAATCCTCACCAACAAGGCGAACTACAACAACATCGAGCTCACCAGCGGGCGCATGGCCAAGGTCGCGCGCGGCGACATCGTGGTCGGCGCGCTCGGCCATCGTCGCGCCCTGTTCGGCTATTCCGGCCACATCCCCGAAGCGCTCAAACCCGGTGACGTCATCCAGATGCTGAACATCGGCGGCGTACTCGGCATCTGCGATTCGATCAACCCTGACAAGGGGCACCCCTTCGATTGCCGCGTCCTCGGGGTCGCACTGCAGTTTCCGTTCCTGGGAGAGCGCATCGGCGTGCCTGCGCGCGTCGGCTCGCGCAAGCTCGACCAGGCCGTGGTGCTCGATACGAAGGGCGTGCCGATCGTGGCCCTCGCGGGCAGCTGCATGGAAGCCGGCAAGACCGCCGCCGCCTGCGCCATCGTCTCGCGCATGCGCCATCGGGGCCTGACCGTCGATGCCTTCAAGGCCACGGGCGTGTCACTGCGCCGCGACATCCTGGCGATGGAAGACTCCGGCGCGCGCCACTCGATGATCTTCACCGACCTGGGGATCGTGACCACCACGGCCAGGTCGGGACCGGCGCTGACCCGCACGATGCTGAACGAGATGGCGGCCGGCAAGCCCGATGTCATCGTCTTCGAACTCGGCGACGGCATCCTGGGCGCCTACGGCGTCGAGTCGATCCTCAATGCCGACGACATCCGCGAGCAGCTGACCGCGGTCGTCCTGTCGGCCAACGACCCGGTGGCAGCCTGGGGCGGGGTCAAGCTGCTGCGCGAACGCTTCGGCATCGAACCCTGCGTGGTCACCGGCCCGGCGACCGACAACGCCGTCGGCGTGGACATCATCCGCGACCAGATGGGTGTCGCGGCCTTCAATGCCATGACCAGCGGCGCGGCACTCGGCGACCACGTCATCACCGCCACGGGCCTCGACGCCGTCGCGCGTGACCCGGTGAACCAGGAATGAGCGAACGGATCCCCGCCATCGTGCTGGGCGGTACCGGCTATGTCGCCGGCGAACTGCTACGCCTGCTCGCTGCGCACCCGCGCGTGGAATTGCGGGCCGTCGCCTCCGACAGCCAGCCGGGCGAATCGGTCGGCGCCGCGTTCGGGCATCTTGCCGCGACCGTGGGCGACCTGGCCTTCTGCTCCCAGGACGAGGCAGCAGACCTGGCCGCCAGCCTGCCGCGCTCGGCCGTGCTGGCCGCGGCGCCGCACGGCGTGTCCGCCGCATTGATCGACGGGCTGCTGCGCCGCGCCGAGGCAGCCGGTGCAAGACCGGCGGTCGTGGACATCTCGGCCGACTATCGCTTCGCGGACACCGACACCTATGCGCGCGTCTACAAGCACCCGCACGGCGCACCGGCCCGGCAGGCGCAGTTCACCTGCGCCGTTCCCGAACACCTCGACCGCATCACCACGCCGCACGCCGCACATCCGGGCTGCTTCAGCACCGCGACCCTGCTCGCAACGGTGCCGCTGCTGGCGCTCGGACTCGTCGAGCCACGCCTCTTCGTGTCGGCCGTGACCGGCAGCACCGGCTCCGGCCGCAAACCGACGACCGGCACCCACCACCCCCAGCGCCACAGCGACATGTACGCCTACAGCGGCCTCGCCCACCGCCATGCGCCCGAAATCGCGGCGCTGGCCAGAGCCGCGTCGGGCGTGGAGGCCGATATCGCCTTCATTCCGCACTCCGGGCCCTTCGCCCGCGGCATCCATGCGACGGTCCAGGCGACCCTCGTGCGCCCGCTGAAGACGGAGGACGTCATCGCCGGACTGAGGCAGTTCTACGCGGGCCGCCCGTTCGTCCGCGTCCTCGACACGCCGCCGCGCCTGAAGGACGTCGTGACCAGCAACTATGCCCATCTCGGCGCGGTCGCCGACGGGCGGACCGTCGCCGTCATGGCGGTGGTGGACAACCTGGTCAAGGGCGCCGCCGGCGGCGGCGTGCAGTGGATGAACCGCCTGCTCGGCTTCGACGAGACGACCGGCCTGCTCGCGCCCGCACCAGGCTGGACCTGACGGACGGCACGGGGAATGAGTACTCCACATCCTGCGACGACCATGGCCAGCGCGGCGACGCGTGATCACCTCGCCCAGGTCTTCGCCCAATACCCGATCGAGGTCACGAGCGCGGACGGCGTCTGGCTGAACACCGCAGACGGCCGGCGCATCCTCGACCTCTATGGCGGCCATGCGGTGGCCGCGCTCGGCTACGGACATCCGCGCTGGCTCGCCGCGCTGGAACGCCAGGCGCGCGAGGTGCTGTTCCAGAGCAACGCCGTGCCCATGGACGTCCGCAGGCGTGCAGCGGCGAAGCTGGTCCGGTTTTCCGGCCTGCCGCTCGACACCGTGTTCTTCGTCAACAGTGGCGCGGAGGCCAACGAGAACGCGCTGCGACTCGCCTGCAGGATCACCGGCCGCGGTCACGTGGTGGCTCTCGAGAAGAGCTTTCACGGCCGGACGGCCGCTGCCGCCGCGGTGACCTGGGGGGCCGCCGGCAAGTGGTACGGTTTCCCGCGCATGCCTTTCGACGTCAGCTTCGTTCCACGTCGGGACATCGCCGCGCTCGAGGACGCGATCACGGCCAGGACCGCAGCCGTGATCGTCGAGCCGGTGCAGGGCGTCGGCGGCGCCTTCGACATGGGGCGTGATTACCTGGATGCGCTTCGCCGGCGCTGCGATTCCACAGGCGCCATGTTGATATTCGACGAGGTGCAGTGCGGCGTCGGCCGCACGGGACATCCCTTTGCGGCCGGCCTCTACGGCGTGGTGCCGGACATGTTGACGACCGCCAAGGCGCTCGGCGCGGGATTTCCGGTCGGCGCGCTGCTGCTGTCCCCGGCGGTGGCCGGCGAGCTCAGGCTCGGCGAACTGGGCAGCACCTTCGGCGGCGGACCGCTGGCCTGCGCCGTGGTCGAAGCGGTCGTCGACACGATCGTTGAAGAGAATCTGCTGGACAACATCCGCCAGGTCTCGGCGCGGATCCGGCAGACCTGCATCACCGGTCCGGTGACGGGCATCCAGGGCGAGGGCTTCCTGCTTGGCCTGAAGACGCGGCTCCCGGCGGAGCAGCTCCACGCCGCACTGCTCGATCGCGACATCCTCGCCGGCACCAGCGGCGATCCCGGCGTCCTGCGGCTCCTGCCGCCCTTCACGCTGGCCGCGGAGCACGTCGAGATGCTGCGTGCGGCCCTGGCGGAGCTTCCCGCATGAATCGCTTCATCGACCTCGCCGACCTGAGCCACGGGCAAGTCCTGGACCTGCTCGCCCTGGCGCAGCGACTGCAGGATCATCCCGAACCGCAGGCCCTGGCGGGTCGCATCCTCGGGCTGGTGTTCTTCAACCCTTCCCTGCGCACCCTCTCGTCCATGCAGGCCGGCATGGCCCGCCTGGGTGGCAGCTCCTTCGTGATCACGCCCGGGTCGGGGACCTGGCAGCTGGAAACGCGCCTCGGCGTCACGATGGACGGGGCCGCCGCCGAACACATCCGCGAGGGCATCCCGGTGCTGGCCTCGTATTGCGACGCGCTGGGCATCCGTGCCTTTGCCGACGGCCGCGACCTGCGCTCCGACCTGGCCGAGGAGAACTTCGGCGCGATGGCGGCACTCTGCGACAAGCCGCTGATCAACCTGGAATCAGCGATGAATCATCCCTGCCAGGCGCTGGCCGACTGGAAGACCATGGACGACCTGGCGGTGCCGCGGGGCGGCAAGTTCGTGCTGTCCTGGGTGAACCACCCACGCGCCCTGCCATTGGCGGTACCCGCCGCGACCCTGCACATGGCCGCGCATCGCGGCATGGAAGTCGTCGTGTTGCGCCCGGACGGCTATGCCCTGCCGGCTGAACTGATGGACCGCGCCCGCGAAGCCGCGGCGGCGACGGGCGGCTCGGTCACGGAGACGAGCGAGCGCGACGCCGCGCTCGCCGGCGCCCAGGTCCTGTACGCCAAGGAATGGGGCTCGCCGCAGTATTATGGCGATGCCGAGGCGGACGCCGCGCTGCGCAAGGAACTGTCCGACTGGACCGTTCGCGAAAGCTGGTTCGGCCGCGCCGACCCGGGCTGTCGCTTCATGCACTGCCTGCCGGTGCGACGCAACGTGGCGGTGACCGACGAAGTGCTCGACGGTCCGCGCAGCGTGGTCCGCCACGAAGCCTACAATCGCATGGTCGTGCAGATGGCCGTGCTGCATCGACTGCTCGCGCGTTGAGCGCCCCGGAATGACCGATGAACCCCTGCCGAGGAGTAGAAACGACATGGTGACCCACCGTACCGACACGTCCGCCACGGTCCGTGCGCTGAAAGGCGCTGCACCGTATGTACGGCTGTACAAGGGCAAGGTGTTCGTGGTGAAGGCCGGCGGCGCCGTGTTCGCCGACAATGCCAGCACGCGCGTGCTGATCGAGCAGATCGCGATCCTGCACCACCTCGGCATCCGCGTGGTGCTGGTGCACGGCGGCGGTCCGCAGCTAGACGAAATGCAGCGTTCGCTGGGTATCGAACCCCGCATGGTGAAGGGACGCCGCGTCACCGACGCGCAGTCGATCGACGTCACGACCATGGTACTGAACGGCCTGATCAACACCCGGATCCTGGCGATCTGCCGCGAACTGGGAATCGATGCGGTCGGCATTTCCGGCGTGGACGCGGGTCTGGTCCGCGCCCGTCGCCGCCCGCCCGTCGAAATCGACGGCGAGAGCATCGACTACGGTTTCGTCGGCGACGTCACCGGCGTGGACCCCTCGCTGATCACCAAGCAACTCGACGCCGGCCTGATGCCGGTCGTCAGCCCGCTGTCCTCCGACGAGGCGGGATGCGTGCTGAACATCAACGCCGACACCATCGCCGCCCGGATCGGCGCGGCACTCGGCGCCGAAAAGCTGATCCTCTGCACCGGCGCGCCGGGCATCCTCGAGGACCTGTCGGACCCCAGCAGCCTCGTGTCCTACACCGACCTGCAGGGCCTGGCCGGGCTTGCCGCCGCAGGAAGCTTCGCCGGCGGCATGCTGCCCAAGGCGACGGCCATCGAGGGCGCGATCCGGGGCGGCGTGCGCCGGGTGCATGTCATTTCCTACAAGGTTGCCGACAGCCTGCTCGCCGAGGTCTTCACCAACGAAGGCACCGGCACCCTGATCGTCGAGGACATCGGCGCCTTGACCCCGGCGGAACAGAGCGCGCAGGCGGACGCATGACCCGGCTCTGGGACAAGGGCGCACCGCTCGACGCGCAGGTCCTCGAATACACGGCGGGGGAAGATCATGCGCTGGACGACCGGCTGGTCGCCTACGACGTGCGCGGCTCGATCGCGCACGCCGAGATGCTGCATTCGGTGGGCCTCTTGTCGGACGCCGACCTGAAGTCCCTGAAGAGCGGCCTGGAGGAAATCGCGCTCGCCCACTCGCGCGGCGAGTGGCGGGTCCAGCTCGAACACGAAGACGGCCAGACCGCCCTGGAGTCGCTGCTGACCGAGCGTGTCGGCGCCGCCGGCGCGCGTATCCACCTGGGCCGGTCGCGAAACGACCAGGTCCTCACCGCGCTGCGCCTGTACCTGCGCGATGCAATCGAGCAGCTCAGCGCGGGCGCCGTCTCGGTGGTCGAGGCGCTCGAGTCGCTGGCCACGCGGCAGGGCGAGGTGGTGCTGCCGGGCTACACGCACCTGCAGCAGGCGATGCCAAGCTCCGTCGCGCTCTGGGCGCGTGGATTCGCCGCCGAGATACACGACGATGCCGAAGGGCTGCGGCACGCGCATCGGCGCATCGGCAAGAGCCCGCTCGGCTCCGCCGCCGGCTACGGCACACCGGGCCTGCCGCTGAAGCGCGATGTGACGCGCGCCAGGCTAGGCTTCGCCGAGGTGCAGGAGCCGGTCACGGCCGTACAGCTGTCCCGTGGCAAGGCGGAGGCGCAGGTACTGTTCGAGGTGACCTTGCTGATGCAGGACATGGGCCGGCTGGCGGCCGACCTGATCCTGTTCTACACGCAGGAGTTCGCCTATGTCGAACTTCCCGCCGAGTTCACCACCGGCTCGTCGATCATGCCGCAGAAGCGCAACCCCGACGTCTTCGAACTCATCCGTGGCCGCTCGGCGACCGCACTCGCCTGCCTGGTCGAGACGCTGGGCATCTTCTCGCGCCTGCCGTCCGGTTATCACCGCGACCTGCAGCTGATCAAGGCGCCGCTGTTTCGCGGCATCGACCTGTGCCAGCAGACGCTGGATATCCTGCCGGCGGCGCTGGCCGGCGTCCGCTTCCTGCCCGAGAACATCCGGCTGGACCCGTCCATCCACGCTGCCGAGCGCGCCTACGAACTGGTCGTCAGCGAGGGCATCCCGTTTCGCGACGCCTACCTGCGGGTGGCCCGGGACCTGGACAAGACCTGATAAGCTTGCGGGCCGCCGACGCAAGGAGTCCCGTCATGGTCGATCGCAATCCCGAACCTTCGCTGGTCAGCTACGTGCACATCATGTACGCGCTGCATGCCCTGGCGGCGTTCATCGGCATTACCAGCGCCGTCACGATCGTCGGTCAGTTCATCTTCGGCCTGCCGTCGATCATCGCGGTGATCATGAACTACCTGCGCCGCGCCGAGGCCCGGGGCACCTGGCTGGAGTCGCATTTCACCTGGCAGCTGCGCACGTTCTGGTACGCGGCCCTGTGGGTCCTGCTCGTCGCGATCGCGTCCGCGCCCCTCATGCTGGTCCTCGTCGGCTTCTTCACGTTCGGGCTCGGTCTCGCCCTGATAGGCGTGTGGGTGATCTACCGAGTGGCGCGTGGCTGGCTGACGCTCAGGGACGGCAAGGCGATCGGCCCACTGCAACCGTGAGCGGCCCGGCCCCGGCCTCGTTCAGGCCGGTTCGATGCCCGCCGCAGACCCGTCGTAACGCAGCGTCGTGCCCAGCGCCGCGCTGAGGGCGACGAGCCGCTCGAGGATGCGCGCCCTGTCGGCGCTCTTCGCGATGCGCGGGCGACCCCGTGTCTGCAGGGACCTCCCCGGATCGTCGCCCACTTCGTTCATTGCCACCGGTACGAGGCGGATTCCCGCAAGCCGGGCTCCTTCGAACTCGCAGTGCGCGATGACGCTCTCCCAGCACTCGGCAGGGTAGTGACCGGGCGCCGTGCGCGTCTGGAACACCAGGCTGCCGAGGCCGTGAAACAGCGGCTTGCCACGATAGACCTCGATGCCGTGCAGCAACGGTGCGCCATGACTCGCATAGACGTCCGCGCCGGCCTCGACGCAACGCTGCGCGAAGCGCCGCGCCCAGGGCCGGGTCACCGCCATGTCCTCGCCCCATTGATGGTTGTGCAGGCAGGCGATCACGTACCCGGCTTCGCCACGGGCCCGTGAGATAGCCGCCAGGTTGCGCGCGACGTCCGTCTCGTCGAGGCCCCCGTCCGTCATCCGCAGTTCGTTCACGCCCGCGCCGGTGGCCGTCGCGGCCGCGCCTTCGCGGATCTTGCCCGTGGCCATGGAAACCAGTGCGACCCGGGGCGCCCCTGGCGCAATCCCGGGCGCCGCAGCCTCGGCCAGGCTGCGCCCCGTCCCGGCAAGGCCGAAGCCCGCGGCCGCGACGGCGGCGCGGGTCGCGAGCAACCCGTCGGTTCCCAGGTCCCAGGCGTGATTGTTGCCGAGCGCCAGCAGGTTGAAACCCATCTGTCGCAGGCAGGGCAGCACGGACGGCGGCGCGACGTGCAGGAATCCGCCCTCGCGGGTGGGCGCGCCGGAGCCGGGCATCTCGATCGCGGCTTCCAGGTCCGTGAAGACGGCCGCGCCTCCGGTCAGCTCGTCTACGACCTCGTCGAATCCGGGATAGGGATCGGCGCACAGTGGCCAGGTCATCAGCGCCTGACCGGCAAGGGTGATCCGGGTGGTGGCCGGCGGGGCGCTGCGCCGAAGTGAGCAGGACGCGGCCCCCGCCAGGGGCAGTCCCGCCATGCATTGCAGGAATCGGCGGCGGTTCCAGTGGGACAAGCGCATCTTCCTAGTCCGGCAGCACCGGCAGCCGGATGCGCGACGTATGCCCCGCGCCGCAATGCAGACAGTTGGTCGCGATCCTCGGCGAATCGGCTCCTCCCTCGGCGCCACCCGTATTCGGGTTGATGTCGAAATGCGGATAGTTGCTGCTGGAAATGTCCACGCGCAGGCGATGTCCGGCCCTGAACAGGTTGCTCGTGGCGAAGGGCCGGACCGTGATCCGAACGGCCCGGCCGGGCTCCATGAACACCTCGCGATCCCAACCCTCGCGGTATCGCACGCGGAAGATGCCGTCGGTGATGTTCATCGCGAAGCCTTCCGGCCAGTCCTTGCTCGGCGGGTAAACGTCCACGACCTTCACCGTGAAGTCAGTGTCGGGACAGTCCGAGGACACCCAGAGCTCGGCCTCGATCTCTCCCGAGACGGCCAGATCCGCCGGCAGCGGCGGCGTCTGGAAGACCAGCACGTCGGCACGTTGCGCCAGTGGCGCGTCCGGCCGGTCGCGGCGGTAGGTGAAGGTGTCGGGCCGGACCCGCTGGTCGAAGGCGCCCCCTTCCATTACTGGCTCGCCCGACGTCAGCGCGCCACCGATCGTCGGGACCGGGTCCGATGGATCGTAGCGGTATCGGCGCATCGCGCCCGTCTCGCACGGCACCGTCGGCAGGAGTTCGCCGGATGCATGCAGGTAGAGCAGTTTCGGCGCGACTCCCTGCGGCGGCCAGGTGTCGGACTGGCGCCAGCGCCCGCCATGCTGGAGCCGGCCCGCCTCGTCCGCCTGGCCGCTGCCGCCACCCATCTGGAAGTAAGTGACCGGCTTGCCCGGCGCAGGCGCGTTACCGTCCTCGCCCAGCAGCCACTGCCTGAACCACGCCAGTCGCAGCGCGAAGTAATCCTCGGCCAGGTTGCCGTCCAGCGTCGCCTGCGGCCCGAAGTCGACGTCACCCGCGTGGGATGAGGACCGGTCTCCATGCGTCCAGGGGCCCATGAACAGCGTCACGGGTCCACGCCGGCTCCGCGACAGCGCGATGAAATTGCTGGTGCAGGTCTGCACGTAAGGATCGTACCAGCTGCCGACAATGGCGACCGGCACGTCGGGAATCCGGTCGTAGTAGCCGGCCGCATACAGGCCGGGCTGCTTCCAGTAGTCGGTAAACCGGCCCTCGCGCCATTGTTCGAAAAGGTAGGCCTCGTACTCCGGTGCCGCGCTGAGCGGCGAATGCCCCGGCCACCAGGGCATGTCGCGGAACCAGTCGACCAGGTCCCTGGCCCTGAGCGTGGCAAGGCGCGCGGGATCCGACGCCGTCCGCGGACTCAGCAGCGCGTGCCGGTAGGCCCAGGTCGCCTGCTTCAGCTCGAAGGCGCCGCCGCGGCGGATGCCGCCGTGATAGGCACTGGAAAATCCGCCCGAGTCGGTGAACATGCAGGCCAGTCCGGGTGGATCCATGCACGCCAGCGCCAGCTGTGTGTGTGCGCCGTAGGACAGCCCCATGGTGCCGATGCGACCGTTGCACCAGGGTTGGCCGTTCAGCCATGCCATGGTGTCGTAGCCGTCCTGGGCCTCGTTGACATACTTGGTGAACTCGCCCTCGGACCGGTAGCGGCCGCGGCAGTCCTGCATCACCACGGCGAAACCCTGGCGGGCAAAGAACTCCGCCACCTGGGCACGGGTCAACGGATCGGGGTACCTGAGGCTTCTTTCGCTGCGGCTGACTCCGGACTTGTCATACGGCGTCCGCTCCAGGATGACCGGCAACGCGCCCGCCGCTTTTCCCGCCACCACGGGCAGGTAGATGTCGGTCGCAAGCCGCACGCCATCGCGCATGGCGACCATGACGTCGGACTGGACCTTGAAGCCGTTGAGTGCGACTTCCAGCATCGGTCAGAAACCCGTCCGCACGGCGAGCGTCAGCATGACGACCGCGATACCGATGTAGATCAGCCACAGCCAGAACACGGCCTTCGCCCACTGGGCCCAGCCGACCTGCGCCGCCGCCAGGTAGGCAAGCAGCGTCCCGGACGTCGGCGTCAGCAGGTTGGTGATGCCGTTGCCGAAGAGGAACGCAAGGACGGTCGTCTGGGGCGACACGCCGGACAGCTGCCCGAGGGGGCCCATGATCGGCATGCTGACGGCGGCCTGTCCCGAGGTGGATGGAATCAGGAAATCCAGCGCCAGCTGCGAGAAGAACATGCCGATCGCCGAGAGCCAGGCATTGTCCTCGCCGATCAGGCCGGTCAGGCCGTGGACGATGGAGTCGAGCACCTGTCCTTTCTCGAGCGTAATGGCAATCGCCGACGCGACGCCGATCAGCATGCTGGCCATCAGCACCTTCTTCATGCCGCGGACGAAGGCGTCCGCTGCTTCGCCGGCGCCGAGGCCGCCCGTCACGGCCACGACGATGCTGAGGCCGATGTAGTAGGTGGACAGCTCGACATGACTCCAGTGCCAGCGGTTGGAGCCGAAGACCAGCAGGGCGACCCCGGCCACCACGACGGCGAGCACCAGCCGGTGCCGAACCGACAGCGGCGCGTCGTCGAACCCACGATCAACGCTCGCATCGTGGCCCTCGCTGCGGATCATGAACAGCACGAAGGCAATGCCGGCCGCCAGGAACACCAGGTAGGAGACGAAGCGGAAGCCGGCACCACTGAAGATCTGCAGGCCGACCAGCGGCTGGGCAATGGAGAGCGGTATGGGGTTGGTGACCGACGCCAGGTATCCGGCCTTGACCGCGACGGTGACGATTGCGAGGCCGACCACGTTGGACAGGCCCAGGCGGTTGGCCATCGTCACCATCAGCGGAATGATGAGCAGGTACTCGGACGCCAGGCCGAGGAAGGTGCTGCCGGCCGAATAGACGACCATCAGGATGGCAACCAGCACGTAGATGTTTCCGCGCAGGCCGTGCAATAGTTTTTCGAGCCCGGCGTCGATCGCGCCGGTATGCGTCATGACGCCGAACATGCCGCCGATGATCAGCACCATGAAGATCAGGCCGGCCATGCGCTCGAGGCCGGCCGGTATCGCCATCAAGGTACCGATGAGACTGACCGGCCGGGCCTGACCGGGCGCCGTCTCGCGCCCCCAGTCGAACAGTTGCGCGGGGGACCTGTCCTTCTCGAGCGCCTGGTAGGTTCCGGGAACCACCAGCCGACCGTCGCGCTGGTAGCTGCCGGAGTCCACGAAGTAGGTCAGGGCCGTCGCCAGCAAGAGGATTCCCAGCAGCACGATGATGGGATTCGCGGGTTTCCCTTCCCCACCACGCTGATCAGGCATCGTCACGCGTCGTCCCCCCGGTCACAGGCCAGGACTGCGCACGCCTGGCTGGCGCGCGCGTCCCGTCCCATCGTATGCCGTCGGCCGGCTGCCCGTGCAGCCTCTGTCAGCCGCCGAAGTCCCAGGATACCTGCGCGTACATGAAGCGCCCGACCGGGTCGTAGGTACTGGTGTCGAAGTTGATGTTCAGGTTCGTCAGCGACGACGGCGGCTGCTTGTCGAACAGGTTGTCGACGCCGAGACGGACCATGACCCCGTTGTCGAAGGCATAGCTACCCGACAGGTCGTGATAGGTGACGGACGGAATGTTGCGCGGCGATCCGCCGACCGTTTCCGTGGTGTCGCCGATGTACCTCGCCTTGTAGTTTGCCGACCAGGCGCCCTGGCTCCACTGGGTCGTGAACATGGCGCGCCACTTCGGGAAGGCCTCGCGGCTCGCCGACGTGCCGACCTTGTCCACCACCTGGATGCTGCCATCCGGGAGCG
>Ga0316195_10000723_pt1 | contig 13840 bp, 12 predicted proteins | sample Phised1_MG_FD_204937 | JGI IMG/M metagenome (GOLD analysis project Ga0316195, IMG submission 204937) | Coastal sediment microbial communities from Maine, United States - Phippsburg sediment 1 | ecosystem: Environmental > Aquatic > Marine > Coastal > Sediment | place: USA: Maine | collected... | reverse complement strand
ATGCTGGCCAACATGTTCAATCAGGTTCTCGACCAATCGATTGGAGACTACCTGCGGCCGACCGATGCGGTGGTGGCTTATCCTGGCAAAGATAAAAACCACATCCGCATCGCCTACGAAGAGCCCGAACGGATCGACAAAGAGATTGCTGCCGTGAACGAGGCGATCGCCAAGGCCGGTCAAAACATCGACCCCTTCAGTTTGGCGGAGCAGATTCACGCAGTGCGCAGGATGAAACGGATTTTAATGGGGGCGACGGTTCTGAGCGCAGGGATCGGTTTTTTCTTTGCACCGGCTTTTATCATGACCGGTTTGGCGGGGATTGGTTCCATTTTTATGTATATGCAGGAGAACAACCACCGGGTGCAGGAAAAAATTCAGCAGGAAGCCCTGGCGCTCAAACACAACACCGTTAAACCGCTGTATGACCTGGTGCCGGAAGTTCTCTACGATCCCCGCAAGGACACGAGTTTAATGGCGCGTGTATCTGAGCCCGATGCCCGAAGTATGAAAGGGGGCTTCCGGCATGACCCCTACCAATCCGGCAACCTGCACACACCGCCACACAAAAGGGCTTACCTGGGGGCGCACGCCAAAGCTCCCATTATTTACATCGATGAACTGAAAACCTTGATTCGCGGTGGCTACATGTCGGAACTGCTCGAAATCATTCAGAACAAGCAGTATGTCCTTGAGGGCGGGCGCAGTACCGGCAGCGGGGCGGCGGATCGTGCGGAGAACCATCTCAAAGCGGATAATATTATCGTCGCCTGCTGCAACCACGACACCCTGGGATTTCTGCAGGAAGAAGGTGATGGGGCCTTTTTAAGTCGCATCGAGGATAAGGGCGAGATCGTGGAACTGGAAAGTGCGGTCGCCGAAACCCCGGAGGCGATCCAACAGGTCGCCCAGTACATCAAACAGGAAATTTTGAATCTTGCCGAGGAATTCAGGGGCGCCTGGGAAGAGATCATCGAACAAGAAGGTTATGAAGGTGTCCGCAAACGAAGCGAAACTATTTTTGGCCGTTCTTTGCCGGAAGATTACCAGTTGCGGGTGCGCCAATTCTCGCGCGATGCGGTGCTGGAGGTCGTCAAAGAACTGCGCTGCCGGGCATCCGAGGGCAAACTGAGCGGGATTTTGCGGCCGATTAACGGTATCATCAAAACCGCTGAGTTCGAAGCCATACTAGAAAACGAGAACCTGGTAAACCCCGCTCATATTCGACAGGCACTCAAGGAACACTTGAGCCTCGAGGGCGCGCTTTCCAAGGAAATCGTGCGCCACAAGAAGGATCTGAAAAAGTATATCGGGGCCATGACGGATTCAATCGGCTATGTGGTCGGGCTGGCCGTTATCCATTCACGGACGAGCGGCCAGATGGTTGGGCAGCCCCTGCCGATCCACTGCCAGATCAATGCCGGCGGGTCCGACACCGTTATCGCACCCGGCAAATTGGGCGATATCGCCAAGGCTGCCGCCCAAAATGTCAGAGCCTCGATAAAAAAAGTTTTACAGCAGATCGGGGCGCCCTACATCGGCTATGAAATGCACGTGGAATACATTCAGGCCCACGGCGGTGTTGAAGGCGACAGCGCTTCGGTGGCCATCGATATGGCCCTCATTTCCGATTATATCCAGCAGCCGGTGAACCAGAAATGCGCTGTGACCGGTTCCTTGACCGGGGATATCATTCTGGCGGTGGGCGGGGTCACCGAGAAATTGCGATCGATCATGGACCCCGTTCTCGGGATGGAAGGCGCCTGCATTCCCTGGCAGAACAAACATGACATCGAGCCTCTTTTGATCAATACCGACCATCAATACATCCAGAAGGACGAGATTCCCGGGGTCCGGATTTTCAGGGAACCTGAAAAGGATGCACCGTTTGATGTCTTCTTTTGTAAGACCAAATTCAACGCCTATAAGATATTGATGGGCCTGACCAAAGACGAAGTCGAAACGCGAATGGTCGCACGCAGCCGCAGGGACTTGGAATTGATCCAATCTGCAAAAGACAATCGATAAACTTGAGCCGATGACTCCCTGATTACAACCGGTGCAAGCTTCCTGAAGGGGGTGCCAATAAACCCTTCAGAGGTGTGAAGTTTCCGGGCCGTTCAATCCACTTTTCGATCAAACCGCGGAGATCCCCCCAACAGAATCACGATCAATCATGTAAAGTTTTCTCAGAAGTTGCCGATATACTTTTTGGTCACCCATTTAATGACGGCTGTAAAACGGTAATGTTATCGGTAAAATTATGATCGCTATTAATAAATTATCGCCCGAGGAACGCGATCAGGTCCGCATCGCCTGTGCCTATCTGTTTTCACCGGTCTTGGCCCGTCAAGAAGAATTCGTTGCGAGCTTGCAACTGGTTCAAGTTGATGATGCTTTCGGGGAAAAGGAGAAGCGCTACAATCCTTATCTACACCCGGATGAGCCGCGTGATGTCCTTGCGCGGAGGGCGGACAGACTGGAGAAAATCAAGGCGTCCTATCGACTGCTGAAAACGTATCTGGAGCCCCAAACCGAGGCACCCCGAATAACCCAGGCACCTACCATCATTGCCGTGGGGGGGGCCAAAGGCGGTGTGGGCAAAAGCCTTTTATCCGTCAATTTGGGTATTTTGCTCGCTTCGCGCGGGCGACGAACGATTTTGATCGATCTCGACCTGGGGGGGTGTAACCTGCATTTTTACCTGGGTGAAAGAGCGCTGGAATGGGATATCAGCGACTTTTTCAATCGCAAGGCGTCTTCCTTGAACGAGATCGTCATTCCCACCCAATACGGCCCGGGGCTGATCGGTGGCGGAAAGGCCGAGCTGGGGGCAGCCAACATGCCTTTTGCGCGCAAGTTGAAGCTGCTAAAAGCGATCAAGGCGCTGGAAGCGGATTGCATCATCATCGATCTGGGTGGGGATACTTCCTACAACATTATTGACTTCTTCTTGTTGGCCGACCGCGGGGTCGTGGTGACGAGTTGTGAACCGGCATCCTATGTGGGGGCCTACAATTTTATCAAGGTCGCTTTGCAAAGGAAATTGAGCCGGCTGTGCGGGGCCGAATCGGAATACCGTAAAACAGCGGATCCGGACTTAAAGCACCTGATCGATGAGACGGTCATTGCCAGCAATCGCAACGGCGGCAATTTTGTGGCCAAGCTGATGCAACGCCTGCAAGCTGAAAGGCCCGATCAGACGGAACTGGTCAAAGGGATTTTAAGGGGATTTGAACCGCAGGTCGTCGTGAATATGATCGACGCCCATGTATCTGCAGAAGCAGTGGTCGCCCGTATTCAGGAGGTGGCTCGTAAAATGCTTTCTATCCAGGTCGGACATTTGGGCAGTCTTCCCTATCAATCAGAAGTAAAAAACAGCTCGCTTGAACTCGTTCCCAGCCTTATCAAATATCCGGATGGCAAATTTTCAGAAGCACTCCGTAATATCTACTACCAACTCATCCGGTAGCCCGAACATCACATCAATCTAAAACATCTCGAATCTTTTGCGCCAGGCCGTTCAGGTCGAACGGTTTTTGAATAAAACCGCTGCAACCACGATCCAGAATGGCCGAGGTTTCATCATTGAGGCCGTAGCCGCTCGAGAGGATGACCTTTATGTCCGGGTCGATCGCTTGCAGGCGGTCGTAGGTGTCGCCTCCGCTCATGCCCGGCATGACCATGTCGAGGATCACCAGGTCGATTTTGTCATGGTGCTCCTGGTAGAGGTCGATCGCCTCCGGACCGCTGCGGGCAATGAAGACAGCATAGCCAAATTGTTTAAGCATTTGACCTGTCACATCAATGATGATGTCTTCATCGTCAACCAACAGAATATTTTGGCGATCTGCGTCCATTGCTTGGGCTGACCTTTCTTAGGTGGCAAGTTATTAGAAGTTATCTCAAAAATGTCTTTTGGCCCAATCTCGGCGTTGGACGCCATGATTTGAATCCTCAAAATAGCCCGCTATTCCTCCGGTTCAAATCTGACGTCCGCCTTGACCTTGAGCTAAAATCCTATTTTTGAGATAGCTTCTAGCGGTTATGTCAAAAATGTCTTTTGGCCCGATCCTCCAAGGTCAGACATTCTCCTTGAGTGCAATGTCGATCACGAGCTGGCCGCCGCTGGTTTCACAGGGAACCGACACAATGGGGATTCCGCTGGGGTAGGTCATCTTGTGCTTCCCGACAACAACACTGGGTACGGAAATCGATGTGTTTTCAACCGGAAAATCGGTTTTGGCGTTCCCGGCAATCATATTGGCGATTTCACCGATCGCATCGGTACAGTCGCCATTGACCTCGGTCAATTCTTCGCCCAGCAGGGCCGATGCCAGTTGTATGGCGATTTCTTTGGAGAGGTTGATGACGACGCAACCCGACACACTGCCGGACAGCCCGATAATACCGCTGACCTCATAGGAAGGAAGGTTGTCCTTTTTGAGCGATGGTTTGCCCAGGCTGAAGGAGACGTCGATCATGGTGTCAAAGATGTTCTGCACCGCGATCAGAAAAGGGTTGATAAACTTAACGTCCATGTGTTCCTCCAAAGCTGTCTTTAAATATAAGGCGTCCGTTTGATCCGACCGGGATGTTGCGCCTTGTCAATCGGTTGCTTGTTATAGGCCTTTGTGGAGAGGGCCGCCGCCGTAACCCGAAAACTAGCGAATGCCTGGGCGGTCATTGATTTCCTGTTCGACCTTGGCCGGGTCGTCGGCATTATATAAAACAATATTTTGTAAATGAAAAAGGCTGTCCGGTTCGATGCGGGTGAATTTAACCGCTGTCCGGCCGGTGGTCGTTCGAACAACTTCACCTTCAACGGCGATGTTAAGGTCGCTGCTCGATCCACTCATCCAGATTTCCAATTGACAGGCCGCACCCGGCCGAATTTCAATTTTCAAAGGTAAAAGACAGCCTCCGACGCTCAGGTTGTCCAGGCGATCGATTGTGTGGCGCTGTTCATCGACCGTCAGGGCTGCTTTGACTTTAAAGGGCACGCGTGTGAACCGTCGTTTTTCTGATGACATCATACGATCCTAAGCCTTTGTATATACACTAGGCTCGACATATTTCAAGGGGTGACTCAAACCGCTCAGACTTTCGGCGCCACCGATGATGAAGTACCCGCCCGGTTTCAAAGTGTCATATAGCTTGGCGACAACTTTTTCTTTGGTTGTTTTGTCGAAATAAATCATTACATTGCGACAGAAAATCATATCGAACTGGTGCGAGGAGGGACGGTCCTTTAGAAGATTGAACCGGTCGAAGCGGACCAATCGCCGGATTTCCGGTTTGATGCGGACATACCCTTCCCAGCGGCCATGGCCTTTTTGAAAATAGCGCTTGAGCAGATCAGGGGCGACCCCCTTGACACGCTGCACCGGGTACACGGCATTGCGGGCGGTCTCCAGGCACGATACGGCGATGTCGGTGGCAAAAATTGAGGGCGCAAATCCCATTTCCATGCAATAGGTTGCCAAGGAGTACGGCTCTTCCCCACTGGAGGAGGCGGCGCACCAGATGTCTCGTGGACCACTGTCTAAATACCTAAAGCTTTTGGGTTCCCTGTAAAAATAAGTGTGGTTCGTGGAAATGGCGTCCAGAAAGACTTTCAACTCGTGCGGGTCTTTTTGAATCAGGGTCAGATACTGATCCGGCCCGATGGTTAATTTTCGCAATCGCTTGGCGATTCGAGCGTTGAGCAGTTCGCGTTTTTCAGCGGTCAGGTTGATACCCGCTTCGTTGTATACGATTTGGCAGTACTGTTTGAATTGCTTGTCGGTTAATTTGCTCAACTTTTCATTCTTTCAAATACAAGAACTATTTGTGATGGATGCTAAACGACCATTTCCAAAGCCGTTTTTGCAACCCTGCCAAGCGAAACGACCCGATCAACGCCACCCAGTTTAATGGCTTCTTTGGGCATGCCGAAAACCACGCAGCTTTCTTCATCTTGAGCAATGGTTTGGGCTCCGGCCTTTTTCATTTCCAGCATCCCGGCGGCACCGTCGGCGCCCATGCCGGTCAGGATAATACCGACCGCATTGGCTCCGGCGTATTTGGCCACCGACCGGAACAAGACATCGGCCGCCGGCCGCTGGTGGTGGACCAGGGGCCCTGTTTTGACATCCACATAATAGCGGGCACCGCTTCTTTTCAACAGCATATGATAATTGCCGGGGGCTAAAAGCGCCTGTCCGTTGACAACGGAATCACCGTCCTGTGCTTCGCTAACTTTGATCGCGCACAACGAGTCGAGTCGTTCGGCAAAAGAGGTCGTGAATTTGGCGGGCATGTGTTGCACGATCACGATGCCCGGTGAGTTGGGCGGCATGCTCGTGAGCACCGCTTTAATCGCTTCCGTTCCACCAGTGGAAGCACCAATGGCGATGAGTTTATTGGTTGTTGCGCTGAGCGCCTGGGAAACTTCGGTCAAAGCCGGGGCCGCATCGTTACTATCCGAGGCGGCATGCTTTTGAACGTTGACCCTGGCAATGGCCCGGATTTTATCGGCCAGTTGAACACTCATGTCCCCCACGGAATAGGCGGCTGTTGGTTTGCATATTACCTCCAACGCGCCGTTGTCGAGCGCTTCCATGGCCAGCTTGCTTCCTTTTTGAGTCAATGAACTGACAATGATTACCGGAAGCGGATAATGTTTCATCAGTTTTTTGAGAAACGTCAGCCCATCCATGCGGGGCATCTCGATGTCGAGGGTCACCACATCCGGTTTGAGCTTGACGATTTTGTCTCTGGCTACATAGGGGTCGGGTGCGGTTCCCACGACTTCAATGCCTCTTTCACGTGATAGTTCTTCTGAGAAAACCTTACGTACAACGGCGGAGTCGTCTACGATCAATACCCTGATGTCCTGTCCCATGGTAATTCCGTTTACTGGTTGATGGTTTGTAAATTTCCCGGCCTGTATGCTTTAAGCGGCCAGTTGAGCGACTTTCCAATTCAGTGTTGCGCCTTGCGAAAAAGGCGTCGGTTTTTGTTTGTGCCCAAAAGGCCTGGCCTGTGGCTAGGGGCTAACAATGTGTACCCGAATGGCCAACTGGTTTTCGAGGGTGTCGAGCGCCATGAAAATTTCCTTGTCGCCATCCGCCGATCCGGCATAATTTTCACCAAAGGACACCAGGCTCGGTATCCCCAAATCGAAAACCGCTTGCGGGTCGAGCAGGCTGAAGGCGTTGCCCACAATCATGTTGATGATTTCGTTGACCGTTCCATGGGATTGCTCATCCGAAAGGCTTTCGGGATCTTCGCCCAGAAAATCGGCGGTGATGTCGACCGCCAGTTGTTCGGGCATGAAAAGCAGGCAATGGCCCGTCAGCGGGCCCTTGAAATCCAAGCGCGCGGTGAGCATACCGGCTTGATCCGCCGGCCACAGGCCTTCAATTTTAGCGGCCTCCGTGTAATCGATCGGTAAAAAGAACATGGTTTCCAGAACATCAGAAATCGAAGTCCTCATCGCCGTCGTCAAAGTCGTCTTGTCCATTTTCTGTTTCCCCCATTATAGCGCTCAATTTTTGTTTGATCTCGACCGGTGTGAACGGCTTTTTGATATAATCGGCGGCGCCCTTGGCCATGAATTCTTCAATCCGCTGCTGGCTACCCTCGGTCGTGATCATCACGACCGGAATCGATCGGTGGGTTTCATCCTGTTGCATGGTTTCCAGCAGTTCCAGGCCGTTCATCTCGGGCATGTTGTAGTCGGTCAAGACGAGGTCTAGCCAGGCATCATTTAGGACCTGACAGGCTTCCTTGCCATTGGACGCTTCGAAAAATTCGCCGACGTCAAAACCCGACGCTTTGACAACTTTCTTGATTAAGGCCCGCATGGGGGTTGAGTCGTCTACGATCAAAATGTTGTAGGCCATTTCCCTTACTCCTTTGTCCGGCACTTGCCGGATTTCCATTAAAAACCAATCCGATTAAAGCCTTGGGTTAAGTATTGTGTAACAGATCTTCCACTTCTTGCAGCTTTTCGCCAAAGCTTGACATAATCTCCTGGAAATCACGTTCCGTTAGCGCCAAATATTTAACCGCTTCTTTATGAAAGCGATAGGCCAGGCCATCCGAGCCGACCCCGATACCCATCATCATACACAGCGTGTCGGCCATGTAGACGATGTGTGTTTCGATCTCGCCCAATTCGGCATCCTGCGGCACATGGTGGTTGCGGATGATTTCAACCATAACAGGACTGAACTGCCAGGCCTCGGCAACAATACCGCCCAGTTCGGAATGATCGATCCCGATTACTTCCTTTTCGGCTTCTCGAAAGGTGTAGCCTTGCTTTGTCACAAGGGTGTTGATTTTTTCAAACGAATCGGCCACGTACTGGCTCAATATAACTTTGCCGATATCCTTCAGTAGCGCGGCCGTAAAAACGAGATGGGCATCACCGATTTCTTTTTTTTCGGCCAATTCCCGGGCGATCAGAGCCGAAGCAACCGAGTAGCGCCATAATTCGCCGGTACCGAGGTCGTACCCTTTTTGGGCGGCCTTTAAATTGTCCGAGCTGCTCGTCATCAGCACCAAATCGACCACCTGATCCATCCCTAGAAAAACGATGGCCTGATGGGCCGATTCAAACTTGCGCGGAAGTCCAAAATAGGCCGAATTGGCAACCTTCAACAGGTTGGCGGTTACCGCCACATCGTGAACGATGATGTCAGAGAGATCCGCCATCGAGCTGTCGGGATTTTGGATGATCGATAAAATCTTGTTCGCAACCTGAGGTATTGGCTTGAGACGGTCTATTTCCTTTAAGATCGATTCTATCTCGCTCATATCAATGTTTCCCCCTGGCCTGAGACCTTGACTGAAATGTCGCCGTTTTTAACCCAAACCTTGACCGTGCGGTTGACGTTGCCACCGACGTCGCGATAATCGATGATGACATTATTCTTATGGAATATTTTTCTTACGGCCATGTCGTTTCTTTTGCCGATGTTGAAAAAGCCTTGCTGGTCGAGAACCTGGGACCCGCCCATAACAATAACGCGCATGCGCTGCTTTTTGGCGCCCAGTTGATAGGCGGCCTTGAACAGGGATGGTATCCCTGTGTCTGCGAACATAAAAGGTTTGCGTTGGGCCTTGTCACGGTCCAAGTTCGAATCCGGCAGCATAAAATGTAAAAGCCCGCCCACCTTGGCGACGGTATCATACACGGCGATACCGATACACGAACCCAGTGAATAGGTTATCAAGACGGCTTTCGGATCATTGCTGACTTTCATATCTGAGACACCAACAATTAGTTTCATTTTTATCTTGGTCCCCTGTTCTATCTAATGGTTGGATTGAGATCGCTTCTATCCATTACGGACGATACTCCAAATGCCGGCCATGTCGAGAATAAGACCCACGCGACCGTCCCCCATGATCGCCCCTCCGGCAATGCCGACCGTGTTTTTCAGAGCCTCACCCAGGCTTTTGATCACAACCTCTTCTTTACCCAACAACTCGTCCAGCAGCAGTCCCATCTGATGGTTTTCATATTCAACCGTAACGACCAGGCCTTCCCACGGTTGGTGTGAATCACCTTCAATCCCGAAGATCTGGTTGAGGCGTACCAGCGGCAGTAATCGGCCACGTGATAAAATCATTTCGCCTTTGCCTTCCACTGTGGAATATTGTTCCTTGGTCGGTCGAAAGGATTCCAGGATGGCCAAGGCCGGAATAACATAGCGCTCCGTGCCGACGCGCACCAGCATGCCTTCGATGATTGCCAAGGTCAGCGGCAAGCTGATGTTGAACGTCGATCCCTGTCCCGGCCGGGAATTGATTTCCACCCGGCCCCGAAGCTTTTCAATCGCTTTTTTGACGACATCCATGCCGACCCCGCGGCCGGAGATGTCGGTTACCTCCTTGGCGGTCGAAAAGCCGGGGTGAAAGATCAGATTGTTGATCTCTGCATCGGTGAGCTTGGTCTCATCGGAAATCAGATTGTTGGCCTTGGCTTTTTCGATAATGCGGTCACGGTCCAACCCGCGACCGTCGTCCGTAATTTCCACAATGATATTGCCGCCTTGATGATAAGCGTGCAGAAAAATTTCACCATTGCGCGGCTTGCCGGCTGCTTCGCGCTCATCTGGCGGCTCGATGCCGTGATCGCACGAGTTACGAATCATGTGCACCATGGGTTCGTAGAGTTCGTCGACAACATTGCGATCGATTTCCGTGTCCTCGCCGGACATCCGCAACTGCACTTCCTTGTGTGAGTTTTTGGCCAGGTCACGGACCAGCCGTAACATTTTTTGGAAGGTGCTCTTGATGGGAACCATCCGCATGGACATGGCCGTGGTCTGCAGGCTGGAGGTGATTTGGGTCAACTGGCCCAGGTTGTGCGCGAGGCTTTGGTCGCTGGCCGAGAGGATTACTTCGTGTTGCCGAAGCATGCTTTGGGCAATCACCAGTTCGCCGGTTAAATCGACCAGGCCGTCGAGTTTCTGGGTGTCGACCTTCACCGTCAGGTCGACCTGGCGCATACCGAACTTTTTCTGATCCCGCAGGGCCGAAACCACCTGCTTGGGGGCGGCGTTTTTTTCTTCAACCAGGATTTGACCGAGCTTTTTGTCGGGGTCCTTTTTCTGTTTCGCCAAGCCCTTCTCAACCGCTTCAGGGCTGACGACGCCGCGATCGACCAGAATTTCACCCACCGGCTTGTTGCCGATTAAATCGGCCTGATCTTGAATGGCATCGATGCGCGCGACCAGGGCGGCGATCCCGAGACCGATGTCGAGGGCGGTGCCATTTTCCATGCCGTCCTGGACACCTTCGATCAGACGTTTGAGCATATCGACCGTTTCGAGAATGATATCGATCACATTTTCCTGAACAGCGATTTCACCCTCTCGAACCTTGTCGAGCAGGTTCTCCGCACGATGGGCCAATTTGTTGATGCGCATCAGGCCGATAAAACTGGACACGCCTTTAATGGTGTGAAAGGAGCGAAAAATGGCGTTGATACTTTCGGGGTCATGGGGATCCTGTTCAAGATTGATGAGGCTGACCTCGACCGTTTCGAGGTTTTCGATGGACTCGAACACAAACCCGGTCAGAATTTCCAGGTCTTCCTCACCGATATCACCGCCAGGGGCGTCATAGTGCTCATCACCCTCTGCCAGGGCGTCTGCTGCCGATGTCATTTCAGGCGCTGTCTGATCCTCGGTTTCAGAAGATTCCTCGGTCGTAGAAGCCCCCTCATCGGAGTCGACGTCCCCATCGTCTTCCAGGGGCATCGATACCGATGTTTCGGAGGGATCGACGCCCAGGCGGCCGAGGATGTCAATGATGTCTTCCTTATAGTCGGTTTGGTTCTCAACACACCGGAAGGCGGATTGAAGATATGCAAGCCCTTCTTCAAAAGGCGTGAAGTCGTCGGTTTCGCGTAGAACGACTTTTTCAAGATAAACTTTGAGACCCGACAGTAAATTCGCGAAAGGGGCGTGTCCAAAATCCTGGGCATCTTCTTCGATTTCACAGAGAAGATTAAAAATAGTCCCCATGGTAGGGATATCTTCCCCCTCCATGGAGACAACCTCCAGGGCAATGGTTTCAAGCTTTTCTCTGGTCCTGTCAATCTGTTCAGACATTTAACCCGAACCTCCTATTGAGCGTTTCGCCTTCGGAATGCACCCGTTGGGGCCATTAGCGTGCGTTTTCATATGGATACCAATCTTCGACTCGTAATTTTTCAACTTTGAAAACCACGATTTGATTGGTGTTGGTGTCGATCACGACCTTGCGGCCTTTTCGGCCGCCGACGTCTTCGGATACAATCGGAATTTTTTTGCGGGTAACCATTTTACGGGCCATCCCGACGTTTTCGCGACCCACGTTTTGTGAGGAAATGTCGGCATTGTGGGCACCGCCAAAAATCTGCGCTTCCATGTGTTTCAGTTTGGAACCGTTGTTGAGCATCATTTCGATCAACGCCGATACAGCCACATTGCCATATCGCGCTGTGGCCTGGTGTTTGTCGCCAATAAACGGGAACTGGAAATGATTGGCACCGGACACAAGCCGCCGATTGTCATACAGGCTGACAACCACACACGAACCAACCACGGTTGAAATAACGGTCGGTTCGTCGGCCACATACAGAAACCCGGGTTTAAGAAAGTAGTTTTCCGCGACCGGACTGTTGTTTCCATTCGCCATATCCTTTTTTGATCCTATCGAAAACGGGCTAAATCAAATGAATCCTGTTTTTAAGATAACTTCCAGTTGCTTTGCAGTCATTTGGGTCTTCAAAAAGCCTATCGGCCGGTGCCCCAAAAACTTTAGGGCGATTGAAGGATTTTTATGGTCGTTGTCAAGATTATGTTCCCAATCCGCCTTTTTTTAAAACAGCGGGTGCCTTCCCGGCCTTGGCTTCCCTGGAACATGTTTTTGAAAACGACTTTAAACCCTCTGCGCCGGGTCATAATCGTATCTTTTAAGATGGTTTCTATTCTACGGCGAGATTGGCAGCTGGATGGTAAAAACCGCCCCGCCTTGGGGAGGGCTGGAGGCTGCGATGACACCATGGTGATCTTTGATGATGCCGTTACACAGGGATAATCCGATACCGATGCCCATGGGTTTTTTACGCGTAAAGGAGGGATCGAAGATGCGATTCAGGTCCGATGGGGGGATGCCCGGCCCGTTGTCCGCAACGTGGATAATGATGTTTTCAGCCGTGGCCGAAGTGGTAAGGGTAATGGTCCTGGCGGTCTGGCCGGAAGATTCAGGCGGGTTCGCGATGTTGAGCGCCTCGACCGCGTTGTTGATCAAGGCGAGGATTACATGGCTCAATTGTTGCGGTGCCGCTGTAATCATCGGCAAGTCTTGCGAGAGCTGCAGATCGAGTTCGATCTGGCGTTGCTGTAAATGAAATTTAACCAGCTGGACTGTGTCGACAACGATTGCGTTGATCTTGGTTAATTGCTTGATCGCTTTGCTGGGCCGATTCAGGTCGATCAAGGTTTTGACCGTTGCCTTGATGCTGTCAAAAGCATCGGTGATCAGCCGTGTGTTTTCGCTCAACTCCCTGTCATGTCGAGATTTGGTCCGCAGGGTATTCAACATCAGGGTGGCTGCCTGCAGAGGGGAGTTTATCTCGTGTGCGATGGAAGCCGCCAATTGACCCGTTGCCGACAACCGCTCCGAACGGATCAGTTGTTCCTGGAGTCTTTTGGGTGCGGTGATGTCGCGTAGAACGCCTTCCTCCTGAATGAAATTGCCATCATCGTCGAAGCTCATATGCGCATTGCGTTCAACCCAGTAGGTGTTTCCATCTTGGCCGATAATTCGAAATTGCAGCCCGCAGGATGACGTCTGCCTTTGTTCAAGGGCCTGGTCAAAAGCACGGGTGGCACGTTCACGGTCGGCGGGGTGGATGAAGGTTGTCAGTTTATGGCCGATAATGTCCAGATCCCTGTATCCGTATTCGTGGTTGATGGACGGGTTGATGGTAGATAGGTTTCTTTGGGCATCGAGCGAATAGACAACATCCGGGATGTTTTCGACCAACGTCCGGTATTTGATTTCATTTCGACGTAGTGCGGTGCGGGCGCGTTGATGTTCTTCAATCTCTTGTTGCAGTCGATGGTTTGCTTGGGTGAGTTGCTGATAGGTTTCAAGCAATTTGGCTTCCATCTCCTTTTTATAAAGTCCCAGTTCGATAGCGACAATAAGCTGTTTTTCCTGCACCGGTTTCAGGACATACCCAAAGGGATCGAGCGGTTTGGCCCGGGTCAACAGCTTTTCGTCGGCATAAGCGGTCAGAAAGATGACCGGGATGTCCAACCCGTCCATGATTTGGCGCGCGGCGGCGATC
>Ga0316195_10000722_pt1 | contig 13871 bp, 11 predicted proteins | sample Phised1_MG_FD_204937 | JGI IMG/M metagenome (GOLD analysis project Ga0316195, IMG submission 204937) | Coastal sediment microbial communities from Maine, United States - Phippsburg sediment 1 | ecosystem: Environmental > Aquatic > Marine > Coastal > Sediment | place: USA: Maine | collected... | reverse complement strand
GTCGGACTCGTCGTACACGGCCTTGCCGCCGAAACTCATCTGCCGATCGCCGATCTCCAGAGGACGCGCCGTGATGACGTTGATCGTCGCACCCAAACCACCCGTCGGGATGTTTGCCATGCTGGTCTTGTAGACCTCGACGGCCCTGACGGACTCGGAAGCGAGATTGGAGAAATCGAAAGAGCGCCCAGTAGTGACTGCCGTTGGAAACAGGCTCGAAGCGGGCATCGAGCGGCCGTTCAGCAGCACCAGGTTGAAGTCGGCGCCGATGCCGCGGACGGTCACCCGCTGGCCTTCGCCTTCAGCACCCACCTGCGCCCCCGCGCCGGACCGGTCGATGGAAACACCCGTGATACGCTGCAGCGATTCAGCGAGGTTGGTGTCCGGGAACTTGCCGATATCTTCTGCGACGATGGCATCTACCACGCCGTCGGAATCCCGCTTGATCGATGCGGATTCCAGGAAGCTCTGGCGAACGCCGACGATGACGACCTCTTCCAGGACGCCTTCATCATCCGTGGACTGTGCCATTGCCGGGCTTATCGAGGTAGCCCCCAAGGCGAGTGCGATCCCACCGGCCAGTGGGTTCATTCTGAAGGATTGTTTAGCCAAAGTTCTGTGCTCCCTAATGAGTCTCAAGTTTCCAGAATCTGTTTTCTATCGCGCTTCGTAAGCGACTGATTTCTCGTTCCGTTTGCTCCGCCCCTGACGTGCTTTCTAAAATGTAAGCGGTTACATTTTAAATTATCTTAAACAGGAAGACACAGTCAACTCTTTTTTTCTTGAGGCTGAACTGGATTGTCGGGCTACCGAGAAAGCGCTTACAATCAAGGTGTGTTCCAGATCTCGTCGTTCCTGCCGCTGAGCATCGCTACATTCGCCATCTGGTGTGCAGTAGCGCCGGGTTTGGCCCGAGCCAAAAGCCGCTCGGACGCGACCCCGGCGGTACTGCGTATCAGCAGCCAGGAATACCGCGAGAAAGTACACGCCTCGTGGCTCGGCCAGATCGTGGGCAATATATATGGGCTAAGCTACGAGTTCCTATTCATCGATCAGCCTGGCCCGGATGACTTTCCTTACGGATTCGGTAACTCGCTGTCTCGCGTCCGGGAAGTGAATGGCGCATTCTCCGATGACGACACCGACATCGAATACATGTACCTGCTGCAGATGGAGCGGCATGGCATCGAGCCGACCTACGAGCAACTGGCGAATGCCTGGAAGTACCACGTTCGCGATCGCGTTTGGGTGGCCAACCGCTCGGCTTTGACCCTGATGCATGCGGGCTACAGCCCGCCGGCCACCGGCAGCAAGGACTTCAATCCAAACTGGTTTCAGATCGACCCGCAGTTGGTGAATGAGATCTGGGCAGTGACCGCGCCGGGCATGCTCGACTACGCGACAGGGAAGTCGGCCTGGGCTGCGCACATCACCAACGACGATTTCGGTATCGAACCCACCCTGCATTACGCGGCAATGTACGCCGCCGCGTTTTTCGAAAGCGACATCGAACGGCTGATCGATATCGGCATTGCGGCCTTGCCACCGGGCAGCCGCTTCGCCGGCACGGTCGAGCACATGAAGCGTCTTTTCCGGCAGCATCCCGGCGACTGGCGCAAGGCGCGCGAGGCCATGGCGGACAGCTACTACGGCGAGTTCGACTACAACCGGCACGCCTGGCCGGCGGTCGACGCCAACCTGAACGGCGCCTGCGGGATACTCGCCCTGCTTTACGGCGGCGGCGACTTCCAGCGTACGCTGGACATTGCCAGCGGGCTGGGATTCGATGCCGACAACCAGGCCGCCACGATGAGCGGTCTGCTGGGCATCATTCACGGTACCGACGGCATACCAGAAGAGCTGCTCTTCCCGCTTGGCAGGGATCGCTGGCAACAACCGTTCAATGACCGCTACATCAATGTCAGCCGCCACGATCTACCGGACGCCTCGCTGCAGGATATCGCATCACGTATCGCGCAGCAGGGCGAAAAGATCATCCTGGCCCATGGCGGGCGAATCGTCCGCGAAGGGGGCGCTGAATACTACGAGATCAATCCTGGCGCACAGTTCGACGCGCCGTTCGAGTTGGTAACAGCACCGATCCTGCTGGCCGAGTTGGGCCGGGAGTTTGGTTTCCGTATCTATTATGGCGTGGGGGCGGAGGTCGACAGTTATGCCATTGAAGCCGGTTCCCTGCCGCCGGGCATCATGCTGGATGGGGGTCACTTGCGCGGCGAGCCTGCACAGCCCGGCCTGTTTGAATTCAGGATCGAAGCACGTTCGGGCAAGGAAGTCCGACAAACGGACTACGCCATCCGCGTGCATGGCCAGAACCTGGCGCGGTCTGCCGTTCAGGTCCTTCGCAACGATTCGCCCACCGACGATGACATCGAGTGGATTCGGGACGGCAGCGCGCGAGGCGAAACCTATTACAGCCGTGCCGGGGACGGCGAGCCCCGGGTCAATTGGTACGGCTACGCCTGGGAAAGCGCGCAAAGCGTGGCTACCGTGATCTACAACCCGGGCCTGCCGGAAGAATGGGGCGGCTGGTTCACCTCGCTAAAGGTCGAGTACCGTGACGCGCACGGCGCCTGGCGTGGAGTCGAAGGCCTGTCGATATCCCCCGCGATGAATTTCGAGAATTCGCAATGGCTGAAGGGCGCCTACATCGACCACTCGCTTACTTTCGAGCCCGTGACGACGACCGCGATCCGCATCGTCGGTGACGCCGGCGGCATCGAGCAGGACGAACGAAACGGCGGTGAGCGCCGCTTCTACACGGCCGTCAGCGAGTTGTCCGTTTATTCCGATTAGATCGAAAGTGGCTTTTCAACAACCGACAGCTCATTCTGCCGGGCGGTTCGCCTTGACGTATTGCATGATGCCGAGGAAGGTGTCGACCCAGTAAACACCGGGGTTTTCCGCGAGATGCCGCAGCAATTCGCCGTGCGCCTGCTCCGATACGGCGAGGTGGTCACCGCCGACACCGTGAAAAGTCAGGTTGGCCATGGTTCCCCGCTCCGCTGCCTCGCGGACGATGGCGATCAGTTCCTCCCCCGAGACTTCCACGGGCACCGCTACGCTGACGAAGTAGGGGTCGAGCGCCGCCATGTCCTCCGGCACTGCGCCGGAAAAACCGGCCTTGATGGCGACAAACTCGGTCTTCAAGGCATCGAGGTACTGGCCGTCGGCCGTGTACAGGTCGCCGCAGGGCGTTGTAAACGTTCGCTCGTCCCGCCCGTCAATGGCGTGCAGCATCGTATTGGCCAGGATGACGTGCTGCCTCAGTTCCTCGACGGTCATCCGGTCCAGGTCGTTCCACGGCTCCACCCATTCCCGGTCGGGCCGCGATTTCGAGCAGGCGTGGAACAGCGTGTGATTGCCCAGTTCGTGCCCCCGGCCGGCGGCGGCCCGCCATTCCCCGAGGCGTGAGCGGACGGCCGGACTGGCCAGCGTCAGGTAGAAACTGCCGCGGAAGCCGTGCCGGTCGAGTGCAGGGATCGCGTGATCCAGCTGCGAGTCCAGCCCGTCATCGTAGGCCAGGCTGACCGCGGCCCTGGCGCCGTCCGGCCAGGGAAACGCGGTGGCTTTCTGGGCCCATGTGACTGGCGGAACCAGCAGGAGGAAACAACCCAGTAATGCGCGGGAAACCGGTCTCTGCATGGGGATCACCTGCCTCTCATGATCGGGCCAGCCGGCTGCGGCGCGCCAGCCTGTAACCGTGACGGTACATGTCCTGGAATATCAGCAGGAACAGCACCACCCCCAGCAGGGCGGCGGCGAGGCTCAGCCAGCTCAGCGAATCGCGTTCATGGTGCAGGGTCCACGCGAACTGAAGGACACAAAGGATCGCAACGATAAGTAACGTCGGGCGCCGCCCGATCCGGCTCACCATCATCGCGCCAAAGGGTGCGCCCACGGCCACCACCGGCGCCGCAGCCAGCCAATTCTCGAGAGTGCCCGGCTGGAAGTCACCGAAAACAGCCTTGGCCGCGACACCAACCAACGAGGTAAACGCCATCAGCACCACCGATGTGGGAATGGCGATCCTGAGGTCGGCATGACACCATAAAACCAACACCATATAGATCATCATGTCGATGCCCACGCCGGTGATGCTGGCGATGGACAGCGATCCCAGCAGCCCGACGGCGAATCCGACCCGGTGGTCAAAGGACACGTCATGGGGCGTCATGCCCTCGTAGGACGTGATCTCGTTTATACGGCGCAGATGCAAGACGCCAAAACTGCACCACATGGTGGCGAACAACAGCTTGATGAACAGATCAGAGGCCAGCGGCGCGACAAACAAAATGCCCACTGGCGTGCCGACCAGCGCACCCACGCAGGCGGCCCGCAGCATGGGCCACTCCAGTTCCTGGCGCTTGCAGAGAATATAGATGCTCGCGCTGGTCATACCCACTGACTGGATGGCGAAGCTGAAATCACGACCCAGCGATGCCGGCAGATCCATCAGCAACACCAGCACCGGGAAGCCCACGGTTCCGCCCCCCATGGGCGTCGAACCCGCGACGTAAGAGCCCGCCGCCATCGCAACGGCCATGGGCCAGTGTCGAATCGCCGTTTCTACGTAACCGCCGCCAATGACCAGAAATAGCCAGGCCATATAGAATGTGGCAAGCCACAGATAGAATGGAAACAGCCGATGTGGCTTGTGCAATCCGCTCAACTGTAACGCTGCTGCAGGTAACCGAATACGGCCCGCAAGCCCAGCGCTTCCCCCCCCATCGGCCGGCCCGGCCGGTTGGCCTCGTTCCAGGCAAAGGTGTCGATGTGCACCCAGGGAATGTCCTGTTCCACGAAAGACTCCAGGAACAGCGCGGCGGTGATGCAACCGGCGAATGAACTCTTGCTGCTGTTGTTGAGATCGGCCAGGGGGCTCTCGATCTGCTTGCGGTAGGGCTGATACAAAGGCATGGTCCACAGCGGATCTTCGGCCTCATCGCCGGCCTGCTGAATCCCTTGTGCGACTTCGGGGCGGTTACTGAACAACGGCGGCAGGTCGGCGCCGAGCGCGACCCGCGCGGCTCCGGTCAGCGTGGCGAAGTCGATCACCAGGTCCGGCGTCTGTTCGCAGCCGTAAGCCAGAGCATCCGCCAGCACCACCCGGCCCTCGGCGTCGGTGTTGCCAATTTCCACCGACAGGCCCTTGCGGGTAGATATCACGTCGCCGGGCCGGTAGGCGTTGCCGGACACCGAGTTTTCGACAGCCGGGATCAGTAGCTGCAGGCGCACCGGCAAGCGGTACTCCATGACCAGCCGCGCCAGTGCCAGGGCGTGCGCGGCCCCACCCATGTCCTTCTTCATCAGGGCCATGCCTGCTGCCGACTTGAGGTCCAGCCCGCCCGTGTCGAAACAGACGCCCTTGCCCACCAGGCACAGCCCCGGCGCATCCTCTTCACCCCAGTTCAGCTCGAGAAGCCGCGGCGGGCGACTCGAAGCCCGGCCAACCGCGTGGATCGCCGGAAAATTGCGGGTCAGCAATTCGTCGCCGGCAACCGTTGACGCCGCGGCATCGAAAATATCCGCCTGCGACAGGACGGCGTTGGCGAGTTCACCAGGGCCCATGTGCTCGGTCGGTGTATTGACGAGATCCCGCACCAGGCACTGGGCCTCGCACAGGGCGCGCACGTCCTGCTCGATATCCTCCTCCAGCACCAGCGCCGGACGGGGCTTACCGCTCACTTTGTAACGCTCGAAGCGGTAGGACGCCAAACCCCAGCCCAGGCTGGCCTGGAGGCGCCGTTCGCGGGACCAATCGCAGTCCAGGCGGTAAAGGCCCTCGGGCAGCAGGGCAGGCAACGCCGCCAGTTGGTATAACCACCCTTGTTTTTCCATCCCGGACAGCCAGCATTGGGGGCCGCCGTCGTCACCGGGCACGGCGCAACTCTGGCCCGGAGCGGCCTTGAATCCCGAGGCCTCGACCCATTTCCAGGCTGTTGCGGACGCGGATTCTTTCCAGTCCTTCAGGGCCTGCTCATCAAGCGGCTGTAATGGGATAGAAGATTGGACGTCTTGCAGTTCTGCAGCTGACAAATAACTCACGGATATTCCACCTGGCTGTCTGTAGGCTTCGGAAGATAGTCTAACTTGGGCCCGGTGACCAGTTCCTAGTCAATCCGCGCGACATAGTCTCTCCCGCCACGGCGAACCTGCAGGTAAAGGGTTCCGTTCACCCCCCGGAGCGCCTCCTGGAATTCCGCGAGGTCGCGGATCGGCACGCGGTTGGAGCCCGTGATGATGTCGCCCTCGCGCAATCCCTGCCGCGCCAGGCGGCTGCGTGGATTGAGGCCGGAAATGAGCACGCCGCCGACACCCTCGGAGCGTTGCTTGAACGGCAACTCCTCGAACGTCGCGCCTTCCAGCCGTGCATCCAGGCTGCCCCCATCCATGACCTTCAGCTCCTCGACGCGGACCTGGGTGCGCCGTTTTTCCTGATCGCGAACGTATTCCAGTTCCAGCGGATCGCCGACCGGAAACTGACCCTCCAGATTGTGAAACTCCTGGGCGCTCAACACCGGATTGCCGGCGATTGAAGTGACCACGTCTCCAGCCCGCAGTCCCGCCTTTTCAGCAGCCGACCCGGTGGCAACCTCGGCCACCAGCACCCCACGGCCTTTCTCCAGGCCGAAGGCGCCGGCCAGTTCGCTGGTCAATTCCTGCACGGCCATCCCGAGCGTGCCGCGGCGCACCTCGCCGAACGTGGCAAGCTGTTCCATGACATAGCGCGCCATTGTCGATGGGATCGCGAATCCGATGCCGACGTTGCCGCCGCTCGGAGTGAAGATGGCGCTGTTGATACCGACCAATTCACCACGCAGGTTGATCAGCGCTCCCCCGGAATTACCCGGGTTGATCGAAGCATCGGTCTGGATGAAGTTCTGGAATTCGAGGCCGCGAAAACCGGTGCGGCCCAGGGCGCTGACGATTCCGGAAGTCACCGTCTGCCCCAGGCCGAACGGATTACCGACCGCCACCACGAAATCACCTACCCGCAGGCGGTTGGAGTCGGCGAATGGCAGCGCCTGCAATTCCTCTGCGGGAATGCGCACCATCGCGAGATCCGTATCGGGATCGGTGCCTATGACTTCAGCCTCGAAGCTGCGGCCGTCCGCCAGCGTGATGGAAATGTCGTCGGCGCCGGCAATCACGTGGTTATTGGTCAGCACATAACCGCGCTCCGCATCGACGATCACGCCGGAGCCAAGGCTCTGCGAAACGCGTTCGCGCGGCGTGTCCGGTACATTGAAGAACCGGCGGAAGAAGGGGTCGTCCATCAACGGGCTGCGCACGCGAACCCGGGTCTGCGTGTAGACGTTGACAACCGACGGCGTCACGCGGTCCAGAACCGGCGCCAACGAAGGCAGGGGGTCGCCGTCAACGGCTACCGGCAACGCAGCGTGGGCCGGTGTCGCGAACATGAACAAGACAAAAAGCGCTGCGGTCAGCACGATGTGTGAATTCTGGCGCACGTCGACTCCGATCAGTTGAGGACGCTTTTTCGACCGGAATGCGGCCGGGAGGTTCTCCGGTCGAAGTAAATCACCAAAAGCTTGCGATCGCCAGTCGAGGCCAGGTCAAGCGCCAGGGAGTAGCGACTTGCGATTTCGTCCGAAACGGGATATATAGCCATAAAAGAGTAATAACGGCACAATATCTTGTGGCTTTGATGAACCTGCAGCAACAGGTGTTGAGAACGGACGTGGCTGGTATGCCGCTCGAGTGGATAGGCTACCAGGATGCCGTTCGCCTGATCACCCTCGACCAGGTGAGCTATTCACTCGGCCGGACGCTGTACCGAATCCATGGCGGCATCAACGCCCTCAGCGGCATCCGCAGCGTGGTCGAAGTCAATGCCATCATCGCCAGCCAGGGCCGCCATCCGCACGCCCACTTGTTCTCGCACGCCTACACGCCACCGCTGAGCAATAATGCGCTGTTCCGCCGCGACCAGTCGCTGTGCCTGTATTGCGGCGAGCAGTTTCCCAATGCCCTGCTCTCGCGCGATCATGTCAAGCCGCTGAGCCAGGGCGGCGCTGATACCTGGGGTAATGTCGTCACGGCCTGCAAACGCTGCAATAACCACAAAGCCGGGCGCACACCGGAGCAGGCCGGCATGGAGTTGCTGGCCATCCCGTTCACGCCGACCCACGCGGAATACGTCTACCTGCAGGGCCGCCGCATCCTGGCCGACCAGATGGAATTCCTGCTGGCCCACTTCCCGCGCAACAGCCAATTGCGACGGCGCGTGGAGCGAGGCCAGCCACTGATGGCCTGAGGAGTCGGCCGGACCCTAAACCCGCAGGCAGCGCTGGCGCAGCATCCCGCCGAAAGCGAGTTCGTCGAACAATCGATTCAGGCGCGTCGCGTCAACTTCCCCGCGGGCCAGGTCCGGAGCCACGAGCGCCGACTCCACCGCTGTTTCTATCACCGTGAGTTTGCGCGCCAGTTCCGCCGCCTCACGATGATCCACGAGCTTCTTGCGGATCGATTTGGCGCCACGTATCGCCAGCGTCGGAACTTCCTCGACCCGCGCATACAGGCTGTCGAGATCACCGAAGTGACCCAGTAGCGCCGCAGCGGACTTGGGGCCGATGCCCGGCACGCCGGGAATGTTGTCGACGGCGTCACCGGTCAACGCGAGGTAATCCGCCATCTGCTCTGGCATGACGCCGAATTTCTCGGTCAATTTGCGGGCGTCGAGCTTCTGGTTGCGGGAGAAATCCCACCAGTAGTCGGCTTCCCGGACCAACTGGGCGAGGTCCTTGTCGGCCGTGACGATACAGATGGGATGCCCGCGAGCCCGCCAATACTCGGCCAGCGTACCGATCAGGTCATCGGCTTCATACCGGTCATCGCCGTAGCAGCTCAGCCCCATGGCCTCCGCGACGGAGCGCGCCCAGCCGAACTGGCGCTTGAGTTCGACGGGCGCCGGATCGCGATTGGCCTTGTATTCCGGATAGATCTCATTGCGGTAGCTGCTGGTGAGCGACTCGTCAAACGCGACGGCTACGTGTTCGGCGGCCGTTTGTTCCAGCAGGCTGCACAGGAAACCGGAGAACCCGTAGACCGCGTTGGTGGGCTCTCCGGCGTGATTCACAAACTCGTCCGGCATCGAGAACCAGGCGCGGAAAATGTACACGCTGGCGTCGACGAGATAGACGGGAGGCAGCGTCATGCGATGGAAGTTACCCGGCTCATTGCTGGCGGCGCTTCTTCTTTTCCTGAAATTTTCTGATGTCCGGCGGTACGATGTCCTTGCCCGCATCCAGCGAGGTGCGCAGCACCAACAGGCCGTCGACGCTCTCCGCAGCCCCGGCGTTCGCGAAGTAGTACAGGGCATTTCCCAGTATCGCACCGACGCCCGGCTGATCGAACTGGGGCAAAGCAACAGCCATCGGGGCGACTGCTTCGACCGCCGAGCCGCTGGCGGCAAGCTCGAGCCGCATCAGGCGTTGCGGCTGCAGTCCGCCTTGCACGACCACCAGCTTGCCCGCCGCATACTCGATCCCTTCGATTCCGCTGAGGTTCAGGTTGTCAGGCCCGCCAAGCATGGTCGCCTGTTCCGCGACCGGATCCACCACGAAAACGCCTTTCACGCGATCGGCAACAAACACACGACTGTTGTCAGGGGTCACGGCGATGTCGCTGAACGACACCAACTCCTTGCTGCCGACAAATGCTTCGAGGCGCTCACTATCCGGTTTTTTCAGGTAGACGACGGGCAAGGCGCGATCGATCACGTAGACGTGGCCGTCATCAGTCAGCGCCAGGCTGCCCAGCTCGTGCGGCAGTGGGTCGATCGGCAAAAAATACTCTTTCACCAACTCGAGTGTTTCCAGGTTGAACTCGAACAGCGCCCCGCGATTCTGGTCCGTGGGAATGAAGCCCTTGTACTTGGCAGTCGCCGCACTGGAAATCCACAGGCGATTGCGCCCGGCATCGACAGCCAGGCCGTTGATGGACCACAGCCCGTTGCCCTTGCCGGCCTGCAGCAGGATCTCTGACGAACCATCCTCGGCAACCGCCAGCAACGTGCCGGCTTCCGCGGTCCCAACCAGGAACTTGCCGCGACTGCCGTCCCAGGCAATGGTCTGGTAGTCGGACGGGCGCCCGGGCAGTGTAAACGCCGGCACGCCTTCGCCGGCAGGCTTGCCGGCTTCGACCATCAAGTCGTTGACGTAGGCATAAAGCTCGGTTTTGCGGATGTTGAGCGTATCGTCGGTCTGGTTGAAATCATAAGACAGCCCCTGGCGCTGCATCGTGAGCATCATTTCATAGGCTTCGGTCTTACGGTCCTGCAGGGCGGCCGCCCGAACGATGTTGTACATGTAGTCCCCTGCAAGCGGGCGGCGCTCATGCAGTTGGAGATTGATTTCATATGCGGCCAGGGCATCGCCCTTTGCAAAAGCCTCGCGTGACTGTTCCTCGAGGCTGTTGATGCTGGGCTGCGCGGCTTGATCCGCTGCGCCGGCCGGCGCCTGTGCCTGGAGAGAAAACGTACAGAAGAGGCTGAGCAAGGCCGAAGCTGCTCCACTGAATAGAGTTTTTGGCATGTCTGGTCCTTGAAAATTCGGTTTATCGCTGCGTGGGTATTCTCTGATCGAGAGCCGCCGTTTTAGTTCCGATTGGCCAAAACCATGTGTTCGCGGGCGCCTCCAGATACAATCGACGCAGTTTACCAGTTCATCGGGATCCAGACCTAATGAGTAAAGACATCATGCGTTACCGGGGACGCTATCTCAGCCTGCTGGAGCGGGACGGCTGGGAATTCGCCAGCCGCAGCAATGCCAGTGGAGTAGTCGTCATCATCGCGGTCACCGACGGCGGCGAGATCGTGCTCGTCGAGCAGTACCGCAAGCCGGTAAAGGCGCGGGTACTCGAGCTACCCGCCGGCCTGGTCGGAGATCATGTTGACCCTGGTGAAAGCGTGCTTGAAGCGGCAGGCCGCGAACTGATCGAGGAAACCGGCTATGCGGCCGGGCAGCTGGAGATCCTGATGGCGAGCCCCAGTTCGGCCGGCATGAGTGACGAGATCATAACCTTTGTGCTGGCCACGGGACTGCAGCGGGTTGGGCCGGGAGGCGGCGATGCCAGTGAAGAAATCGAGGTGCTGCCCGTTCCGCTCGAAAAAGTCGATGCCTGGCTGGCCGGCCAGCAGGCCGCGGGCAAGCCGATGGACCCGAAGATTTTCGCCGCGCTTTACTGGCTGCGGAAATCCGGCCAACATGTCACATCCTGATCGATTCCTGGAACACCATGAAGATCTTCAGCCTGATACTAGCCAGTAGCCTGATCGGAGTCGCCACCATGACCTTCGCCGCCAATGCACCTGCCCAGACCGGAAAGCCCTTCGCCATCGCCATCCATGGCGGATCCGGCACGATCGAGAAGGGTGAATTCTCGCCAGAGCGGGAAGCCGAAATTCGCACAACGCTGGAGCAGGCAGTCCGTGCCGGGCACGAAATGCTGGCGGCGGGCGGTTCCAGCCTGGACGCGGTGACCCGGGCCGTTACGATGCTCGAGGACTCACCGCACTTCAACGCCGGCCGCGGCGCGGTGTTCAACGCCGAGGGCAAGAACGAACTGGATGCATCGATCATGGAGGGCGCCACGCTGAGCGCCGGTGCAGTGGCAGCGGTACACAATGTGCGCAACCCTGTGCTGCTGGCACGCAAAGTAATGACTGACTCGGTCCACGTCATGCTGATGGGCGAAGGCGCCGAGGAATTTGCGCGGCGACAGGGTATCGCCTTCGAGGATGACGCATATTTCCATACCGACTACCGCTGGCAACAACTGCAGAAAGCGAAAGCCAGCGACCAACCGGACGCGACCTTCCTGTCGGAAACGCCCGACCAGTGGTTCTCGACCGTTGGGGCCGTCGCCCTGGACCGGGATGGGAACCTCGCTGCAGCCACCTCGACCGGCGGCATGACCAACAAGCAGTGGGGGCGCGTTGGCGACTCGCCCATCATCGGCGCCGGCACCTACGCCGACAACCGCTCCTGCGCCGTCAGTGCCACCGGGCATGGCGAATATTTCATCCGCGCGACCGTGGCGCGCGACGTCTGTGCGCGCGTGCAGTTCACGGACGCCAGCCTGGCCGAAGCCACCGACCAGGTGGTCAGGCAACAGTTGACCGCCATGGGGGGTGATGGCGGCGTCATCGCGGTGGATCCCCGGGGTAACGTGGCGCTGACCTTCAACACGTCGGGCATGTACCGTGCCAGCATCGATGCGGATGGAAACGTCTACGTCGCGATTTTCGGAGACGAGTAAAAGGAGTCTCGCTGGCCCTGGTTCAGACTCTGCCACAGCAGGAAACTGGCGTTGGCGCGATTGAGCGTGTAGATGTGCAGCCCCGGTGCGCCGCCGGCCAGAAGGCGCTCGCACAATTCGGTCACGACGTCGAGCCCGAAGGTGCGAATGGAGGCCCCGTCGTCACCGAACGCTTCCAGGCGCCGGCGAATCCACAGCGGAATCTCGGCACCGCACATCTCGGAGAAGCGGGACAACTGCCGGTAGTTGGTGATCGGCATGATACCCGGCGTAATGGGTATTTCGATGCCCATGCGCCGGCAGTCGTCGCGATAGCGAAAGTACGCATCGGCGTTATAGAAATACTGGGTCACGGCCCCATCTGCGCCGGCATCCACTTTTTGTTTGAAATAGAACAAATCAGATCGGGACGATCCCGATTCGGGATGAAACTCCGGGTAGCAGGCCACCTCGATCCGGAAGCCGTCACCAAACTCGCGGCGGATATAGGCGACCAATTCGTTTGCGTACTGGAATGGCCCCGGACCAGCCAAGCCGTCGGGCCGATCGCCGCGCAGGACTACCAGGCGGCTGATACCGTTCTCGCGGTAAGCCTGCAGAATATCGCGCAGCATCTGCTCGCTTTGGGCCATGCAGGAAATGTGTGGGGCAACCGGAACGTCCGTCCCGGCCGCCAGCGCCTCGACCGTTTCCCGCGTCGCATCCAGCGTTGACCCGCCAGCGCCAAAGGTCACCGACAGGTAGTCGGGACGCAGCGGCGCCAGCTTTTGCCAGGTCGACTCCAGGATGAGTTTCTGCTCTTCCGTCCGTGGCGGGAAGAACTCGAAGGAAATATTAGCCTGCATGTCTCACCCGCAATCTGCTGCGACAAGCGATGATGAGACACGCAGGCTGCCAGCTACAGCCATGGCTCAGTAGCGGTAGTGCTCCGGCTTGTAAGGTCCGGAAAGCTCCACGCCGATGTATTTCGCCTGCTCGTCGGAGAGCTCGGTCAGGTGGGCGCCGATACGTCCGAGGTGCAGACGGGCCACTTTCTCGTCCAGGTGCTTGGGCAACACGTAGACCTGGTTTTCGTAACGCTCGCCGTGGTTCCACAGCTCCATCTGCGCCAGCACCTGGTTGGTGAAGGAGTTGGACATCACGAAGCTGGGGTGGCCCGTGGCGCAGCCGAGGTTTACCAGGCGGCCTTCGGCCAGCAGGATGATGCGCTTCCCGTCCGGGAAAATGATGTGGTCGACCTGTGGCTTGATGTTGTCCCACTCGTAGCGCTTCAGACTGGCGACGTCGATCTCGTTGTCGAAATGCCCGATGTTGCAGACGATGGCCTGGTGCTTCATGGCCGCCATGTGATCGTGCGTGATGACGTGGTAGTTGCCGGTGGCGGTGACGAAAATGTCGGCCTTGTCGGCCGCCTCGTCCAGCGTGACGACCCGGAACCCCTCCATGGCCGCCTGCAAGGCACAGATCGGGTCGATCTCGGTGATCCAGACCGTGGCGCCAAGCCCCTTCAGCGACTGCGCGCAGCCCTTGCCGACGTCGCCATACCCGGCGACCACGGCGATCTTGCC
>Ga0316195_10000721_pt1 | contig 13882 bp, 11 predicted proteins | sample Phised1_MG_FD_204937 | JGI IMG/M metagenome (GOLD analysis project Ga0316195, IMG submission 204937) | Coastal sediment microbial communities from Maine, United States - Phippsburg sediment 1 | ecosystem: Environmental > Aquatic > Marine > Coastal > Sediment | place: USA: Maine | collected... | reverse complement strand
GACTGCAACGATATGCGCATCCATATCAGCCTCCGATCCCAGACATGCTAAAGGGTGCCGGCCCGAAAGAATCATCGGCCATTTGATGATGATCAACTTTGTTACCGATCACCTGCCGTAATGCCTGGCAGAGCAGATCGTCATCCTGACCCAGGTAAGGTTTGAGATCAAGCGTCTGCTCAGAAAGCAAACAGCTCTTGGCCAGACCGGCCGAGGTCACCCGGATGCGGTTGCAGGAGCCACAGAAATGATCGCTCATCGGCGTAATGATGCCAATCGAGCCCTGTGCACCTTCGATCCTGAATGGTCGGGAAGGGCCGCACATGCGCCCCGTAGCCAGGGGCACTATCCGGTATTTTTTCTGCAGCCGTTCGAGGATCTCGGCGCCGGGGACGACCCTTTCACGCCACGCTTTGGCGCGGATGGTCGGCATGTATTCAATGAATCGTACCGACCAGGGTTTGTCCTGGCTCAGTTCTGCAAACGCTTCGATTTCACTGTCATTGATGTCGCGCATGACCACCATATTCAGCTTCAGCTGCAAACCGGCTTTTTCGGCAGCCTTGATACCGGCCAGAACTTCGGCCAGGTCTCCACCACGGGTAATCTTGGCGTATCTGTCAAACTCCAGTGAATCGAGGCTGATGTTGACCCGGCCAACTCCTGCTTGCCTCAGTTGACCAGCGAGCGAAGCAAGCAGCAGGCCGTTGGTGGTCAGCACAACCTCGGCAAGGTTCGGAATGGTATTGAGCCGGGCGAGAAAGCCGACCAAACCTTTGCGCACCAGGGGTTCGCCACCGGTGACACGGACCTTCTCAATTCCCAGCCTGGCGGCGGCCCGGGCAATCTGCAGCAAATCTTCGTAGCGGAGGATTTCATCGTGCGAGCAGAGCGGAACGCCTTGCTCCGGCATGCAGTAACTGCAGCGCAGATTACAGCGGTCGGTTACAGACAGCCGCAAATAATTAATTGTCCGTCCGAAACGGTCGCAGTTCATAACTGATTGGCTGTTGGCAGCATGCATGTGAACAATTGATCTTGCAATAGCACTGAAGTTGAAAACCCCATCTGCATACCCGTTGATTCTGGACTCAAGTAAACAGGTTGCAGACGATCTCTGCACTTATAAGATATTACGATAATTCGTGATCATTACAACTAAGAACCGTCAGCACTCCCAAGAGATTCCAACTCAGCCAACCGTTCACGCAACTGTTTTTCTTTCTGGTGACGCTCGGAGACATCACGCATGATGGCGGCGACACCGAGCGGCTTGCCGTCATCATCCAACAGCATCACAATAGAGAACTCCGTTGAAATCTTGCTGCCGTCCTGATGCAAAGCTGGCACGGCCAGCAAATCGGTTCCGTAACGCGTAATTCCCGTCGCCATGGTCTTGTGGTAACCTTCCCAATGTCGCTCCCTGAGCTTTTCAGGAATGATCAGATCAAGGGATTTGCCGAGGGCTTCTTTGGTGCTAAAGCCGAAAATCCGTTCCGCACCATGGTTCCAGAGCTGAATAATTCCTTCCCGATCGGCATACATTATTGCATCCGGGGCCTGGGACAGGATCTGCTCACAAAGGGCTTTGATATCCAGATGAGACATGACGTTTTCTGCCTTTCACTGTTCGTTCGTTATCATCAATCAACTTCAGTTATAAATTGTTCCAGCCATCATCAATTGCTACGGGCTCATAAATGCGCTTCAACTTGATGTCCATTCACGGGTTTTGAATATAGGCATTCTTCCTGGTGTAGAACCACCAATTGAGCACCAAGCAGACGAAATAGAACACGGCGAAGCCGTAGAGAGCATTCTCAGGAGTCGTTGCCTTGATCTGTTCACCAAACACCTGCGGGATGATGAAGGCCCCATAGGCTGCTACTGCGGATGTCCATCCAAGCACTGGCCCGGCCTGCTCCTTGTCGAATATGATAGCTATTGAGCGGAAAGTCGAACCGTTCCCGACGCCGGTTGCGGCAAACAGGATGATGAAAAGAATCAGGAACGGTACAAAATATGCCTCGGGAGTAGCCGAACCGTAAGCAGCCTTCATGAAAAAAGCGCAGCCGAGCGCTGAGACAATCATGACAATAGAAACCCACTGGGTAACGATGGCGCCGCCAAGTTTGTCAGAGATCTTGCCGCCGACCGGGCGGATCAGGGCGCCAATAAAAGGCCCCATCCAGGCGAACATCAGGGCGCTCGGGCCATTCGGATTGGCCGTACTATGGGTCATGACTCCATCGACCAGAATGTGGGAAAACCCGAAGATGACCTTGATCGACAGGGCGAAAGCTGCCGAGTAGCCGATAAAGGAACCGAAAGTCATCGTGTAAATGACCGTCATCGCCCAGGTGTGCTTGTTGTTGAAAATCCGGTACTGACGATCAAGGTTGGCGCGCAGATTGCCCTTGGTCAGGTACTTCATGCCGAACACCGTCGCAGCAATAACTAACGGCAGGACAACCCATTTGCTGAGCAGTCCCAGGCCAACCGGGGCCGGGAGCAGAAGATAGAGACCGACGGAAGCAGTCAAGAATGCGATTAACAGCAGGCCGGTTATCTTAGTAAAGCTGCTAGGCGTCGAGCCGATATCCGGGGAGACCGTATCGGTGGTGATATTGTTCATGCCGAAGAAACCGGCAAACGCCAGCGGAATCAGCAGCACCAGCCATACGAAACCGGCGTTATGAATATAGGTCTCGGTCCCGGCAGGGATCTTGCCGATCAACGTTCCGCTGGTATTGATCAGGGTCTGTGGGTCGCCACCGAAGATCCCCATGGTCATGACCAGCGGGATGAGGATCTGCATGGTGGTGACACCGAAATTACCCAAACCGGCATTGAGGCCAAGCGAGGTCCCCTGCACGCGCTTGGGAAAGAAAAAGCTGATGTTCGACATGGAGGAAGCAAAGTTGCCGCCGCCGATACCGGAGAACAGGGCGAGGAAGTAATAGACCTCGATAGGGGTCGCCTTGTTCTGCAGCGCGAACCCTGTGCCGATGGCCGGGATCATCAACAGGGCGGTCGTAAAGAAGATGGTATTACGCCCTCCGGCAATACGGATCAAGAAGGAACTGGGTATCCTCAAGGTTGCACCAGTCAGACCCGCAATCGCCGAGAGGGTAAACAGTTGTGATTGGCTGAACGGATAACCCAGGTTAATCATCTGAACGGTAATGATGCTCCAGTAGAGCCAGACGGCAAAACCGCACAGCAGGCTGGGGATTGAAATCCAGAGATTGCGGGTCGCAATTTTCTTGCCCGTCGAGTTCCAGAACTGCTCGTCTTCTACGTCCCACTTGTCTAAATTAATGGACATGCCCTGTCTCCTTCGCGTCATCTTCAAGAATGGTTGGTCTTTCGTGCTCAATTTTCTGCATATCTTCAGGGTGCTTCTCCCGCATCATCTTCTGCGCGGTAAGATGCATCCAAATCAGGCAAACCAGCGATAGGGCGAACATGAACATCCAGCAGCTGGTCCAGAGGCCGGTCCATTCAAGCATGTAACCGAATATGATCGGGCAGAAGAACCCGCCAAGGCCACCAAGTACGCCGACCATGCCTCCGACCACCCCCACCTCTTCAGGGAAGTAATCCGGTATCAACTTATAAACTGCGGCCTTGCCAACCCCCCAGATACTGCCGAGCATGATGACAAAAATCGCAAATATCCAGACATTCGCCTGAAAGGATATCCGGGTCACACCCTTGGCAATCAGCTCCTTCTTCTTCACCTGCTGTCCGACCTCGACCACCGACTCTTGCCAGGTCTGCTTGGTCGGGAAGATCAGCATCTGGTCATCGGTGTAATTCCCTAGTGGCTGAGGTTTCTGCCTGATCGTGTAAACCATTTCGCCTACAGTCACTGTGGTCTCTGTGACGGCTGTGATCGTACCGCTGCGCTTGGCCATCACGCCACGCCCGGGGGAATAGATGTCCATCTTGGGAATAATGACCAGGAAGCTGATCAAGACCGACGCACCGAGAACCCAGTACATTACGGCACGCCCACCAAATTTATCGGACATCCAGCCGCCGAGGGCGCGAATCACTCCTGACGGCAGGCTAAAGGCTGACGCGAACAGACCGGCAGTGACCAACGGCAGGTAGTAGACATTGACAAAGTACGGGACCAGCCACTGTGAGAAAGCAACGAAGCAGCCGAAAACCAGGAAATAATAGAGGCCAAAGCGCCAGACCATGACGTCCTTGAGCGGCGTGAGCATCTGGATGAAACTCTTGTTCGACGACGCCGGCTTCTTGTTGTCTGCAAAGATCAAGAAGATGACGCCCATGGTTGCGAGCATGATCGCATAATAAATCGGCAGCTGCCGCCAACCTTCGAGATCAGCGCCGTTATTGGTAAGCTTGTTGAGCAGAGTTGGCGCAAGCAGGGTGGTCAATGCCGCCCCTGCGTTACCAGCACCGAAAATGCCGAGGGCCGTACCCTGACGTTTGCGCGGATACCAGACCGAGGAGAAAGCGATACCGATTGAGAAACTGACCCCTGCCAGACCGAAGCCAAAGCTGCAGAGCGCGAAGGTCATAAAGCTGTCGGCCTTGGAGAGCAGAAACATAGGGATAGCACAGATGAACAGCAAGGAACCATAGACCGGCTTGCCGCCGAACTTGTCAGTCAACATCCCGGCCGGGAGACGGAAGATCGACCCGGTCAGGACCGGGATTCCCATCAGCCAGCCGATCTCGATAGGCCCCCACTTAAATACCTGGTTATCGGCCAGGAAGGTCACCAGGACGCCGTTGAACATCCAGGCCGCGAAGCAGACCGTGAAAGCCAGGGTGTTCAGGAAGAGGACCTTGTGTGATTGTGCTGTTGCGACTTCTTGCATCTGACCTCCGTAAAAAAGGATTACATCGACAGACGATAATCAGTCTGCCCGGCGTGCCCGGTACCAGACCACAATCTGATAGGGCCGCGATAGATAGGTCAGGGGGACACTGACTACATGAACCAGCCTAGAGAACGGGAACAGCGCAACGATCAGGAACGCGTTGAATACGTGCAGCTTGACTACGGCAGGCAATGCAGCAAGGTAGTGGACCTGCGGGTCAAGCTTGAGAAGTGACCAGAGCCATGGTGACGCGGTGTGCAGATACCAGACGGAGCCCCAGCGCAGTGTAAAAGCAATGTAAACACCGGTTGCAACCTGGATGACCAGCGTGGCAAAAACCAGCCAGTCAACAACCGTTGTCACCGCGGAAACCCGTGCATTGCCTATCCTGCGAAAGACCAGCAGGACAATGGCGATCAGGGTGCTGACACCCAGGGCCAGACCGGTGACTTCAAGCAGATAGAGCCTCAGGGGGTTGCCAAGCAGAGCACCCCACCCGGAAGGGACCAGAAAAGCCAGGAAGTGCGCGAGAAGAATGATCAGGATGGCATAGTGCCAGGGGACAGAGCCCCAGAAGAGCACCCGGCTTTCGAGAAACTGGGACGATTGTGACGACCAGGAGTAGCGATCGACACAATAGCGGTAAAAGCCGACGCCGATCATCAAGGCGACCGCAACATATGGGAATACGCCAAACAGTATCAGGTCAGTCATGATAAACACTCCTTTTGCCGGTTGACATCCGGACACTCGCTAACGGGTGCTGTTGTCTCAATCAAAAAGTTTTGCAGGGCATTAAGCACGTCCACATACGGATGACCGTCACTCTCAACCCCCTGGGTCATTTTTGCCAACGCTGGCAAGAGCCCCTCCCGGATAATCTCCTGGCGACAGTCCTGATCGTCAATCGACCCGATAAACCGCATGATTTCAGTCAGGTGATCCGGAAGTTCGTTCCTCGAGATAAAGTCGTACTGCTGATAAAGCTCCCGCAGTTTGATCATGAACATGGTGCGCTGCTGACTTTCGCCACACAACTGATAGCCAACATAAGGATGGCAGAGCGACTGCAAATCAAAGGTACCGGTAAAGACTTCTTCGATGCGGCTGATATCATTGTTCTCGAGGAAGCCGATGAAGCTCTCCAAAGGAACCGAGGCCTCGGGATTGATTTGTCTCAGGCTTTCGGAACAGGCCGTAGCCTCAATAACGACGTTCTCGACCGGATAACTGAGCATGGCCGCAAATTGTCGACAGAGTTCCTGATGTTGTTGTAATCTGTTCATACTACCAACGCCTCTTCGGTGGACGACGGCTACCGAAACCCATCTCCTGCTTGTGCTGTTCAGGGTCCATGCCAGCTTCGATCGCCTGCTCCCGCAACATCGGTGGCACGACGATGCGCTCCTTGATCCTGGTCAGCGTGGTCATGCGATAGATGGCATCAACAGCCTCTGTGCTCAACTGAGCGATCGTACACGCCTTGGTGGCTTCTTCAGCGGGCAGGTCTCCAACAGTGACACTACGACGCTGGATTCGTACCGAGATCAGCTTGCGGTAGACAGCCTTGACTTCCTCCTCATTCCCGCCGGCAAAAAGACTTGCAAGGTATTGCATCGGCAGACGGGCTTGTTCCAGGGTGGAGAAGAAGTCGTCAGCCAGCTTCTGTTTGCCCTGGTTATCCATCGACATGACCGGCAAAAGCGGCGGCACATAGAAGAGCATCGGCAAGGTCCGGAATTCCGGATGAAGCGGCAGAGCAATGCCCCACTCTTTGACGAACTTGTAGACCGGAGACTTCTGGGCAGCGGCAACGACTTCTTCGGGCACGCCCGCTTGCCTGGCATCCGCAATAACCTGTGGGTCAAAGGGGTCAAGAATCATTTCTCTTTGCGCCGCGACCAGGTCCTTATCGTCCTGTTTGGCTACCGATTCGATCTGGTCGGCGTCGTAAAGGAGGACTCCCAGGTAGCGAATCCGGCCGACGCAGGAGTGGAAACAGGCTGGCGCCTCCCCTGCCTCCTGGCGAGGGTAGCAGAGGATACATTTTTCCGACTTGCCGGTCGTCCAGCCATAATAGGTTTTTTTGTAAGGACAGGCGGAGACACACATGCGCCAGCCTCGGCACTTGTCCTGGTTGATCAGAACGATGCCGTCCTCACCGCGCTTGTAGATCGCCCCGGAGGGGCAGCTGGCGACGCAACCGGCGTTCAGGCAGTGGTTGCAGATGCGCGGCATGTGGAAGAAAACCATCTTCTCAATAGCAAACAGTTGTCGTTGCTCTTCAGCAGTGAGTTTCACCACTCCCGGATCATTGGCTGCGTAGATATTCGAACCGGAGAGATCATCGTCCCAGTTAGGGCCAGCCTCGATTTTCATCGGCTTGCCGGTGACCATGGAGACCGCACGGGCCGTCGGTTGATCGTCACCAGCCGGTGCGCTGGTCAAGTCACCATAGCGATAGGTGAACGGCTCATAATAGTCGTCCATGGTCGGCAGATTCGGATTATGGAAGATTTTACCCAGGGTGCCACCACGACCACCGATCTTGAGCTGCAGACTGTCACCCTTCTTCTCCCATCCACCCTTATACTGCTCCTGATCTTCCCACTTGCTCGGGTAACCGGTTCCCGGCTTGGTTTCCACGTTGTTCCACCACATGTACTCGGCGCCCTTACGATCGGTCCACAGATTCTTGCAGGCGATGCTGCAGGTATGGCAACCGATACATTTGTCGAGATGGAAAACCGATGACACCTGTGCGCGTATATTCATAGTCATAGCTCCTTTACCAGTTCGGCTCCCCTTTGAGTTTTCGCACCATGATGTAGGTGTCACGGTTGGCACCGGTCGGCCCCCAGTAGTTCCAGCCATAAGTGAACTGACCGTAACCACCCAGCATCAGGTTCGGCTTGAGCCGTATCCGGTTCAGGCTGTTGTGCCCCCCGGCTCGCTTGTTGCCGCGCAGAGGCGATTTGGGCACCCCGACAGTCCGTTCCGGTGAATGGTAGAGGAACGAGATGCCGCGCGGCAGACGAGAGCTGACGATTGCGCGGGTGACAACAACTCCGTGATCGTTGTAAACCTCGACCCAGTCGTTATCGATAACACCGATCTGCTCGGCATCCTGGTCATTAAGCCAGAAAGGATGACAGCCTCGCGAAAGTGTCAACATGCGATGGTTGTCGCCATAGGTACTGTGGATGCTCCACTTGCCGTGAGGAGTCAGGTAGTTGAGCATGATGCTTTTCTCTTCTGACTCTGTGACCAAAAAGTCCTGCAGCGTACTGTGATCCGGCTTTGGCTTGTAGGTCGGCAGGTGCTCACCAGCGGCGATATAACCCTGGTGGTCAAGGTAGAAGTGCTGTCGCCCGGTCAAAGTTCTCCAGGGGACCAGGTGCTCGACATTGAGACAGAACCCGGAGTAGGCACGTCCGTCGGTCACCAGACCCGACCAGATCGGACTGTTCAGGAACCGACGCGGTTGTCGATCAAGATCGGCGAAGGTGGTCTTCACATCGCGACTGCCGGCAGCCAGCTGGGTTAATGGCAAGCCAACCTTTTTCTCTTCGACCTCAAATGCACGGTAGGCTGCTTCGCCGTTGGTTTCCGGGGCCAGTGCGAGAATGATGTTTGCGGTGTCAACCGTATCCGCCAGAGAGGGATAAGTCTTGCCACCCCAGCTTTCGGTCGGATTCTTCGCGACCAACTCGTCATACATGTCCTCGATCTGCCAACTCAAGCCATGAGCGCCGATGCCGACATTGCGAGCATTCGGCCCGAAAGAGATGAACCGGTTATAAAGGTTCACGTAATCGCGCTCAACCACCACGAAATTCGGCATGGTCTTGCCGGGGATCGGCTCACATTCGCCTTTGCTCCAGTCCTTGATCTCGGGCTGGGCCATCTCGGCCGGAGTGTCGTGCTGCAATGGCACGGCGACAATCTCGCGAACCGGGTCCGGCAGATGGGTTTCGGCCAGCTCACTGACTTTCTTGGCCAGTGATTTAAAAATATTCCAGTCGCTGCGCGACTCCCAGCAGGGTGGCACAGCTTCCTGCAGCGGGTGAATGAAGGAGTGCATGTCGGTGCTGTTGAGATCATTCTTCTCATACCAGGTCGCCGTCGGCAGGACGATGTCCGAGTAAAGCGCCGAGGTGTCCATACGGAAGTTGATGTCGACCACCAGGTCGAGCTTCCCTTCCGGGGCCTCTTTGTGCCACTTGACATCCTTGACAAACTCTTCAGCGGTTTCCGGGGCGACGGTGTTGGTGTGAGTTCCGAGATAATGCTTGAGGAAATACTCATGCCCCTTGGCGCTCGACATGAGAGCGTTGCCACGCCAGATGATCCACATGCGCGGCCAGTTCTCGGGCGCGTCGGGATCCTCGACGGCAAACTTCATTTTCTTGTCTGCCAGCTGCTTGACGGTCCAGTCGACGATCCCCTGGTTGTCCTTGGCGCCCGCTGCTTCCGCCTGCTTCACGGCCTCGATCGGACTGCGATCGAACTGCGGATAGAAAGGCAGCCAGCCGTTACGCACGGCGCGGATCTGGTGGTCTATAGTGTGACCTTCAGTGATCTTGCTGTTCTCGGCGACCGGGTTGATCTTGAGCTCGTCTGAAGTCTTTTCATAACGCCACTGGTCGGTGTGAACATAATGGTAAGAAGGGGCGTTCTGGAAACGGGGCGGCTTTGACCAGTCGAGCGCACCCATGATCGAGGCCCAAGGGGCCGCCGGGGCGAGCTTTTCCTGGCCGACATAGTGATTCAGGCCACCACCGTTCTTGCCGACACAGCCGCACAACATCAGGGAGACAATGCCGGCGCGGTAAATCAGGTTGGCATGGTACCAATGGTTAATGCCGGCACCGATGATGATCGAACACTTGCCTTCGGTCTGCTCAGCAGTTGACGCCCACTCACGGGCGAATTGGATAACGTTGGCGCGATCGATGCCGGTAAATTTTTCCTGCCAGGCTGGTGTGTAGACAGCATCGCTGTCATAATCTGCCGGGTAGTCACCGGAAAGACCGCGGTCAACGCCGAACTGGGCCATCAGCAGGTCATAAACTGTGGTGACCGGTATCCGGCCTTTGGGTGTTTCAATATAGCGGACCGGAACCCCGCGTTGCACGGCATTGCCGTCGGAAAAATCGTCAAAGAGAACCTGCAGGACTTCATCGCTGCCCTCTTGCAGGGAGAGGGTCGGGGCGATCTCGGAACCATCCTGACCATCTTTCATCTGCAGGTTCCATTCGCCCTTTTTCTCCTGCCAGCGGAAGCCGAGTGTCCCCAGTGGCATACGCGGCTGCTGGCTGTCTTCATCCCATACCAGGTACTTGAACGCGCCGTTTTCTTCCTTGCTGTAGCGTTCCAGGTCCCCGGCTTTTGCCATACGACCCGGGTAGTGAACGCCGTTCTTTTCCTGCAACTCAATCAGGAAAGGCGTGTCGCTGTAGCGCTTCAGGTAATCCATGAAGTAAGGCGTTTTCGCCCTATGGTGAAATTCAGAAAGGATTACGTGGTTGACCGCCATCCAGAAGGCGCCGTCCTGTCCGGCATGAGCGGGAATCCACCAATCGGCGAATTTTGATGTCATGCTGAAGTCGGGAGAAAGGACCGTCACCTTGGTGCCGTTGTGTCGCGCTTCAGTCAGGTAGTGCACGTCCGGGGTCCGGGTCATGCCGGGGTTCGACCCCATGACGGCAATATACTTGCTGTTGTACCAGTCAGCGCTCTCGGCGACATCGGTCTGCTCTCCCCAGATTTCCGGGGAAGCATTGGGCAAATCGCAGTACCAGTCGTAGAAGCTCAGGTTGGCGCCGCCCAGCAACTGCATGAAGCGGGAACCACCGGCGAAGCTGAGCATCGACATGGCTGGAATCGGTGAGAAGCCGACCAGGCGGTCGGCGCCATATTTCTTGATGGTGTAAATGGTTGAGGCAGCGATGATCTCTTCAACTTCATCCCAGCTCGAACGCCGGAAACCACCCTTGCCGCGGGCCTGCTGATATTTTTTCCGGCTTGCTGCGTCTTCGACAATAGAGGCCCAGGCATCGACCGGATCGCCATGTTCGGCTTTGGCCTGCCGCCAAAGGTCGGTCAGTACTCCACGCAGGTAAGGGTACTTGATTCGCAGAGGGCTGTAGAGATACCAGGAGAACGAGATGCCGCGCTGGCATCCGCGCGGCTCGTAAGGTGGAATTCCTGCTTCCAGTTCAGGGTAATCAGTCGCCTGGAGCTCCCAACCGACAATTCCGTCCTTGACGTGCACGTTCCAGGAGCAGCCGCCGGTGCAATTGACGCCGTGGGTGCTGCGTACCACCTTGTCGCACTGATTGCGATTACGGTAGAACTCCTCCCACTTGCGCGACTTGGGATCGACGATATCTTTTATCCAGCTCATGCTGTTCCTCCCTTTCCGAAACGGGCCTGTTCAACCAGTGGACGTCGCACAGCCTTGAACCGTCGCCACCCGAATGCACCAAACACCACGAACAACAACCCCGTTGCTACGATGACATGAACTGCGAGACCGATGCCGATATCAGCGTTGTTGCTGTTTGCCACTGCCGCAAAAAAGGCCGTCAGGTCAGCAATCTCAACCTCACTCAACGGGCGCTCAGCGAAAATTGCCGACATACTTTCAAACGCAGAGGGGTCATCCAGAACGGCTGCGACTCCTTCTTCGCCGTAATCCTCAAACAGCGAGGTCAAGTCCGGGCCATAAGTTGCACCAGCGGCATAGCCCAACTCGTGTCCGGCGATCCCGTGGCATGCCAGACAGGGAGCTCCGCCGGCAGCAAATGCAGTTGAACCGACAAACAGCGATTCCCCGCGAAGCGGGTCTCCGGTCTGACTCCAAACAGAGACCGGGAGCAGAAACAAGCCCGTAGCCAGCAACAACAAACAGTTCCATAGTCGTCTCGTCATCGGCTTACCTCACCCTTATGCGGAGTATCTTCATATTCAGTTTTTGTTATCGTTCGGCGGAAAAATAAGGAAGTTGTAACTGCTAGTGTGTCACCCGAAAATGCAGATCCAATAAATCCACGAATTTGTTTAGTACCTTTAACAGACAAAAATGACCATCTAGACCTATGGTCATAATAATATGCTGTTTTATTTTTATAATTGACGTACGTCAAAAACATTCAAAATTGATGGTTTGACTTTACTCCAAGGCATTTTATACTGACTTCGTTATGCAATATTCGCACAGCGATATTTACGTAAATACAACCGGCGTTCTACTCGCAGGTGGAGCCAGCAGACGGATGGGTTTCGACAAGGTCTTCATCCTGATGACAGGCGAGGCCCTCTATACTCGCGCCCTTGATTTACTGTGTCGAAAGTTCAAGACCGTCATCATTGCCGGCGACAGGCCGGACATTGCATCCCCGGAGATCCCGTCGATTCCGGATATATACCCGGGGAGCGCCCTGGGTGGGCTCTTCACCGGCCTGTCTGCGGCTCAGACAGACTGGATCTTTGTTGCACCCTGTGACATGCCATATCCCGACCCCCGCATCCTCGAACAGCTCCTTGCCTTACGCAAAAATGCCGATGCCGTGGTGCCTAGAACCCCGGCAGGACTTGAACCGGTATTTGCCATTTATCACAAGAATTGCCTGCCCCACATGGAGGCCATGCTGCGCAACAACCAGTTCCGCATTTTTGATTTTTACCAGAAAATCAATGTGCAATTCCTCGATTGGCACGAGATGCCTGAAGACTGGCAACGCAGCCTGCTGAACATCAACACCCCTGAGCAACTTGAGCAATTACGGAGAACATTCATGAAACCACCTGTTGTTTCTATCGTCGCCAAAAGCGGTACAGGCAAAACGACCCTGCTTGAGAAGCTGATCGCCGAGATGAAGCGTCGGGGTCACAAGGTAGGCGTTATCAAGCACGATGCGCATCGCTTCGAGATCGATCACGAAGGCAAGGACTCTTGGCGGTTGACCCGGGCCGGAGCGGATACTATGCTCATCACATCACCTGACAAGCTCGCCATAGTCAAAAAATATCCTCCGGAGTTGGAACCAAGCCTTGCAGAGAACGTCGCAGCCTATTGTGAAGATGTTGATATCGTGTTCACGGAAGGATTCAAAAAGAGCGAGAGGCCCAAGATCGAGGTCCATCGCCGGGCCAGAAGCGATAAGTTGCTTTGTCGTGATGAGGAACACGACCCGACCCTGATCGCCGTTGCTTCAGACAGTCCGCTGGACGTTGACGTGCCGCTGTATGACATCAACGACGCCGAGGGCCTCTGCGACCTGATCACGGAGCGTTACCTGTCATGACACATCTCAGAATCCGCAGCAAAGTCTGGCTGGAAGTCGATGGCCAGCCTTTCCTCGGCGATGGTCGCCACCGGCTGCTTTCAGCTATCCAGCGCAACGGCTCGATCAGCGCCGCAGCCCGTGAGCTGAGTTTGTCGTACCGCAAGGTCTGGTCTCAGCTTAAGGCCATGGAGGAAACGGCGCCCTTTCCCCTGTTGGAACGCCGAGTCGGCGGCAAAGATGGTGGTGCAACCCATCTAACTCCCGGGATTCTTGAGCTCATGGCACAATTCGAGGAAATGCGCAGACGGGTCAATACCGAAGCAGACCTTAGCTTTCTCGAATGTTGCGCCACGACGAATGGTGGTGGTCATGCGTAGCGTCGGTTTTGCCTGTATGTTGCTGGCGATTGCCATAACGGCACTCGCCGGGACGAGTCAACCGATTGTGATCTTTGCCGGGTCCGCATCACAGCCGCCCCTGGAAGAGGCCGTGGAAACATTCGAGGCAAAGACCGGCATTCCGGTGATCCTCCACATGGGCGGGTCCGGTGCCATGCTCAGTCAGATCCGCCTGACGGGGCATGGAGACCTCTATATACCGGGGTCACCCGACTATATGGAAAAAGCACGAGCTTTCGGACTGGTTGGCAATGATGTCGCAATTCTCGCCTATCTCGTGCCGGCCCTCCTGGTCCCGGAAGGGAACCCTCAGGGCATCATCGGCCTG
>Ga0316195_10000719_pt1 | contig 13897 bp, 11 predicted proteins | sample Phised1_MG_FD_204937 | JGI IMG/M metagenome (GOLD analysis project Ga0316195, IMG submission 204937) | Coastal sediment microbial communities from Maine, United States - Phippsburg sediment 1 | ecosystem: Environmental > Aquatic > Marine > Coastal > Sediment | place: USA: Maine | collected... | reverse complement strand
ACACGGCGCGCAACGAGTGGAGCAGCGTAATGCCCACGACCTACCCCTGCGTCCCGGGTCACGAGATTGTCGGTCGGGTCACTGCGGTCGGTTCGGCTGTCAGCGACTTCAAAACCGGCAACGTAGTCGGGGTCGGCTGCCTGGTCGATTCAGACCACAGCTGCCCGGCCTGCCAGGACAACGTCGAGCAGTTCTGTCCCAACGCCACCTTCACTTACAACTCGCCGGACAAGCACGGCACGGCACCGGTTACTTATGGGGGTTACTCGGAAAGCATCGTCGTCGATAAGGACTTCGTCCTGCGCGTCCCCACCAACCTTGACCTGGCAGGAGTGGCGCCATTGTTGTGTGCGGGAATCACGACCTACTCGCCAATTCGTCGCTGGGGTGATATCAAGGACAAAAAAGTTGGCGTGGTCGGTCTCGGCGGCCTCGGCCACATGGGGGTCAAGTTCGCCAGGGCGTTCGGAGCCCATGTGTCAGTATTCACAACTTCACCAAGCAAAAGGGAAGATGCCTTACGCCTTGGAGCCCATGAAGTGATCATCTCGAAGCATGCCGAGGAGATGAAGGCACACGCCGGCAGCTTCGACTTTATCCTCGACACTGTCGCCGCCGATCACGATATCAACGCCTACCTCGGCATGCTTACCCTCGACGGCAACCTGACCTTGGTCGGTGCACCGGAGACGCCGCTGCAGGTCTCGGCCTTCGCCCTGATCTTCGGCCGCAAGAACCTTTCCGGCTCGCTGATCGGCGGCATCAAGGAGACCCAGGAGATGCTCGACTTCTGCGGTCAGCACAACATCACCTCCGATGTCGAAGTGATCCCGATCCAGAAGGTTAATGAAGCATATGAGCGGCTATTGAAATCGGACGTAAAGTATCGCTTCTCCATCGATATGGCTTCGTTCAAATTAGAGTAAACAAACGTCGAAGGGGCAGGGGCATCCGGCGGCCTCACCTATTATTTCAAGAGGCTCCTCCCATCCTCCCAGTGCCCAGGAGTGCAAGACAGAGGGCCTACAGCATTGTTGCAGTAGTCCCTCTGTCTTTGCCCCTCAGCGTTCTCTTTTAACGAACGCCTGAATCAGCTTGCCAAGAGCACGGCATAAGCAACATGGCCCTCGTACAAAAGATCCGCCTAAAGCCCTGATTAAGTCCCATTTCCCCCAGTTTTCACTAGCCCAATTTCGGCAGGATGGCAGTGGCAAAACTGAGGACGAAAAAAAAGCCGCACATGTCTGTCACCGTGGTCAACAAAGGACCGGACACCAAGGCGGGATCCATCTTATGCCTTTTGAGCAGTAACGGCAGGAGTCCACCGAGAGTCACCGCGACAATTGTATTCGCTGCCAGTGCGCCACCGACCACCAGGCCGAGGTAGGGGTTCCCCTTCCACAGGTAGGCCACGCCGCCGAGAAGAACCCCTAGGGCCAGCCCGTTCAGGACACCAAGGGCAGCTTCCTTCCTCATGACCCTCAGCAACTCGTTGGGCCTCACCAGTCCCAGCGAAAGCTCACGCATGCTGACGGCGACGGCCTGGTTGCCGCTGCAACCACTCATGTCGCTGACCATGGGTAGAAAGACCGCCAAGGTAATGGCGGCGGCTAGCGTATCTTGATACAGAGCGATGACGCTGGCGGCAATGATGTTGAGCACAATATTCAAGCTCAACCAGGAGAGGCGTCGCCCGGACCGGTTAAGCAATGGCATGGTCCGGAACTCCTCCCCACCGATGATCCCACTAAAGCCAAGGAACTGCCTGACGGTTCTCTCCCTGCGGGCCTCTTCGACCGATTCGGGGAGGACGACACCGACCATGCAACCCTCACTGTCGACGATCGGCACACCGAAGAAAGCATGCTCCTCGAAAAATTCCCGCAATTCATCAAGACGGCTTTCGACGGTAAGCTTCAGCGGGTTGCGAATCATGATACTGTCTAACGTCGCACTGCGTTTTGGGAAGAGGAGATCGTGCATGCGGAGAACGCCGATCAAACGTTCGTCGTTGTCAGTAACATAGAAATACTGCACGTGATAATCGGCGTAGGTTTCCCGGTTTTCCTGAAGATCTTTAAGAACTTCGGCGATGGTTCTACCTGCGGGGAAGCTCAGGTATTCGGAGATCATCAGGCCGCCGGCGGTATCCGCAGGGTAGGCCATAAACTGCCTGGCCTCGTGGGCGTCGTCTGGATTCATCTGCTCCAGAATCGCCTCGGCATCCTCTGCATCCATCTCACCGAGCAGGTCGACGAGGTGGTCACTGTCAAGTTCCTCGAGAATTGCTGCGGCTTGCTCCGGGGGAAGCTCTTCAATGAGATCAGCGGCCTGGGCATCTGAAATGTCTTCTATGATTTCAGCGGCATCCGAGGGTGTCAGCAGTTGAAACAGTCGCCCCTGGTTATCTGCACTGAGCCTCGAGATGGCCCGCGCTGTCTCGGTTGGGCTCATCTGGTCGATGTACGCAAACAACGCGACAGCGTCGCCAGCATCAATCAATGCTTGGATGTTTTCCCACGGACGTTCGGACAAGACAGATGGATCAAAAATCGGGGCCGTATCCATAGCGTATAAGCTTTCATTTAATGGAGGGAGACCAGCAGATAACTGCCACAGAGTTGCTATATACTATGCCGCATTGGAAGGCGGCAGGCAAGCAGGGGCAGTTTTGGAAAGACCGCAAAGCACCATTCATTCAGCGAAAACCCTCTTGCGCACAGAGGAGATGATCATGGTCGTAGAAGACGACATCGCCTGAGGTAAGGGCATCGAGCATAAGGTTTCGCACGCCATCACATCAGGACCGGGCATCCCTCCCGCTAGGGATTTCCAATGGGCCTTTGGCATTATAGGGTTCAAATTTGCAACCTCCACAGCCGTGCCCGGCAACAACCACTTTGGGGAGTCATACACATAAATGGCCTGCAGTCGTTTACTGCAGGTCATTTATGTTATAGAACTCCCTCCAAGATCTGGAGCGACTATCGGTTGCACAACCCTAAAATGCGACTAATATTTAACATCGGAGGAACGCCAATTATTGCCTCCGCAAGGCAGAGAAACCACGCGGGACATCTAAGCTACAAGTAATTGCGCGCCCCACCCCACAACAGAATATTTTGTGGGTGGGCTTTCATGAGATTATATTTTACGTTTTCTAGCAAGTAGCATATTATTTTACGTAAGCATTATGTTGACTTGTTACATCTTTGTTGCGATGGATTGATTGAGTTCAGAGAATAAATACCCCTGACGCATTAAAATCGAAGATAACCACTGTCCGCGGATGTAACAGAACCTAGTTCATCGCGCAACCCTGGTGGGCAAGGAGGAACAGCAGGCGCAACCACAACATTTTGATGCTCTCCGAACCGCTCCGCCTAACAGCACGTCTCATGGCGGCCGGTCGATGGGCCCGGCTGGAAACGGCCGCGCCTCCCTTCTGGAAAGGAGACCCGCAGCTTTGGCGTCGTTGTAATCGGCAGCGCTGGCACAAGGGCTTTTCCAGTCGGAGAAGCCCTTTTTTATTGCCATCCACTGTAAGGAGGAGTTCCACGTGACAGTTTCCTATTACCAGGCTCGTGACCGCATCCTTGCCGCCGTACAACCGCTGGCATCGGAAGAGGTGCCCCTCCTCGAAGCAATCAACCGGGCGGTAACGGAGGCGCTCATCGCCCTGCGCCCACTCCCCGCTTTTGACAATTCGGCCATGGACGGCTACGCAGTGCTCACCAAAGACTGCACCGCTGGAGGCGTTTTGCCCATTGTCGGCTGCCTGCAGGCCGGAGCCGATGACAACCGGCGGCTCGAAGCGGGGACGGCCATGAAGATCATGACCGGAGCCCCAATCCCTGTCGGGGCCGATGCCGTCATACCCTTCGAGGAGACCGCGTTGATGTCGGGGCAGGTCAAACTTCTCGGCAAGGTCAAAGCAGGCGATCACATCCGCCGGCAAGGTGAAGACCTGCGCCCGGGAGATCTGGTGTTCGACGCCGGGACGGCCCTGCGTCCCGCCGAGATCAGCCTGTTGGCAAGCTTCGGCCAGGCCACGGTCCGGGTCGGACGCCGTGCCCGGGTGACGATTCTCGCCACGGGAGACGAACTGCAGGAGCTGGGCGAAGCGCTGCTTGAAGGACGGATCGTCAACAGCAATTCCTGGGGGCTGGCCGCCGCCATCCAGGAGCTCGGCGGGATTCCGCACATGCTTGGTATCGCCCGTGACAACCGGGACAGCTTGCGGGAGAAGTTGAGCGCTGGTCTGCAGGCCGACGCATTGATCACCTCGGCTGGCGTCTCGGCCGGAGACTACGATCTGGTCCGGGACGTCCTGGAGGAACTCGGGGTCATACAGCATTTCTGGAAGATCAACATCAAGCCGGGCAAACCGACCGCTTTCGGCATGCACAAGCGGACGGCTGTTTTCTCCCTGCCAGGCAACCCGGTTTCGGCGCTGATGACCTTCGAAGAGTTCGTCCGCCCCGCCCTGTTAAAGATGATGGGGCACCGCACGTTCCTCAAGCCGGCACTCAAGGCACGCCTGCAGGAACCGGTCAGCAAGAAGTCCGGCCGCCTGCAGCTGCTGCGGGTGGCCCTCGAGTTCAATGATGGAGAGCTGCAAATCGCCAGTGCCGGCGACCAGAATACCGGCATCATCCGCACCCTGGTGCGTGCCCAGGGGATTGCCCTGCTGCCGGAAAACCGTGAACATTTCGCTGCTGGTGAGCTACTCGAGGTTCACCTGCTTGGCCCGCAGCCAGCGTTTAGGTCCTGAGGTCCCGGCCCCTGTCTAACCAAAGGAGAACTGCAATGAAACTGCTACGCATCCTGACTGCAGTAATGGTTGTCATCTTGACCCTCTGTACTATGTCCACTGCCGAGGAGCGGCTGCGCATGTCAACCACCACCTCCACGGAAAACTCCGGCCTGCTCAAAGTGCTTCTGCCGCCCTTCGAGAAGCAGCACAACTGCAAGGTCGACGTGATTGCCGTCGGCACCGGCAAGGCCCTCAAGCTCGGCGAGGCCGGCGATGTTGACGTTGTCTTCGTCCACGCGCGCAAGCTGGAGGACAAGTTCGTCGCCGACGGTTTCGGCGTCAACCGCAAGGATGTGATGTACAACGACTTCGTCATGATCGGTCCGGCCGACGACCCGGCCGCGGTCAAGAGCGCCAAGACGTCTGGCGAAGCCTTGAGCAGAATCGCCGGGAAGCAGGCGTTTTTCGTCTCCCGGGGCGATGAGTCGGGAACGCACCAGAAGGAGAAGGAACTCTGGCAGGCTGCCGGCATCAAGCCCTCAGGCAGCTGGTACGTGGAAGCCGGCCAGGGGATGGGCGAGGTGATCGTCATGGCTACGGAAAAAAGAGCCTACACTCTGGCCGACCGGGGCACCTACAACGCCTTCAAAAAGGCGAAGACCGACCTGGAGATCGTTTTCGAGGGGGAGAAGGTGCTCTTTAACCCCTACGGGGTGATCGCCGTCAACCCGCAGAAGCACCCCCACGCCAAGTACGAACTGGCACTGAAGTTCATCGATTACGTCACCGGTCCCACTGGACAGAAGATCATTGCCGACTACCGGGTCAATGGTGACCCGATCTTCTTCGTCTATGGCCAATAAGACGGGGACACTGTTCCCCAGGTGCGATGACCTGCCATCCGGGCAGAGGGAGACAGAACCGGATGGCAGCGCCCTATGGAAGCGGTCTGGAACAGCATGAATTTTCTTGCCGAGTCACTCGCCGCCGCCGCGGCCCTGATCATGGCCCTCGACCCCGAGGTGGTGCATGCGGTGCGGACGTCCCTCTTCACCACGGCGATCGCCATCATCCTCGCGGCGGGGATCGGCATCCCGGTCGGGACGCTGCTCGGCCTCGGCCGCTTTGCCGGCCGGCGCGCAGCGCTGACCCTGCTCAACACCCTGATGGCGCTGCCGACCGTGGTGGTCGGGCTGGTGGTCTACGGGCTGCTCAGCCGCCAGGGGCCACTGGGCGCATGGGGGCTGCTCTTCACGCCGGCGGCGATGATCATCGGCCAGACGATCCTGGCTGCGCCGATCGTCGCCAACTACACGGTGGCGGCGGTCGCGGGGGCCGACCCCCGCATCATGACCACCGCCTTGACCCTCGGCGCCGGGCGGCTGCGGGGGGCCGGACAGCTTCTAATGGAAGTGCGCTTCGGCGTCATGGCGGCGATCGTCGCCGGCTTCGGCCGGGTCATCGCCGAAGTCGGCGTCGCCATGATGCTCGGCGGCAACATTCGCAATTATACGCGGACCATGACCACGGCCATCGCCCTGGAGACAAGCAAGGGAGAGTTCGCTTTCGGCCTCGCCCTGGGACTCGTGCTGTTGACCGTGGCCCTGATCGTCAACCTCTTTCTCAACCTGCTGCAGCAGAAGTGAGCCCATGGACCCCTTGCTGACGCTCAAGGACATCGTTTTCCGGCGGGGTGATTTCACCCTGCAGATCGACCGGCTGGAGTTGCAGCCGGGACAGGTCTACCTGCTGCAGGGGCCGAACGGGTCGGGTAAAACCACCCTCCTGCAGCTGTTGGCTTTGCTGTTGACGCCGGCCAGCGGGGAAGTCTGTTACGCGGGAGCCCCGGTAACGGCGAGCAGGGAACGACAGCGCCTCCGGCAACAGGTAACCCTGGTCGAGCAGAGCCCGTTTCTGTTCAGCACCAGTGTCTACCGGAACCTGGCCTTCGGCCTGCGCCTGCGCGACGTGCGCGGGGATGCGCAGCGCCGGCGCATCGCCCAGGTCTTGAAGGCAGTGGGCCTTGATGGCTTCGAGTGCCGCCAGGCCAACGCCCTCTCCGGCGGCGAAATCCGCCGCGTGGCCCTGGCACGGGCATTGGCGCTGCACCCCCGGATGTTGTTGCTCGACGAGCCGACGGCAGGTCTTGACCGCGAGGTGCTGCCGATTTTCGAGCAGTGCCTGGCGGCATTGCCTGCCCAGGGGACCACGGTCGTCATCGCCGGCCACGACGCCGACCAGCACCGCCGGCTGGGCGGCACCGCGCTGCACCTCGAGCGCGGCCGACTGGCCCCGACCATTCCGGGCGTCGTCCCCCGACAGGATGTGTGTGCCTGAGATTGAGCCTTTGCAGAGAGAAAAAACATCAAGAGGGGATATGACTATCAAAGCAATTTCGTTTGTGGCCAGGTCAGGGACCGGCAAAACCACGCTGTTGGAAGGGGTGATTGCCGCGCTGAAACACCGGGGTTACCGCGTCGGTGTCATCAAGCACGATGCGCACCGTTTCAACGTCGATCACCCTGGCAAAGACAGCTACCGGCTGACCGCCGCCGGAGCCGACACCATGTTGATCTGCTCGCCAGAGAAGCTGGCCCTGGTCAAGCAGCTTGATGCGCCACCACCAATGGAGGAACTGCTGGCCACTTACTTCGATGACGTCGACATTGTGCTCACGGAAGGCTACAAAACGGGGACCATGCCCAAGCTCGAAGTGCACCGCGCCGTATTGGGCAATCCCCTGCTGTGCCGAGGGGACCAGCACGATCCCGCGCTGCTCGCCGTCGCTGCGGACAGCGCCCTGGAACTCGACGTACCGCGCCTTGACCTCAACGACCCGGCGGCGGTGGCGGATTTCATCGAGCAGCACTTTCGCCTCGCCGAAGCCGCGCGCACCAGGTAGGCTGGTGCTGCACACACGCTGAGCAGCCCCCGCCGGAGCCGGCAGCGGCAGGTTCGCAAGGCCACAAGGCAACGGCGCGACTCTTGGCAGGGTCGCGCCGTTTCAATTTCTCGAAACCGCTTGCCACGGAGCAGGCGCCCCGCCAGCCTTCACGCCAATTTCCCCATATCCCGGTGCAGTGCTTCACGCAAGTGCCAGGCAATCGGTCCCACCTGCCCCTGGTTGATGGTGAACTCGTCAACCTTGACGACGGGCATCACCTCCAGCGAGGTGGAGGTGATAAAGACCTCTTCAGCGAACTTCAAGTCCTGCAGTTTGAATTCGCCGGTGATCACCCGCAGATTCAACTGCTCTTCGCACAGGCGCATGATCGTTGCGCGGGTCACCCCTTCGAGTAAACCGGTGGAGGCATCCGGGGTAAAAACCCACTTGTCCTTGGTCCAGAAGATATTCGAGGAAGCACCCTCGCAGATATGCTCCTTGTTGTTGAGCATGATCACCTCGAAGGCGCCCGCGGCCCTGGCTTCCAGCTTGCCCAGCAAGCTGTTGAGGTTGCTGATCGACTTGATTTTCGGGTTGATCGCTTCGGGTGCGTTCCTGCGGGTCTGGGCCACGCGCAGGTGAATCCCTTCCCGGTAGCTGGCACTGTCGAAGCCCTGAAACTCCCGGCCGATAACCAGGCAGGTCAGGTCATTGTCCATGTTGCGCTGGAACCCGATCTGCCCTTTCCCCCTGGTGATGGTGATACGGTAGTAGGCATCGTGCAAACCGTTTTTTTCCCGCAGTTCGAGCAGGATTGCCTCGAGTTCCTGCTGGGTGAAGGTCATCGGGTAGCAAAGTGCCTGCGCCGACTGCAGCAACCGCTGGTAGTGTTGCGGGAACTGGTACAGCCGCGCACCGATGGAACGAAAGCTCTCAAAGATGCCGTCACCGTACAAGAAACCCTGGTCGAAGACGGACACCATCGCTTCATCACTTTTGACGAAGGCCCCATTCAAATACACATAATCCATACGCAACTCCCCATGACAGCCAGGATGTTATTGGTTAAGCAGAGTTTAGCCGAAAGCAGAGAGGCTGCAAAGAGCCGCAGAAATTTCTCCTGATCAAGCGGCCTGAACTTTCTCTGGGCAAACCTCTGCCACAGATTTTTTTGTTGCTTTAGCGCATCATGGGAGTAATATCCGAATTCTTCAGATGGACAAGACCGCTCCTGCAGGCCCTGCCCAAATTTTCCGCCGACACCTGGACACACCGCCCTCGCTGCCGACGGACATCGTTGACTTCTGAATTCAGAGGATAGCGCATGTCCCAACACCTGTTTGTTCCGAAGCTCTGGAGTTGCTTGCGGGAAGGTTATACCCGGCAGCAACTGACCAAGGACCTCCTGGCCGGCATCATCGTCGGCATCGTCGCCTTGCCGCTGGCCATTGCTTTCGGCATCGCCTCTGGCGTGAAACCCGAGCAGGGCCTCTACACGGCTATCATTGCAGGCTTTATCATCTCTGCCCTCAGCGGCAGCCGGGTGCAGATCGGCGGTCCGACCGGGGCCTTCATTGTTATCGTCTACGACATCGTGCAGCGCTTCGGCTACAACGGTTTGGCCATTGCGACCATCCTAGCCGGCGGCCTGCTGATCGTTATGGGGTTGGCCAGGCTCGGTGCGGTCATCAAGTTCATCCCCTACCCGGTTACGGTCGGCTTCACCAGTGGCATTGCCCTGATAATCTTTACCGGCCAGATTCGCGACCTGCTGGGTTTGCACATGGAGCAGGTCCCCTCCGAATTCATCCACAAGCTGTCTGCCTACAGTACGCATCTGTCGTCATTCTCGCTCCCGGCAACGCTGGTCGGCATGAGTACGGTTTGCATTATTCTTTGCTGGCCGCGGGTCACCCATCGCATTCCCGGTTCACTCATTGCAATCCTCGCCACGACGGCCGTCGTCGCCGGCTTCGATCTACCAGTCGCCACGATCGGCAGCCGCTTCGGCGAGGTACCGGCAACTTTGCCGATGCCGCACCTTCCGTCATGGCCAGGGTGGCATGAACTGACCAGGCTGTTTTCTCCGGCTCTGACCATCGCCATCCTGGCCGGAGTCGAATCGCTGCTCTCGGCAGTGGTTGCCGATGGCATGACCGAGCGCCGGCATCGCAGCAACATGGAGCTCGTCGCGCAGGGGGTTGCCAACCTGGCCTCCCCGCTGTTCGGCGGCATCCCTGCAACCGGTGCGATTGCCCGAACGGCCACGAACATCAAGAACGGCGGGCGGACACCTATCGCCGGGATGATCCACGCCATGACCCTGATGTTGATTCTCATGTTTTTCGGTAAGTGGGCGGCGCTGATCCCCATGCCGACCCTGGCCGGCATCCTGGTCGTGGTTGCCTGGAACATGAGTGAAGCTCACCTTTTTCTCAGGCTACTGCATGGCCCCCGCGGAGACGTACTGGTCCTACTGTCCACCTTTGGCCTGACAGTGCTGATCGACCTGACCGTGGCAATTCAGGTTGGCATGGTCCTGGCTGCGTTTCTCTTTATGCAGCGGATGGCGGAGACAACCCAGGTCGGCTTCATCACCCGGGAACTGCGTGGTGATGAAGATGAAGACGCTGAGGATCAGAACAGCCTGCGTTATCGCGAGGTCCCGACAGGGGTGGAAGTCTTCGAGATCAACGGGCCGTTCTTTTTTGGCGCCGCCGACAAGTTCAAAAATGCCCTTGTTGAAATAAGTGCTCCGCCTATGGTTCTGGTCCTGCGCATGCGCCATGCCCTGACCCTGGACGCCACAGCGTTACAGGCCCTGGAGAGCGTGCTGTCTCGAAGTCGGCGGAACGGCACACAGCTGGTGCTTTCAGGCGTGCATGCCCAACCCCTGCTCGTCATGGAGCGCGCCGGTTTCCTGCAGGACATCGGCATGGACAATGTACTGGGGAATATTGATGACGCCCTCAACCGGGCCCGAGCCATCCTCGGCCTGCCTGCGCAGGCACGCTCCCTCCCGTATGTGCCGACTGTCGATAGAGAGACTGACAAACGCTGACCGACAGTTTATTAAATGCCCTGCATGCTGACGCTGACCGAACAGCAAAACTTTCCCTCTTCGCGGCAGCATGAAAAAGGCGACCTCTATCCATCAGACAAATTATTTGCCCAGTAATTCTGTTAATTATTAATCTTCTGCCCGGTCTTGCCGCAGCTTAAATAACGCAATCTATTGCCACGAGTGCTATACTTCAATGCACAAAGAGATAATCTTGGGAGGATTATGAACAAACATGTTCTTGTTATCGATGACGACCCTGTGCTGTTGGCAATGGCCAGCGATTCTCTCGTCGATGCCGGCTTCACCGTTTCAACAGCTGACTGCGGCATCTATTCCAACAACATCATTTACGGCAGCAAGCCACCCGACCTGATCGTGCTCGATGTCATCATGCCACTCATGTCCGGCGTCAAGAAGGCCAAACTGCTCAAGCAGCGCGGAAAAAGCGCCCATATCCCGATCATCCTCATGTCCTCCAAGGAGGAACAGGAGCTCAAAACCCTGGCAGAGGAAGCCGGGGTCAATGATTACCTGCGCAAACCCTTTACGGCAGAACAACTGGTGGCAAAGATCAAAAAGCTTCTGGTTTAACCCTTCGGTCCACCGTACTAACAATCATCGATGCACTCTCCGTCAAGGACCTTGCCTCACACTCATCTTCGACCTTGCCTCACGCTCATCTTCGCTTAAACTGTAATAGTTACCAATTTTTGGGTGCACGTGCATCTGCTGTCAGCATGGATCTCTTTTCTTGGAGTACTGCATGAAGAACCGCTCCGCCAAGCAAGCCCCGCTCCCGGACCGGACAAGGGTCAAAGCGCTTTACGAGCAGCAAGTGCCCTTACACAAGGCGGCCCTGCAACAGCTTGCCCAAGACGTGCGCCTGATCCTTGAACAACAGGGTCTCACCCCCTCCATCAAGTATCGCGTGAAAAGTTTTGATGCTTATTACGACAAGCTGCGCAAGCTAAAAAGTGAGGGCGCCATGCGCCGCAACGCGATGATTAGTGACTTTTTCGGCCTGAGGATTGTCTGTCCCTTTCTCGAGGACATTGAAACTGTCTCCGGTCTGCTGGCCACCCATTTCGAAGTCATTGAAACCGAACGCAAGGCCAACCAGCATTCATTTCGTGAATTCGGCTACGATTCGGTGCACCTTGGCATTCGTCTCGAGACCCTGCAAGAGGGACACCTGCTGCCAGGAGTCGTCAAAATCTGCGAAATTCAGCTGCGGACCATCTTGCAGGATGCCTGGGCCGAAGTGGAACATGAGCTGGTCTATAAATCCGACATCTCGCTGCCCAACCAGTCGATTCGGCGCAAGCTGGCGTCACTGAATGCCACCCTGACCCTTTCGGACTTAATCTTTCAGGAGATCCGCGACTACCAGAAAGAACTTCGTCAACACGGGCGCAAGCGCCGCGCTACCATTGAACAGGGGACCGATGACCAGGATTTTATCGCCATTTCCCATCCCACGACCTCGAACCCACCGGCCCGGATCGGGCCGATTCCGTTAACGATGGCCAGTCACCTGGAAAAAACCATGCTGCGAGCTCTGGAAGCCCACAGCAACCACGACTTGGAAAACGCCATCACCCTCTATGGTCAACTGCTCGGCATGAAACTCGACCGTAAAATGCGCGGGTTGGTCTACAACCACCGCGGCATGGCGTTTTTTGCCATGGGTCAGCACCGGCGGGCGCTTAACGATTTTTCCAGCGCCATCAGGTACGATCCGGACAGCGACCGGGGTTATGCCAATCGCGGACTCTGCTACCGCGTCCTGAAAAAATATGTCCGAGCCCTGCAGGATTTCGATCTGGCACTGAAAATCAACCCGACGCGACCCGACAGCTACTTCGGCCGGGCCCAGGCCAGTTACGATATGCGCAAATACGATCAGGCCAGGGACGATTGCGAAAAAGCCCTCAACATCCAATCCGGGTATCAACCGGCCAGGGACATGATCAAGGCCATGCAGGGCAAGGTGAGCTAGCCCTCGCGACCTGAAAAATCTTGTGGCCCACACCGGCAAGCGTTATCATGCAGAAAAGCCATAAACATATGACCTCCTTCCCGCTTGATCGTGATGCCCGATAAAAACACATTCGACGAACTGCGGCAACAGACCGAAATTGCTGTGCGCAAGGCAGAAAACCGTGCCCGCAACTTTTACAGTCTCAAGCTTCCCGAGGCCGCGATCGACTTCACACTGCGTGGCCGATGTGCCGGCCAGGCCAGGATCGACCGCAACGGCCGCACCTGTTTGCGCATCAATCTGCAACTTTTGTCAGAAAATCGCGATGATTTCCTGCTGCAAACCATTCCACACGAAGTGGCCCACCTGGTCGTCAATTGGCAGGTGCGCAAACAACGGCAGCGCCCCCGCCCCCATGGCCCGGAATGGCAGACGGTCATGCAGGATTGCTTCGGTCTCGCTCCGACGCGCTGTCACAGCTACCAGACCAGCCCAGCCCGGGTCGTATCAAGACCTTTTGTGTACCTGTGCACCTGTCGCGAGCATCACCTCACCGGCCTCATGCACAAACGGATCACCCACAGTTATCAAGCCCACTGCAAGGCTTGCAACTCCCCTATCCAGTTCATTGCAAAGCAGGCGCCATGACGTCTCTGGCCTGGCCTTTTCAGTGTTACGATTTCAACATTCGTAACACTTTTTTCTTGACCAGTCCTCGCCGGCAAAACTAAAGTGTTACAAAAACGGATTTTGTGTAACGCGACAACTCCCGTCCCGTTTATGTCACAGCGTCTTGCATGTCCCGTCGTCATTGAACAACCGCGCTGCGATATGCGCTGAACCCCCGAAAGATCTGCAGCACAAGGATTTAACCATGCACATGGCAGACGCTCTCATCTCTCCCGTTGTTGGCGGGACCCTCTGGGCCGCTTCAGCGGCCACAATCGCCTACTGTTCAGCGCGAGTGCGCGAGACCCTTGACGAGCGCAAAGTGCCACTCATGGGGGTCCTCGGCGCATTCGTTTTCGCAGCCCAGATGATCAACTTCACCATCCCGGCGACCGGCTCGAGCGGTCATCTCGGCGGCGGCCTGCTGCTGGCCATACTGCTCGGCCCTTCGGCAGCATTTCTGACTATCGCCTCGGTCCTGATGGTACAGGCGCTGTTCTTCGCCGACGGCGGGCTGCTCGCTCTAGGGTGCAACATCATCAA
>Ga0316195_10000718_pt1 | contig 13899 bp, 9 predicted proteins | sample Phised1_MG_FD_204937 | JGI IMG/M metagenome (GOLD analysis project Ga0316195, IMG submission 204937) | Coastal sediment microbial communities from Maine, United States - Phippsburg sediment 1 | ecosystem: Environmental > Aquatic > Marine > Coastal > Sediment | place: USA: Maine | collected... | reverse complement strand
TCCAGTTTGGGATCCGGTTCGAGGTCCGCGTCCGTCAAAACGGTGTTGAAATACACCCGCGGACCGAATTGCGGCGTCACAATATAGGAGGGCACGCCGATGGTGCCAAGACCGGCTTCGACGGCCACATGCCGATGGGAAAGATCGCCGTAAAGGTCATAGTTGGTCCAATCCGGATCCACCATCGTCCCGTTGGACAGCGGGAGCGCCCGAAAGCCCCGTCGTTCCACAAAATGGCTGATTTCCAGGGCATGCTGGTTGAGAAATTCAGTCGTGCGCCAGGCGACCCAGCGGGCGTTTTGAACCATGTCACCGGTGCCCACCGCCAGGGCGCCGGAAAGCAGGCGTTTGCCCACGGAAATGGCGGTTTTGGCCTCCGGCCACAGGCGCGCGGGTGTGTACCTGGTCGGCGTTACCGCGTTGAGATGCCGCGTCGACACAAACCCGATCAGATCGGCACCCTGCTGGTGCGCATACGCTCTGATGTCGCTCTTTAGACGATGGTCGGACATGTCACTGTCTCTCGAAAGTTTTCTTCAATTCCGCTTTAAGAATTTTGCCCGTCTTGTTCCGGGGGAAATCCTCAACCGAAATTATTTTACGGGGACGCTTGAAGGCCGCGATTTTGTCATCCAGGAAGTGGAGCAATTCATCATCTCCCAGGACGCATCCATTTTCTACGCGCACAAAGGCGGCAACCACCTCACCACGCTTGGCCTCCGGCATCCCCACCACCGCGGCCTCGGCCACCTGCGGATGCTGCTCGATGGCCCGCTCGACTTCGGCGGCATAGATATTCTCCCCCGCACAGATAATCAAATCGTTTTTCCGTCCCACCAAATACAAAAAGCCGTCCCCATCGCGTCGCCCCAGATCGCCGGTGCGAAACCAGCCGTCCTGCATCGCCGCTGCGGTCTCCTCCGGTTTGTTCCAGTATTTCAAAAAGACCGTGGGACCTTTTACAACGAGTTCGCCGTTCTCCCCCGGCGGGACTTCCCGGCCGTCATCGGCCAGAATTTTGAGTGTGGTATGAAAAACTTCTTTCCCTATGGATCCGGCCTTGCGGGCGGCATCCTCAAGATCCAACGCCGTAATGCGAAGCGTCTCCGTCATGCCGTAGCCCTGGGCGAATTTAACACCTTTCTCCTGCTGGTAGCGCCGGATTAACGGGACCGGCATGGGCGCGCCGCCTGCTATAAAAAAATGGACCGCGCTAAAATCGGCCGTTGGCCAGCGCGGCGCCTTGGTCATCATTTCATACATGACCGGCACGGCGAACATGAAAGAAATTTTCTCCTGAATGATGCAGGCGATAATATCCGACGGATTGTCAAAACTTTTAAGGACCAGCGCCCCGCCCGCGTAAATTACCGGCATCACCGAAGCGGCCAGGGCCCCGATATGAAAAAGAGGCGCCACCACCAGGGATTTGCAGGTCGCGTCCAGATGGTAATTGTGCAAGGAGTGAATGGCGCCAAAAAGAAAGTTGCCATGGGACAGCACGGCCCCTTTGGGAACGCCCGTCGTGCCCGATGTGTACATGATCAGGAGGGGGGCATCTAAGCCCACCGCTGTGCCATTGGCAGGCTCTTCCGACGGCTGGTCCTTTGTAAAATCAAACAGGGATTGGTCATCGGAAGATGTCGCTTCGGCGTGGATCAGATAGTGAATGCTGGCACTCAGGGTGGTCTTCAAATGGGCCACCTTGGCAAGGGCGTCCGGTGTATAAATCAGTACCTGGGGTGCACAGTCCCCGACGATGTAAGCAAGTTCGGGCATGGCCAGATTGGCATTCACCGGGACAATGATGGACTCCGTTTTGGCACACGCGAAAAAAACTTCCAGGAAGGCGCTCGAGTTGGTCATCAAGATAACGACCCGGGCCCCCTTCGCCACACCGAGTTCTGTCAGGGCATGGGCTGTCCGGTTGACCCGGGCGTTAAACCGGCGGTTGTCAAATTCATGGCCATCCTCTTTCAAAAAGGGACGATCAGGGTACAGCAGCGCGCGTTTACAGATCCAGTCACCGACGTTCATCTGACCACTCCATCCAAACCAGTTGATCCATCCATTCGTTTCATCACCATCGATGCAAATGTGCCGCCGGATGAAAAGCCGTTTAACAGGCCATTTACGACCGGCGCATTCATTCTGCGTTCCATGACAAAATTCAACGGCTGCAACGGCGTTTTGAGCCCCAGGGTCGGCGGAAGGATGCTATCTCTGATGGACAGGGCCATGGCCGCCGCCCGAATCCCGCCGGATGAAAAGCTTTCCCCCAGGGCCCCCTTGATGGAAGATATCAAGGGTTGCTTTGGTTGGGCGCCAAACACACGTGACAGCGCATCCGCTTCCAGGCCATCCAGCTTCCGCCCCCCGTTGGCGGATGCCGAAACATAGTCCACCTGGTCCGCTAAAAGCCCTGCGGCGGCGAGCGCCCGCTGGATGGCCAGAACAGGCCCTTTGGGGTCGGATGGCCAATCGGTGGGTGGCGCCGGCGACGAGCTGAGCCCCCAGCCCCCGATTTCACAATAAGGTATCGCCCCGCGCGCAAGGGCATGCTCACGGGACTCAAGACAAAGCACCCCGGCTCCTTCGCCCACCACCGGCCCATTGCGCCGGACATCAAACGGGCGGGCGCCCTCTTCCTGTCCGTCCATGGGGGACAGCGCTTTAAAATGCGTCAGAATCTCGAAGAAAAATGCTGAAAAAATATCGGCACCACCCGCCAGCATGACATCGGCCCGGCCTTTTTGGATTTCAGCCGCCGCATAGGCGATAGCGGTTTCGGCTGAAACTTCATGGTGGTTGACGGTGGAATTGATGCCGCGAAACCCCAGCTCGATGGAAGCATGACCGGCCGGCGCGTTCATGACCGTATTCGGCACCAGGATAGGACTGACCAGATTGGGGCCCTCGGTAAAAAGCGCCCCCATAAAGCGGGCGGCAACATCGGTGCTGCCGTAGGTCACACCAAGGATAATGCCGATCCGGTCCCGGTTGAGCGTTGTAATAGCGACGCCGGCATCGTCCAGCGCCATGCGGGCGGAGGCCGTTGTCATGAGGGAAAGGCGGTCCATCCGTCGCCGGTTTCTGATCGAAATAAAGTCTTTCGGGTTGAAATCGGTCACCGCCGCCCCCAGCTTCGATGCGAAGCGGGAGGTATCAAAAGCGGTGATGGGCTGAATCCCGGAGCGGCCCGTGAAAAGATTCCCGGCAAAGTCTTCTTTACCGGTGCCAAGGGGCGTCACCATACCGACTCCTGAGACGACCACGTCTTTAGTCATGACCAATGCCCCTCGGCGTATAGCGGCCAAGGACAAGCGACGTGTTATTGCCGCCGAACGCAAAGGAATTGGATAAAACGATATTGAGGGCCGCTTCCCGCGCGCCCTCGGTCACATAGTCGAGATCGCATTCCGGATCCGGCACTGCGCTGTGAACCGTGGGGGGAATGAAGCCCTGGGCGATGGCCAGCACCGAAGCCACCGCCTCGATGGCACCGGCCGCCCCAAGCGTGTGGCCGATCATGGATTTCGTGGAACTTACCGGAATGTGATAGGCCCTATCGCCAAAGACCCGTTTGATACCGATGGTTTCCATCCTGTCGTTGGCGGGGGTTGCCGTACCGTGGGCATTGATATAGTCGACGGCCGCCACTTCGACCCCGGCATCGGCCAGCGCCATCTGCATGCAGCGTGCGGCACCGGAAGCCTCCGGGTCGGGCGCGGTCATATGGTTGGCATCGCAACTCACACCGTAGCCCAGAATCTCGCCATGGATATGGGCCCCTCTTCCCAGGGCGTGCGCCAACGACTCCAGGATCATTATCCCGGCACCTTCACCCAGAGACATACCCTGCCGATTGCGATCGAAGGGTTTGCAGTATTCCGGGTCCACGGCTTTCAAGGCGTTGAAGGCCGCATAGGTGGTACGGGCCAACGGCTCGGTTCCGCCGGCAATCATCACGTTGGCCATGCCGTCCCGGATCAGGTCGCGGGCGTAGCCTATAGCCGTGGCCCCGGATGAACACGCGGTCATAAAGGTGGCCTTGGGCCCCCACAGCTGCAGCTTGGAGACAATATGGTCGGCCGACGAGGCACCGCAAAAAGCTGAAAAGTCTGAAAAACGGACCGCGTCGACATGCCCGCAAAGGTATCGCTGGTAGGCCATCTCACCTTCCAGCATGCCACCCGCCCCTCCCCCGATCACCACCCCGGTATCCTCCCGAAGATCGTCGGGCATCGGAAACAAGTCGGCGTCCCGCAGCGCTTCCAGGGTCGCCGCCATGGCCATGGCATCTGCGCGGGACATGCGTTTGCCGTAAAATGGCGAAGGAATCTGTTCCTGCGGCGAAAACGCTTTGACCTCCCCGCCTGTTTGCGTGGGAAAAGCCGCCGTGTCAAAAACGGTGACCGGACCGATACCGCAGCGACCCGCTTTTAAAGCCGTCGAAAACTCGGCGGCATTGCGGGCGATGGCGTTGATACTCCCTATCCCCGTGATGACCACACGACCATTTCCCATTGATCTCAAGAACCTTTGAATCCGGTTTTCCGAATTTTAGAATAGAGGCGCCACACGCCTAACAAAAAAGCATAATGAATGTATCACATTGTATTGACAAGTAATAGTGTCCGCATGGAATTAGCAATTGGTCATTTCGGTGTCAAGGCGTTAACCGGACCGTCCGAACCTTCGGCGCTCGCGTTCCCGGACATTCTTGATGCCCGCTGGCGTTCCGGCCAAGATCGATGGCGTTCGTTTTTCTATTTTTACAGGATTGACAATGATTGGTCCCATCGAATAGGGTTCGTCATACGAAAGATCCGTCGATTATCTTTTCCGCCCATATCGGGCAAGGACAGGATCATCCACCTCGTTGCCGCTTTCGCAATCCGCCCATTCGACAGTGCCGATCCACATTCTCGCCAGGCGAATCTGATCGTGCTTTCAAATTGACTTAGGTCAAATACATTCCTTGAATTCCAGAATAAGGAATGATCACAAACCACAGATTTATTTTCGACAGCACCCCTAATTTCGTAGCTGAACTGGCGGTATCTCTGGTGCATTTTTTGCTGAGGCGGTTCTTATTGTTGAAATCGTTTGTTCGCAAAGGCCATCAACCCGCTGCAATGCATTTGACCCCTTTCAAATTAATGGAGGTATCCGATGGCTGAATCCTCGGTATTTTCAAAGCTGCGGTTCCTTCGTCCAACAGGTCGATCGCATGGATGCACAGAGGAGAAATCCCCGGACCATTGGGCGGAAACGCGCTGCGGCCAGCGAGAATGGGAGGATCTGTATCGTCGCCGTTGGCAGTACGATAAAAAGGTCCGATCGACCCACGGGGTCAACTGCACCGGCTCTTGCTCGTGGGATGTCTATGTCAAAGACGGCATCTTGGTATGGGAGACCCAGGCCACGGACTACCCGGCCTGCGGCGAAGGCTTTCCCAACCATGAACCCCGCGGGTGCCCGCGCGGGGCCACCTACTCATGGTACACCTACAGCCCGGTGCGGTTGAAATACCCTCTGATTCGATCGAGTTTGATGGAAATGTGGCGCGAGGCGCTGGAACGGCATAGCGATCCCGTTGCTGCCTGGGAAAGTATCATCAACGACGAAGACAAACGACGCCGGTTTCATCGGGAGCGCGGCAAGGGCGGTTTTGTCAGGGCCAGCTGGGACCAGGCCGCCACGATGATCGCGGCCGGGTTGATCCATACCATCAAAAAATACGGCCCGGACCGCATCTTCGGTTTTTCGCCGATTCCGGCCATGTCCATGGTGTGCTACGCCTCGGGTTCGCGGTTCCTGTCACTGATCGGCGCTTCCATGATCAGCTTCTACGACTGGTACTGCGACCTGCCGCCGGCCTCGCCCCAGATCTGGGGTGAGCAAACCGATGTGCCCGAAAGCGCCGACTGGTACGAATCAAGCTATTTTATCGTCTGGGGCTCCAACCTGCCCATGACGCGCACCCCCGATGCGCATTTTTACACCGAGGCGCGCTACCGGGGCGCCCGGGTGGCGGCGGTGGCCCCCGATTACGCCGAGTATGTCAAGTTCGCCGATACCTGGCTGCCGGCCAAGGCCGGCACCGATGCGGCCCTGGCCATGGCCATGACCCACGTCATCGTCAAGGAGTTCTACGTTGACCGTCAGGTGCCCTATTTTAGGGACTACGCCAAGCAGTATACTGATCTGCCTTTTGTGGTGGTGCTCGAAGAGCGCGGCGACACCCACACACCCGGCCGGTTTCTGCGTGCCGCGGATCTGCGTGCCGAAACCAACAATGCCCAGTGGAAAACCGTGGTGGTCGATGCGGTCAATGGCGATTTTCAGGTTCCCAACGGCAGCATCGGGTTTCGCTGGAACGAAGAAGGGCGCTGGAATCTGAAGATGGAGGAGGATGGCCGGCCCATCGATCCGCTGCTCAGCTTTGCCGACCAGCCCGATGGCTGGCAGGAGGTGTCTTTCCCCGTATTCGAAGTTGTCGACAGCGGCATCAAAAAAGGCCGGGTGCCTTACAAAACCATTGCCACCATCGCAGGTGAACGGCTTGTGACAACGGTTTTCGACCTGATGACCGCCCAACTGGGGGTGTTGCCCAAGCATGCCCCATCGACACTGGCAGACGATTCACCAGACTATCCAACCGATTACGCCGACCCCAAACCCTACACGCCCGCCTGGCAGGAGGCCATCACCGGCGTGCCGGCGGCCGATGCCATCCGGGTGGCGCGCGAGTTCGCCGACAATGCCGAAAAGACCCGCGGCAAATCCATGATCTTTTTAGGGGCCGGCACCAACCACTGGTATCACAGCGACATGATCTACCGTACCATCATCAACCTGACCACCCTGTGCGGCTGTCAGGGCGTCAACGGCGGCGGCTGGGCGCACTATGTGGGGCAGGAAAAGGTGCGTCCCCAGGCCGCCTGGTCCCAGGTCGCCTTCGGTCTGGACTGGCGAAGACCGCCGCGGCTGCAAAACGGTACGTCGTTTTACTATTTCGCCAGCGACCAGTGGCGCTATGACGGCCTGCGTCCCGCAAGCGTTCTTTCGCCGCTTGCCGACCGCCCCTCGTTGCAGCACATGGCCGATTACAACGTGATCGCCGCCCGCCTGGGATGGCTGCCCTCCTATCCGCAGTTCGATCAAAACCCCATCGAACTGGTGCGCGAGGCCGTGGCCAGCGGTGCCGCCTCGGACGAGCAGATCGTGGCCTTTGCGGTCGATAAACTGAAAAAAGGCGAATTGCACTTTGCGGTGGAAGATCCGGACAACCCGGCCAATTTCCCACGGATGCTGTTCCTGTGGCGGGCCAACCTGCTGGGGGCCAGCGGCAAAGGTCATGAATATTTTCTCAAACACCTGCTGGGTGTGGACAACTCCGTACTGAACACGGACAACGACCTGCGTCCCGCAGAGATCAAATGGCGCGATCCGGCCCCGGAAGGCAAGCTGGACCTGCTGGTGACGCTGGAACTGCGCATGTCCACCAGCGCCATGTATGCCGACATTGCCCTGCCGGCAGCCGGCTGGTACGAGATGCATGACCTCAATACCACCGACATGCACCCCTTTATCCACCCCTTCAACCCGGCCATCGACCCGCCCTGGGAAACCCGCACCAACTGGGAGCAGTTTAAAACCATCGCCGAAAAATTCTCGCAATTGGCGGTCGACCACCTGGGTCCTGTCAAAGACCTGGTGGCCACACCCCTGATGCACGACAGCCCCGGCGAAATTGCCCAGCCGGACGTCAGGGACTGGCGCAAAGGCGAATGTGAAGCGCAACCCGGCCGGACCATGCCCAACCTGGCGGTGGTGACCCGCGACTACCCGGAGGTCTATCGCATGATGACCGCCCTGGGGCCGTTGGCCGCTTCGGTGGGGGTCGGTTCCAAGGGCATCATGTGGAAGGCCGAAGAAGAAGTCGAAGCCCTGAAAGCCTCATTGGGCACGGTGACCGAAGCGGGTGTCAGTCAGGGGCAGCCGGTCATGCATACCGACAAGCAGGCGGCCGAAACCATCCTGATGCTGGCGCCCGAGACCAATGGCGAGACAGCGGTCAAAGCCTGGGGGGGGGTAGAAAAACGCACCGGTCTGTCGCTGCGGCACTTAAGCCTGCGCCGTCAGGGCGAGCGTTTCAAGTTCGAAGACCTGACCGCTCAGCCCCGTAAAATCATCACCTCGCCGATCTGGAGCGGCATCGAATCCGAGGAGCGACGCTATTCGCCCTTTGTAATCAACATCGAAGAGAAAATCCCATTTCGGACGCTTACGGGCCGGGCCCAGTTTTACCAGGACCACCCCTGGATGCTGGATTTTGGCGAACACCTGCCCCTCTACCGGCCGCCGCTGGATATGCTCAACGCCGCCGCCATCCAGGTGCGCCGCGAACCGGACCGGGAGATCGAACTGGGGTACCTGACGCCCCATTCCAAATGGTCGATTCACAGCACCTATTCGGACACCCTGACCATGCTGACCCTGTTTCGCGGCGGTGAAGCGATCTGGATTAACGACGAGGATGCCTTGAAAATAGACATCCGGGACAACGACTGGCTGGAATGCTTCAACGCCAACGGGGTGGTCATGGCCAAGGCTGTGGTCAGCCCGCGCATCCCGCCGGGCAAGGCGTTCATGTATCATGCCCAAGAACGCCTGATCAACACGCCGGGATCGACGTTATCCGGCCGGCGCGGCGGCACCCACAACAGTGTCACCCGCATCATCGTCAAGCCCACCCATATGATCGGCGGGTATGCACAGTTGAGCTATGGATTCAACTATTACGGCCCCATCGGGTCCCAGCGCGACGAGACGATTATCGTGCGTAAAGCCGGGGAGGTGGACTGGTATGAAGATTAAAGCCCAATACGCCATGGTATTGAACCTGGACAAGTGCATTGGTTGCCACACCTGCAGCATTCCCTGCAAAAACGTATGGACCAACCGTGACGGCGCCGAATACATGTGGTTCAACAATGTCGAATGCAAACCCGGTATCGGATATCCTAAAAAATGGGAGAATCAAGAGATCCACAAGGGCGGCTGGCAACGCAATGGTAACACACTGCAACTGAAAGCCGGTGGTCGTGTCCACAAAGGCCTCAACATCTTTCACAATCCCGACCTGCCGGTCATCGACGATTACTATGAACCCTGGAATTACGACTATGCGCGGCTAATCGAGAGCCCCAAGCGCAAACACCAACCTTCCGTGCGCCCCCATTCCCGCCTGACGGGCAAACCGATAAACCTCAAGTGGGGTCCCAACTGGGAAGACGATCTGGCCGGCCTGGGCGAAACCGGCCCCGGAGACGCCAATTTTAAAAACCTCGAAATTGCGACCTATCTGCAGTTCCGCAATGTGTTCATGTTCTGGCTGCCGCGCTTGTGCGAACACTGTCTCAATCCGGCCTGTGTGGCTTCCTGCCCGTCCGGCGCTCTTTACAAACGCGACGAGGACGGTATCGTCCTGGTGGACCAGGAGCGTTGCCGGGGATGGCGCTACTGCATATCGGGCTGTCCGTACAAGAAAGTCTATTTCAACTGGAAGACCGGGCGGGCGGAAAAGTGCATCTTCTGCTATCCCCGCGTGGAAGCCGGCCTGACCACGCTGTGCGCCCACAGTTGCGTGGGCCGCATCCGTTACGTGGGGGTTTTGCTCTACGACCTGGATCGCATCGCCGAAACAGCGTCGGCACCGTCCGATCAGGCCGTCTATCCGGCACACCTCGAGATCCTGCTCAACCCCAACGATCCCGAAGTTGAACGTGCCGCCGCGTCCCAGGGTATCGCCCCCAACATGCTGGCGGCTGCCAAAAAATCACCGGTTTACGCCCTGATCAAAGACTGGCGCCTGGCCCTGCCGCTGCACCCTGAATTTCGGACCCTGCCCATGGTTTGGTATGTGCCGCCCTTGAGTCCGGTCAGCGGTCAGGTGGCGCTTTCCCAGGAATCGGATGTGATCGATGGCCTGAGGATTCCCATCACCTACCTGGCCAACCTGCTCACCGCCGGTGACGAGGCCCCCGTCCGGATGGCCCTCAAACGTCTCTCGGCCGTCCGCCACTATATGCGGACCAAACGGCTGGAAAAACGGTCTGACACAGGCCTGCTCGATGCCGTGGGACTCGACGAAGAAACAGTGGAAAAGATGTACCGCCTGCTGGCATTGGCGCGTTTGGAGGATCGTTTCGTTCTCCCGACGAAACCCGTTGTTCAGGATGAAGACAGTTACGCCCGGCAGGGGTGCTGCGGCTTTGGCGACGCCCTTTGACCGGGAATGCAAAGGAAGGCCATACAATGATCGATCACCGTATCGATGCGCTACAAGTGCTGTCCGTGTTGCTGCACTATCCCGACCAGGACCTGTTAAACGGCCTGGACGAGATTGAATCGCTTGTCGCTGATTTACCGCTGTCAGAAACGAAACCGGCCATGCAGGCGTTTATCGACGACCTTAGAACCCAATCCCTCATTAGCGTTCAGGAAAAATATACGGCTGTGTTCGACATGGATCCTGCAACGACACTGAACATGACCTACCACGCGTTTGGCGACAATGAGAAACGGGCCGCGGCGCTGGCATACCTGCAGCACAACTACGCGCAGGCCGGGTGGGCGCGCGTCACCGGTGAGTTGCCGGATTATCTGCCCCTGATGCTGGAATTCCTGTCGGTCTGTCCGTATCCCGAGCACACCGCACCGGTCTGGCAGTGCCTGCAAGGCATGCCGCCGCTGGTTGCCCGTCTGGAAGAAAAGGCTCCGGTCTATGCAACCTTGTTGCAACCGATTGTCGCCATGGCCATTGAACGGTGCCCGGCGTTTGACGGACGCGATCATTCGCCCGAAGCTAATGCGTAGCCCGCAGGAGGAGACCCATGGACCTTTATGATACGCTCGCGTTCACTGTCTTTCCCTATCTGTGCCTTACCACCTTTGTGGTGGGTCACAGCTACCGCTACGTCACCGACCGCTACGGGTGGAACGCCCGCTCCAGTGAATTCCTGGAAAAAGACCAGCTGTTCTATGGATCCGCCCTTTTTCACGGGGGCATTCTCTTTACCCTAGCGGGTCACGCCGGTGGTCTTCTGGTTCCCCAAAGCCTGTTCGATCTGGTGGGTATCAACAGCGACGCCCACCTTTCCGTCGCTTACTGGTCGGGTTTGGTGGTCGGCATCGCGGCCTTGGTCGGTTCACTGCTGTTACTGTGGCGGCGCCTCAACAACCATCGCGTCAAAGCGGCCGGCACCGTCAATGATCTGGTCACGATCAGCGGGCTGGTGATCGTTGTCGCTATCGGATTGTACAATGTTGTCTTCGGTCATTTCAACGTCCTCGATACGGTGGCGCCCTGGATCCGTGGGATCATTACTTTCAGTCCGGACCCTTACCTGATGCGCACCGTGCCGCTCAGCTATAAGCTCCATATTCTCAGTGCCCTGACGCTGCTGGCGTTCTCGCCGTTCAGCCGCCTTGTTCACATCTGGAGCGCACCCGTTTTCTATTTCGTCCGGAGTCAGATCCTATTCCGGCTGAAACCGGAATTGACACAAAAGGTGGCCGATACACGTTCCTGAGGTATCGGCAGAAAGGAGGGCGGAGATGGGCGATGAAAATGTCTGTTATGCGCAATCCCGCAAGGAGGTCGCCCTGTTCTGGACGACGTTGGCTTTTTTTGGTGGTTTTGCCGGGGTGTCCGCGTTTGGTCCGATCGTCTCCAAACTCAAGGATGCCATGGCATTGAGCCCGCTGCTCATGGGACTGCTGGCGGCTTGCCCCGCCCTGAGCGGTTCTCTCCTGCGAATACCCTTCGGCGCCATGGTCGACCGTATGGGCGGCAAGAAACCGATTCTCATTCTCTTGAGTCTGGCAGCGGCGGGCATCGCCGGCATCATGGTTATGTTTTACCTCTATCCCGAGCCACAAGCCGGTCAATATCCCCTGTTTCTCTTGTTCGGTGTCCTATGCGGTTCCGGCATCGCGGTTTTTTCGGTGGGGATTCCCACGGTATCTTATTGGTATCCGCAAAGAAAACAGGGCTCGGCGCTGGCGATATACGCCGGATTGGGAAACCTGGCCCCCGGATTATTCGCCGTGCTGCTGCCGTTTCTGGTGGTCGCCATCGGTTTCACAAATTCCTACATTCTATGGCTGGCGATGCTGGCCGTCCTGCTGGTCCTCATTGGTATCTTTATGAAAGACGCCCCCTATTTCCAATATCGCGAAATGGGCATTGAGATTGATCCCGACGCCCTGATGTTTGCATGCGGCGAGGAACTGGTCCCATCCGGCACCGCCATGCAATCCATCAAAATCGCCGGGGCGGATTGGCGTACCTGGATTTTGACCTATTTCTATTTCGTGACATTTGGTGGCTTCATTGCCCTGACGGTCTGGTTCCCGACCTATTGGGCGCAATTCCATCAATTCAGCCTGGTAAAGGCCGGGGGCTTGACGGCACTTTTCTCGCTATCGGCAAGTCTGCTGCGGGTGCTTGGCGGATATATTTCTGATCGTATGGGCGGCGAAAAAGTCACCTTGTATTCTTTTGTGATCGTCGTCGCGGGATCTATTGTGATGATTCTGGCCTCCCGATCGATCGGCCTGGCATTGGCCGGGGAGATGCTGCTGGCGCTGGGTATGGGGTTTGCCAATGCGGCCGTGTTCAAGCTGGTCCCGAAATACAGTCCGGCCTCGGTGGGGGGGGCCGCCGGAATCGTCGGGGGCTTAGGGGCCTTCGGCGGTTTTGTGGTGCCACCCCTGATGGGGCTCTTCGTCAAATTCAGTGGTCAAGCTGGCTTTGCGCAAGGTTTTCTTGTCTTCCTGGCCCTGGCTACAGGTGCTCTGGCGCTCTTCGTCATTCTGCACCGCTACGCGCCTTCCGAGGCTAAGCCAGTCGCTGCATAGGTTTGCGGTTGGCCGGAAATAATTTAGAAGTAATCGGATCGTCTAAGATCTTGAACGCATTCGTGAGGAGGGGCGCATGGCCCGCGAACAAAACAACATCATGACCTGTGGAAAACCGCTCGACGCGTGTCTTCGCATCATTGAAACCTTTCACGGGTGGAAGGCGCCCGGGCTTGTTCTGGGCCTGTTCATGGTGGACCTGGCGCAAGAATTGATCGGCACGCAAACGGAGGCGGATGCCATTGTGGAAACCCGTCACTGTTTGCCGGATGCCATTCAACTATTCACACCCTGTACGGTGGGCAACGGCTGGTTGAAGATCCTGGACTGGGACAAATTTGCGTTGAGCCTGTATGATCGAAGAACTAAATACGGCTTTCGTGTGTGGATTGACCTGGCAAAATTGCAACGCTTTCCGAAATTGTACAAATGGTACATGCGCCTGATTCCTAAAAAAGACCTTCCGCTCGATGTCCTGCTTGGCATAATTTTAGAGGCCGGGCGGCACGTCCTGTCATCGAACGCCATTACCATGACCGATTTTTATGACCGCATGAAGAAGACCTATATTAACGTATGCCCGGTCTGCAACGAAGCCTTTGCTGCGGCGCAAGGCTCGATTTGCCTGGCCTGCCGAGGGCAAGGCTATTGCGAAGGCCTTAACGCTATGGCGGTTGGGAAATAATCATCATCCTGGGGGCAAGACGAGATGCACAAAACCGTTAAAATCGAAGATGCGGTCGGGCTTGTTCTGGCACATGACGTGACCGAAATCCGTAAAGGTGAATTCAAAGGCCGGGCTTTCAAAAAAGGCCACCGGATTGATCACCGGGATATATGCCATTTCCAGCGTTTGGGTAAGCAGCACATCTTTGTCCTGGAACTGGAGAAGGGCTACAGTCACGAAAATGATGCCGCCCTGGCTATGGCGAAGGCCTTCTGCGGCAAGGGGGTGGGCTGGGAAGG
>Ga0316195_10000717_pt1 | contig 13915 bp, 15 predicted proteins | sample Phised1_MG_FD_204937 | JGI IMG/M metagenome (GOLD analysis project Ga0316195, IMG submission 204937) | Coastal sediment microbial communities from Maine, United States - Phippsburg sediment 1 | ecosystem: Environmental > Aquatic > Marine > Coastal > Sediment | place: USA: Maine | collected... | reverse complement strand
GCCATTCTTTGTCGTTCTTCTCGTTTCAGTTTCTCTAATCTTACTGTAAAGTAAAACAACATGGAAAAAGACATAATTACACTCAAACTGAAACCCAAAAAATAATAATTTATCCTATAGGTGTCTTCGTCAGGAGATTCGGCAAATGTGGCAATAGTCATGAGTAAAAGGTAGAAAACAAAAAGAACTATTGCCCTTTTTTTATCAGGTAGCACAAGTGCATAAAATGGTCCTAGCAAACCTACAAACACAGCTCCTCCCCCATTGAGTATACCTCCCATTAAATATACTTTTACAGAGGTCAATACAACGATCAACAACTGGGTAAAGAGAGCATAGTTATGTATTTGACCATTGTAAAAATGAAAGACCATCAAACTCCCAATCATGGCCAATCCAAAAAATATATTCATATAAACAATGGGCATACCTTCTTTGTTTCCAATGATAAAGCTCATCATAAAAAGCATTGGAAGTCCGAGCAGATTGACAACTATCCATATTTTTTTTTGTAAAAGTATTTCAGGACCCTCATTTTCTTTGTATAAATAATGGTTTAGTCGCCTATTTAACCTGTATAATGGTTTTCCTAAAAAAATATCGTTAAAGTCCATTTCTGACTTCTTATAAATAACCCTTAAATTGGAAGAATAAACCTGAAGAGTAATAGATTGAACTGGTTAATTTTTTATCTCCCGAGACATCTAAAGATAGTTAGAATTCTCGATAAAATCAAAAAAAACAACCTCTTATATACCTGAATATGAATGAAATGAAACTTATATTTATCATTCACATAATAACATAAACAATTGAAACATGGATAAAAAAAGATTCCATCACATTAGAAATGGCAATGAATTATAAGTGATGTGGTAGCAATTTTATCCGTTAAAACAAATTAAAATTTTTTGTAACTTTAGGAGGAATCTAACTTATATCTTATCTTATTATGAAAAAATTATCTTTAATCATAGTCGTCATGCTGATGACTATGGCCACTTACGGACAAATAAGTTATTTACAGTATCGACATGTGCCTTCAGATCAAGAAGAAAAATTCTTGGAACGGGAAACCAAGCACTGGTCTAAGGTTGCTCAATCTGCTATCAATAAGGGGCAGCTGGTTTCTTGGTCTCTATGGCGAAAAGTGGGCATAACCGATTCTGATCCCTCTACACCAAACTATGTATTTGTTAACACCTATGAAAGTCTTGACAAAATGGATCCGGAAAAAGTATGGAATGACAATATGGATGCCATTGGAAATATAAAACCGGAAAGTATTGAAACAGCATCCTTTACTAACACTACTTTTGATTATTATATTCAATCCGAAGATCATGTACCAGGTGAGTACAAATATGCCTTGGTCAACTACGGAAAACCTACCGACAGAAATGCCTTCATTCAAGAAAACAGGTCGCTTTGGAAACCTTTGCATGAGGCCAGTATTAAAAATATTTTAAACGGAATGACTTATTGGGGGATGTCCTCTGTGATTTATCCGGCTGGGAATCAGGATCGTTTTTCTGTATTTACCGTTGATGGTTTTAATAAACTTTCAGATGCACTGAATTATTTACGATTTACCGAAACATCTGATAATTCGCCCAATGCCGCCGCATGGAATGATGTCCTTGGTAAAACAAAAATGGACGAATTAATGCCCAATGGTTTTGAAAGAAGAATTATTTATGAAAGGATCATGACCCTAAAAAAATAAACATTCATTTTTTGAGAAATGATTTATAAGCTCTGGGTTGATTAGGGGTTCAAATTAGGTAACTTTAGGTAAATTTGAAAAAATTTATTACATGGAGCAACTTACTTTAACCACACCGGCCTTACTTTTTTCTGCCATTTCATTGATCATGCTGGCCTATACCAACCGCTTTTTGGCATATGCTGCCGTTGTAAGGAGTTTGAGGGATCAATATGTCGCTACGAAAAACGAAACAATCATTAGGCAAATCACAAATTTAAGGAAACGATTATATTTGACCCGTTCCATGCAGATCTTTGGGATCTCGAGTTTGTTGTTATGCGTGCTGACCATGTTTTTGATCTATATTCAGCAACATTTGATCGCAGTATGGGTTTTTGGTATCGCCTTGGTCTTACTTATTTTTTCTTTGGCTTTACTGATTCGTGAAATCCAAATTTCTGTTCGCGCTTTGGAACATCATTTAGAGGATTTGGAGAAGCTGACAAAGAACAAATAAATATTCAAATCTGCTTAGGTCTTTTCTTCAAAGCCATTAAACCTATTATTGGCCCTATAGACAAGACCAAATAAATACTTGTCGAATGGCTATAATCCTTCAATAGATTGAGCAGTTGAATACTAACAATAGTTATTGAAAAACCAATGCAATTTACAATGGTGAGCGCAGTTCCTTTAATTTGCGGCGATACGTTTTGCGCAATTAAAGTTGAAAATAACGGTGAATCGGCGATCACGACCATACCCCAAAACATCATAAAGCCCATAAAGACAATTTGATTTTCAAAATAAAACATCCAAGGACAAAGTAAACAACATCCGCAAGACAGAGAAAGGGCTATAAAAGCCGTTTTTTTGGTCCCCATTTTTTGTGAAATATAAGTCCCTAAAACACATGCTAAACCCCCAATCCCAATAATAAAAAAAGTTAGTATTGGGATATTAAAAGAACTAGTTTTATGGAGATTACCATAGGTATTCAATATGACGGGTACGAATGCCCAAAAAGTATACAGCTCCCACATATGACCAAAATAACCAAAGGCAGCTGATCGAAATTCACTTTGTTTAAAAACCCCAAAAAATGCAGTATAATCTAAGGAGGCTCCAGGCTTTCTAAAGGGACCGTCCGGCACCAATATCCATATGGATAATCCTCCTATCACTGCCAAAGTTGATGTAAGAAATAGGACACTTTGCCAAGGAAAAGAATTTGTGATATCCTTCAATAAATGTGGTAAGGCAGTACCTAAAACAAGGGCTCCAACTAAAAACCCCAGGGCTCTTCCCAGTCCTTTCTCGAAATAGTCTGTGGCAATTTTCATCCCGACAGGGTAAATTCCGGCAAGAAAGAAACCTGTAGAAAAGCGAAAAAAAAGTAAGCTCGCCAAATTATTCCCATTCCATAATATCCCTAAATTACATATTGCACCAAATACTGCACTTACAAAAAATACCTTTGAAGGAGAAAATCGATCGGCAATGGTTAAGATTGCGAAAATTAGTGTTCCGAGTATAAATCCCAATTGTACGGCAGAGGTCAAATGCCCCAAGGCATTCTTTCTTAGATCGAAGTCAGAAATCAAATCATTCATTACGCCATTTCCGGCGAACCAAAGTGAGATACAAAAAAACTGTGCCAACACAATTATCGGTAAGATGTAATAGGGCTTTTTCAAAATTTCAGTTTGGATTTTATTTTAGCTCATTATTTTTTATCGAACTAATCTCAACGCTTTGCTCTAAAATATTTAAACGGTTCGATCCACAATGTAAATACTATTGCAATGATCAGTAATGGATAAAAATCACTCAAGTCTAGCGGATATACACTGAAAAGATCATTGAGAACAGGAATGAATAATATACTCAAGAGTAGCAATATTGAAATCGATATGATCAACGGTATAAACTTATTTCTTCGTCTTATCGTAATCAGTATCGTTTCTTTAAAAGATCGGTTAACCAGTGTTAGGAAAATATTTGAGAGAACCAGCGCAGAAAAAATATAGGTGCGAATACCCATTTCATCCAAACCTTTTTGTTTAGCGAAAAACCCTGCCAAAATACAACCTGCAGTAATGACCAACCCCTGCAGGATCGTTACCCATAATTGACTCTTGGATAACAGGTTTTGATGACTTGCAGAAATAGGTCGTTTCAATTCTTCTTTTACCGTAGGCTCATTCTCATAGATGATCGAACAGGTGGGGCCCATGATCAATTCAAGAAAAATAACATGAACAGGACTAAAAAGCATAGCCGGAAGCCAACCTATAAATATAGGCAGCGTTACCAGGATAATGATCGGTATATGAATAGATATAATATATCGAATGGCTTTGATCAAATTTTGATTGATCCTTCTTCCAAGAAAAATCGCATCGGTCATTTTAGCGAGATCATCACCTACAAGAACTAATCCGGCAGCACCTTTGGCTACTTCAGTCCCTCTTTTACCCATTGAAATACCAATATGGGCCGCTTTCAGAGCAGGGGCGTCATTGACACCATCTCCTGTCATTGCAACGATCTGTCCCGCCTTTTTCAACGCATTGATAATTCTTAATTTACCTTCCGGATTTACCCTTGCAAAAACGGAAACTTCAGACACTTCCCTCATCAAATCTTTATCATTCATTTGGGTCAGCTCATTCCCCGTAATGACTTTTTCAGACTTTATATGGGTTAATTCTGCCACGGCGAGAGCAGTTTCTTTGTAATCGCCGGTGATCATCTTTACATCGATTCCCGCCCTGTAAAAACTATCGATGACCTCAGGGATATGTTCATCAATAGGATCCAAAAAAGTAATCATGCCCAAATATTCAAATTCAATCTCCTTTTGGTGAAGAGGCACTTCACTTTTTTCCCAAACTCCTTTAGCTACACCCAAAACCCGCATTCCTTTTTCAGCGTAAACTTTCCCTTCTTCTAAGGCCTTAATACTGGCATCATCCGATAAGCGACAAAGTTTTAAAACACCTTCCAGAGCTCCTTTGCAACCAATCTTGTATTCCAATAAGTCATTTTGAAAGAGATGTGTCATCACTGGTAAGATTCCGGATAAAGGAAATTCCTTCACCATTCTGAACTCTTCACGCCGGTCATCTATAAACAGATCGGAATAGTATTTATGGATGGATATTTCCATCGGGTCAAAAGGTTTTTCTTCACTTGCCCACATCGCGTATTCCAGTACTTCCGATGGCTTTGGAGAATGTTCAAAACTCACTACTTCTCCTGTTTTGGCATTAACGGTATGGGCCACGGTCATCAGATTTTGTGTCAGTGTCCCTGTTTTATCGAGACATATGACTGTTGCCGTGCCCAAAGTTTCGACCGCTCTCGGACTTCTTGCGATAATCCCATATCTCAAAAGTCTGTAGGCTCCTAAGGCCATAAATGTGGAGAAAGCCACTGGAATTTCCTCCGGCAGAACAGACATGGCCATGGTCAGGCCATGGAGTAAACCATGGATCATACTCCCACTATCCCACCAATGATAGATCCATACTAAAGCAAAAGCCATACTACCTGCCATGACCATGACTTTTACAAATTTGGAAACTTTTAATTGTAAAGGGGTCTTTTCTTTATCTATTGTTGCAACCAACTCACCTATACCTGACAATGCGGTTTGCAGGCCAACTGCTTTTGCCTGCGCATAACAATATCCCCTTATCACAAGAGTTCCCTGATAGATCTCATCGCCCTGAAATTTTTCAACGGAAACAGATTCACCTGTGAGGATAGCTTCGTTCAGAGAAAAATCGTTTGACGATAGGATGACGGCATCTGCAGGTACAATAGTTCCTTCTTCACAAATAAAAATATCCTCAGTCACGAGATCTTCAACATCGATCTCCAAAGGAACAGCATTTCTTATTACCTTGACATTTTTTGCAGTTATGCGACCCAATGCCTTTATGGCTTTCTGACTTTTAAAATTTTGAAAAACATCTATCCCTGCTACAAAAATAAGTGCCGCAAACATAGTAAATGCTTCGGTGTAGGATTTGAGCAATAAATACACCACTGAGGCAGCGAGGAGTAAAATGAACATGGGTTCTTTTGCTACTGAAAGCAAGTTGTGCCAAAGCAGATTCTTTTGGCGGATTATTTTATTCGAACCGTATAATTCGCGTTGCCGAATGACTTCCTCATCACTGAGGCCGACAAATGATTTGGTTTGTCCTATGTCTTTTTTGTCGGACTGAGCTGTTCCTGATTTTTTTTTAGGTCTTTTTATCTGTTTCTCGTTCATGCTAATACACTTTCCCGCCTTTCATCACTAAATCAACCTCCCTTAGTTTACTAATATTCACCTTTGGATCTCCATTAACAATGATCATATCTGCTAAAAGTCCAATTTTAATTCGACCGATTCTATTTTCCATTTGAAAAACTTCGGCATTCACAGCTGTCACAGATTTCAAAACTTCTTGGGGGGTCATCCCATATTCCACCATCATTTCTAATTCTCTTACATTATCGCCATGTGCAAAAACACCAACATCTCCACCTGCCACAATGGTCACACCTGATGCCAGGGCAGATTTAAATGATTCTCTTTTCATCTTTATCTTTTCAGGCTCAGGGTCGGTGTTTTTTTTCCAACCTCTGTATTGCAAAATAGCATCACCTGCCGCAAGTGTTGGACATAAGGCCACCCCTTTATTTTTCATCAGATCAAAAATTTCCTTTGTGCCACCGTCCCCATGTTCGATCGTGCTTACTCCCGCCAAGGTTGCCCGCCTCATTCCTTCTTCACTGGAAGCATGAGCCACAACCTTACGCCCACTGCTTCCGGCTACCTCCACGATACGTTGCAATTCTTCCAGAGAAAAAGTAGGTTGAGCCGTCCCATCCGGGCCCCAATAATAATCTGCATACACTTTAATCACATCGACGCCATGACCGATCTGAGCTCTCACAACTTTTGTAAGGTCATCAATCCCATCAGCCGCTTCTGCGCCAAGAGGCACCTCCACATGTTCGGCAAATCCCTTTGGACCATAGCTTCCTGTTGTAACAATAGCCCTTCCCGCAACGATCATTCTGGGACCGGGAATGATCTGCTTGTCAATTGTCTCTTTCAGACCAACATCTACATAAGAAGCTCCCTCTGTACCTAAATCTCTTACACAAGTGAATCCGGCCAAAAGTGTCTTCTTAGCGTGTTCGGCCCCTCGAATTGCTCTTTCTGCATGAGATTCTTTCAAAACCTGATCATTCCATGATGTTTCATTATAGGGATGAAGTAAAAGGTGAGCATGTCCTTCAATCATGCCCGGCATTAAAGTGCCATTGGGATAATTCAGTATCTCGCAATTTGCAGGAATTTTAATTTTCGATTCTTCGTCGAAAGCGATAATCTTTTCCCCCTGCACCAAAACAACCTTATTGGAATGGAATATATTTCCGTCAAAAACTTGACGTGCCTTGATAAGTTTAAATTGACCTTCTTGAGCAATTAGTTCAAAAGTTAGAAAAATAAAGCAAGCAGTTATTAACTTTAGATGTGACATAAATATTTTTGTAAATTATACATAAGATAGGAAAGTTATTCTAAAATGTCACAGAAATTATCATTTTGAATTTTATATTTTAAGAAATGAGAATCTAATTAACCCCTTTGAATCAGATAATAGAGATAACAGAAAGATCCGATTAAAAAGATTAAAGCTTCCCAGCGATCTACCATTCGTTTTTTACCTGTATACATCGATATAAAAAGAAAAATAGTGGCAAGCATCATGATCAAACTATCCAGATTAAAATCTTTGGAATAATCCACAGGCCTGATCAAAACGCTAACTCCAAGAATGAACAGAATATTAAAAATATTACTCCCTAAAATATTACCAATAGCCAGATTTGCCTTACCCTTTCTGGCTGCTACAATGGATGTTGCCAGTTCAGGAAAAGAAGTGCCGGCAGACACAATGGTCAATCCGATCAGTTCTTTACTCATATGATATGACTGGGCAATTCTTATGGCGCTGTCGACCATTATTTTACCGCCTAACAAAAGTGCGAACAATCCCAGCAAAACTGTCAAAATCAATCTTTTTGAATTGGCTTTTTGATCAGATAAATTCAATTTCTTCTTGTCAGATTTCACAACATGGAGCATATTAATCAGAAATAATACAAAAAACAAAAGCAAAATAATTCCGTCCAATCTACCAAGAACAGCCTCCTTTTCATGGAAAAGAAAGTCATCGTTTGCTAAAAACAAGAGCAAAACTATTGCTGCAAAAGAAATTGGAATTTCTTTTCGCTGGGTCGTGGGACCAATGGCCAAAGGTGCGATCAAACCGGATATACCTATTATGAAAAGTAAGTTAAAGTTATTGCTACCAATTACATTTCCAATCACAATATCACCTTCCTGTCCTTGGATAGAGGCAATTACATTTACTATAAATTCAGGAAAAGAGGTTCCAAAACCAACAACTGTAATCCCCACTATAAATTCAGGAATTCCAAATTTACGTGCCAGTGAGGCAGATCCCTCTACCAACCAGGAAGCACCTTTACCAAGTAAAGCTAAACCAAGAATAAACAGCAGAATATTAATGAGCATAGTTCTAAATTTAAATGATCAATAAACTATCGGTATATTTTTCTATTTAAAATGAAGACAAAAACCTTATTATAGTCATTTTCATGATTTGAAGGATATTAAATCATATGTGATTTTTAGGATGATCAGTAGCATTATTGAAACACCTTTTTATAAATTCCTGATGCTATTATCGTATTTGAACCCAATGTCACCCTTTTCAGGATTTAGTGTTTGTTTGAGTTCATCATATTTTTTCTCGAATTCCTTTTTAGAGATCGCTTTAATCGATTTAAGCCATTTCAAACGATCCAATTGGCCTTCATAACTCAGGTTTTCATCGATTACGGCAAAATTCTCTTTGAGATATCTGTTGCGCGATTTAATGAGACCGGAAATAAATTCATTAACGATGGTGGTATCGGGAATTTGCTTATGGATATAAATGTAGTTATCTTCAATAAGACTTATTTTCCAAAAATCTTCTCTGGTCACAAAATAAAGAACCAGAAAAAATAGCCCTAAACCCATGAACAAAATACTCATCAAGAGTCCAATATTTTCTGAATTATCCGCACTAAAAAAAATAGTGACCCCAACTATTAAGCATAACATAGCTAACCATAAAAGATAGTGAAATGCGCGCTTAAAAGAAACCTTTTCTCCACTCAAATTTTCAAAAGGAATATCAATTTCGTTTGCATTGCCAAACCTAGTTACATAATAGTATAATTTTGAATTTGAAAATCTAATTACACGGGTAACAAAATTCTTTTTTTGCTTTAATTCGTGCATTGATGATGAATTTTATAGCGAAGTACCGTCCGAAAAAATGTATAGTAAAGGTACTAAATATAAGGCTATTCTCAGCCTGTTTTTGGAACAATATATTTTAGGGATATACTATCTGAATTTTAAGAAAATTCAATTTTCCGACCTTATTTCTTCATTACACAATCTATACATCTATCTTTTTTTTCCTTATGGGCTAGGCATTTATAACTGCAATCACAGGCAATTCATTTTATGCTCATCTCATCCAACTCGAACAAGCAAAGACAGAAATATTATCGGTCCTTTCCTGACATCAGTTCTTTCCTTTTCACGCAAATTCTTTCGGATATTCTACTTTACCACTAATCCCTTTCAAACCGTCTTGAACCAATTCTATCGCCATACAATTCTCTTTTGGAGCATTGAAAGGTAGTTCTATATTAAATTTATTTGCTTGCACGTAACCGAATCTCGGGTAATAATTTTCATGCCCCAAAACAATAACGGATGTAAAGCCAAGTTTTCTCGCCTTCTGATGTGCACGTTCAATCAATTTATGGCCAATACCTCTATTTTGAAATTTCGGCAATACGGAAACAGGTGCAAGTGCCAAAGAAGGAAACTCGGCAGAGGCGTTTTTTATTTTGACCTTGGTCAATAGAATATGCCCGACTACAGCATTTCCGACCGTAGCAACAATTGACAATTCCGGGATAAAAGCATCAGATTTTCGCAATTTCTCTACCAAATACTTTTCTGATTGATCACTGAATTCTTCACTTTGAAAAGCCTTGTCAATCAGATCAAAGACAGCTTCATAGTCTTTTGGCTTTTCTTGTCTGAGCTCCACTCCTTTCATAAATCGTTTAACGTTTATAAAAAATATAATCTGAGATAATTGGTTCTATCCCAATTTTTCTTAGGTTGGCCATGATCTGTCCTCTGTGGTAAGTATGATGATTTGAAATATGGAAACAAATATCACGGATAGAATTATGATAGGTAACACCTGAAGAATTTTTGTAAAAGATGATCTTGTCAAAATCTGATTCTTTCAAAATTTTAAGCGATTGAGCATAATTTTCCAAATTTATTTTTGCACATTCATCTATCGAATGAACTTGAAAAGCGTCTATTGTTTTTTGATCCAAAATTCTGGCATTCCAAATTTGATGGGCATTAATCATATGAGAAAATAAAAAAATGACTTTCTCAGACGGGCTTTTACCATCATCTTTGAGCAATTCAACCAACTTCTTGTTATAGTAATGCTGATAATCAAAAATATCTAAAAAGAACGCTTCCATATCAATCTTTAGAATTTACCATATAATAATAATCGTCCCTGCGATAATACACAATGCCCCCAATGCTGTCTTTAACGTCAATGTTTCTCCTAAAAATACAATAGAAAAAATGATAGCGATGGCAACACTGAGCTTATCTATAGGAGCTACTTGGGAGACTTTTCCCAACTGCAAAGCTTTGAAATAAAAAATCCATGAAAAACCTGTCGCTATTCCTGACAATCCGAGAAAAACTAGATTATGCTTTGTAAGTGACATCATGGTACTTGTACCTCCTCTTAAAAAAGCGATAGACCAAGCTAAGACTAACACAACCACAGTTCTAATGGCGGTAGCCAGGTCAGTATCCACATCTTTAATTCCAATTTTGGCAAAAACAGCTGTCAAACCTCCAAATAGTGCAGCTAAAAGTGCGTATATCCACCACATAATTCTAAAATTAATTTTTCTCTTTTTATCTTATCAGGTGTTCAATCTCTTTCATCAATATCATCTATTCGCAACAGATGCATCAACCGATGGGCAATAGGTGCGAAGAAAATTGCCACCGTACTTAAAAAAACAACTCCGCTAAACAAGGCAAAGACAGAAGCAAATATTTTTGCGGCGTTAGTTTCCATCTCATCTACGGGACCCATACCTGTTAATATCATTGATGCATTATACAGGCTATCTATCCATTTTAAATGACCGATATAATGATAGCCTAAAACCCCAATCCCCAATGAAAAGGTTAACAGTCCAATTGAAAAAGTAGCATATTTAAAAACTCGTTTAGCGAATTCCTTTGGTGGTAATATGTTCCTATTTTCTTGTGGTTTCATTCGCCTTTACTCTTTAACCAAATTAACTCTGGTTCAAATAGTATATGTCTTAAGTAAAATTATCATTTATTTTTCTAGAATTCACCCAAAGAGTTTACTATTTCACAAACTCATTTTTGGTACAATACATACTTTTACTAAAAAAATCAATTGGCGACTGTCTATTGATTCGTATTTTACTTAAATCGAACCGACCCTATTTATTTTCTTATTGATCAAGCCGCAATAAACCTTTTGTAAAGCTGTAGGTTCAAGCAAAACAATTTTATTCTGTCTCTCTCATTCGAATTTGGATTGAAAGAAAGTAACTAATATAAAAATGGAATAAGTCCTTTTGTCTCTCGCTTATAATTTAAATAATCCTCTCCGAAATGCTCAATTAACACTTTTTCTTCCACCGAAATTCTATAAACGAATGCGGTAAAAATCAAAACTGAAATGATCAATAAAGAAAGCCAATTATTCAATGAAATACCGAATCCGACAAAGGATAAAATCGATGCGGAGTAGGATGGGTGTCTTAAATATTTGTAAAATCCATCCTTTTTAAGTTGATGGCCATCTTTAATCGTTACATCAACCGTAAAATATTTACCTAAAGATAAAACAATTTTAAGCCTGAGCGCTACTCCAATCAACACAAGCAAAAGTCCAATATATTGAATGAATGGATTATCCGAAATAGGAAGGTCAAATTCTTTTGAAATATAAACCCCTAAAAAATTCGCAATAAAGATCAATATCCAAATTAGACGGAGAGAACCTCTGTCGGCATTTTTCAAATCATTTTTTTTCGATCTGCGAAATCTGCTGAGAAATATTTCCGATAATAACCAAAAACTATAGACAGGTATAAATATGAAATTCATTAGGTTCAATTTTATATATGACAAAGAAAAGTGCTCTTAACAAAAATGAAAAAAAATATTGCCTGAACTGTTGTCAATCTCGTTTGAATTGATTTGAGTTTAAAATTTCGGGCCCAATCCCGTTATGTATTTTATCAGTGATAGAACAGAAATTAGCGTCCATGCTCCTTCCAGAATAATAAACGGTATATAGTTCATCATTATGGAAGCCAAACAAGCCATTCCCGCACCAAAGATATTTAATAAGATAAACGACAAATCTTTAGTAGAAATCTTGCCAAATACATTTAGAAAATAAGCGAGTAAAATTTGAAATACTCCAATAAAACCGATCCAGTCTGTATTAGTCATGTGATTTTTTTTCTAGCCATTCTTTTTTTGTTATTTGATAACAGATACAGTTTTCATACTTCGGAAATTTCCTTAATTTAGGATGTTTAAAAGAACCCATTTTGCTCATCCCAATTTTATTCATTACCCTTTCTGATCGCGTATTTCTTTCAGTGCAAGTGGAAATGAGCTTTTCCAATTTCAATTCCTCAAATCCAAATTCCAAGCATCTTTTCGCTCCTTCACTAGCAAAACCCTTTCCCCAGGCTGATCTTTTCAAGCGCCACCCTACATCTACAGCCGGTGTAAATTTTGAAGGATAATCTTGATAAGCCAAACCAATAAACCCTATCAATTCCCCTGTATCTATAATTTCAGTAGCGAAATAATTGTATCCGTGTTTTATAAAATGATTTTGTAATCGATCAATAAATTCCTTCGTTTCATTTGAAGATAGTAAATTAGGGAAATACTCCATCACTTCCGGATCGGAATTGAGCTCTGCAAATTGAGGAAGATCACTTTCAGTCCAATTCCTGAATCCCAATCTGTCTGAACAAAAAATATACGCCTTATTCATGCTTCTCTCTAATTTTAATTTTACCGTCTACATGGGCTTTCCTCTGATTAAAAATCCATCCCGTATTTTCCGCCTATTGGTTTCTCACCTCTACCAATCTAAAAAATATCTTTGTCTCGAATCAAGAGAAAAATACAACTCAGATCGCTTTGGAGGATTTTAAATCTCAACCTGGGAGCATTCCTCCTTTCATCAATTCTGTCGCTCTTTCTCGAACATCAAAAAGTTGACTACCTGACTTGCTTTCTGATATTCAGCTACAAAATCAAGTAAAGAAAGATACAAGAAATGCAAGACAGCATTTAAATAGTTTCTGAATCAATTATGACAGAGCCTTGAACGGTTTGTTTTAGTTTAGCCGTTTGAAGCAAGATAAACCCTAAAATAAAAAAAACAGACATAAAAGCCATGCTGTTTCGCATACTTCCCGTAACCTGATCTATCAGTCCATAAGATAGAGAACCAATCACAATAGCCAGTTTTTCTGTTATATCATAGAAACTAAAAAATGAAGCCGTGTCTTTCGAATTTTTAGGAATTAACTTGCTGTAAGTAGAACGCGAAAGTGATTGAATGCCACCCATGACAAAACCCAAAAAACCTGCTAAAGTGTAAAAAGTAATCTTGTTAAAAAGAAAGTAACCTGACACACAAATCACCACCCATATGATCAAAGTAAAACTAATGGCAAATCCATTTCCCTTTAATTTTGATAACCAAGCACAAAAATAAGCGCCTGCAACCGCCACAATTTGGAGTATAAGCACTATGTATATCATTTCATCTGCCTCCATTCCTATTTCCTTGTCTGCAAATAGAGGAGCCAAAAGCATAACGGTTTGCACCCCCATGCTGTAAAGAAAAAAAGCGCTTAAATAGCGCAGCATCACTTCTTTTTTTAATACTACATTGAATACTTCCTTCAGTTGTTTAG
>Ga0316195_10000716_pt1 | contig 13916 bp, 7 predicted proteins | sample Phised1_MG_FD_204937 | JGI IMG/M metagenome (GOLD analysis project Ga0316195, IMG submission 204937) | Coastal sediment microbial communities from Maine, United States - Phippsburg sediment 1 | ecosystem: Environmental > Aquatic > Marine > Coastal > Sediment | place: USA: Maine | collected... | reverse complement strand
GGACGCCCTGGTCGAATCGGCGTGACGACCAATGGGGCGGCTCACTGCAAAACCGCTGTCGGCTGTCGATGTCGATCGTCGATTCGATTCGCAGGGCCTGCGGCGAGAATTTCATCATCGGTATGTCAATCGGTTACGCCGACAACACACCGTTCGTGATGACGCTGGAAGACTTCCAGGCCGTGATCGAACTGCACGATCGCAGCGGCAATCTCGACTACGTCTCCTGCGGTTCCGGTAACTACGTCGACGTCGATCGCATCATGCCGACCTTCGTCTACGGCGAAAAACAGGGCGTGCCGCTCGCGGCAGCGCTGAAACAGGTGGTCCGCCATGCCAGGGTAACCGCCGAGAGCCATATCCGCACACCCGAGAACGCCGACTACACCATCGCCAGCGGCAGTTCCGACCTGGTCTCGATCGTACGCGGCCAGATCGCCGACCCGCACCTCGTCAACAAGGCCCGTGCCGGGCGCGAAGACGATATTCGTGGCTGTATCTCCTGCAACCAGATGTGCTGGGGGCGGCGCGCGCGCGACTACTGGATTTCCTGCCTGATCAACCCCTCCGCCGGGCGCGAATTCGAATGGGGTGGAGATCGCTTCGACAAGGTTGCAACGCCGAAGCAGGTGCTGGTCGTCGGCGGCGGTCCTGCCGGCATGGAGGCGGCACGCGTTGCCGCCGAACGCGGTCACCAGGTCACGCTGTGCGAGGCGCTCGGCGACCTTGGTGGCCAGTTCCGCCTGGCCGGGCTTGCGCCAAGGCGTGGCCAGATCACCGAACTGATGGGCTGGTACCTGCGCCAGTTGGAGCAACTCGGTGTCGAGGTACGTTACTTTTCACCGATGGACGAGCAGGACATCATCGAATTCGGCGCCGACGAGGTGGTACTGGCAACCGGTTCGTTACCGGACGGCCTGGCGCGCCAGCGCTGGCTGCCCGCGGCCGAGGAACTGCCGGGCCTCAGTAACGGCAAGGTCTTTTCCTGCGAAGAAGTGTTTCGTGACCAGGCGGAACTCGGCAAGGCCGTCATCGTGCTCGACGAAGGCGGTAACTGGCGTGGCACCGGCACCGCCTGGCACCTGGCTGATCAGGGTCACGAGGTCACAATCGTCACTCCTGACCCGATGATCGGCAAGGAAATGGTGCGCGCGGCTTCCGATATCCAGACGCGCGCGGCGCTCGCCAAACTGGGCGTGCGCTTCGTGCTCGAGAGCGTCATCGAATACTGGCACGGCGACCGTGCCGAGCTGCGCTCGCTACTGGACGGTTCGACTTCAAGCATCGACGCATCGGCCATCGTCACCGCCACCACCAATAGCGTCGATAACTCAGTCGAGCTCGCACTCGCCGAGACCGATACCCGCTTTCACGTGATCGGTGACGCGGCGGCACCGCGCACGGCCCCGTTTGCCTTCCATGACGGCCGTAAGATCGGCCTCGCAATCTAGCCGGAGAATATTCCATGGCAGACCTGAAAGGCATCAACCTGGCGATGCAAACACCGATGCATGCCGACGGCAGCATCGACTACGCACGCTGGCAGGAATTGATCGATATCTACATCGACGCCGGCGTACACGGGCTGGTGCTCGGCGCCGGTACCGGTCAACACCCCTACCTGACGCGGGCCGAATGCGACCGCCTGTTCGAACTGGGCGCAAAGCGCATCGATGGTCGCTGCAATTTGATATGCCAGACCTCCGCGCTGGTGGTCGATGAAGTCATCGAGCGTTCGCAACACGCGCAGGGGCTCGGTGCGGACGCGCTGATGATACTGCCCCCTTACCTCGAGGGCCCGGAAGACGATGACGGCCTGTTCGAGTTTTATCGCCGGATCGATGCCGCCGTCGAAGTCGATCTCATCGGTTATAACATTCCGCAGACTACCGGCATCGGTATCTCGGTCGATTTGTTCAAACGCCTGAATATGCTCGATCACTTCAACTACATCAAGGACAGTGCGGGCGATATGACCACTCACCAGGAGTATCTCGCCACCGGCTACCGGGTGCTGAACGGCTGCGACCCGAATACCGTATTCGCGCTGATCGCAGGCGCCGACGGCTGCATCTGGGGCGGCGCCAACTACATGCCGCGGGAAAGCGTGCAACTCTACCAGCTGGTCGCCGACGGCGATCTCGGCGCGGCCATGGCGCTGTGGTCCCGCATGATTCCTGCGCTGCTTTACATCTGGCGCGGCAACTACATTGCCAAGGTCAAGGCTGCCTGCAGCCTGCGCGGCTTTGCCGGCGGCGGCGTTCGTGCGCCGCTGCAAAATCTGAATCCCGGAGCACAAAATGAACTCGCAAAATACCTCGAACCCCTCGACCGTGGCTGAGCCCGCGCCAAGGCGCAGACGCCAGGGCGGCAGCGCCGGTCGACGGGCACGGGTCGCCAACGCGGCTATCGTGCACCACCCCGAAATAAGGCGTGGCATTCCGATCATGGAAGTCACCAACCAGGAAGGGGTCGAGTTGATTCACGATTTTGCGATGCGCGTGGTCGAACAGATCGGCTGCGACTTCCAGGACGGGGAGTCACTCGACTACTGGCGCCAGACCGGCGCGGAAATCGACGGCGAGCGCGTGCGTATCGGCCGCGACGAGTTGCTGGCCCTGGTCGAGAAAATCCCGTCATCTTACCTGCACCACGCGCGCAACCCGGAGCGCACGGTACGCGTTGGCGACGGCCACGCCGTGGTTTCGCCCTCCTACGGCGCGCCCTTCGTCCGTGACATGGAAGGCGTACGCCGCTACGCCACGCTCGAAGATCTGAACAACCTGCAAAAACTGAACCACATGGCGTCAACGGTTCACATCGCCGGCGGCACCATCGTCGAGCCGGTCGATATCCCGGTTCCGCACCGCCACCTGCACATGACCTACAGCGGTCTCAGGTATTCCGACAAACCGATCATCGGCAACGTCACCGCGCGCGAGCGCGCCGAGGACACGGTCGACATGATGAAGCTCGTCTTCGGTGACGAGTTCGCCACCAACAATACCGTGACCACCTCGCTGATCAACGCCAACTCACCGCTGGTATGGGACGAGACCATGCTGGATGCGCTCAAGGTATACGCGATGAACAACCAGGCAGTCATGTGTTCGCCATTTTCGATGGCGGCCGCGAGTACGCCGGCGAGTAACGTCGGCACTGTCGGCGTGGTGCTGGCCGAAGCCCTGATGGCGATGGCGATGACGCAGATTATTCGGCCCGGCGCACCGATGCTGTTCGGGGTACCGGCGATGACGGTAGCGCTGAACACCGGCGCACCGGTGCATGGCTCGCCGGATTCGGCCATGGTGCAGTTCCTGTCGAGTTCGATGGCGCGCTACTACAAGCTGCCGCACCGCTCGATTCTGAACGTGGCGACGTCGAAGTCGGGCGACATGCAGGCGGCCTACGACTCGATGTGGGGCCTGTTCCCGAGCATGTTATCGGATGCCAACTGGCTGACCATGGGCGGCGGCATGCTGGAAGGCGCACTCACCGTGGGCTACGGCAAGACGATGATTGATTTCGAGCAGCTCGACGCCTTTTATCACTTCCTGCAGGGCCCCGACTTCAGCGACATCGAAGAAGTCTTCGAAGCCACCCGATCGGTGGGTCCGGGCGGGCATTTTCTCGGCGAGACGCACACGCTCAACAGCAACCTCTTCATCTTCGAGTCGCAAAACAACAATTCCTATGAACAGTGGGATGCCGAAGGCCGGCAGGACAGCGAGATGGTCGGCGTCGCCAAGGCGAAACGCTGGCTGCAGAAATACGAGGCGCCGCCGATCGATGCGGCGCTGGACGAGGCCTTGCTGGATTTTATCGCCCGCCGCAGCCGCGAAATTCCGACCTGATCTAGTCCGCCGCAAGCGCCGCCGCAAGCGCGCGCTGGCTCAAGTTGAAACCGCTGTTGGCGGCCGCCTCGAACAGCCGCTGCAGCTGCGCGAGCGTTTCGGCATCGCGACCTCCACGACCATGGGCCGCCAGGGTCCGCCCGCGAGCGATAAAGTAGTCGCTGCGCGGCAGCGGTTGCGAGCGGGTATAGTCCTGCAGTGCCTGGGCGTAGCGCTCGACTTCGTCCCAGGCGCCGATCTGCAGGCATGCTTCCATCGCGTCTTCGTAAAAATTGAGGTAATTATGGCCAACGCTGCCCGCGTCCAGCAGTGCCTCGGCTTCCGCCAGGGCCTGGTGGCACTGGCGCTCGTTCTCCGCTGACAGCGCCAGGATACCGAGTGCGATTGGCCCGCCAAAGGTCATGCCCGACTCGGATTCGCGCAGTATGGCAATGCCCTTCTGGGTCAACTTGCGCGCCCTGTCACGGTCGCCGCGCAGCAACGCGAACCGCCCCAGCAGATAGACGCAGACGCCCTCGAACAGACGCGCACCGACCCGGCGAATGATTTTCATACTCTTTTTCAACCACTTTTCGCCTTCCTCGAAATCGCCCACCAGCGCCCAGAAAGACCCGCCAATCATCAAGGCCATCATCTGCGCACGCGGATCGTTTATCTGCTCGGCCTGCTGCGCCGCCTCGCGATAGCCCGCGATGGCCGATTCGATGCTGCCCTGCCAGCAGCTCACATAGCTGCGCATCGACAGGTTTGCGGCGATGATTCGACCGAGCGCATGCGCGCGCGCCAACTCGATACACTGATCGAAATAATCCTGCGCCGAAAGAAACCGGCCGCGGTTGTACTCGGCGTTGGCAAGCCCGCTCAGCGCCTGCGCCTCGACCTCGACCGAACCCGCCGCGCGGGCAAACTCCAGCGATAAATTGTTTGCCTCCAGGCAGGCCTCGATCTGGCCCCGATAAAAGTGGACCTTACCCATGATTCGATAAATACGCGCATGCTCCAGCAACAGCTTGTGATCGAGTGCCACTTCGAGCGCCTTTTCCAGCAGGTCGAGCGCTTCGCGATGTTCGCCAGTGACCGCGAGACCCTCTGCCATGCCAACCCAGGCCTCGCAGCAGCCGACCTCACCGCTCGCGACGCTGGTGGCGTTGCGGTAGGCCTCGATCGACCTGGCGAGGTCACCATGGATGCGCAACAACTCTCCTTCCAGGCAGCGCAGCGCGAAGGACTCGTCTTCTGGCGCAATTTCAAGCCCGCGGCGCACCAGCTGCAGCGCTCGCTCTGGTCGATATAGCGCGGACTCGCGTTGCGCCGCCTTGAGGTAGGCATCGACAGCGCCGCCATCGCCGGCGCGATCGAGATGCTGCGCGTGCAGGATGTAGTCGGTCGCCTGGTACCAGTCGGCCGCCTTGCGATGCAATTCGTTGCGCTGGTTGCGCAGCAGCGAGGCATAAATACCACCCTGGATCAGGGCGTGTGTGAACATGAAAAAAGCGCCATCGGGACGCACCAGGTGGTGCTCCAGCAGGGCCTGGCATTGGTAATCGGCGCGATCGACGAGATGGCGCAAGCCGTCCAGGTCGAAACGCTGGCCGAGTATCGAGGCGGCGCGCAGTGCAATCTTGTCGATGCTTTCGAGCTGGTCGATCCGCGCCAGCACGATGCTCTTGATCGAATCCGGCACGCTGTCGATGCCACCTTTCCCGGCCACCAGCAATAGTTGCTCGAGGAACAGCGGATTGCCCTCGGCCCGTTCGATACACTGGCGCACGAAATCATCTTTCTCGTCGACAAAGTCGCTTGCCAGTTGCAGCGAATGTTCCGGTCGCAGCGGACCCAGGTCCCAGGTAATGGTCGGATGTTCGCCGGCGCGGGCGCGCCAGGAAAGGTCGACCGGATCGTCTTCCCGCCGGGTCGTAAACAGGATCAGCAGCGGGCATTCGGTCACCGTGCGCGTGAGCGCGCTCAGGTATTCCAGCGTCACCGGATCGGCCCAGTGAATGCCTTCGACGATCAGCAGCATGGGTTTGCGCCGCGCGAGTCGGGTAATAATCTGGCCGACGACCCGGTGCTTGCCCTCGATACGCGATTTCGCCTCCATGGCGTCGTACAGGGTGCGCAGCTCCAGCGGCTGCCTTAAATCCAGCAAATCGTTGAGGAAGACGCGCTGCTCCGGCTCGACCAGCCCGTTCTTTTCGGCGTCATCGAGCGCGCGCAGGCGCCGGGACTTGCTGCTGCCCGGGCCGATGCCGAGAAAATCGCGCACCAGCGAGGGGATCGCTGCCTGACCCTTGCCGGTACCGAAATCCAGCACCAACGCGAGGTAAGTCTGGTAGCCACTCTGCCGGGCCAGCATGATCAATTCCTCGACCAGTCGAGTCTTGCCAATACCGGGCTCACCGCGGATCAGCAAACTCTGGCCGTATCCGCTTTGCTGGCAGGCCTGCAACAAACCCTGAAACTGCGCCTGTTCCGAGACCCTGCCAACGATAGGACGCGCCGCCGACGCTTGCGACGGGACCGCGCTGCTGCGAATCTTTTCCAGGGCAAACACCGAAACCGGCTGCGACAAACCCTTGGCGCTTACCTCGCCGACATCGGTGGCCTCGATCCATTGCTGGGCCAGTGCGCGCGTGTGCTCGGTGATCAGTATGCCGCCTGCTTCGGCGCATTGCTCCATGCGTGCCGCCAGCGGCACATTCGGCCCGGAGGCATCGTACTCGGGCCTGCCTGGATCATCGCCCACCTCGAGCACGACAACTTCGCCCGAATGCAGGCCAACCCGAATCTGTATGCCGGCGGCGTGGTTTTGTTGCAGTTTCCTCGAATAGCGCGTCACCGCGGCCTGCATTTCGAGTGCGGCCTTGCAGGCTTCCAGCGCATGGCGCTCGCTCGCCATGGGTGCGCCGAACATCGCCATGACGCCATCACCCATGACTCGGCACACGGTACCCTGGTTGTTCTCCACGGCCTGGCACATCAGCTCGGTGGCCTGGTACAGCAGCTCGTGCGCTTCCTCCGCGTCGAGCGCCTCGGTGAGCGCGGTGGAATCGACCATATCGGCAAACAACAGGGTCACCGGTTTACGCTCGCCGGGTGTGCGCGACCACGCGGTTATCTCTTCGTCACCGTCAGCCTTTGCATTCGGCAGGCTTGCGCCCTTGCTGTCATCGCGATCCGGCATGGGCAGATCGGGCGTCAACTGGTTGATTGCCCGGAGAATGGTCTTGCGATGCCCGAGCGCAGTTATCCCGATTTCCCTGAGATCGGCGTCGCAGAGCTCGGGCAGAATATCAAGCCCGACTTCGTGCTCGACAAAGCTGGTGGCGTACTGACCGAGACCAAGCCCCTCGAGCCATTGGGTCACTTCTTGCGACATACTTTGCTACCGCAGCCCTCCCGGCCGCCAGTATAACCAGCTTGCCATTAAATGTCCGCAGCCGGCGCGGCGCCCGGACACAGTGGAACTGCCGGGTCAGGCGGTATTATTCGTTCGAATTCCGGACGACCCGAGCTTTCCCGCTTGACTCCATGCTTCATAGTTTTCTATTGTTGGCCGAGTTGTCGATTCGACTGCACTGGTTCAGGCGGACGATTACCCGAGACCCGGCGCAACACATGACACTGAGAATCCCTACCGATTCATCCAACCGCGGCAGCATCTGCCCGGTCGCGGAACTGCCGGCACAGCGAACCACGCAGCAACTCAACCGGCAACCGCGCCGGGGGCCGCGCTGCTTGCAGAACCGACCAGCGCCGAGTCAGGGCAGCAACGATGAGTGACCAGCCATTCTCGGCGTGGAACCCCGGCATCGAATCCGAAATTCCGACGGCGCTGCGCGAACTGGAAACGATTTACGATCCTGCCAACGTCTTTACCCGGCTCGATGAGGTCAACCAGCTCGCGCAGGAAACCGGCCTGAATCCCGAAGAACTCGTTGCCTTTCGCCCCCACCGACTGGTATTGCACGAACTGATTGTGCGCGTCACCGCGGACATCGTCGTGCGTGAGGGCGAGAATGAAGAGGATCTCGGCATCCACTTTCGCGACATCGCCAACCAGACCTTCAGCCAGTACATCATCCCCGGGCTGATGCAGATCGAGCATGGCTTCGATACCATGCGTACCCGGATCGAAGACCTGGTCTCAACCGAGCTCGAGCAGGCGCTGCAGTCCCGGATCGCAACGGCCACGGCAAAACCCTCGGGCTGGAAAAGCTGGTTCAAGGCCCGGCCGAAACCGTCGGCGAAGCCGGTTCTAACCCGGCAGGAACGCGAGTTCGAGCTGATCAACAGCTTCAAGCAACGCGGACTGGCCAGCGCTGACGAATTGCCCGCGGCGGTGTTTCGCAGCCTGTACCGCATCCTCGGCGCCATCGCGACCACGCGCGGGTTTATCGGTAATGATCCCGACTACCTGCGCGACATTTGCGTTCGACACGCCTGCAATTACCTGGGCACTCGTGAAATCGGTCGCCAGGTTGGCGGCCTGGTAAACCGGGCAATCGAGGCCGAGGGTTACGACCGTATCGCCGATGCCGACACACCGATCCTGATCAGCCTGAAGGGCGCCTCCGCCTCGGGCAAAAGCTCGCTGCGGCCGATGCTGAGCGAAATGATGGCTGATCTCGGTATCGAGGAGCATGGCTACGGCACCATCAGCCCGGATATCTGGCGGCGCATGCTGATCGATTACGAGGCGCTCGGCGAACATCACAAGTACGCCGGGCGCTTTACCAGCCACGAAGTCAATATCATCGACAACAAGCTCGACCATTACATTCGCGCCAAGGCCGACAAGCGTAATTCCATCCCGCACCTGATGGTCGATCGGTTTCGCTTCGACAGTTTCGCCAGTGAAAAAATCACGCGTGTTCTGCACAGGACCTACGTACGCTACATCGACACCATGTACATGTACTTCATCGTCACGCCGCCCGAGGCGACGGTCGAGCGGGGTTGGGAACGCGGCCTGGCGCGCGGTCGTTACAAAGCCGTCGAAGATTTCCTCGGGCACTGCATCGAGGCTTACGCGGGCATGCCCAAACTGCTGTTCAAGTGGACTTCGAACAAGACGCCCACCTATTTTTTCGAATTCCTCGACAACAGCGTAGCGAAGGGCAACTATCCGGAACTGATCGCGCGCGGCACCCAGGGCAAGATGCAGATCTATCAACTGCATTCGCTGATCGATATCGAGCGCTACCAGCGCATCAACGTGCTCGCGACCTGCCCGCAACAGGTCGCGGCCCCGCCGGAACAGTTGCGCGTCGCCAACAACCTCGGCTTTCTGCAGCAGTGCATCACCCGCTTTGCCCTGATCGAGTTTATCGACAAGTCGACCGAGCAGTGCTACCTCGATATCCGCCGCGGCAGTTTTGCAGTGCGCGACGCCGCGCTGTTCCAGCAAAACCTGGCGGATGCCCAGCTGCGCGAAGTCGTGGAACTGCTGGCACCGGATTTGCTGCGCGCTTGATGCCTGGGCTACACTGCCGCACAAACTGAGGTCATCGACATGAACCGATCCATCAAGGGCAGCTGCCTGTGCGGCGCCGTCAGCTACCAGTTTCACGGTCCGGAATTCGTGTTCCAGTATTGTCACTGTTCACGCTGTCGCAAATTTACCGGCAGTGCCCATGCCAGCAACATCATCGTTGCACCGGAGCAGTTCGAATGGCTGCAGGGCGCCGACCAGGTGGGCCGCTTCGAGCATCCGCAGGCGAAGCATTTCGCCACCTGCTTCTGCAGGAAGTGCGGCTCTTCGCTGCCCTGGAAATCAAAGAGCGGCGTATCGGTCGTGATTCCGGCCGGCACGCTCGACGAGGACCCGGGGATACGGCCGCTGCAAAACATACACTGGCAGGATCGTGCCGACTGGTACGAAGCGGTCGAGTCGCTGCCGCAGTACGACGACCTGCCACCGCGCAAGCCGGACGACTGACGCGCCAGCCTGGCCGAATTTTCGAATGGATTTCAGAACAGGTCGCGTTGCTGGCCCGTAATCGCCTGCATGGATGAACCAATCGCGCTCAGTATCGTATCCGCGATCGGCGTCAACTGACGCTCGACGATGTGCTCGTAATCCAGGCGCGCGTTCTGGCACTCCAGTGTCTGCGCCCCGGCCACGGTCATGACGTACTCGATCCAGCTGCGATTGCGGTAGCGCGAGGGTTCGTTATTCTGGCGAAACTGGGCCTCTGCCTTGATTGCCGCCTGCGCGTGCGGCGGAATATTCTTCTGGTACTCGGCCAGTTTCTTGCGCAGGCGCTTGCGGTAAACGAGCTTTTCGTCGAGCTTGCCGGCGCGCAGATCGCTGATGGTCTGGCGAATAAAATCCGCCGCGTCCTCGCCATCGAAGATCAGCTGGTATAGCGTTTGCTGGAACTCGCGCGCCAGTTCCGTCCAGTCGGTGCGCACCGTTTCCAGGCCCTTGTAGACGATGCTGCGCCGACCCTCGGAATCTTCGACCAGCCCGGCGTAGCGTTTCTTGCTGCCCAGATCCGAGCCGCGCGCGGTCGGCATGAAGAACTGGTGAAAATGGGTTTCGAACTCCATTTCGAGGCAAGACTCGATCGCGTACTCGGTGCGCAGGTGTTCACGCCAGTAGCGATTGATCTGCGCCACCAGGTGATTGCCAATCTGCGCGGCGGCCTCGTTGTCGCGGCGGCCATTCAGCGACACGAAAACCGAATCGGTGTCGCCGTAGATAACCTCGTAACCCTCGGCCTCGATCAGCTTCACGGTTTGAATGATGATGTCGTGACCGCGCCGGGTGATGGAACTGGTCAGGCTCGAGTCGTGCAGGCGGCAACCCGGGGTGCCGAGAACACCGTAAAAGGAGTTCATGATGATCTTGATCGCCTGGGAGAGGGCCTTGTTAGCGTCAGCCTTGGCCTGGTCGCGCGCGGCCCAGAGAGCCTCGATGATGCGTGGCAGAATATGCTCGTGCTTGTGGAAACTGGCGCCGTCATAGCCCGGTATCACATCCTCCGGGGCGGCCGTGGCAGCAGCGATGCGGGCATAAGGGTCGACCCGAAAGGTGCGGATGATACTCGGATAGAGACTCTTGTAATCGAGCACCAGCACCGAGCCCTGCAAGCCCGGTTTCGAATCCATGACATAGCCACCGGGGGCGCTCAAGTCACCCTGGTAGTCGCCGATGTTGGGGGCCACATAGCCCTTGCGATGCAATCGCGGCAGGTAAAGATTGTCGAAAGCCGCGACCGAGCCGCCGGCACGATCCATCTCCAGCCCGGTGAGTTGGGCGCGTTCGATACAGAATCCAATCAAGCCGGTGTGCTCGAAGATGTCCCAGACCAGCTGGCAGTCTTCCAGGTTGTAGGCAGCCAGTTGCGGCTTGTCCTCGGCGAACTGCCGTCGAATCTGCTTCGCCTTGTACAGCGGATCGGCCTGGCTGCGATCATGGATCAGCTTGCCGCGACCAAGCAACTCACGCGCGACCGCTTCCAGCGCAAAGCTGCGAAAGTTGTAGGTTGCGGCGCGCAGGGCGTCGATACCATCGAGCACCACGCGCCCCGGCACCAGCACGAAGTGATGGTTACGATCAGCCTGGGACTGGCGCCACTGCGGCAGCGTGTTACCGCGGCCGATCGTCAGTGGCAGGCCCAGCTGCTGTGATTTTTTCTGCAGCAGGCGCAGATCGAAATTGACCACGTTCCAGCCAATCAGTATGTCCGGGTCGAGGCGGGCTACCCAGTCGATCCAGGCTAGCAGCAGGTTGCGCTCATCGTCGACGTACTCGATCGATGCGTCACTGTCGCCGGCACCGATCATCAACACGCGGCGCTGCCCCGAGCACACGAAGGCGATCGAAAACAGCGCGTCCGTCTCGTAGTCGGATTCGATGTCGAAAGACATGACCTCGAAATCAGGCCGATAGTCACCCGGCGCCATGCGCACATTATGCAGGGTCGCGGCTTCGAACTCGGCATCGACATCGATTGCAGCGGTGATGAAGCGCTCGCACAGAAAGCGCTCCGTTGGCCGGATGTCAGCCTCGAAACAGGCGATTCCCTGCCGCGCCAGCTGGTCGCGGGCGCGGTACAACTGCTGTTGCGAATCGAAGTACACGCCGCTGATCTCGTGCCCGTCGAAGCTGCGCAGCTGCAACGGCCGGATGCTCACACCCCGGCCCTCGCCGAGTAGGCTGCTAGCCTTGAGCGCGTCTTCGCGGTGGATGAAAAATAGCGGCCGCTGGCCGTGAATCGATACGGCCAGTGGCCCCTGCGCGGTTTTCAACCAGAAATCCAGGCGCACGCCGTCCTTGTCGTCGACCCATTGCCGCGTCAACAGGAAAGCCGGCGTCACCCGATCGGCCTCATTGCCGCAATCAGGTCGCCGACCCGTGCGGCGAGGCCCGCATCCCGGTAAAACAGCACGATGTCGAGCTCGATGTCACCCAGTTGCTCGGCCAGCGACAGCAAGCGGCCGTCGGCCAGCTCCTGCCGCATGATGTCGCCGGCCAGCCAGGCAATCCCCATGTCGGCGAGCGCCATCTCCTTGAGGCTGGCCGAGAAAGCCGATTCGCAAATGGTCTCTACGCGATAATCACGAATCACTCGCGCCAGGCAACCATTGTTCAGGGCCTCGGCAAGAAAGCCGTGTTTCTGGTACATCAACAGGGGAATCGCCATACCCGGCGTCAATGGCCCCAACTGCCGCGCCAGCGCCGCTGACGCGACCGGAATCAGGCGGTCCTTGCCGAGTTCCAGCCTGATCACGGCACTGTGGGAAAAGTCGAAGCTGCGCTGCGCATTCTGGTAGCACAACAGTAGCTCAGCCTCGTTGTAAAACAGGGCCTCGCATTCGTCGTAGTTGGCGGGCACCACCCGGTAGCTGGCCTCGGGCAAGCGCTGCTTGACCCCGCGAATAAGGGCCGGGAAACGCGATATCGCGAGCGTATGCTGGGCCACGAAGGTGACGCGTTCCGTGGTTTCGTGAATCCGGTTACGAATCGCATAGAAGCGGTTGACGAGATCACGCACCTCGTCCTGCATGGCCAGGGCCGTGTGGCGAATTCGGACCGGCTTGGTGCTGCGGTCAACCAGTTCGACGCCGAGCCACTCCTCGAGCTGCCGAATGCGCCGTGAATAGGCCGGTTGAGTCACGTGACGGCGCACCGCGGCACGCGAAATGGACTGCTCCTCGAGCAGTACCAGTAAATCTTCGAGCCATTTCAGTTCCATGGGCGTGTTCGTTCGATATTATTACTTAATTTAATGTTTCAAATAAATATTGGCATTATTATCGCACAGGAATTGGTGTAATCATGCATATAACTAATCTTGGAGATGATCATGCACCTTTCCCGCTTTCCCCGTCTGCATTTCGCCCATCTGCCCACGCCACTGGAACCGATGAAGCGTATTTCCGAACATCTGGGCGGTCCCAACCTGTGGATCAAACGTGACGACTGTACCGGTCTGTCTTCCGGTGGCAACAAGACCCGCAAGCTCGAGTTCCTGATGGCCGAAGCCCTCGAACGCGGCGCTGACAGCATCATTACCCAGGGTGCAACCCAGTCGAATCACGCCCGCCAGAGTTGCGCCGCCGCGGCACGTCTCGGTATGCAGAGCCATATCCTGCTGGAAGATCGCACCGGCTACCACGATGAAGCTTACGCGCACAACGGCAACGTGCTGCTCGATCAACTACACGGCGCCAGCGTCTCGTTGCGCCCGGCCGACAGTGACATGAATGCCGAAATGGAGTCGCTCGCCCAGCAACTGCGCGACGACGGCAAAAAACCTTATATCATCCCGGGCGGTGGTTCCAACGAAACCGGCGCGCTCGGCTACGTCAACGCGGCTTTCGAACTCACCTACCAGGCCAACGAACGCTCGCTAAAAATCGATCACCTGGTGCATGCCACTGGCAGCGCCGGCACCCAGGCAGGCCTCGTCGTCGGCCTGGAAGCGATGCACAGCGGCATCCCGGTCTACGGTATCAGCGTGCGTGCGCCGAAGCCAAAACAGGAAGAAAACGTGTTCGGGCTGGCGCAGCGCACGCTCGACTTTATGGGCCTCAGCCAGAACCTGGTGG
>Ga0316195_10000715_pt1 | contig 13920 bp, 9 predicted proteins | sample Phised1_MG_FD_204937 | JGI IMG/M metagenome (GOLD analysis project Ga0316195, IMG submission 204937) | Coastal sediment microbial communities from Maine, United States - Phippsburg sediment 1 | ecosystem: Environmental > Aquatic > Marine > Coastal > Sediment | place: USA: Maine | collected... | reverse complement strand
ATTTCGTCGCGCTCGGTTTTTGCGGTGACGATAAGTTCATCCGGCAGGCTGCCGGCGGCGGCGCACAGCGAATGATATCTCCCCGCCTCGAATGATGGCGACATACCGGCAAATAATGAACTACCGTCATGCGTCACCATGGACGTCTTGCCATGCATCAGTCGCTCGGCGCGAACAATTTCCCCGCCGAAATACTGCACCAGGCACTGATGTCCCAGGCACACACCCAGCATTGGAATTTTTCCGGCAAATGCGCCGATCATCTCGAGGGAAATTCCGGCGTCGTCAGGCCGGCCCGGGCCTGGCGATATGACGAGATGCGTGGGGCGCAATGCAATTGCTTCAGCGACCGTAATGGCATCATTGCGCAACGTCAGCACCTCGGCGCCCGCGGCGGCAAATGCCTGGACGAGGTTGTAGGTAAACGAATCGTAATTATCGACGAGGAGAATTCTGGCCGGGATCACAGGCCTTCTCCCGCTATTTCCAGGGCGCTGCGTAAAATTTTGCTCTTGGCGAGCACTTCCTGATACTCCTTTTTCGGCACGCTGTCGGCAACGATGCCCGCACCCGCCTGGAAGCTGTATTCGTCGCCATTGAACACCAGCGTGCGAATGGTAATTGCCTGATCCATATCACCGCTGGCGCCAAAATAGCCCGCCGTTCCTGCATACAGGCCGCGACCAGTGCTCTCCATTTCCTCGATGATTTGCATCGCCCGGACTTTGGGCGCCCCGACCAGTGTGCCGGCAGGAAAGCTGGCGGCGAACAAGTCGAATGCATCGTACTGTGGGGCCAGACGGCCCTGCACACCACTGACGATATGCATCACGTGACTGTAACGCTCTATCGCACGGTAGGGGTCGACGCGAACGCTGCCCGCCACCGCAACCCGGCCAAGGTCATTACGCGCCAGGTCTACCAGCATGACGTGCTCGGCCGACTCTTTCGGATCGGCAAGCAGGTCCTGCTCATTTTGCTGGTCTTGCATCGGTGTAGCGCCGCGCGGCAGGGTGCCGGCAATAGGCCGCAACGAGGCGTTGCCATCGTAGAGACGTACCAGCGCTTCCGGCGATGAGCCGGCAATTTTCAAATCACCAAACTCAAAAAAGAACATGTAGGGCGAAGGATTAAGGAGACGGAGTGCGCGATAAACCTCAAAGGGTTCGACATTGGTACGACCCTTGAACAGGACGGATATGACGATCTGGTAAATATCGCCGGATGCAATGTATTCCTTGCAGGCCGCGACCCGATCGGAATAGTCCTGTTCCGACATACCTGCACTTGCCGCGGAAACCTGGATTTTACGATCGTTCACGGGAATCGCGCCGCGCAGAAGGCGCACGACTTCCTTTTGCAGTCCTCGCCGTTCCGCATCGGAGCCGGCATGCAACAGTGCAACGCGGCGCGTGAGGTGATCAAACACGAGCGTCGATGCGGTCGCGCAGAAAGCCGCCTCCGGAATGCCCTGCTGTGGTTGCGTCGTCTGCGGCAAGCGCTCGAAAAGTCGAACGACGTCATAGCCCGAAACGCCGACCAAGCCGCCGGAAAAAGGCAAGCCATCGACCTCGGGCCTGGGAACCGGCGCCATTTTCAGTGCATACCTGAGTGCATCAAGATACTCGTGCTGATCGACCGGACGAGCGCGACGTTCCGTTCCGATGGTCAGGCCCGACTTATCGAGCCGCAGGTCCAGCGCATCACCGAAACCAAGGAAGGAATAGCGTGCCAGCCGCTCACCACCTTCGACGCTTTCGAGAAGGTAGCGCGGCCGCAGCTCTTTGAGCTTCAGGTAGGCCGATACGGGGGTGTCAAGATCGGCTGCAATATCAAACGGTGGTTGCATGTTTTTCCTGATTCCTTCGGTCTCTTGTTGCACTGCCTCGACAGTCCTGTCTTCGGCAGCATAAGTACATCCCTGTGACAACGCCGCTCCCGGACATCCTGTCCTCCGCGGCATAAGTACATCCCTGTGACAACGCCGCTCCCGGACATCCTGTCCTCCGCGGCATAAGTACATCCCTGTACAAAAAAGCCCGTCTTCACTTGCGGTGGAGACGGGCTTCTTTGGTTTCGAAATATTTCAGCGTTGCGCTATCGAGCCACCCTCTCCTGTTCGGGCAGCCACCAGTTCAGGCCAGCGATATGCAATTTACTCATAGCCGGAGTATCCCTTCGCACCCACTTTTCGTCAAGGCCGGCCGTCAACCCAGGTCGTAGAGTGCGGGCAACAGGAGCGAGAAACCGAGCCACATGATTATGGTCAGCGGTATGCCAACCCGCAGGAAGTCCGAAAACTTGTAGCCGCCGGCGCTCAGGATCAGAAGATTGGTCTGGTAGCCGAAAGGCGTCGCAAAACTCATGTTCGCACCAAACAACACCGCGAGTACGAAAGGTATGGGATTAACGTTCAGCTGCGTTGCGATGGCAACTGCAATCGGCGTGCCTATAACCGCGGCCGCATTGTTTGAAACGATATTGGTGAGCACCGTCATGATGAGGATAAACGCACTCAGGATGACGGGCGTCGGAAAATACTGCACGAGGCCGACAAACTCGATCGCGAGATAATCCGCCATACCGGTACCCATCAATGCCTTGCCAAGTGCAAGGCTGGTCACGATGATCATGATTACCTGGGTGGACAGTGCGCTGCCAGCGTCGCGCCAGGTGAGGCACTCCAGCGCTATCATCAAGCCCACACCGATCAGCGCGCTGACTGATATCGGCATAAATCCGGTGGCGGCGGCCAGGATTACCAGGCCCATCACGGCGAGAGCGCGATTGGCCAGGTGTGTGTGCGGAAGGTCTGTCGTGCCGTCGAGAACCAGCATGCTGCCGCCCGCCTTCAGGGAATCGATCGAATCCCTGGTGCCCTGCACGAGCAGCACGTCGCCGGCTCTCAGGCGAATTGAATTCAGATCGCCGGTAACCTGTGAGCTGGGCGCGCGGGCACGGTGAATCGCCAGCGGAAGCAAGCCGTAACTGGCGCTGAAACGCGCCGCCGCAAGCGTGCGCAAGTGCAACGGCGATCCGCGTGTGACCACGACTTCAGCAAGTTGCTGCCCTTCGGCCTGCAGCGGCGTGTCATCATTAATCGGATGTTCGGAGTCGGAGATATTGAACAGCGTGGCACCGAGCAGGCGTTCGTAGTGCTTGAGATTTTCCGGCGAATCCTTGACGAACAATCGGTCGCCAGGCAACAGGGTCACCGAGGGTAACTTGGCAAGAAACAGCGAATCGCTGCGCTGAATTTTATCTACCCGCATCTGACCACTGGTCTTGGCCAGGACTTCCGACAGCGTCTTGCCGTCAGCGAAGCTGTCTTCCTTGATAAAGAGCTGACTGTTGAAAACGCGAGGCGTTGTGTCGGCGAGGGGAGGAACACGCTCCGGCAACAGGCGCGGCGCGACTATCCAGAGAAAGATGATTGCTACACCACCGACGATTGCAACCGGCAGGACAAAATCGAACAGGCCAAACTGTTTAAGCCCGAGGTCCTGGGAAATACCCACGACGAGAAGGTTCGTCGACGTACCGATGGTCGTTGACATACCGCCGATTATCGTTGCGAATCCCATCGGCAGCATTACGCCCGACACCGCAAATTTCACGCGCATGGAAACCGCCACGAGTATCGGCATCAAAAGCACGACAATCGGCGTATTGTTCATGAATGCGCTTAACACGGCACCGGCAACCAGGGTAACCAGCAGTGCCAGCAATGGCCGGGTCGACCAGGCGTGACCGACGATCGTCGCCAGCGGTTGCAACGCGCCCGTCGTTTCGAGCGCTTTGCCGACAATCATCAGAGCGCAAATCGCAACCAGCGCCTCGTTGCCAAAGCCGGCAAAAAACTGCGCCGGTCCCAGCGAACCGCTGCTGGTTTCGTACGGGAACAGCTGAAAACCGGCAACGAGCAGGATCAGGATCAACAGGCTGGACGTTTCCAGCGGCAGCCAGTCGCGGGTAAACAGGAACAGCGCGACTGCGGTCAAAAGCAGAACGGCGACGCCATGAATGTCTGGGGTTACAGGCTGCAATCGTCTCTCGCGAAAGTTCTTCGTCTGCGTCCATTGAGGACCACAGACCGTATATCACTTCATACCCCCGCTGCAATGAAAGAAGCCGCCTGCGATCCCTGGATAACCGCCCGCGCGCGACGATGAAACTGACTGAATTCGGTAATGTTCCACCTTGTGAAAGCGGGCGGATCCGCAAAACTCCAGGCGTCGGCGATGGCGATCAGTGGCAGGAGGTCGGTAAACGCGGGTTTGGAGTGGAGATCACCGGGTAACACCGCGTAAGGAGAAATTACGAGGATGTTCCGGTGGCGTATCGCCGCTTTCCTGGCGGCCACCGCAAATCGCTTCTGCCAGGCATCCCGGTGCGGTCCCTCGGGCAAAGCGGCGATCGGATAGGCCGCCATGATGGCCGGCAACGCACCGCGCTGCTCGGCAATCCTGACCGAAGTTGCGTACAACGAACGGCGGATTCTGCGCAAGATCCCGCCAAGCCAGTGCAGGCAGTCAAGGTCGCGCGGATTCCTGCCGCTCATAACGACCAGGTCGCCGATCCCGGATAACCTGAACGCCAGGCGTCTATTGGCCGTGGCGTCGGCGCGCTGCATCGGGCATGGCCACGCCTGCTGTTCGAGCAGAAAGTCAGCGATGCGAACTGCCCTCCGCAATGCGGTGTAAAGGCGGCCCTCTTCCAGGCGACCGGCGCCGTCCGCAAAGTGAGTCAGCCTTAGCTCGATACCCAGCCAGGCCGTGTTGGCTGGCACATGAAGACCGGTAGCCGGCATTACCGTCGCGGCAACCTCGTCGGATAATAAAGGACAAGTGCTTTTGACCAGTCCGCCGTAAACCGGCATGACCGGCCGGGGCGACGTTCGGTTTCGCCAGAGAAAATTCCAGTTGGCCGCCGCGCGTTGCTGCGCCGGTCGACTGCAGTGTGCGCCCATTTGCAGGCCGTCGAGAAATACGTAGCGCGGCCCCTTGCCGAGAACCACGTCAGTAATCAGGCAGTATGCTTCCAGCGGCAGCTGGTGCGAGTGTATGCAAAAACCGGCTGGGGGGGCGGACCTCGTGCGGCGACGGGCGAGGGCCGCCTGAATCGCCTCGCAAAACTTTTGCCATTGGGTGATCGTGTGCTCGTGCTTACCGAGATCGGTCGCGGACAGGCATAACGGCAGCCCGGTATCTGCGATCTCGGCAAGCAACCGCAGCTCGGCGCGACCCTGCTGCTCACCGCCCAGCACATCGCGAACGGAGACCCGCCGGGCGACCTCCGACGGCGCCAGCCTGAATCCGAGCTGGCTAAGTTCGCTGGCAAGTGCGGCTGGACTACACATCGGCAAGTCGCGCCGCGACACGGGTTCTGCATTAGAGCGCATGACTGTCCTTCCGTGGACCAATGCCGAGTGTGCGCACGGCCGGACCCGGCCGCAGCTCCCTTAATCGGCCAATTTGCAGCGAAATAAGGGCGATACGATTGAATGCGGCACCCGCGTGGCGAGCCGGTGCGCTACAATTGCACTGCTGGAAGCCGCGCGAATGACAACTCTGAGGGCGCTCACGATGACTACCTGGAACACCGGCTTGCGACTCGGTCGGATGGCGACCGGCATGGTCTGTCTCGCGCTCGCCGCCTGCGAACAGACGGGCCAGGTGCAAAACGCAACTGTGCTGCCGACCGGCTACTGGCAGGCTTCCATCGCGTTGCCGGGAGGCGAGATCGAGACCGGCATCGAGATCGGTCGCGATAGCGGCGTTTACCAGGCGACGCTTATCAACGGGCAGGAACGCGTCCGCATCGACGAAGTCAGCTTTTCCGGCGACGAGTTGTTGCTCCGGTTTCCGGCATTCAACAATGAAATCCGGGCAACGCTTAAAGACGGGACTCTCACCGGCCAGCTCACCCTGGTAAAGCGATTTGGCGATACCCAGGTGATGCCGTTCCGCGCGACGCCTGGCGGCCAGAATGCGCCGGAAACAAGCGCCAGTCCCAACCATGATCTGTCGGGGCGCTGGGCGGTGCGGTTTCGCGAACCCGATGGCAGTGATACCGCGTCGATCGGTGAGTTCGCGCAGCGTGGCTCACGCCTGTTTGGCACCTTTCTCAACCCCGACGGCGACCATCGGTTTCTTGCGGGGCACGTACGCGGCGACGAATTTCACCTGTCAACATTTGACGGCGCGCACGCCTTTGTTTTCGCCGGCACGCTGGACAGCAGCGGCGCCATCGTTGACGCGGATTTCTGGTCCGGGACTTCGTGGCACCAGACGTGGTCAGCAGAGAGAAATGACGGCGTCAAATTGCCGGACGCATTTTCCAGGACCTTCCTGAAGCCTGGCTACGACAAGTTTGAATTCAGTTTTCCAAATGAAAATGGCGTGAACGTATCGCTTGACGATGCAAAATTTGCCGACAAGGTCGTGCTCGTAACAATCGCTGGAACCTGGTGCCCGAATTGCAACGATGAGGCGCGCTTTCTGGCAGCTTTTCACAAGAAGTTCAGGGACCAGGGTCTTGAGATTGTCGCGTTGCTGTTTGAGCATTTCGACGATACCGAGCTGGCGGCAGAACAGGCAAAACAGTTTCGGGCAAAACACGGGATTGAATACGACACCCTGATCGCCGGCTTGTCGGACAAGACGGAAGCGGGCAAGGCCCTGCCGGCGCTCAGCTCGGTACTGGCTTTTCCGACCACGGTATTTGTCGACAGGGACGGCCGTGTGCGGCGGATTCATACCGGCTTTGCGGGACCCGGCACGGGCGATCACTACGTTAGGTTGCAGAATCAGTTTACGGAACTCGTAACCGCCATGCTCGCGGAGCCCCCTGATCTGATCGATTCGCTGGCCAGCGACGAAAATATCCCGGAAGAAAACCTGTAGACCATAGTCGACCGTAATAAAGGCAGGAGAAAAAAATGCCATCTTTTGATGTCGTGAGCGATTTTGACGTTCATGAAGCCAACAATGCTGTTGACCAGGCAAACCGTGAAGTCAATACAAGGTTCGACCTGAAGGGCACCGGTTCGAAGTTTGTTTTGGAGGAGAACGTTATTGCTCTTACCTCCAAATCCGAGTTCCAGCTGCAGCAGATGCTTGACATCCTGCGCCAGAAACTCGCCAAGCGCGGTATCGATATCGCCTGCCTTAAAGAAGAGGAGCCGGAGCTGACGGGTAGCGAGGCGAGACAGAAGGTCATCATGCGGCAGGGCATTGACACACCGCTCGCCAGGGACCTGGTTAAAAAGATCAAGGCCAGCAAGATCAAGGTGCAGTCATCCATCCAGGGCGACAAGCTGAGAATCAGCGGCAAGAAGCGTGACGACCTGCAGGCCGTTATCGCTCTGTTGAAAGATTCGGGCACCGACCTGCCTTTGCAGTACGAAAATTTTCGCGACTGAAATATCACTCAGGGCAGCCATATGCGCAAAGAACTCCGCCGCCAGGACATAACGTTCGAGACCAAGGATCAGCCACTGCGTGACGACGTTCGCATTCTCGGCACGCTGGTTGGCGATTTGCTGAGAGACCAGGGCGGCGATGAGCTTTTCGAGCTGGTAGAAAGTGCGCGGCTGCGATCTATTCGTCGTCGTGAGAATAACGAAAAACCCGGCGAGGAGCTGGCGGAGCTGGTCAAGAACCTGGACCTGTCGGTCGCGCTGGAAGTGATCCGCGCCTTTTCCACCTACTTCCAGATGGTGAACACGGCGGAAAAGGTACATCGGATCAGGCGCCGCAGGGAGTACCATCAGGAGTACGGGCTGTACCAGCCGGGCGGCCTGGAGGAGACGGTGATCAAGCTCAAGGCGGCGGGACTGGACCTCGAAGCGGTCACCGCACTCTTTCAAAGCCTGCAAATTGAGCCGGTTTTCACGGCGCACCCCACTGAACCGACGCGACGAACGATCCTGCGCAAGGAACAAAATATCGTTCGCCGGCTTATCGACATGCTCAATCCGACCATGACGGTCCAGGAAACGTATGTGTGCCTGCAGAATATCCGGTTGGAAATGACAACCGGCTGGCAAACCGACGAACATCCATCCGAACAAATGACGGTGGCAGATGAGTTGGAGCACGTGCTTTTTTTCATGACTGACGTGTTGTACAAAGCCGTCGCGCCCTTTTACGAGGATGTCGAAAATGCGATCGGCCGGGTTTACGGCGCCGAGGGCCAGAGTTTTTCGATACCCAGTATTGTCCGGTTTGCCTCGTGGGTCGGCGGTGACATGGATGGCAACCCGAACGTCAATGCCAAGACCATTCGCTCGACGCTGGCGCGGCAACGCTCCCTGATCCTCGATCTTTACTATCGCGAGTGCGGCTCGATTTCATCGAAGCTCAGCCAAACGCCGGGGCGTGTCGATGTCGATCCCAGGATTCTGCAGAAGATCGATAATTACCGCGGCATCTTTCAGCACGCGTATCACTCTGTACCGGCCAGGCACCGGGAAATGCCCTATCGCGTCTTTTTACGCCTGATTCAGGAGCGCCTGCAGGCCACCTACGACGACGGCATTTACCCGTACGAATATGCCGAGGAACTGCAGGCTGACATATCGCTTCTCGCCGACAGTCTTGCCGCGAACAAAGGGCAACACGCGGGCCTGTTTTCCGTTACCCGGTTATTGCGACGAATCGACACCTTTGGCTTTCATTTTCTTACCCTCGATGTCCGCCAGGACGCACTTGTACTGAGGCGTGTTGTTGGCGAGCTGATCGGCGATAAGGACTGGCTTGAGCGCGAACCGGAATACCGGCTCAAAAAGATCGGTGAAGCGATTCGCGCGCGGGACTCCGTGACGGAAACGCAAAGCGTTTTAGCCAGAAAAACGCTGGCTGTTTTTCAGGCGATCGCGTTTTGTCGGCGCAAATACGGCGAACGGGCGATCGGACCATTTATCGTCAGCATGACGCAGGGCGCCGATGACATTCTTTCCGTACTGCTGCTGGCGAACTGGAGCGAATTGCACAATCGACTGGATGAGGTACCGCTCGACATTGCGCCCCTTCTCGAGACAGTCGATGACCTGAAGGAAGGCAGCGGCATTTTGGGCGCCATGCTCGACAATGAACTGTACCGCGAGCATTTGAGGCAACGCTCGGATCGCCAGACAGTCATGATCGGCTACTCGGACAGTAACAAGGACTCCGGGCTGGCGTCGGCACGCTGGGCATTGCAAAACGCCCAGGTGGACCTGGTTAAAGTCATGTCCCGACGTAACATCGAATTGCTTTTGTTCCACGGCCGCGGCGGCACAATCAGCCGCGGTGGCGGCAAAACGCATACCGCGGTACTCGGTGCACCGCCGGGCACGGTCAATGGTCGCCTTCGAGTGACCGAACAGGGCGAAATCATCAACGAAAAATACGGCTTGCGCGGCATCGCCCTGAGGACGCTTGAGCAGGCGACCGGATCGGTCGCGCTGGCGACTGCCCTGCCAGAGCACCGTGGAAACGATCAGCCCGAATGGCACGACATGATGCAGGTAGTAGCCGACGTTAGTCGCGACAAGTACCGACGACTGGTATTTGATACGCCGGGTTTCTATGAATATTTCCGTATGGCAACGCCTATCGATTTGATTGAGCGAATGCGCATCGGCTCACGGCCCTCCTCGCGACGTGCCGGTTCCGGCGTCGAGAACCTGCGTGCAATCCCGTGGGTGTTTGCCTGGACTCAAAGCCGACTGATGCTGCCCGGGTGGTTTGGCATTGGCAGCGGGCTGGCTGCCGCAAGCGAACAGTTCGATGACACTGCCTTCCGCGACATGTTTCGCGAATGGTATTTCATGCGGGCATTGACCTCGGACGCTGAAATGGTGCTGGCAAAAGCCGATTTTGGTATTGCGAAACTCTATTCGGAGCTGGCGGGGCCGCTGCACGACGAATTTTTTCCGCAAATCGAAAAAGAATTCGAGCTGACGCGGGATCTGATCCTTGAATATTCGGACCATGAAGCATTGCTTGAAGGGGACATCACGCTGCAGCGCGCAATCATGCTGCGCAATCCGTACGTCGACCCCATGAGCCTGATGCAGGTGGATTTGCTGCGTCGCTGGCGGTCCAAGGGACGCAACGACTCCGCTCTTTTCGAGGCGCTGCTGGCGAGTATCAACGGCATCGCCCAAGGGTTGCAAAACACCGGCTAACGACCACCACAGCGAAGTCAGTCCGACAGCTTTCTCAGGACGGAATACTGGGTGGTCCGGTTTTCGGAGACAACCTTGCCCATGGCTGAAACTCCTGCCGCGTGAACTGCATCCGCATCGCCGCACACCAGCGGGTGCCACTCCGGCAGGTCACCGCCTTCCGCAAGAATCCTGTACGCGCAACTGGCAGGCAGCCAGTGAAACGCTTCCGGCGTCTTCGGGCTCAGGATAAGACAGCTCGAAACCAGCTTTGCACGATTACTGTAGTCGGTGCAGCGGCAGGAATCGATATCGAGCAGGCGGCAGGCGATATCGGTGAAGTAGATATCACCGGTATCCTCGTCTTCGAGTTTTTGCAGACAACACAACGCGCAACCGTCACACAGCGATTCCCATTCCTGCCGTGACATATCCGGCAGAGATTTGCGTTTCCAGAATTGATCGGTCATCTTTTGTCGTCCCTTACTCGCACACGAACCATACACCATGAAGGCAGCTTTCCTTGACTTCGCAACAGTCGGCTCTGACGAACTCGATGTCGCCCCCTTGCGCGAGCTTACAGCCAGTCTTGAAATTTTCGACAACACGGCCGCTGAAGAAGTAACTGCAAGAATTGCGGATTGCGAGTTTGTATACATCAACAAGGTTCGTATGACACGGGAAATTATCGAGGGAACCAGCAAGCTGCGTTTCATAGGGCTTCTTGCGACCGGCGTCGACAACGTCGACCTTACTGCGGCCAACGAAAGGGGCGTCGCCGTCTGCAACATACGTGGGTATTGCACGAACTCGGTCGTCGAACACGTATTTGCCGTTCTCCTTAACCTTACCCACAGCATCGGACGATATGACGCCAGCGTACGCGCCGGTAACTGGCAGAAGGCGGTCGACTTCTGCATGCTCGGCTTTCCAATTCGCGAACTGTCCGCAATGACACTTGGCATTGTCGGCTTTGGCGAACTTGGCAAGGGAGTCGCGCGCATTGCAGACGCTTTCGGCATGTCGGTCCTGGTAGGCCGTCGCATCGGCACTGCATCGGTCACTGGCGACGCTCGCACGGACCTGGACACGTTGTTGCAGTCCGCGGACGTGGTCTCGCTGCACTGCCCGTTAAACGATGAAACACGAGGCATGATTGGCGAACGGGAACTCGGCCTGATGAAACCCGGCGCTATTCTGATTAATACCGCGCGCGGCGGCCTGGTCGATTCGGCGGCTCTCGCCCGGGCGCTTGCGAATGGAACGATTGCCGCCGCCGCGATTGACGTTTTGCCCCAGGAACCACCGGTGGACGGAGATCCGCTGCTCGACTACGCCGGGGACAACCTGATCAGGACGCCCCATATCGCCTGGGCAACGTTCGAAGCGCGTCAGAATGCGATCAACGAGGTCGCCGCCAATGTCCGGGCATTCCTGCGCGGTGAGCAAAGAAACCGCGTGGTCTGATCAGGCCCCTACGATTTGCCGTGCCCATTTCACGACCGGTCGTATGCGCGGCGCCGATAGATCGTAGGCGTCGTCGAAACTAACCCATCGGTAATCGTGATGTTCCGGTCGACCAAGTTCGGGTGATATTCCCATCTCCACGATTTCCTGACTGGTTCTTGCGAGATAATAGCGAGCCACTTTGCCTCTGTTGTACGGACCGGTTTCCCGGTAATCCAGCCCCCAGGTAAATTCGAGATCGACGATGCCCGTTTCCTCGCCAACCTCGCGAATTGCGGCCTCCAGAGCCTGCTCCCCTTCTTCGCGCAATCCTTTGGGGAAATCCCAGTTGCGGTAAGCGCGCAACATCAGGGTCTTCCAGCCAGAGTCAGTCTCGCGGGCAACGACCGCGCCACAGGAGAGCTTTGTGCCGGAATCGCTCACGCTGACCGCAGCACTTCGTTCGGCGGCGCATTGATTGCACCGCGCGCAGCGATAAAACCGCTGATGCAGACGAGCCCGATTCCGCCGGCGAGACCCGCAACCCACAACAGGGGATTGAACGTGTACTCCAGGTCGAACAGGAAAATCGACACGGTCGCCGCGAGGATCGATGCGCCAGCTGAGGCCAGCAGACCCGCGGCGAAGCCCAGCGCTGCAAACTCGGTAAGGACGCCGGACAACACCGTTCGTCGCCGCACTCCGAGCGCGCGCAACATTGCGCTCTCGAACCGGCGCTCGTCGATTGTTGACTGAACGGCCGCAAAAAGTACGGCAATGCCCGCCGCCAGGGTAAATACAAAAACGGCCTGAACCGCGAGGCTTGCCTTGTCGATGATGCCCTTTATCTGGACAAGAATTGCGTCGATATCGATGACCGAGACGGTGGGGTGTGTCCGCACCAGCTGGACCAGGGCGTCCTTACTGCTGTCCGGCACGCGTATTCCCGAAATAAACGTCGTGGGATATCCGTCCAGGGCGCCGGGAGAAAAAACCATGAAGAAGTTTGGGCGGAAAGAATCCCAGTTGATTTCCCGTGTGTTTGCGACGGTCGCCTCGATTTCCTGTCCGGCGACGACATACTTTAATTTGTCACCGATGCTGACCCCGAGATCGACTGCCGCATCTTTTTCCAGCGATACGAGCGGCTCGCCGGAATAGCCGATCGGCCACCATTCGCCGTCGACAATCCTGTTGCTTGGGTTTATCTCATCCGACCAGGACAGGTTTTGTTCCCGATTCGCCATCCATTCCCCATCTTCGGTTGGGTATTCGCGCTCTTTGACGCCCTCGTCGTTAATCGTTTGCATGCGGGCCCGGACCATCGGCACGAATTCAGGTGCAGCGACACCGTTTTCCTGAAAAATTGCGGCGATCGAGGCGCGCTCCTGCGGCTGAATATTGATCAGAAAATGATTCGGTGCATTTTCGTCGAGCGTCTGTTGCCAGCCATTCAATAAATCGGTGCGCACGAAGGTAAGCAGCAATAGCACCGTCAGTCCAAGGCCAAAAGCAACGACCTGAACCGCGCTGTCCCTGCCGCGACGGGCAACGTTGGCCAGACCGTATCGCCACGCGATTCCAACGCCGCCACGCGACCGACCCATGACGGAGACGAGCCCGCGACCCGCACCGTACAGGGCGCCGGAAACAACCAGCATTCCACCGAGTACGATCAGCAACATCAAGCCATCCCCGATCGCCTGGTACAACATTATGGCTACCGCGGCGAGCGCCGTACCTGCGACAAATAAACGCGACGGAGGTGGCGGCATTTCGTCATGCCGCAGCACCCGCAGCGGTGGCGTGTTGCGCAGCTGAATCAGCGACGGTAAAGCGAACCCGACAAGCAGAATCAGCGCGCTGCCGCTGGCCAGGAACACCGGCGCCATGCCCACCGGCGGCAGATCTCCCTGAATAATATCGGCCAGCATTGAGGTAACGAACTTCTCGAGGACGAAACCCGCAGCGCTGCCAGCGATAACGCCAAACAAACCCAGCAATACAAGTTGCACAGCTGCGGCAGCGATTACAAATTTCTGACTGGCACCAAGGCTCTTCATCAGTGCAACTGTATCCATCCGCCTGTGCGCAAAACGTCGCGCCGACATCGCGATCGCGACAGCACTGAGCAGCAGGCTGATAACGGCTGTCAGGGACAGGAATCGCTGGGCCCTGTCCGCGGCATTGTTCGCCCGGTCGCTGCCCTCTTCGCGATCCCTGCTGCGTACTGAATCCGGCAGCTGGTCTTCGATCGCCGCGTAAAACTCGTCAACGCGAGTATCGTTGCCAGCGACAAGCAGTGCGTAGCGCACGCGACT
>Ga0316195_10000714_pt1 | contig 13922 bp, 10 predicted proteins | sample Phised1_MG_FD_204937 | JGI IMG/M metagenome (GOLD analysis project Ga0316195, IMG submission 204937) | Coastal sediment microbial communities from Maine, United States - Phippsburg sediment 1 | ecosystem: Environmental > Aquatic > Marine > Coastal > Sediment | place: USA: Maine | collected... | reverse complement strand
TGTTCCAGAAAGTCAAGCGCCCGGCCGGGCAACAGCCCCGGCTTGCCGCCCAGTGCGTCGACCCCCGGCAGGGCGCGCGGCGTCTCCGGGTCGGGGTCGGTCAGGGACAGGAATACGCTCCTCAGCGCGATACCGTCGGCGTAGCAATGGTGGATACGCATGACCACGGCCGCGCCACCGGCGTAATTCTCGACCAGGTGGAACTGCCAGAGCGGCCGGCGTGGATCGAGCGTGGTACCGGCGAGTTCCGACACCAGCGCCTCGAGTTCGGCCTTTCCAGCCGGTGCCGGCAAGGCCACGGGACTGATGTGTGAGTCCAGGTCGAAATCCACGTCCGGTTCCCAGCTGGCGGACACCAGATCGTCAACCGGGCGGCAGCGGAACCGTTCGTGCCGCATGAAGCGTTCTGCGACGACCTGGCGGAAGCGCTCGAACTCCAGCGGACGTTCCAGGACCCAGACCCCGAGAATCACCATGAGGTTGGTGGCGCGATCCATACGCAGCCAGGCGGTATCTACCGCGGACATGCGTTCTTTTTCGGCTGCCATATCGGGCTCGGGGACGGGATGGGATATGCTTACATCTCAACTATAACTGGTTCGGCCGGCACTGGACGCTATCCCGTGACTGGCCGGTTTGCGACGCGGCCGCGGGACCTGCAAAGGCGCTCGCGCGGGAGTGATACATGAGCTATTTCGTCACGGGCGCCACGGGGTTCATCGGACATCATCTGGTCGAGCGACTGCTCAGGCGCAGCGGCACCGTCTACGTGCTGGTGCGCGCCCAGTCGAAAGACAAGTTCGACGCCATGAAGGCGGGCTGGGGACCCCGCTCCCGCAGGGTGATTGCGATAACGGGCGATCTGGCTGAACCGAACCTCGGGGTGTCCGCGGCGGATCGCAAGCGGCTGAAGGGCAAGATCCGGCACATGTTCCACCTTGCCGCGATCTATGACCTGAAGGCGGGCGCGGAAGAACAGGACGAAGCAAACATCGTCGGCACGGATCACGCGCTGCAGTTTGCCGCGAGCGTCAAGGCGGGCTGCTTCCACCTGGCGAGTTCGATAGCCGCTGCCGGTCAGTACCGCGGAACCTTCCGCGAGGACATGTTCGAGGAAGCCACCGGCCTCTCGCACCCGTACTTCCGGACCAAGCACGAATCCGAGGCCCTGGTGCGCAAGCGCAGCAAGGTGCCCTGGCGTGTTTACCGTCCCGGAATCGTCGTCGGCGACTCCAGGACCGGAGCGATCGACAAGATCGACGGTCCCTACTATTTCTTCAAGATGATCCAGAAGATGCGGCAGACGCTGCCCGCGTGGTTCCCCATCATCGGCTTCGAGGGCGGTTACATCAACATTGTCCCGGTCGATTTCGTCGCCGATGCGATGGATCACCTTGCCCATCTCGAGGGACACGACGGCGAATGCTTCCACCTGACCGACCCGCGCCAGCGCCGCGTGGGCGAGGTGCTGAACCTGTTCGCGAAGTCAGGGCATGCGCCGACCATGGCCTTCAGGCTGGATCCGAAGCTGTTCGCCTTCATCCCGAGCGCCGTGACCAAGTCGATGACCCACTACAAGCCGCTGCAGCAGATGATCGACACGGTCCTGCGCGACTTGCAGATGCCGAAGGACGTGCTGAAGTTTGCCAACTGGCAGACCCGCTTCGACTCGACCCAGGCGCAAAGGCTGCTGGAGGAGGCGGAGATCCGCGTTCCGCCGCTGGAGGACTATGCCTGGCGGCTGTGGGACTTCTGGGAGCGGCACCTCGATCCGGACCTGTCGCTGGACCGGAGCCTCGCGGGCACCGTGCGCGGCAAGGTGGTGATGATTACCGGCGGTTCGTCCGGCATCGGCCTGGCCGCCGCCGAGCGCTGCGCCGCGGCGGGAGCGAGGGTGATCATCGTCGCGCGTGACCCGGAGAAGCTGGAGATCGCCCGGGCCCAGCTGGCCGAACGCGGCGAAGTCCACGCCTACGCCTGCGACATTGCCGACCTGTCGGCCTGCGACGCCTTCGCGAAGGAGGTGCTCGAAGAGTTCGGCGGCGTTGACGTGCTGGTCAACAATGCCGGCCGGTCGATCCGCAGGTCCATCGACCTGTCGTACGACCGCTTCCACGATTTCGAGCGGACGATGCAGCTCAATTATTTCGCTGCGATCCGGCTCACGATGGCCCTGCTGCCGGCCATGCTGGAGCGCAAGAGCGGGCACATCGTCAACATATCGTCGATCGGCGTACTGTCGAACGCGCCGCGGTTCGCCGGCTACGTGTCGTCCAAGGCGGCGCTCGAGGCCTGGACGCGTTGTGCCGCTGCGGAGCTTGCCGACCGGGGCGTGACTTTCACGATCATCAACATGCCGCTGGTTCGCACGCCGATGATCGCGCCGACCAGGATCTACGACCAGATGCCGGTGGCGACGCCGGACGAGGCGGCCGACATGGTGGTCGAGGCGATCATCGATCGGCCGAAGCGGATCGCGACGCGGCTCGGACTGTCTGCAGAAGTCCTCTACCTGGCTCTACCGCGCATGTCGGAAGTGATGATGAACACCGCCTACAAGATGTTCCCCGACTCGGCGGCAGCCAAGGGTGAGGCCAAGGACAAGCCGAAAGACTCGACGCCGACCCCGGAGGCGGCGATCTTCGCTTCCTTGCTGCGCGGCGTGCATTGGTAAGCAGGCGCGTCCGGGGACGCGTCGTTGGCGGCACAGCTGCGGTGTGCGACCGGAGCGCGCGACGGGATGCCTGTGGGTGGGCTCGTCGCGGATGGCGGATGGGAAAGCAGTTACCCGGCCCCGCCCGGCGGGAAGGATTTCCCGCCGCAGGGTTGGCTAAAAGCCGGACTATGGAGTCAAATGGTGCCCAGGAGAGGACTCGAACCTCCACGCCTCGCGGCACTAATACCTGAAACTAGCGCGTCTACCAATTCCGCCACCTGGGCACAGGGAGCGTCCGGGGCCATTAACCCCGGCGAGGGCAGCGCAATCTACGCAGGCTGCCGGCAGTTGTCAAATCAGGATTTTCAATGAAAAAGCGTTCAAGTTGGCAGGATCGGGATCCTCGTTTCCGTGAGGAATCGGGCCGCTACGAGCACCCCATCCCGAGCAGGCAATTCATCCTCGACGTACTGGGCGAGGCGGGCCAGCCGATGGGCTTCGACGGCGTCTGTACCCGGCTCGGGGTCAAGGACCGCGCCGTGCGGCAGGCGCTCAGCAAGCGCCTGGGAGCGATGGTTCGCGACGGCCAGTTGCTGCTGAACCGTGCCGAGGAGTATTGCCTGCTCGATCGCCTGCAGCTGGTCGTGGGCGTGGTCAGCGGGCACAAGGATGGTTTCGGCTTCCTCAGGCCCGAGGCGGGCGGGGATGACGTCTTCCTGGCCTACCGTCAGATGCGCCAGGTCATGCACGGCGACCGGATCGCCGTCCGGGTCTCGGGGGTCGATTCCCGCGGCCGCAAGGAAGGCGCTCTGGTCGAGGTTCTCGAGCGGCGCACGCGCCAGGTGGCCGGTCGCTTCAGCTTCGAGTCGGGCGTGGGCTTCATCCAGCCGGACAACAGCAGGATCAGCCACCGGATCGTCATTCCGGCGAACGCCTGCGGCGGCGCGAAGTCGGGCGATCTGGTCGTGGCCGAGATTGTCGAGCCGCCGACGGCCCACGCCGATCCGGTCGGCCGGGTGACGCAGATCCTGCCCGAGACCGGTGCCGCGGGCACCGCGATCGAGCTGGCCATTGCCTCCCACGGCCTGTCCCAGGAGTTCCCGGCTGCCGCCCTCCGTGAGGCGCGGCGATTTGGCAAGACGGTGCCGACATCGACCGAAGGCGGGCGGGTCGACGTCAGGGAGCTGCCGCTGGTCACGATCGATGGCGAGGATGCGCGCGATTTCGACGATGCCGTCTATGCCGAGGCCACGCGCGGCGGCTTTCGCCTGCTGGTCGCGATCGCAGACGTGAGCCACTACGTGGCGCCGGGTTCGGCGCTCGACGCCGAGGCCCGCGAACGGGCGACCTCGGTCTATTTCCCCGGCCGGGTCATCCCGATGCTGCCCGAGCAGCTGTCCAACCACCTGTGTTCGCTGATGCCCGATGTGGAACGGCTCTGCATGGTCTGCGACATGAACGTCACCGGCGAGGGCAAGGTGACACGCGCGCGTTTCTATCCAGGGTTGATGCGTTCGTCCGCGCGCCTCACCTACAGCCGCGTCGCCGCCGCCCTGGTCGAGCGCGATCCGTCGATGCGCCGGGAGCTCGCAGCTGCGTTGCCGGTCCTGGAGACCCTGCACGAGGTCTATCACGCCCTGCGGCGGCACCGCGAGGCGCGCGGTGCACTCGACTTCGAGGCGCCGGAAGTCAAGGTGCTGGTCGACGACAGCGGCCAGGTCACCGACATCCGGGCGTTTCCACGCAACGACGCGCACCGGCTGATCGAGGAATGCATGATCGCAGCCAACGTCGAGGCGGCGAAATTCCTCAAGAAGCACAAGATGCCGGCCCTGTTCAGGATCCACGGCGTACCGGAGGAAGACAGGATCGCGGACCTGAAGCGTTTCCTGGCGATGCGCGGCGTCCACCTCGAAACCGGCCAGGAGCTCGAGCCGGCACGGCTGCAGAAGGTCCTGCAGCAGGTGGCCGACCGGCCGGACGCGGCGGTGCTGGAAAACGCGATCATTCGCTCGCTGCCGCAGGCGCTCTACCAGCCGCTCAACATCGGGCATTTCGGCCTGGCGCTGAGCGAGTACGTGCACTTCACCTCGCCGATCCGGCGCTACCCGGACCTGCTGGTGCACCGCGCCATCCGCCATGCGATTTCGGGCGGCACCGCCGCCGACTTCGAGCATCCTGCCAAGGAGATGGAGGTCCTCGGCCAGGAATGCTCGCTCAGGGAGCGCAAGGCGGACGAGGCGGCCCGCTCCGTGGTCGCGTTCCTCAAGTGCGAGTTCATGAAGGACCGGGTCGGGGAGGAATTCGACGCGGTCGCGACCGGGGTGACCGACTTCGGCGTGTTCGTCCAGCTCAAGCAGTGGCAGGTCGACGGCCTCGTTCACGTCACTTCCCTGCCCCGCGACTATTTCCGTTTTCACGAAGACGATCGCATGCTGGTTGGCGAGCGCAGCGGACAACGCTACGGCATCGGCGATGAGCTGCGCGTGCGCCTGATCCGAGTCGATCCGGCCGAGCGCAAGATCGATTTCGAGCTGGTCGAAAAACTGGGATCCGCCTTTCACCCGCGGCGCCGCGAACGCAAGGCCAGGCGCAAGTGACCGAGACGGTCATCGTCTACGGCGTGCATGCCGTGCGGGTGCTGCTGGAGCGGCATCCCGAGCGCGTCCGCCAGCTGTGGCTGCAGCAGGGGCGCGAGGATGCGCGCGCCATCGCCTTGCGCGCACTCGCCCAGGAGCGACAGGTTCGGGTCGGCTCCCGGCCCGCGGCCGAGCTGGAGAGGATGGCCGGCGAGGGAGTCCACCAGGGGGTCGTGGCGGAGGTGGAGCCGGCGACGCCGCGTACCGAGGACGACCTCGAAGACCTGGTGACCCTGGCGGGCCGCGACGTCCTGTTGCTCGTGCTCGACGGCGTCCAGGACCCGCACAACCTCGGAGCCTGCCTGCGCTGTGCCGATGCCGCCGGTGTCAACGCCGTGGTGGCGCCTAAGGACCGCGCGGCCGGCCTGACGCCCGCCGCCCGGAAGGTCGCGGCCGGCGCTGCCGAGACCGTGCCGTTCATCCCGGTGACCAATCTCGCGCGGACCCTGAAGCGCCTGCAGGAGCTGGGTGTGTGGATCGTCGGGACCGGGGGTGAGGCGGGCAAGGACCTCTACGAAGCCGATCTCAAGGGTCCGCTGGCGATCGTCATGGGGGCGGAGGGCACGGGAATGCGCCGCCTGACCCGCGAAGGCTGCGATTTCACCGTGCGGCTGCCCATGCGCGGCGTGGTCGAGTCGCTCAACGTCTCGGTCGCCACCGGCATCGTCCTCTACGAGGCCCTGCGCCAGCGGCGCTGATCGCTGCCGACGCGACTTCGGTGCCTTCACGGCACGGTCGCCTGTCGGCCCAGTCCTCCCTGCTCGCTCCGCCTGCGGCAAGTCGCTTCGCCAGGGAGGCTGGCCCTGCCTCGACCGCGCGGGTTGGCGCCGGCGACCGGACACCCGGCGCTCGCTACCGTTGCAGTTGCGGAATGCCAGGAATTCCGATACCTTACGCACCCTTTCGCGCGCCCGGTGGGCGCGTTTTCTCCTTGCCTCACCGCGTTGCGTCTCGCGGGAGGCAAACCCGTGAGGAGGTAACAAAGATGCGTCATTACGAGATCGTATTTCTCGTCCATCCGGATCAGTCCGAACAGGTCCCGGCGATGATCGAGCGCTACAGCGGCATGATTACCGCTGGCGGCGGCCAGATCCATCGGCTCGAGGACTGGGGTCGTCGCCAGCTGGCCTTCCCGATCACGAAGATCCACAAGGCCCACTACGTGATGATGAACGTCGAGTGCGACGGCAAGACGCTCGAGGAGATCGTCGACGCCTTCCGCTTCAGCGACGCCGTGCTGCGCCACCTGGTCATCAAGATGGACCAGGCCGTCACCGAACCCTCGCCCATGGCGAAGGCCTCGGAAGAGAAGGAGCGTGGCGACCGTGAGGACCGCGGTGACCGTGACGACCGTCGCGAGCGCTTTGATCGTGGTGATCGCTTTGATCGTGGTGATCGCGAAGGCCGTGGCGAGTCGCAGGGCGAGCAGGATTCTGCCGCCGACGCCGATTGATCAGAGGACACAGAAATGTCGCGTTTTTTCCGTCGCAAGAAATTCTGCAAGTTTACGGCTGAGGGCACCGACCAGATCGATTACAAGGATCTGGTGACGCTCAAGGGCTATATCACCGAGACCGGCAAGATCGTTCCGAGTCGCATTACCGGGACGCGCTCTTTCTACCAGCGGCAGCTGGCGGTCGCGATCAAGCGCGCTCGCTTTCTGGCCCTGCTGCCGTACACCGATCAGCACTGACGCGGCGGGGCCGCGTAGCGGCATGCCGATGGCGCCATGAAGAAAGTAGCCGAATGGCTGACAGCCAGGCCGGCGCGCGGCTTGTTCGCCGCAGCGCTGCTTTCTGTCCTGTCGCTGTTCGCGCTGCCCATCCTGGGCTGGCTCCCGGCGGGCCTGGTCGTGCTCATGCTGCTGGCCAACGGCTCGGCGGCAGCGGTCCTGGCGGCGGTCGGTGCGGCGTTGCCGATTGCCTGGGGCTTCTCGCCGGTGCTCGGCGCTGCGGGGGGACTGGCCATTGCGTTCGCCGTGCTGGCACCGGCCTATCTGGCGGGCTCGCTGCTCAATTCGAGCCGCAGCCTGAGCTTCGCCTTCCAGGCGGCAACCTTGGCCGCCTGCGGGCTGGTGCTGGGGGTGCGGATGGTGCTGGGCGATCCCACCGGCGTGCTGATGCCGCTGCTGGACTATGTCCGGCCGGCCCTCGAGGAAACGGCCCAGGCGCTTGCGGGGATGGGCGTGCAGCGCACCCCGGAGGAGATCGCCGAAGCGACCGCGCGCGTGGCCTGGGCCACCGGGGCGTGGATGTTGCTGCTGCACACGATGGTATCGTTGTTCGTGGGCCTCTGGGCCTTCGGCACGAGTCGGGAGCCCGGACTGTTTGGCCGCGAGTTTCGCACCCTGAAACTGGGGAACCTCGTGGCCTGGATGGCCGCAGCGTCGCTCGGCGTGAGCTTTGCCACGCAGCTGGCCGCGGGACGAGCCTGGCAGCCGGCCGAGGACCTGCTGTTCGTGCTGGCTTGCGCGTTCCTGCTCCAGGCACTCGCGGTGGTGCACGGTCTGCGCAAGGTAAAGGTCATCGGGACGGTGCCGCTGGTGCTGGCCTACGTCGCGGCGATGTTCGTACCGATGGCCATGGTCGGGCTGGGATTTGCGGACACCTGGGTCCGCTTCAGGGACCGGTACGGGGCGGGCCCCGGGCCGGTACAAGGTTGAACGACAATCGTCCCGACGGGGTCGGGGACGGCGGTCATTGAAGCAATCACCATTAGAGACAGAGACGGTGCAATCATGGAAGTAATCCTCCTGCAGAAGGTTGCCAACCTCGGCAACATCGGCGACCGGGTCAAGGTCAAGTCCGGCTACGGTCGCAACTACCTGCTGCCGAGCGGCAAGGCGACGGTCGCGACAGCCGAACACGTGGCGGCGTTCGAGGCCCGGCGCAGCGAGCTCGAAGCCAAGGCAGCCGGCGAGCTCGTCGGCGCGCAGGCGCGCGCAACCCTGCTCGAAGGCTTCACGCTGACGATGACGGCCAAGGCTGGCAACGAAGGCAAGCTGTTCGGGTCGATCGGCACCGCCGACATCGCGGAGGCCTGCAAGGCCGCGGGCCACGAGATCGAGCGTGCCGAGGTTCGCCTGCCGGGCGGCCCGCTGCGCATGGTCGGCGAGCACGTCGTCTCCCTGCACCTGCATGCCGACGTGGACGTCAGCCTGCCGGTGACGATCGTCGCCGAGGAGTAAACTCGGCTCCAGCAGCGGGCCGCCGACGGCCCGCACGGGTTGACTCATGGCAGTGGCACCTTCCAGGCCCCGGAACGTCGACCAACATGGCACCGACGCGATCCGCACGCCGCCCCATTCAGTGGAGGCGGAGCAAGCCGTACTCGGCGGCCTCATGCTGGACGCCAATGCCTGGGACGCCGTCGCCGACATCGTTTCCGCCAACGACTTCTACCGGCGCGACCATAGGCTGATCTTCGAGGCGGTCGCCGAGGTCATCGAGCGGCGCGGCCCATGCGATGCGGTGACGATCTCCGAGCATCTGGAGCGCAAGGGCCTGTCGGACGAGACCGGCGGGCTCGCCTACCTGGGCACCCTGGCTCGCGACACGCCGAGCGCCGCGAACGTACGCAGCTACGCCGAAATCGTCCGCGAGCGGGCCATCCTCAGGAAGTTGATCGAGGCGGGCGGCGCGATCGCTTCATCCGCGCTGGAGAGCAGTGGCCGGACCACTTCCGAGCTGGTGGACGAGGCCGAGCGCCGCGTCTTCGAGATCGCCGAACTCGGCACCCGCTCGCGCGCCGGATTCAAGTCGGTCAAGCAGATCCTGCCGTCGACTGTCGACAGGCTGGATGCGCTGCACCAGAACCCGGGCCAGTTGTCGGGCGTGACGACGGGCTTCACCGACCTCGACCGGATGACGACCGGCCTGCAGCCCGGCGACCTGGTCGTCATCGCCGGCCGTCCGTCGATGGGCAAGACGACACTGGCGATCAACATCGCCGAGAACGCCGCGGTCGGCCGGGGCGTGCCATCAGCGATCTTCTCCATGGAAATGGCATCCGAGCAGCTGACCTTGCGCATGATTTCCTCGCTCGGCCGCGTCAACCAGGGACACCTGCGTACCGGCCAGTGCTCGGACGAGGACTGGTCGCGAATCAACGGTGCCATCGCGCAGTTGTCGGACGCGCCGCTGTACGTCGACGAGACCCCGTCACTGTCACCGACCGAGGTCCGCGCCCGCGCGCGCCGGCTGAAGCGCGAGAAGGGTCTGGGGCTGATCGTCGTGGACTACCTGCAGCTGATGCAGGTGGCGGGTTCCAAGGAAAATCGCGCGACGGAGATCTCGGAGATTTCCCGCGGCCTGAAGGCGCTCGCCAAGGAACTGCAGGTGCCGGTGATCGCCCTGTCGCAGCTGAACCGTGGCGTCGAGCAGCGCACCGAAAAGAAGCCCGTGATGTCGGACCTGCGCGAATCCGGCGCCATCGAGCAGGATGCGGACCTGATCATGATGATCTACCGTGAGGAAGTGTACGAACCGAACACGACCCGCAAGGGCATCGCCGACATCATCATCGCCAAGCAGCGCAACGGCCCGGTTGGCGAAGTGCACCTGACTTTCCTGGGCGAGTACAGCCGCTTCGAGAACCTCGTTGCAGAATCCTACGGCGAAGGCGTCTTCTGAGCGCAGCATGGCGCCGATCATCCGCGCGATCATCGATACCGCTGCACTGCGCCACAACCTGGGTCGCGTGCGCGAACTGGCGCCCCGCTCGCGGGTGCTGGCCGTCATCAAGGCCAATGCCTACGGACATGGCATCGTGCCGACCGCGGTGGCGCTGGCCGGTGCCGACGGCTTTGCGGTCGCCCGCCTTGAGGAGGGCATCGCCCTGCGCGCCGCTGGCCTGAGGCATCGCGTACTGTTGCTCGAAGGCGTCTTCGGTGCGGGGCAGTTGCGGCAGGCGGCCGATCACGATTTCGACATCATGGTGCACGAGCCGGAGCAGATCGACCTGCTCGAGGCCCACCGTACCGAGCGCCCTTTCCGCGCCTGGCTGAAGATCGATACCGGCATGAACCGTCTCGGATTCAAGCCTCGGCAGGTTCCAGGCGCCCTGGCGCGCCTGCAGGCCTGCCATGCGGTGGCCAAGCCGTTGACGCTGGTGACCCACCTGGCCTGTGCCGACGACGCCGACGGTGTCCGGACCCGCGAGCAGGTGGCGTTGTTCGAGAAGCTGGTCGAAGGGGTCCCGGGCGATCGCAGCATCGCCAATTCGGCCGGCTTGATCAGCTGTCCGCACGCGCGGGCCGACTGGGTCAGGCCGGGTCTGATGCTCTACGGCGTCTCGCCGTTGCCGGGGCGGAGCGCCGAGTCCCTCGGGCTCAGGCCGGCGATGACGCTGGTCAGCCAGGTCATTGCGCTCAAGCAGATCGACGCCGGCGAGCACGTCGGCTACGGCGGCGGCTGGACCGCGCCGCGACCCACCCGCCTGGCTATCGTCGCCGCGGGGTATGGCGACGGCTATCCGCGGAACACCGCCTCCGGCACGACCGTGCTGGTGGGCGGCCGTCAGGCGGAGCTGGTGGGCCGCGTGTCGATGGACATGATCGCCGTGGATGTCACCCGGCTGCCCCCGGTCGCGGTCGGCGAGACGGTCGCCCTCTGGGGTCCGGGCGTGCCCGTGGAGGACGTCGCGCAGGCGGCGGGAACGATCCCCTATGAGTTGGTCTGTGGTGTCAGCCAGCGGGTCCACCCCGACGTCCGCTGAGCGCCGGTTGCGTATCCGCCCGGGGCAGGGAAGCCTGCAATCGCCGGTTTTCGCGTCTTGTCCGGGCGCGCCGGGTCAGGCAGTTTCACACTCATCTGACAGGAGCAGGAACATGGCATCGGATCTGGCTTACGAGGCGACGCTCGCCCTGCCTTTCGAGGCGGCCATCGAGCGGGTCACCGCGGCACTGCAGTCGGAAGGCTTCGGCGTGCTGACCCGCATCGACGTGCAGGAAACACTGAAAAAGAAGATCGGGGCGGATTTTCGTCCCTATGTGATCCTCGGCGCCTGCAACCCCAGGCTCGCGCACAAGGCCTTGTCTTCGCGCAGCGAGGTCGGGTTGATGCTGCCTTGCAACGTGACGGTCGAGTCGGCCGGCGAGGTCACCAGCCTGGTGCGGATCGCCGATCCGGCGATGATGATGACTGTCGGCGACCTTGGTTCCGACGCGGCCCTGCAGGAGGTTGGCGCCGAGGCCAAGACGCGCCTGACGAGGGTGATCGAGTCGCTGCGAGGGGCCTGAAAATCCACGTGTCGGCGGTTCAGCGCGGTCCTGGGCCACCAATTTGATCGATCAGTTAGCGCCGCGTCTGGCGCCACCTGGCCACCAGGCGATTCCGCCTGCGGGCGCCATTCCGACGTCCGCTGTGTAGGGTAGCTGGCACTGCAATCGCTGGTTCAGGGCATCTTGGCGGATCCGTGACGGTTGGCGGACTGGCCTGGCGTGCTGCGCTGCGGTAGCCTCGGATTGCAAATGCCCGGTTTCCGAGGCAATTTGCCGCCAGCATCGCGGTGACTCTCAGCGTTCCACCCGGACCTGGCGGTCCTGGAACGAGTCTCCGGCTGCGATGCATCAAGTCGAATCTGCCATGCGGCGAGGCGTGCCGGATCGCAGGAATAGTTCAACCTAGGGTGGGGGGTAAGTGCCGATGACATGGCGTTTGAGCAACCGGCTTTTCTACGCTGCAGTCTTGATTTCCGGCTTTTCCGCCCTTGTCTATCAGCTGATCTGGGTCAGATTGCTGGGGCTTGTATTCGGTGTCAGCAGTTTCGCCGTGGCGACGGTCGTGGCCGTCTTTCTGCTGGGGCTCGGCCTGGGGAGTTACTTCTTCGGCAAGTGGTCAGAACGCACCCGGAATCCGCTGCGAATCTACATGTACGTTGAGGTAAGCATCGCGATTGCCTCGCTCGCGTGCTACCTGATCATCGATTATCTGCCCGTCTACCGCCTGCTGTACGAGTCTGCGTACAACAATCTCGACCTGTACGGGATGTCCCTCGTCCGCCTGCTGTTGTCGGTAGCGGTACTCCTGCCGCCCGTCTTCTTCATCGGCGGTACCATGCCGCTGATCGCAAAGTATTTCCTGACGGCTTCGTCCACCTTCGGCTCCGGCTTCAGCAAGATCTATTATCTCAATACCCTGGGCGCGTTTGCCGGAGCGTTGCTCACTGGTTTCGTGCTTGTGAAATACCTCGGGGTCCCCATGACCCTGATGATTGCCGTAGCCGGCAATCTGTTGGTGGCGGCCCTGATCGCTGCCGGCAAATCTGAAACGCCAGCCCAGGCGGAGCCCGCTGAGCCGAGCACTCCCTACTCCTATATGCTGCTGGTCCTGTTCCTCACGGGATTCATCAGCCTCAGCTATGAAGTCCTCTGGGTCCGGATACTCTCGACCTACGGGCTATCGACTTCCCAGGCTTTCGCGCTGATTGTGGCTGGCTTCCTGCTCGGGTTTTCGATCGGGTCCTATCTGGTGTCCCGAACGATCGACCGTCGGCAGGGCCTGGAAGTTCTGTTCGGCAGGGTCTGTATCCTCACCGCGCTGAGCGGGGCGCTCGTGTTGTTCCTCTTCCGGAGGTTCGACGCGCTTACGGTTCTTCTGGGCGAGTCGCTGCCAGTGGGCCATCTGGGGGCAAGCCTGGCACTCGCTTTCGTCGTTTCCCTGATTCCAGCGATCTTCATGGGGATCCTGTTTCCGCTGGGCCTGAGAATCTATGCCCATGACGTCCACAGCATCGGGGCCAAGTCTGGAAAGATTCTCGTAGCCAATACCCTCGGTTGCGTCCTGGGCAGTCTGCTGACCGGATTCGTACTCATCCCGTTCGTCGGAATGTGGAATACGACGCTTGTCCTGGTCAACCTCAGCCTGCTCATCGCGTTCGTCCTTTCGCTCCGGGAACGAGATTTCTCCCGGCTGCATTGGGCGGCGATGCTGCTGGTCTGCGTCCTGGCGAACCTGCTGGTCTTCTCGGACAGCAAGACCTTCCACAAGCAAGTGAACGGCCTGGATGTCCTCTACTACTCGGAAGGCCTCTCGGGCACCGTCAGTGTCATCGGCAACGCGACGTACAGAGGCTTGTTTGTCGACGGCCAGAACGTCTCGGGGACGGATCCGGTCCTGGTTGCGGACTCCAAGATGCTCGCCCATCTGCCGCTGTTACTGGCGAACGATCCACCAACGGCATTGACGGTGGGTTTTGGCACCGGGACGACCTCCGGGAGCATGCTGCTGCACGATATCGCAGTCGATGCGGTGGAAATTGAGGAAAAGATTCTGGAGGCAGCGCCGTTTTTCAGCGATTTCAATCTTCGCTGCTATGTCGATCCGAGGCTCAACATCGTCCTGGACGACGCGCGCAACTACATCGATGTCGTGGACAAGAAGTTCGGCGTCATCGTCACTGACGTCACCAACCTGAAGTACAAGCGCAACCCCTACCTGTACACCAGCGAATACTTCAAGATCATGCAGGACGCATTGACCGAGGACGGGGTCGCAGCGGCCTGGTTGCCTCTCGGTGGATTGTCATTCGAGGACCTGCGAATCCTCATCGCGACCTTCGACAAGGTCTATCCCCACACGACGCTCTGGTATTTCACCCCGTACCCTACGCACTTCGTCATCGTGGTG
>Ga0316195_10000713_pt1 | contig 13935 bp, 9 predicted proteins | sample Phised1_MG_FD_204937 | JGI IMG/M metagenome (GOLD analysis project Ga0316195, IMG submission 204937) | Coastal sediment microbial communities from Maine, United States - Phippsburg sediment 1 | ecosystem: Environmental > Aquatic > Marine > Coastal > Sediment | place: USA: Maine | collected... | reverse complement strand
CACGGGTGCACGTACGCAATTGAGGCGGTATGCGACTCGATGTCCCAGGTATCGACAAAATACCGGTACTGCGCTTCCAGCGCGGCACGGTACGGCAAATAGTACTTGGTCCGTATGCCGACCGCGTTGGTCGTTCGCGTACCTGGATAGAGTTCGGGCTCAAAGCTGTAACCTACCGGGCTGGATGGATCCAGGTAGCGCACGGAGCGATATGGATTATTCAGGAAGCCTTCATCGGTAATGACTTCGATGTTCAGCGCCGCGACCATATTTCGCGTAAGAATTTGCGTCAGACCGATGCCGTATGTTTGCCGCGTGTTATCGCGGAAGAAATTGGGATCATCCGATCGACGTACCGTGTCATCACCGTAGGCGTAGCTGAGCGTAAGGGTCGTTAACTGCCCGAACATATCCTGGCTAACAGAAATATTGTAGGTGTTTGCATCGAAATCGGACTCTACGCTGTTGGTGTAGCCCACCGACATCGTAGTGTTGCCGCGCAAATAGTCAGCAGACAAAGAATACTGTGTGCGTTCTTCCTTGTAAGGGCTCGCCGTGGTAATGACATCAATTGATGCCGAACTGACCATATCTACATAGTAGTTGGCGGAAACGGACACGCTCTTGCCAACAGATTTCCTGACAAGTACTGACGGTCCGTCGATAGTGACTCCGCCACCGTCGTAGCGATGATAAAGAAAGTCGGTACGGTCTTCCGGCAAAACGCTCGCAAACGCGTGCTGGCCCAGACCAGCCAGCAGGATCGACAACAGCAGCTTGTTGCGAAATGAATTCATCAACGTCTAGTTGCAGCCGCAGCCGCCTCCTGCCGTTCCTTCCCCGCCTCTCGCCCCTTCGCGCGCTTCGTAGACGTGGTAGATGTATGAACTCGACACCGGATTCATGTCCAGAAACATGATCGGATCCGCTAACCGGTCACGCTCGTATGGCTTCACCCATGGCTCTATGCTGCCGCAACCCGAAAGGGCCACAAACGCAATAACCAGAATCAAAAACCGAAATATGGGTCGCTTTTGCATGCTCATGGCCTAAGCATATCGCGGCACAAGAAGATCGACTGTGAACCCTGCCTCAGAAGAAGATCGTCACACCCAGCGTACCTTCGAGGTTATGCGCGGTTTTTTCCTCGCCAAGCAGAGCGATATCGAAAAGGTGATCCCTGAAGTCCACATGCATGGCAATGGAATCTGTCAGAAGGAAGCGGTATCCGGCGCCAAAATTGACCGTAAACCGGTCATCGCCCGCGAACCGGGTCGAGCCAAGTCCGGCGCTGATATATAAGGCCGAGTTATATGCATGGCCTGCGCCGATAAACGCTTCGCCAGGCAAGATGTTGTAGCCCAGGTTCAGGTTGTAATAAGTCAGCTGGCGCTCGCTGCCCGAAAGCAGCGGGGCGCCGCCACTGAGTATTTCGTAACTGGTCAGCCCGCCTTCAGACTGACCGATGCTGCCTTCGACGAAAAATCCGGGGGTTACGTGGTAGGCAATTCTCGCACCGTAAACGACGTTCGAACCGAAGTCCTCGATACTCATTACGCCCACAAACGCACCGATCTCAAAATCCTCGGAATCGATCTTCGCTTCGCGGATCTCACGCCGCTCAACCTCGGGCTCGATGACCTGGCCCTGCGGAATCTCGGCAGGCGGCGGTATTTCTTCCTGGCCGAAGCCAAACAGGTTCTTTGTCGCGGCACATCCCGACAGGCCAAAGGCAAATAAGGGGACCGCTAAAAAAAGAATGCGAAACCGACTTTCCATTCCTCTACTTCCTCGTTGTCGTCGCGACTCGTGAATACCACATAGCTTTTGAATTCCGCTCTCAGGATGAATCGACGCGTCGTGTAGATTCGAACGCCGGCACCTGCGTGAGCAATCTGGTCCGTTCGATCTTCGCCCTGAACGATTGTCGGCTTCGGCTCGGTATGGATCACTCCGGTACCGAGCGTGAAGAACGGTGAAACCCTCCAATCGGGCCAGATTTCGTGGGTTAAGTTAACACTGCCCATCCAGCCATTGGAGAAATTTCCTAAAATCTGTGAACCCCATACCTCTATCGAGACATTGGAGTTGACTGAGTAGGCACCGTACAGAGAAACGATATTGGCACCGCCGAAATCACCGGCCATTCCTCCCAGCTCCCACCGCGAATCGACGAAATCTGCCTGCGTCGTTTCGCCAAACTCGATTGGCGCACCTGCGGGCTGCAGGGTGCGTTCCATCTGGCCACGATCCACCCATCCTTCGGTACCGTTGTCCGTACGAACTTTGAACCAGCTCGTGCGTCGCATGATGATATCTATGGCATCGCCGCGGTCGACAACGTGGAATACCGGGTAGCCGGGACCGGGTCCGGTATGCATTTCCAGGTAGGGATCCGCCACCGAAACCGATCTGTATTCTTCGGCGGCCTGAGCAATTGCGCTGAACGGGGTCTGTGTCAGTACGACGGCCAGAACCGGAACAAGAAGCGATCTAATTGATCGGGACGTCAAACGGGTTATTGTAGTATTGCGCTCCGACATCCAACCATTCCGCAATTAAGCGTTTCTCCGCGTCTGATAAATACCCTTCATGAGTGCCGCCGGCATCGAACCTCGAAAAGAATCGGTTCGAAAGATTGGCGCCACCCGCATTCATCGACGGATTGACAGTTACAGTGGACAGTATCGGGTTGCCCATGGCATCCGTACCTATCACTATCTGTCGATCCACCAAAGCCCCATTTACAAGTTCCTGTTCGTCATCGGCAAACAGCAGTTCCCGATAGCTGTTGAACTGGTCAGGTTCATCCGGCGACAACCCGTCCGCCAGGTCAAGCTGTCCCGCCGGGACACGCACCACTGCGGCCTCGTCCAGCGGTGTATGGCAATTGATGCAGTTATTGGTTACCGGCAACATCGTTACCGGATCGACAACCGGCAAGCCCGTCCCCGGATCCAGTACTGGCCGGTCCGCCGACCAAAGCGGGTGAATATTCATTTCGTAGTTTACAATAATACGGCAATTCGATGCCCAAGATTGCGTAATACAGTTTACCGTCGTTGGTGGCGGTGTGGTCAGGTCAACGTACGAATACGTGAATGACGGGTCCGCCTGTCGGCCGGACTTCACTTCGTCCGTCCAGACGTCCGTGAATTCGATATCCATCGACGGTTCAAGTGACGCGCAATCCCCTGCGCCGCAAGATATTCGGGCACGAACTTCCGCCATTGTTTCGCCCGCATCGCCGACGTACAGGGCATCGACGGTGTTTGCGTTGAAGGAGGCGCCTGGCGACTGCCCACCCGCGTAGACGGACTCAAAGGCCTCATATCGACCGTGGGACATCCCACCCTGGTTGGTATGGCAGCCGTTGCACTCGAGATACTGGCCGGGTCGCAGCTGAATCCAGTTCTGGTGACGCGGCGTAATGCGCCGGCCATCGCCATCCAGTACGCTGACCTGCAGCGCAGTGTTCGCCGGCACTTTCATCATGACAGAGCCGTCTGGTTCGATCATCGAATAGCCAACAATCTCCTTCATCCCCAGGTTCCGAATGCGGCCGAACGCGGTATTGTCCAGATCCAGAATATCCTCATCCGGCAAGGAAACCGCCTTGACGATGCGCAGGAACCTTGCCGGCCGCTGAGCGGCCGTAAACTGGGCCGGGTCCGCCAGCGCATCGATGTCCAGCGCCGCTGTGCCATCGAAATCGTAAACGCTGCGAATATGAATAACGGCTTCGCCGTTGCTGACCAGGTCGGGGTCTGCATCGAATCGATAATCGGTATCGAGAATAGTCGGAGGAACGGGCCGTGGATCCGCAGCCACCACCTCGGTAAATACGAACCCTTCTTCCGGGGGCACGATGGGCAGTTGCGTTTCGTCGCGCGGGTCGTACATCCAGATGCCATAAATCGGCTCGGCCTCTTCATACATTGTGTTCGCGATATTGGCATCGGTGCAGGGGTAGTAAAGAATAGTCTCCGGCGGTGGCGGGTTCAGCGGATCGATAATGTCGCGAAGACGGCATTGACTCCAGCTGACGAGCATTCGGTCCGTGCCATCCTGAAGCGGAAAAACCGAGGTGTACCTGCCGCCACGTGAAACCTCACCCGGCACCGTGGACACATTGACGACGGTGGCCCGCTGCTGGGCAGGACCTGCCATTCCCGGATTGTCTTTCGTCGGCTGAGTATTCTCGACGTAGGTCGGGGTCTCAATCCTGATGATGTCGCCGCCGCCGTTGGTGTTGGTAAACGGGCGTATCAGCGCCATGATGGTGCCGTCTGCCAACTCCCGCGGTTGCGTAAACTGAATTATTTGGCCGCCAGACCCGGTATCGTGACTATTGCGTCCGTAAAGCAGCTCAAGCTGCGAACCGTCCGGATTCATTCGATAAAGGTTGATGAAGTTGTTCGGGCCGGCGTGATCCCAGCGGCTGAAAACCACCTGACCGTTCGCAAGTACGGTCGGATCCATGTCATGGCTCTGGTTGAAGCTGACCTGCTCAATCGAAGACCCGTCGGAATTCATGACGTGCAAAAGGAAGGTTGGCTCGTTCATGTCCTCATCGAATGCTTCGAATGCCTGCTTGTTCTCGTCGAGGAGTACTGCCTTCGATCGCAACTGGCGGGTCGACGAAAAAATGATACGTCCATCCGGCAGGTAGTGCGGAGCAATATCATGGCCAATGTCGGCTGTCAGATCCGACGCAATCACGCGGCGTAGTGCGCGCGTTTCAAACACGTACTCCCAGATATTCCAGGTCGGCTGGTTTTCGTCGTCGAGAGCGAGGTTCAGATTCACCGGTCCGCGCATCGCGAATACGACCGCACTACCGTCGAAAGCAATCTCCACATCACGAACTGCGGCGAGGCCCTGTGTCAGTTCACCGGTTACATTAATAGCCGGCGACGTTGAGGATGCACGATCCTTCACGTAGAGATCGGCACCGTAGTCGAACGTCAGCAACTCACGCAGGTCTGTCTGCACCAGCATGCCGTCGTTTTCATCGAACACGAGCGGAGCTTTGATATATGCAATAGGAAAGTCGATTATGACCGGGTCCGGTTTCTGTCCGTTACCAATCTGTACACCCTGGTTCGCGCCATCGCACGCAAACAGCGCGCACATCAAGGTCAGCAGGACAAACGACCGCGCGCCCTTTAGCTTGGATCCATCCATGTCTTTTCGTGCCAGCATATTCATAGCTATTACCTCAACGACGGCGACAGGAATTCCATTCCCACAGCCGTTTTGCCTGTCAGGTGCACACTACTCCACGAGTTTGTTCAGCGAACAATAGTGGACGGTAAGTGCACGACATACCGTTAACGCGATCACAAATAGGGTCGCGCCTAAGTTTCAGTTTAGTGAAGGAAAATCGGCAATGTAATGTGTCGAAACGGCGACAGTGCGCAAAGTCAAATATTGAAATCACAACGGGATCGTCGCGCAGATCGTCGCGGACAGGCCCTCGCAGAGCGGTCGAAGACTCCTTTTCGCTGCAACGCGAATAACCGGGAAACGAGCCCGTGCGGTTGCCGTCAGGCCGTTTAAACCTGGCGCTCAATTATCGGCGTCGCCGATTTTTTTGGAACGACGTCACATGCTCCTGAAGAGCGATTACTGAAAAAGGCCTTGGTGTCTGTGTCTGCTATTGCCGTTGCTGTCTGTATTAAACGACATCGCACGGAGCGTTATGAATCAGGCGTTTAGGTCGGATGAGCCGAAAGTTGTGCGTAATGCACGACAACGACTTGACATATGACACTGCCGAATCCAATTCCGGGGATCCACATATCTTATTGTTTAATAACGTTTTTACAGGTATCCCTTAGCATAAACCGAAACATGGCACGCCATTTGCTTCATATCCCTGTGAGCACACGTGTGTGTTCCCGGGCTGCAGAAAAATTGAAAGTACTGTGAATGTATTCACGGCAACGGATCTCAGCCTGAGGCATGCTTTTTCGGACAAGTCCGCCTGTTTTGGTCGTCAGAACGTTCAGGGATGAACCTCTAACAACATGGACTTCGAATGAAAGGCACGTTCGCTTTAGCGGAGCTGCCGCGAAACAGGATGACAAGGATGTCACTGAACCGATGTCCTTCCTGCTTGGAGGCAAACTCTCTCACTGAAGCGGATACGCAGCACTTGGCTGGTATTTGTCGAATTGTCTTAGCTATGAGCAGGTTTGTTATGAAAAACAGAACGTGGACAAGAAACGGACATTCAGGCCATCAGAATCTGATGGGTCGCCTGATTCAACTGGTAGCGTTCGGGCTTCTGAGCCTCGCACTGATTGGCACGGTATCCGCAGGACCGCGCGAACAGGCGAAGCGAATTCATGACCGCCTGGCGGGCGTACCTCCAAGTGACGTCGTTCTTCAGCTGATGGAAGCCGAGGTCGATACCGGTCAACCAGGCTCCGCCATTGACGCCGCATATCGGGCCATGGAGGACCCGAACTTCTACAACGTTACGTTGAAGAATTTCGCCGCTCCCTGGACTAATCGTGACCAAAGCGTGTTCGTGCCACTGAACGACTACATTGCGACCGTTATCGGAATGATTCGTGATGACGAACCATTTAATAGCTTGCTCTCCGCGGACATTCTCTATGTCGGTCCCGGCTCATTGCCACCCTACTCCAATTTTAACAACGATCATTACGAGCAGATGGAGGCGCAGAGCATCGATATGAAAGCGAACCTGCAGCGCACCACGCAGTCATCGGTCACCGGCTTGCCGCCATCGGCGACAGCAGGTATCTGGACGACGCGCGCGGCTGCCGAGGCATTCTTCGTTGCCGGAACCAATCGGGCCCAGTTCCGCTTCACCATGCTCAATCATCTGTGCAACGACATGGAGCAGGTGCACGACGTCAAGCGGGTGCCCGATCGCATTCGTCAGGACGTGAGCCGCAGCCCGGGTGGCGACAGCCGGCTGTTCCTGAACAACTGCGTCGGCTGCCACAACGGAATGGATCCACTTGCCGGCGCCTTTGCATACTACAACTTCAATGAGACGAGCGGCAGCATCGAATATACACCCGGCGCCGTGCAGCCGAAGTACTTCAACAACGACACCAATTTTGAGCCGGGCTACAGAACCACGGATGATTCGTGGATGAATTACTGGCGAAATGGCCAGAATCAGTTTCTCGGCTGGGATACCAGCCTTCCGGGCAGCGGCATGGGCGCCAAGTCCATGGGTCAGGAGCTCGCCAACAGCGATGCCTTTGCCAGCTGCCAGGTGAAGAAGGTCTTCAAGGCCGTTTGCCTGCGGGAGCCTGAGAATTCCGCAGACCGCTTCCAGGTCAGCCAGATGGTTAATTCGTTTAAAGCCGGCTATCGCATGAAGCAGACATTCGCTGAAGCGGCTGTCTATTGCATGGGCCAGTAGGGAGGCTATGACAATGATTAAAGCAACAGGAATTGCTATGGCCCACGCCCGAAAAGCACGCGCCATTCTCGTCGCGGGACTGATGGGACTGGCTATCACCGCTTGCGGTGGTGGCGCCGGTACCGTGGATAACCCACTCGTGCAGAGCCCGGGTGGTCCGCGCGTAGTCACCTATAACGGTCTGAATGGACCGCGTGACGCCGATGTCAACGCGTTTTTGCAGAAAGTCTGGACACCCATGCAGAACTCCGCCACCTGCGGTAACTGCCACAACGAAGCGACCGGGCAGACCCCGATGTTCGCCCGTTTCGACGACATCAATATGGCTTACGACGAGGCTACTGGTGTGGCCGACCTGACAGTCCCCGGCAACTCGCGACTGGTTTCAAAAGTCGGAAGCGGTCACAACTGCTGGCTCGGCGACTCGAATGCCTGCGCCGACATCATGACTACGTGGATCGAAGGCTGGGCTGGCGCCACATCCGGTACCGGTGGACGACAGATCGTTCTTACGCCGCCTCCGTCGGTAAATCCGGGTGACAGCAAGAACTACGCCAACGCAACCGCGGAAAATTTCCGCGATCTCGTGTACTCGCCGTATCTTGAGCCGAATTGCGCCGGTTGTCACAACTCCAGCGCGTCGACGGCGCAGTCCCCGTATTTCGCGGAGACTGGCAGCATCGATTCTTACCTGGCCGCCTATGAAGCCGCCAAGTCGAAGATGGATCTCGACGATCCTGCGGCTTCACGATTCGTTGTACGCCTGAGCCCAGAGTTTCATAACTGCTGGACGACCAGCTGCACGAGCGACGCAACCGCCATGCAGAACGCTATTCAGGCATTTGCAGATACCGTTCCGTTGACGCAGCTTGACGAGGCACTCGTGAACAGCAAGGCATTGCGCCTGGTTGACGGCACGGTAGCTTCCGGCGGTAATCGTTACGAGGACGCCCAGATCGGCTTGTGGGAATTCAAGACCGGCAACGGCACCACCGCCTACGACACCAGCGGCGTCACGCCGTCGCTCGACCTCACCCTCTCGGGCGAGTACGAGTGGTTTGGTGGCTGGGGCATCACCATTAACAACGGTCGCGCTCAGGGCTCGACATCCGCGAGCCGCAAACTGAACGACAGGATTCGTTTGACCGGCGAGTATTCGATCGAGGCGTGGGTCATCCCCGCCAACGTAACGCAGGAAGAAGCCCGTATCGTCACCTACTCGGCTGGCGACACTGCCCGTAACTTTACGTTGCAGCAAACCCTTTACAATTACGACTTCCTGCACCGGAGCACGACGACCGGTGCGAACGGCAATAACCCGCAGTTGTCCACGCCGGATGCGCTTGAAGCACTGCAGGCGACGCTGCAGCACGTCGTCGCAACGTTCGATGCGATCAACGGCCGCCGTATCTACGTAAACGGCGAGCTGGTGTCACAAGGGGATCCCGCGCAGCCAGGCACCATGGTCGACTGGGACGACACCTTCGCGTTCGTTCTCGGCAATGAAGCGGGCGGAAACGGTCTATGGCAGGGCACCCTGCGTATGGTCGCCGTTCATGAGTTTGCCTTGTCGCAAGAACAGATCCAGCAGAACTTCGACGTTGGCGTGGGTGAGAAATTCTTCCTGCTATTCAATATTGGGGACATTCTCAATCCGACCAATCCGCCGCAGGCATATATCCTGTTCGAGGTTGCCCAGTTCGATTCGTACGCCTACCTGTTCAACAAGCCGCACTTCATCACGCTTGATGGCAGTCCGATCGATGGAGTCGCTATCCAGGGCATGCGCATCGGTGTGAACGGCACTGAAGTCGACAAGAGTCAGAGCTACGCTAACATGGACGACGTACTAAGCTACCTGCAGTTCGGCGAACTGGGTCAGCCGCTGTCGGATCTTGGCGCGATTATCCCGCTCGAGAAGGGTCCATCGGACGATGAGTTCTTCCTGACCTTCGACCTGCTGGGCACAGAGGCCTATGCGCGTACCGACGATGCGCCGCTGGTAGTCACCGAAAGTGACCTGCCACCGGCCCAGCGCATCGGCGTCCGAACCTTCGATGAGATCAATGCAACGATGTCTGTCATTACCGGGGTCAGCCCTGAGGAAACGAATGTCGACATGGTCTACCAGAGCCTGCGGCAGTCCATGCCCGCCATCGAGGCACCGAATGCGTTCCTGTCCTCCCACCAGGTTGCTATCGCGCAGCTGGCCATCGAGTACTGCAACGCGTTGATCGAAAATCGCGGCTCGATTTCGGCGGCTGCCTATTTCCCGGGTTTCGACTTCAACGCGGCACCGGCGACGGCATTCGCCAATCGTGACGCGCTGATTACGCCGCTGGTCGACAAAGCCATGGGCGTAGCCGTGCAGACGCAACCGGACTTCGTTGCAGTCAGGGACGAACTCGGCTTTGCAGCACCCTCCGGAGCGTATCCGGGTGACCTGATCGATCGGCTGATCGCCGGGGGCACGAATACGCGAGCAATTGCCAAAGGTACCTGTGCAGCCGTAATTGGCAGCGCGGTGACGCTGGTTCAGTAGACGGAACAGATTAGGAATAGAGGTTTTTAGTTATGGCTAACAAACGAAATAGAAATTATGACGATCCACTCCGTCACCCGGATCATGCGCGACCGGTAACTCGTCGGGACTTCCTCTCGCAGGGATTCATTTCCGGTTCCGCATTCGCTATGAGCGGCGGCGTGATGAGCCTGTTTTCGAATCCGCGCCAGGCGCTGGCTGCATTGTCGGGCGATCTCGACACCGCGGCATGCGGGATTGCGACGGCCGGCGCCGGTAAGATTCCGTTCATCTGCTTCGACCTGGCTGGTGGAGCGAATATTTCGGGTTCGAACGTACTCGTCGGCAAGGAAGGCGGCCAGATGGATTTTCTGAACACCTCCGGATACGAGAAGCTGGGCTTGCCGGGTGACATGGTTCCGGGTCTGAACGATCCGATTACCGGCCTGCCCTACGCCAATAGCGATTTCGGACTGGCCTTCCACTCCGACAGCGCTTTCAAGCGTGGCATGGAAGCCAGCATGTCCGATCCGGCGCTGCGTGGCAGTCAGCTTAACGGCGCCATCTTTCCGGCACGATCGGACAACGACACCGGCAACAACCCGCATAATCCGATGAAGGGTATCGCGCGTGCCGGGGCAGACGGGTCGATCCTGACGTTGGCGGGTACGACGAACTCGCCGTCGGGCGGCAATTCGACCGAGCCGGTGATGTTGATGAATCCCGAGTTGCAGCCAACCAAGGTGGACCGGCCGGGCGATGTTACTGCGTTGGTCGATACCGGACAGCTGGTTGGCATCCTGGGTCCGGACGACGCAACTGCGGTCATGGAATCCATTTACCGGATCAGCGAAATGAAGGTTGGCCGGACCGGACGACCCGGCGCCATGGACACTGGACAGACCATTACGTCCAGCGACGTTGTGCGGGACCTGGTCTCCTGTGGTTACCTCAAGTCTGCCGATATCGCCGATCGATTCGGTGGCACGCCGCTGGATCCAGGCCTCGATCCGATGATAGTTGGTCCAAACGGTATATTCACAGCGGCCGAGTTCAACGACAATTCGCGCGACGGTGGTGAATTCCGCAAAACGGCGGCCATCATGAAACTGGTGATGAACGGCTTCGCAGGCGCGGCGACCATTCAAATGGGCGGTTATGACTACCATGGCGGCAGACGTGCAGAAGGTGAGGTGAAGGACTTCCGCGCCGGACGTTGCATGGGCGCCTGCATCGAGTATGCCGCCCGTATCGGTACGCCGCTGATGCTCTATGTTTTCAGCGACGGCTCGCTGTCCAGCAATGGCGCCATTGACAACACGCAGGATGGACGCGGCAAAGGCGAATGGGTCAGCGATAATTCGTCGACCGCCGGCGCATTCTTCATGGTCTTCAACCCGGCGGGCAGAGCGACGCTCAGAACCAGCCCGGGCAAGACTGCCGAGCAGCATCAGCAGCTGGGTTACATGGATGGCGGCGCATCCGTCCAGCGCGCTGCAACCCCGATGGCGAACAACGTAAACCTTCTCGTCAATGCCGTGGTTATGAATTACATGGCCCTGCACGGCGAGGAAGGACAGTTCGATCTGGTCATTCCCAATCATGGGCTCGGCAATGCCACGATGCGCGACAGCCTCACCGCGTTTGAGCCAATTGTGAACGGCATTATGGGTCCCCTGATGCCGACCTGACGCAACAGGCCGGCGTGCACGATGGCGGCCCTCCGGGAAACCGGCAGGGCCGTTTTTTTTGATCGCGCTCTTCAAACGTTGAGCGCAGCGACGTAGCGCAGCCGTTTCAGTTTGTGCGGCCCGTTACCTGTGTCTGGCGGCGGATTCTTATAGAATGCGGACGAATTCCTGCAATTGGTTGATTGATTGATGCCAGGTGATAACTACCTTGCCGAGCTGACTGCCTGCCCGCGTTGCGACAAGTCGCCCCTGCTGCCGCTGGGCGACTCCCTGCGCTGCGCTGCCTGCAAAGTCGACTTTCCGTCGCTGGACGGAATCCCGTGGCTGTTTGCCGATCCGGAGTCGAGCTTTGGCGAATGGCGCAACCGGCTGCATTTCGCGCTGCGCCAGTTGGCAACCCAATCGCAACACCTGCAGGCGGAACTTGGCCATTGTGATCCGGAATCGCTGACGGCGAAGCGACTGGCGAAACTGCTTGCGGCCACGGACGAACATCGCCGCATGCTGCGCGATCTGCTGGCACCGGCCGACGTCCAGTCCACACAGGCAAGTTTTGAAACTTACCTGGCGTTGCGCACGCGTCTGCCCGTCGACCAGGGGATTTCAACCTACTACGCGAATATTCACCGTGACTGGTCCTGGGGCGACGAGGAAAATCGGGCATCGCTTGAATTGATACGCGGGATAGCCGCGGGCCAGGCACTTGGCGACACCCTGGTGCTCGGGTCCGGCGCGAGCCGGCTAGCCTACGATATTCATACCACGCTCGAGACGAAGCGCACTGTTGCGATGGATTTCAATCCACTGTTAATGCTGGTCGCAAAACAGGTTGTAACGGGTAAGAGCCTGCAGCTGTACGAATTTCCGCTCGCACCAAGATCCCTTGACGATGTTGCCGTGAAACGGACGCTGTCGGCGCCTGCGCCGGCCGACGACAATTTCCTGCTGGTGCTGGCCGACGCGCTTCGACCGCCATTTGCCAGGGGCTCTTTCGACACCGTGATTACGCCCTGGATTATCGATATCCTGAATGAAGACCTTCAAGTGCAGGCAGCGCGCATCAACAATTTGCTGAAGCCGGACGGTCGCTGGATTAACTTCGGTTCGCTTGGCTTTGATCATCCGCTGCGCGCCCGCTGCTACAGCACAGAAGAGACGCTCGCAATAGTCGCATCAAGCGGCTTCGACACTCCGCTCACGAGCGAAGAAACCATTCCCTATATGTGCTCCCCAGCAAGCCGGCATGGCCGGCAGGAAACGGTCCTTACATTCGCCGCGAAAAAAAATGCCGACGCCAGGGCGCCGGAACGGCACAAGGCTCTTCCGGACTGGATAGTAACGGGCAAGGTGCCTGTCCCTGCTCTGGAATCCTTTCGTAGCCAGGCGATCTCCACCCAGATTTACTCGTATGTAATGTCGATGATCGATGGTAAACGAACAATCAACGATATGGCGAAGATCCTGGAACAGCAGAAACTGATGACAATGGACGATGCAGTCCCCGCAATCCGCTCGTTCCTGACGCGGATGTACGACGACTCGCAACGAAACCAGGGATTCTGATCAGTCCGCCGGCTCGGTAGACGCCGCACCCTTCCCTTTCAGGAAATACACGAGAATCCTCGCCGGCTCGGTCGCGCTTGCGTTCCTCGATACGGAATGAATATCGCGGGGGCTTTCGTAAAAGACGTCGCCGGGTCCAAGTGTTTGTGGCTCGCCGCCTTTCACCTGCATGATTACAGATCCTTCCAGCACATAAACAACGGTGTGCGCGTTATGCCGATGCACAGGCGAATCATTGCCCGCCGGGTAGTTCACTTCCAGCACGACGATTTCCTGATTGACTGCATTATCGACATCAGCCTGGAAAAGGTTCTCTACGACCACGCCTTGCGAAAAAGCAGCGCTGCTCATGCCACAACAAAGACACGCCACACCCAGCAATTTCAGAATTCTCACGACTCTCTCCTCACTATTGATCAGGCCGCCCGGCCTTTTCGCAGGACTCCACGATCGATGCCAAACTCTGACCGCAAAAATCGTGCAATATCTTCAACGGCTTTGCGACTCTCAGGCATTTGACCCACAAAAAACTGGAACAAGTGCCACATGTTTGGCCAGATATGCAAATCCACCCTGCCACCGGCCGCCTTGATGTTGTCGGCCAGGCGGGTCGAATCACTCAGCAGTATTTCGTGGTCGCCGACCTGAATCAGGATTGGCGGCAGCTCGGACGCATCTGCCATAACCGGCGACACCAACGGATAACGGATTTGTTCCTCGTCGCAAAACCTGCTCACCACAACCGGCAG
>Ga0316195_10000712_pt1 | contig 13943 bp, 11 predicted proteins | sample Phised1_MG_FD_204937 | JGI IMG/M metagenome (GOLD analysis project Ga0316195, IMG submission 204937) | Coastal sediment microbial communities from Maine, United States - Phippsburg sediment 1 | ecosystem: Environmental > Aquatic > Marine > Coastal > Sediment | place: USA: Maine | collected... | reverse complement strand
CCGTCATAGAGACCGTGGCAGAGTCGGTGCTGACTGCAAGAAAACCGGTATCGGTTGTCGACGAGGACGGCGCGGTCGTAGGCGTGTTACACGCCTCGCACGTCATCAACCTGCTGTTCGGCAACCGACCTGAGCAATAATTCAGGGGGTACCCCGCGACCATGAATTACCTCGCCAAACATCCAAAAGCAGTGCAATTCGCGGGCTTGCTAATCGCTTTCTTTGCGCTTTGTTTCGCCATCAATCCGTCGGACAACAACTACCTGTGGCGTCTGCCCGCGCTGTTCAAGAATCTGCCATACGTCATCAACGACGCCGTCGCCTACCTGATGTTCGACTGGATGCCGATCGAGGTTTATGACCCGGAAATCGATGACTACGAAACCAAGCCACTGTTCAGGGAAATCACCCGCGCCATCTCCGGCGCGCTGCTATTCGTAATTATCTTCGTCAGGGAACTGTTCCTCGGCGGCGTCAAGACAATCGTCGCATTCACCAGCTGGGACTTCGTCAGTAACAATGAATGGGCGCGCTGGCCGGCATTGCCCTGGACCGTCATTGCGGGTGGTATCGTGATCCTGGCCTACAAGCTTCAGGGCATGCGGCTGGCGCTGCTGGCTGTATTCACCACCGTGTACATTTCCCTGTTCGGCCAATGGGAGCCGTCCATGGAGACGCTGTCGTTCGTCATGATCGCCGCGCCCATATCGGTCGTACTGGGCCTGGCGCTTGGCATCTGGGGTTACAAGAAACCCTATGTCGAGGCCGCATTGAACCCGCTGCTCAACGTCGCGCAAACAATGCCGCACTACTCCTACCTGGTACCGGTCATCGTGCTATTCGGAGTCGGCGATCACGCGGCCACCATCGCCACCATCATCTTCGCGACACCGCCCATGGTGCGTCTGACCATGCTCGGATTGAAGGGTGTGCCCCCGGAGATCGGCGAGGCCGGTATGATGAGTGGCTGCACCAATTTCCAGCTGCTGTTTCGAGTATTGATACCAACCGCCAGGCGCAACATCCTGATTGGCGTCAACCAGGTGGTGATGCAATGCCTGGCGATGACCGTCATCGCGTCGTTTATCGGCGCCCAGGGGCTCGGCTCAAACCTGATGATCGCGTTGAACTCGCTGAAGATTGGCACCGGCATCGAGATCGGTGTCTGCATCGTGTTGATCGCGGTCCTGCTGGACAAGATGTCGCTCGCCTGGGCGAACAAGCAGACCGACTACTTCGAGGATTTGACCTTCCTCGAACGCCATAAGCACGCGCTGATCTTTCTCGCCGTTTTCGTGGTCGGGGTGATTGCCGCGTATGTCGGCAAATTTATTTTTGCGGCAGAATTCAACTACCTGTACCTCGTTCCCCACAACAAGGGGCTTACCACCGCACCGTTCTGGCAAGCCGGTGTCGACTGGATATGGGACACCTTTTTCTACAGCTTCAAGAGTTTCAACGAATTCCTGATAACCGGTGTGCTGGTGCCGATGAAGGAGGCCTATCTCGGCATGCCGGTAGCAGCGACTTTCCTGTTGGTCATGGGTACGGCTTACATCCTTGCCGGCATCAGATCAGCACTTATCGTCGCCGGATTCCTGCTGTTCATCGCCTTTTCAGAGTACTGGGATCGCGCGCTGATCACCGCCTACATGGCGTCTTTTGCCGTCATCGTCTCGGCCGTCCTCGGCATAACCATCGGTTCCCTGAGTGCGCAAAACCAGTTCGCCAGCAAGGTCGCACTGCTGATTTGCGATTTTCTGCAAACCTTCCCGTCATTTATCTACCTGATCCCCGTCATCATGCTGTTCGGCATCACCGACACCTCGGTCATCATCGCGGCGATCGTCTATGCGACGGTTCCGGCGACGCGCTACACCGTCGAGGGGCTGCGCAACGTGCCCGAGGTATTGCACGAGGCCGGATCGATGCTGGGTGTTTCGCGCTTGCAGCGATGGTTCTCGATCGAACTGCCTTTGGCGTTTCCACACATCATGCTGGGTATCAACCAGACGGTCATTTTTTCGCTGTTCATGGTTATTATCGGCGCCTTCATCGGCACCACCGATCTCGGCCAGCTCATCCTGAAGGCCATATCCGACGCCCAGGGTACCGGCATCGGCCTGACCCTCGGCCTCTGCGTCGCCTTCATTGGGCTCGCCGCCGACCAGATCATTCGTACCTGGGCAGGTGAACGCAAGAAGCAGCTGGGATTGGCCTGAGCAGGCTTTCGACCTGCGCACAACCGGACCAGCCGGCTCGTGCCTGCAATTGCATCGAACCGAGCCAGGCGATCGACCATTAACCATCGAAGCGGACTATACTATCGCCATACCAAGGTCGGCGTTCACATCTCTCGGACTCGCAGATGACACAGGAAAACAATGATTTACTGGCAGGGCTTGTCAAGCTCGGTTGTGGCGTAGAACCGGCCGATGCAGGCGCCCTGGTTTCGCTACCGGGCGAAGACGACGAGTTCATATTCGAGCACATGGGCGAGTGGCTTTATATCGGCACCACGCTGATGTCACCGGATGAGTTCGAAGATTCGGCCTACAGCGCCAGTCTCGACCGGTTTTTACTCACGCTACAGCATCGCAATCTTGGCTGTCATTTCTCCTACGATGCCGCGGGATATCTCACCATAGGCACGGTGCTGTATCCCGAGCAGCAACAGGTGGACACGGTGATGCAGGTGATGGAACACATCGGTTTCGTCATCGATGTTTGTTTGCCGTTTTGCGACCTGGCCCTGCAGACCGGAGAAATCGCGACTGACGACGAAGTCGACCAGGCCTTTGGCGTCAGCGAAAAACTGCATTGACCCGGGTCAGCGCCTGAAAAAAGGGTTCACCGGTTCTTCAATGCGAGGTATCCTCCCGTTTCGATTAGCCTGCGGCCATGATTCAGCGCAGGTTAATGAACGCAATGCCAGGCTCCATCACCTGGTAAATTATTATTGAACAAAGAGACAACAACATGCACAAAACCCTGATCCTAATCGCGCTTGCCGCCCTCAGTTTCAACGCTTCAACCAGCTTTGCCGCGGACGCCGCAGCCGGCAAGGCCAAGTCCGCTACCTGTATCGCCTGCCATGGCGCCAACGGTGTCAGCAACAATGACATGTGGCCTAACCTCGCCGGTCAAAAAGCGGGCTACCTGGTGCTGCAGATGAAGGCTTTTCGCGATGGTACGCGCAACAATCCGATGATGTCACCGATGGCGGCCGGACTGTCCGACGACGACATCGCCAACATCGCCGCGTATTTTGCGAGCCTCGGCAAGTAAACTCAACGGGACGCACAGGCGCACATCGAAGTGCGCCTGTGCGGGCATCAGCAAGCGCTACCCTGTGACGCGGATGACGAGAAGCCGCTCACCGTCGCCGGATCAACCCGGGGTTAACCCCGGGTTGACTTCGACAGGCTGAATCCGATTATCCCCCGGGCCAGCACAGGCGTCGAATATGCACATCGACCACATCAACATCAGGGCCCCGGCCGAGCTATTGGAAGCGGAAAAACGCTTCTTCTGCGATATTCTTGATCTGCACGAGGGTCGGCGCCCCGATTTTGGCAGCAGGGGTTACTGGTTGTATTCGGGTGACCAGGCCATCGTGCACCTGTCCCTCGGTGATAAGCTGGTCGAAACCACCAACTCCGGCTACCTGGATCACGTCGCCTTCCGCGGCACCGGGCTCGAGCAGTTCGCGACGAGGCTCGAGCAGGCGGGCATTCGCTACTCGACCAACTTCGTCGCCGAGCACAATATGACCCAGCTATTCCTGAAGTCACCGACCGGCACCGGCATCGAAGTCAACTTCATCGATGAAGCCGAATGATGCCGCCCCAGCCGCACCGGTGTCAGCACCGCGATCGCGCGCCCCCGGCCGAATTTACCCGATCTGATCTCGGCCTACCCGGGCATTAACCGGGGACTTCATGCGGCCGTCGCGGCGAGGTATTCGTCCATGGCGGCGAGCCCGGCTTCGATGCCGACACGGCCAAAGCCAATGCGAAACCGGTCGGTCGGCGTCGGCGTCAGCGAAGACGCGTAAATGCTGCTCGGCAGCAGCAACACACCGGCCTCCTGCAGCAGCCGCTGGGTAAATACCTCGACCCCGTCGGCGCCACGATAGCGCGGAAACGCCATGCAGGAGCCATCCGAAACGCGCCAGTCGAACAGGGCCTCGTGGCGGGCGAAAAACGCCTGCAGATGCTCCAGGTTAGCGTCGATGATGGCGCAATTGCGCGCCAGGATCCGGTCACGATTCTGCAGCGCGATCAGTGCCAGGCGCTCGCTCGGCGCCGAGTTGCAGATCGACAGGTAGTGTTTCACCCGCTCCATGCGCTGCAACAAGCCGGTATCCGCACAGGCGATCCAGCCAATTCTGAGGCCCGGCATGCCATAAGCCTTGGACATGACGTTAAGCGACAGACCGCGCTCGTAAATATCGGAGATATACGGCAGGTGCTGGCTACCGCTGTGGCCCAGGCCGTTGAAAATCTCATCGCTCAGAATGTAGATACCGTGCTTTCGACAAAGCTCGACCAGCGCGTCCAGGCGTTCACGCGGTAGAATCGCTCCGGTCGGGTTGTGCGGAAAGTTAATCGTCAACAACCTGGTATTCGGCTTGATCGCGGCGGCGACTCGATCGATATCGAGCGACCAGTTATCGTCCGCGTCGAGCGGGATGCCGCTGGTATCGCAAATCGCCAGCGGCAGGGATTCGTGCGACTGGTAATTCGGCGTTATTGCAATCGCGTGGCTGTCGCTATCGAGCAGGACATGATTGGCCGCGAAAATGCCCTCGCTGGCGCCGGCGAAGCACAGGATATTGCGACGCTCGCTATTGGCATAAAGGGTGGCGATCTGCTCCAGCAGATCCGGCGCGCCGAAGGTCTCGGTGTAGCCCAGCCACAGGTTATCGAAGGCATCGCGCTGCTCGTCTGTGGCCATCGCCAGCAATTCGCTTAACGACATGCTTTGCGCGTCCGAGGCCGTCATGTGATAGCGCGCCTTGAATTCCCAGCGCGCGAAATGCGTCTCCAGTTTAAATTCCGGTAATGGCTGCATGTGCTCTGTCGCTCCCCAGGCTCGCCCGAAAAAACCAGAGACTGACAGCCGCGGCGCCGCATCACAAGCAACAAATGCAAACAGCGGTTTTTTCGGTTAAGGTTTGCGCATGAGAACCCTGTGGATTGGTATATTTCTCGCCGTGCTGCTGTGGTCCGGTATCAACCCGAAAGACTACCCGACCTGGGTCCTGGAAGTAGCACCGGCCGTCATCGGTTTCGCGGTGTTGGCCCTGACGCGACACGATTTTCCTTTGACGCCACTGCTGTACCTGCTGATCCTGGCGCATAGCGTGGTACTGATGGTCGGCGGCCATTACACCTATGCCGAGGTGCCGCTGTTCGACAGTATCAAGCCCCTGTTCGGATTCGAGCGCAACAATTTCGACAAGCTCGGGCACTTCATGCAGGGTTTCGTACCCGCACTGATCGCCCGCGAAATTCTGATTCGCAAGGCGGTCATGGCATCCAGCTGGTGGCGCAACTTTTTTATCGTCTGTTTCTGCCTCGCTTTAAGCGCATTCTACGAATTGCTCGAATGGTTTGTCGCGATTATCTCCGGCACCGGCGCCGAGGCTTTTCTTGGCACCCAGGGCTACATCTGGGACACTCAATCCGATATGGGCTTTGCCCTGCTGGGCGCCATTCTGGCGCTGTTACTGCTGGGCCGGGTGCACGACCGACAGCTGCAGAACCTGGGCACAGCCGCCAGCGACTGAACTTTTTTCAGTCCCCGTGATCAAAGCGACAAGCGCCCGGGGGAGCCCGGGCCCTTAGTCAGTTAAACCCAACCCACTTCGCTGGGGTCAACGCATCTTGCAGTAACCCCGGCGTTTTTTTCGATTAAAAATATTCAGTACTTGGCTTTCCGCAGGATCGTGCTAGTTTAGCGCTTCCATCACCCTGCCAGGTTGTTCATGCCCGATCTGCCCGCGACTGCCGTCAGCCGCCGCCGCGCCATTGTCGCTTTTACGCTAGGTACGCTGTTCTTTGGCTACGCCTTCGTGCAACGTGTCTCGCCGAGCGTCATGACCGCCGAACTGATGCGCGACTTTGCCGTGGGCGGTGCCGCGCTTGGCTCGCTGTCGGCGTTTTATTTCTATGCTTACGCGTCCATCCAGCTGCCCGTTGGCATGCTCACCGATCATTTCGGCCCGCGCAAGCTGATGAGCTTTGCCGCGGCACTGTGCGCACTGGCGTCAGTGGGATTCGCGCTCAGCGATTCCGTGTTGACTGCATCGATCGGGCGCGCGTTCATCGGCGGCACGGTAGCCTTCGGTTTCGTCGGCACCCTGGCCATCGCCGGTTACTGGTTCAAGCCGTCGCAATACGCGCTGCTGGCCGGCATGCTGCAGACGGTCGGTATGTGCGGCGCCATCTTTGGCCAGGCGCCGTTGCGGCAAATGGTCGAATCCGTCGGCTGGCGTGAAACCATGAACCTGCTCGCAGTCGCAGCCGTGCTGCTCGCACTTTTGCTGTTCTTCCTCGTGCCGATGCGTTCTCGCGAGCAAAAACAACACCGCCAGGGCCAGGGCATTATGCGGGGGTTGAGGGCGGTTACCACCAATTCGCAAACCTGGGTCTGTTCGTTGATCGGCTTTGGCATGGCGGCCTCGATGCTCGCGTTCGGCGGTCTCTGGGGCGTACCGTGGTTGCACAGCGTGCACGGCTACAGCACCGCCGAGGCGGCCGGCGTCACCTCGATGCTGTTTGTCGGCTGGGCAATATTCTCGCCCCTTTGCGGCTGGGCCTCCGATCGCATCGGCAGACGCAACCCTATCCTGCGTGCTGGGGCACTCACGGCCCTGCTGGCGCTGGCCTGCCTGATCTATTTGACACCGACCGGCACTACGCTGCTGATGGCGCTGATATTTACCCTGGGTGCGGGCGGCAGCGCCATGACGATATGCTTCGGCTCGGTCAAGGAACTGAACGACATCAACTACAGCAGCACCTCGCTAGGACTGATGAACATGTGCATCGTCGGTGCAGGTGCGGTCATGCAGCCTCTGATTGGCTGGCTGCTCGATCTGAACTGGGACGGGACCCTACAACAGGGCGCCCGTATTTACAGTGCCGCTGGATACAGTACCGCCTTCGCCAGCTTGCTGGTAGTCAACCTGGCCGCGCTCATCGGTACACTGGTGCTACGCGAGACCTATTGTCGACAGGCGCAAAGCGAAACAGGGGACAGACCGGGCTAACTCGTTGAATCTGCTTTAAGTATCCAGGTTTATAACAGAATATTTAGCGTCAAATGGAGCTTTCACGGTCGAAAAACGTTCATTTAAGAGCACTGAGGTTGTGGCTCTTCCAGGTATCCTGGAGCCTGTATCTCGATACTGAAATAGCAGGCTTAAGCGCTCAATATCAATAGATCAGACGACACTTGATCGACGAATCAAAAAGTTCACCTGGTTCGACACCAGGCCCACTGTCGAAGAGCGCAGCAGTAAAACCATCACATCGTTTGGCTTAATTCGTTATCGATTTTTTTGACCGGTACTGTCAATTTCCTGGCTGTCAGCAGGCCCGGCGTGACGCTCGTCGACTCGGACGAAGCCGACGGTCCCGTCTACGACTGGGAAGACATCTCCGGCACCGGAACGCTTGTTACCATGGACGACGAACAGCACTCGCCAGCCCAGGATATCGGCTTCATCTTCAACTTTTACGGGGTCGATTACACCCAGGTCTATCTCGGCGATAACGGCTATCTCAGCTTCGTAACCGACTCTATAGTGGAAGAGGACGAGACCTATATACCGGAGGAAATGCCGTACTCAGGCAAAGCGCAGGCCATGATAGCAGGCGCCTGGACCGACCTGTACCCACCCGACGGCGGCACTTTTCACGTCGAGAGGCGGGGTACAGGGTCGAACCGGTACTTCATCGTGCAATATACCGATGTCCCGGTTTATGATTATCGGGGCCCAACCGAATACATCTCACAACAATACAAACTGTTCGAAGGCTCAAACGTCATCGAGGTTCATACCCTGCGCATGGACATCACCGTCGAAATCAGTGCCGGCATCGAAGACGAGTTCGGTGTCGACGGCCTGTCATACGCCTGGGATCAGGAGATCACGCCAGGAACCGCAGTGCGCTATACCCCGACCACTTCGGAGCCGGAGTGTACCAATGCCACTGCCAACGTCGACGAACTGTGGCCGCCGCAACACCAGTTCGTTCCGGTAGTAATCACCGGCGTCGAGGGTTTCGATGCCGAAACGCTGCTGGTCACGATCGACTCGGTGTTCCAGGACGAGCCCGTCAACACCGTCGGCGACGGTAATTTCGAACCGGACGCATCCGGCGTCGGCACGTCGCAGGTGTCAATACGCGCCGAGCGCACCGGCAACAAGGCCGTACCCGGTAACGGCCGCGTCTACCACGTCGGCTTCACCGCCACTGACGGCGCGACCAGCTGTTCCGGCGTGGTCACCCTCGGCGTACCGCACGACCAGGGCAAGGGCGGCGAGGCGATCGACGACGGTCCGCTGTACGACTCGACGCAACCGTGATCGACCGGGTTGTCGCGACGGTCACTGCCGGGGCAGCCGCGCCGACAGCCTCTGCGCACGGCGACAACGCCTGCGCAGAGGCTGTTTTACTTCCCGAGACATGCGTCAGACCAGTTTGGCTGTTAATACTGCTTCAATTCAATAGTTGTCTGGGTATCAAGCTTTAAACGGCTATTTGACGAACACTGAGATTGGGCTCCTGCAAATTTGTGAGGCCTGTCTTTTCGTTACTGAAAAGACAGGTTTTAGCTCTAAACATACGTAAATTAGTCGAAACTTTATCGCCAAATCAATCAGTTAGAATCAGGAGCAAAGTGGGTGTCCCTCTCTACCCCTCTCTACCAAGTGGGTGTCCCTCTCTACCCTAAGTTACCAGTCACCATCCGTCAGGATTCCAGGGAAGGCCCCCTTTGTGCGGCAGACGCCGGGCTGAAGCCTTACGCGATGCACGTCGGAATATAAGGAGAAAGCAAAGGAACACACCGGTCTGCACCGGTAACTGTGTTGTCCCAATCCCAGGCTCAACCCCGGGGTTAATTGTCTTGCGTCAAGGCCCTGCCATCACATCCGGATATCTTGTCCGCATCCATGGGCAATTTCCACTACCCATTCAACCGGTTGATCCGGCGTGCTCGCTTAAGGACCACACGGGTTGCCGGATTGACCGGGATTACCGCTGAAAATATCGATGAAAATAGCGTTGCTTTCTCGAAACCAAAAGCTTTATTCGACCGAAAAGCTCGTCGAGGCCGCCGTCAACCGCGGCCACGAAGTCGTGGTCCTGGACGTCTTGCGGGCCTATATGAAAATCGCCTCGCTCAATCCCACGATTCACTACAGGGGCGCGCGCCTGGAGGGCTTCGAGGCCGTAATCCCGCGTATCGGCGCCTCCGTGATCGGCTACGGCACCGCCGTGTTGCGTCAATTCGAGATGATGGGCGTCGTTCCCCTGAACGAATCCGTTGCGATTACGCGCGCGCGCGACAAATTGCGCTTGATGCAATTACTGGCCCGCAAGGGAGTGGGCATCCCGCTGACGAGTTACGCCAACAGACCCGACGAAATTCGCCACGTCATCAAAATGGTCGGCGGCGCCCCACTGGTGATCAAGTTATTGTCGGGATCCCGGCACATCGGTGTGATTCTCGCCGAAACGCAAAAGGCAGCCGAAAGCGTCATCGAAGGTTTCATGGATGTCAAAACCGACATCATGATTCAGGAATACATGCCGGAGGCCGGGGATTCCGACCTGCGCTGCATCGTTATCGGCGACAGGGTCGTCGCCGCGATCAAACGCAAAGCCCCCGTGGGCGAGTTTCGTACCGCACTGCATCTCGGCGGCAAGTCCAGCCCGGTCAGGATTACGCCGGAAGAACGTGCCACCGCGAGGAAGGCCGCGCGCATCATCGGTTTAAACGTGGCCGGTGTCGATATCGTGCGTTCGAAGCACGGCCCCGTGGTCATGGACGTGCATTCGAGCCCCGAAATGAAAGGGATCGAATCCGCCACCGGCAAGAACGTGGCCGATATGATTATCGCCGACCTCGAAAAACTGCAACTGCGGAAGTCACGTGCGCAGGCGAAAAAGCCAGGTTGAGTGATCCAGGAATATTAATCCCGCAATGATTGTGAGTAGAGAGTGGAATAAAAGGGAGTCATGCCCTGCACCTTACTGGCAGATCTTGAAAGTGTGAAATGTAAGGCCGGACCAATAACCGATTAGGGAAACGCCGGGCGATAAGATCGAATCAAGTATACTGTCCCCGCAATTCCTGCCCGTCTCACGGTGTGTACCAGATCGGCGACGTATAGGCCCGTTCCTGGTGTGTCGGTTCGATTCCCTCGGGCAAAGCGATGTTGAAGAACGCGGCGTCGTAGGTGGTCCAGCGCGGGGTCGGAATTTCCAGTACCCGCGTGTAATAGAAAGCGCGCTGCCCCGAATCGAAATTCGGGTCTTTCCAGTACGCCATCATCAGCGCGTCGCCGATGCTGTTGGTGTAAGTTGCGGTCTTGACATCGACGGTGTTGCCGACCGGCTTCGCGCAGCGATGCTCGCTGTTGATCTCGCGGCCGTTCGAGCACATGACGTCGAAAACCTGCTCACGCAGTATGCCCTTGCCGTCCATCCAGCCCTTGACGATCTGCACGCGATCGAGGTTGGCGCCGTCGACGTCGCGCAGCGCGCGGATCACGAAGCTCGGCGCCTTGCCCTGCGGCGCCTTGCTCAAATCGCCACCCATCGGCACGCCGCGCCGGTAGCCGATCTCGGCGAAGTTCGGCCGCTGCACGTCCGCCGCGGTGAAGTCCCAGCCGGCGAACACGCGCACCGTCATGCGCGTGCCGGTGGTGGCGTAGACTTCCTTGCGCGCCATCGCGTCCCACAGCGCCTCGCGCGTATTGTCGGTCGCCCAGACCGCGGCCAGCCCGGCGGCCAGCGATCTCTCGGCGCGTATGGTGACGTCCGGACCGCCGGGTTGCTCGAGGTAGCCAGTGATCTTGTCCTTGAATCGCGCCGCATCGGCGGTCGGCTCCATGGGCGTCGCCTTGCCGAAGAAGTTGTTTTCCTCGGTGGTCGCGAGCGAGGTGTGGGTATCGGTGGACCCGACCATGCCGAACTTGAACGGGTTGGCGCCGAGCGCTTTTTCGTACTGCAAACCACGCTTCAGCGCCTCGCGCGCATATTCGCGCGGCAGCATTTCGTCGGTTTTGGGCTCGGGACCGAAACTGCCCTTGTCCCAGGTGCCGTAATCGGCGAACTCGTCGTCCGGCGACAGCAACGGATGCGCCTCGCCGTCGCCCTTGATCTGGGTTACCTCGTAGAGCGGTTCCCAGCGCATGCGGCGCTCGGCGTAGTCGCGGGTCAACTTGTTACCGGTGAAAGTTACGTCATCGAACATCAGGCCGTTCGACAGGTTGCCGTTGTGCGCGATCGCGAGCATCCTGCCGCCGGTCTTCGCCTCGTAAGCCGCCATCCACTTCCATAATTCCTCGGGATCGCTGGTATCGTAGTTGGACAGAGGAATGATCTGATCCGCCTTGCCCTTGCCGTCGCGGAACAACACGTTGCGGTGCAGGTTGTTGCCGCCGGGGCTCGAGGTCCACTCGAAGCCGATTATCGCGGTGAAGCGGCCCGGCTCGTTGAATTTCTCCGCCGACGCGGTCAGGCGCTCCCACATGCTGCGGGTGAGCGCCTCGTTGCCTGCGAGCGGATCCTGGCGGGTCGCCATGCCGGCGCCCCAGAGTGCGTAGGCTTCGTCCCACTTACCGTCGTACACCAGGTTGGCGATTTGCTTGCCAAAATCCAGTTTCAGCAGGTCCGGGTTCTTTTCGGCGATCATCGGCGCCAGGCCGAGGTTCTCGGCGTGGTCGGCAATCACGAGGTAATCGAGCGGGCGCTGCAGGCGCGCGCGAACGCCGTTGCTGGCGGTGACGATCTCGCCGCGTGCGAAACGGTAGGCGTCGTCCGGCCCGAGCCGGTTGCCAATCATGCCGGCGTCGGTGGAAAACGAGGTGTGAGTATGGGTATCGCCCCAGAACACACGCTGCGGATAACCGATGTTCAGGTAAGGCGAGTATTCTCTCTCTCCGACATGGTCCTTGTTGGTGGGTTCGGATCCGTAACCGGCGTAGGATTCGGCCGCGAATACCTGCAGGTTGGAAAGAAACACCAGGATGGTTACTCCCAGGGAAATTGCTGTTCGCTTCATTTCGAGTTACCTCTGCGTAGATCTTCAGTGATGTTGCAGTCAGTTCGCATGCCGGTCAATCGGCGATCATCTCGGCCGTCGGCGGCTTCCAGGTCTTCATCTTTTCGAGGTCAGGCACGTAGATGCGCATGATCGGGCCGACAGCCTCGTCCTGGCGGTTGATCGGCAGCCAGTTCTCCTCGGGTACACCGTCGGGTTTCTGTGCCGTGATGTAAATATCGATGCCGCCATCCGCGTTCAGCTTCATGCCGGCATTTTCGCCGACGCTGTACTTGTTGCGATCGTTGGGAATGAAGAAACCGTTCTGCACATCGTAGAGCGTGACCGACCAGAAGGCTTTCGCCGGCGGCAGCTCCTGTGCCGACATGCGGATCACGTAATCGTGCTGCGCGTTCATCGGCTTGCCATCCGCGGTCGCGAGCGCCGGGTAAAGCGCCTCGGCAGCCGGCATACCGATCGGGCCGAGAACCGATTGCATCAACAGCATGTCGAGAGACATGTTTCCCTTGGTCAAAAACATGCGGCCCATTTGCTCCCTCTTCTCCGGGTCGCTGGCGCTCGCCAGTTCCGCCGCCGCGATGCGCTCGGCAGCGGCGCGAATGCGGGCAGCATCGATTTTCGCGACCCCGCCGGCATCGAACCGGCGGCCGGGCACGACACCGAGCGGCTCGTAGGCGGCGAGCAGCGCCTGGTCGAGTTCGTTTTGCGGGTCGAGGGTGACGTGATTGAGAACGAACTGCATCACCTCGAGCAGGTTGCGGCCGAAGATATCGGCGTCGGTTTTACCAACCGCGGGGAACTCGATATCGTTGATCGGCCTGGGCTTGCCGCCGCGGTAATCGGCCAGCGTGGTATGCCTGACCGCCTGCATTTGCTTGCTGATGCGGTTGAAAAGTTCCTTGTCACTGGCATGCGGCATGACGCGGAACACCGCCGAGACAAAATCACCGGTCGCCTCGAAGCGGCGATCGATGCCCTCGACCGCTTCACCCTTGTAAACCACGGTGCGTGCCGAGTAGATCATCAGCTTCTCGGGCTTTTTAAAATCGCCCTGCCGCGTCGACATCGGCATGTTCACATAGTGGTCGTACCCGGTGATCATCAGCGAAACATACTTCGAATCAAAGGCCGGCATCTCCAGGATGACAGGGTCGTAGCGCAGATCCAGCAGACAGGAGATGTAGAGCGTATCGTTGTTGGGCCGCGCGATATCGCGCATCGTGTGATCCTTGAGCCGGGTGTCCGCAACACAGGTGTTCCAGCCACCCTGGGAGAGCGCGAACTTGTTGTTCACGTTGTACATCGCGACGTATTGAAAGGAGCGCTTGACGAGGTCGTCGATCTGCGCATCGCTGAGCGTGACCTGGCCGGCCTGCAGGGCCGAGCCCAGTGCCAGGAATGGCAATATTGCCATGCCGGCGAGCCATCTGCTCAGGCGTCGAAAACTTGTCGATTCCATGGTTTCTCCTGTATCCCGGGTTAAGCGATTACATCCTAGCCGGATTGCTGCGGGCCCACTTGACTGGCATCAAGAATTCAAAACATGTAGGAGCAGTTGGATAGAGGGATAGAGGGACACACGCTATAGGTAGGGGGATAGAGGGACACAAGAGGGATAGAGGGACACACGCTAT
>Ga0316195_10000711_pt1 | contig 13944 bp, 16 predicted proteins | sample Phised1_MG_FD_204937 | JGI IMG/M metagenome (GOLD analysis project Ga0316195, IMG submission 204937) | Coastal sediment microbial communities from Maine, United States - Phippsburg sediment 1 | ecosystem: Environmental > Aquatic > Marine > Coastal > Sediment | place: USA: Maine | collected... | reverse complement strand
TAAGTTATGAGATCTTGTTTTCGGCAAGAAAATTTATCTGAAATTTGATGCTCGGCGCTCAATTGAAAAATGCAGAATCCAGAATGAAAGGGGGGTAAATAAAAAGCCAAGAGGCGATGGAACAGGTTCAATAAGCCAGGGACCGGACACAGGAAGTGGCATGGGCTCGCCCAGATGGGGCCACGGTCATGGTGATGGTTTTGGTTTCGGCCCCGGCGGGTCATGTAATAGAAAATTAATTGCTAATCTTTTAAGAGTTAGGGAAAGGAGAATAAAATGAATTTTTTCAAAATCATCAAAGCAGAAAAAGATGAAGGAAACGAGAAACATGTCCCTCATATTGAAATTGACAGGGGGCATAAGATGGAAATGGACATCATTCGAGTGGTTGTAGGCCATGAGGTTCTCCACCCCAACACAATAGAACACCATATTGCATGGATCGAACTTTACGGGGTGAAAAAGGATAATAATCAGGTAGTCAATTTGGGCCGTGCTGCCTGGTCTCCCGTGTATTCCAATCCGAATGTTCGTTTTCAAGTTAATCAGATAGCGGATTTTAAATCCTTCCATGCCCTGGCTTACTGCAATATTCATGGGCTCTGGACGAATTCACTGGAGCGGTAATGCATCGAGCAATTAAGATGTTTTACTATAGGTTTTTTAGGAAATAACCTCTTTCCAAAGGGTATATTATGAAAAAATTTAAGAAAATCCTGTTTCCGATAGATTTTTCGGAGGTGTCTCCAGAAATCGTTCCTTACGTAATCTCCATGGCAGATAAGCTCAATGCCGAAGTACATATTATCTTTGTTGTGCGCCAACTTGAAAACTATCGAAGCATTTTCGTATCACATGGTGCTGTAGAAAACTTTGAAATGGAAATCGTTTTAGGAGCCGAGACAAAGATGGATGAATTTGTCAAAGAATTTTTTAAAAGTATTGTTAGGCCTAAGACAAAGATATTGATTGGTGATATTGTCGAAGAAATTATTAAGTACATAAAAGCTAAAGGGATTGATATAGTCATCATAGGGACGCATGGCAGAAAAGGTATGGGCCGGATTATTCTCGGGAGCGTAGCAGATAGGGTGATCAAGTCAGCACCTGTCCCGGTTCTGAGCGTAAATCCCTACAAAGCTTTAGAACATTAAGCAGATATGGTCTCACCAAGAAACAGATTGCCATTATGGAATCAATTTATTTAAACTTATTTAACTTGATGGAAACGCCCCATCTGCTAATTTACATAGGGCTCCTTCTTCTCTTTAGCTATGCGGGGGGAAAAATTGCCAACTATCTTAAAGCCCCTCGAATAACTGGGTATCTTGTAATCGGGATGCTTATGAGCCCTTCACTTCTTGGGCTTTTTCACGAGAGGCTAGTTAAAGAGGATCTGACTCTGATCACCGATATAGCCTTGGCGATCATTGCTTTTTCCATCGGGGGTTCTTTAAGGATAACACAATTGAAAAGACTTGGGAAGCAGATCGTCTGTATCACCCTTGCCCAGGTTATAGGGGCCTTCTTTTTGACCATAGTGATACTCACCTTCTTTTTTCCACAGGTTCATGGCTCAAGCACTATTTTACCTTCTTACCGGAGTGTTTATTTTCCTATGGTACTTGTAATAGGGGGCATCTGCGCTGCAACGGCCCCAGCCGCCATTCTGACTATCGTCCATGAATACGCATCTAAAGGGCCATTCACGACCATACTTCTTGGTGTCGTCGCCCTGGATGACGCGATGGCTATTCTTTTTTATGCCTTTACCAGTGTTATAGCCTATAGTCTTGTCAATCATGAAGCCGTCACCTTGCAGCACTTCTTGCTTACTCCATGCCTCTCTATCCTGATTTCCCTTTTTGTAGGTGGAGCGGTAGGCGTGTGCCTCCGGTTGCTGATTCGTTTTGTAAACAGGAAGGAAGCAATGCTCGGGATAATGGTCGGAGCTATCTTTTTGACCAGTGGGCTGTCTGCCGGCCTCAAAGCATCCCCCCTGCTTGCCAATATGATGTTAGGATTTGTGGTAATCAACTTTGTGGTTCACCATGAAGATCTCTTTGCGGTTGTAGAGAGAATAGAAGAGCCTATTTTCGGAATGTTTTTACTTTAGCGGGGGCACACCTGAATCTCGGAGTAATGAAGGCCGCAGTCTGGCTGGCGCTACTTATTACATTGGGACGGTTTACCGGAAAGTTTCTGGGATGCCGTCTTGGGGCCCAAGTCTCTCATACCCCGCAGGTAGTTAAGAAATATTTAGGCCTTGCGCTTTTACCAACAGCGGGAGTCACCGTGGGCTTGGTTCTGGAAGCCAAGGAAATATTTGGTCCCACCCAGATCTCAGAAGTGAGGGTGACGCGGTTTTAGGATCGGTAATTATCAATGAGCTTCTGACACCATTTTTTGTTCGTTTCTCTCTTATCAAGGCAGACGAAGCAATGCAGATATAATTATCACAGGTAAAGAATGAACAATGACTATTTATCTAATGACAGGAAGTTCGGCTGAAAGGATATGAAATGAGGGAAGGTGAAAAAATGTTAGGTGGCAAGAAGGTTGCCGAGTTGGTTGCCTTTCTCAAGGGAAGAAGATTGCCGCTCATCGACCAAAAAGCGAACATTGAAGAAATCGTTACCGCTATGATCCACTTTGAGCACAGCCGCCTCCTTTATGTAGTGGACAATAATGAGAAACTCACCGGAACAATTTCTTGGGGGCTACTGGCCCGACATGTCTTTTCTTCAAGCCATGCCCCTCAGGTTCACCCGAGGTTTATCATGAGCTTGATCACCGCCGAAACCGCAAAGGACATCATGCAAAAAAATCCTGTATTCACCACTGAAAATGAACCAGTGGAGACATTGCTGAAGAAAATAATCCAAAGGAAAGTGCAAGAGGTTCCCGTTATAGATAGGGAGAAAAGGGTCATTGCCAATCTGACCATCGTCGATTTATTACGGTTTCTTATCAAATCAAGGAAACATTAACTTTTTATTTTCGAAATTTTACAAAAAGAGATTTCGAAGTTTTTCTAAATTTGGCTGTATGGCAAAATTGTCTTCAAATGTGAAAAAGGTTAAGCATCTGATTTTTTGCCAGTTATTTAGACTATAATGTAATGGCATACTTTATGCAACCCAGAAATTAAGAAAGAGAAGCATAATGGTTCGATATTTTTTTGCAGATTCTCTGCTCCTGTTGATCAAGAAAAATCAGAATTCTTTCGTCTACTTATGAAAGGAGGATAACCATGACAGAATTTCATAGAAGGCAAAACAGCGATAGGTGGCATTGGAGTAAAGAATGTTCCAATTATCCGACAGAAGAGGACGTCATCATCAGTCACACCAAACCTGAATATGGGTTTTTGTGTGAGGAGTGCAAGGAAAAGGAGCCCTTAGAAAAAGACGAGTAAAGAGATGTAAATTTCACGAAGAGATTGGACAAGATCTTCAAACCCTTTTCCAAATCAAGATGTCCAACGATCGATGAACAAGATTTTGTACCGGAACACCATCCGAAAGGAAGAAAGACGACACAACTACAAACAGATATGGGAACGATGTTATGAAGGAGGCCATGTTTTATGAATCCATGACTGAAAACAGGGTGCGCTGCAATCTTTGCAACCATCGGTGCAAAATCAAAGAGAGGAAAAGGGGTATTTGCGGTGTCAGGGAAAACCGGTGCGGAAAGCTATACAGTCTCGTATATGGTAAGATCATTGCCGAACATATCGATCCCATAGAGAAAAAACCTTTATTTAATTTCCTGCCCGGGTCAAGGGCGTTATCCATTGGAACCGTGGGTTGCAACTTCCACTGCAAGCACTGTCAGAACTCTGATATCTCTCAGTATCCCCATGCACACGGAGGCGAAATTATAGGCCAGGGTCGTACACCCGATCAGATTGTCACCGCTGCAAAAGCTGCCGGTTGTGAAACGATTGCATACACATACACCGAGCCAACTATATTTTACGAATTTGCTTATGACACCGCTGGCCTGGCTCGAAAGGAAGAAATAAAAAACGTATTTGTGAGTAATGGTTATATAAGCGCCGAAGCCGCACGGCAGATTGCGCCGTATTTAGATGCTATTAACATCGACTTAAAGGCATTTACTGACAAACTCTACAAAGAGGTCTGCGGAGCACGTCTCAAGCCTGTACTAGAATCGATTCGCCTGATGAAAGAGCTTGATGTATGGGTGGAAGTGACAACACTCATTATTCCCGGCTTAAATGATGGTGAGCAGGAACTGCGTGACATCGCCCGTTTTGTGAAAAGCGTCGGCCCGGAAGTACCATGGCATGTCAGCCAGTTTTACCCGGCGTATAAACTCCTGGACCGACCAACAACACCGGTTGCCACCCTCCGCCGCGCTCGCGATATCGGCATGGAAGAGGGTCTGCGCTATATATACGAGGGCAACGTGCCAGGTGAAGGAGGCGAGAATACTCATTGCTATGCCTGTGGCGCCCTGCTCATTGAGCGTTATGGTCTAACATTAACACGAAATTGTTTGCAGGATGGCAAATGCCCTGGGTGCGGGGCGAGAATTGATGGTCTCCTCCCCCTGAAACATTCTTGCTCATAAAGAAGCCCTTATCACATGGAAAAACAGTGATTTTATCAGGGTGTTCAAAGTGTTCCGGTGGGTTGATTTCATTCCCCAATTTACCCAGGGTTATAACTGAGTAATTTAACAATTTTAATTCTTTAAAGGGGGGAATTAAAATCTATCCATATGCGTTTTACCACTGAAAAAATTAGGCTTATTATTCAAGTGCTGGAACAGGCTGTCACCGAACATCGCGGATGGCTTAATGATTGGCATCGCAGCCTGAAATTCGGTCAACCATTAGCAACGATCTGTTTTTCCAAGGATTCTTACCGGCGATGCGGTTTTGGTCAATGGTACTACAGCCAGTTTCCCGAATCTTGAGTGACCATTCGGTTTTTATATTAATTGGTCAACTCCACCGCGCTTTGCATAATAAAGCGTTTGTTTTAGCTGAGAAAATAAAACATGATGGAACTATTTCTATCAAAGATTACGATATTTTCATAGCAAAGAAACAGGATTTCTCCAAAAGGATTTTTGACTTAAGAGATGAATTTCGTGAAATCCTATTTGAATTTGATCCTCTGACAGATATTTACAACCGCCAGGCTTTCTTTCGTATTCTCTCCTACGAATATGCACGAGCATCACGTACAGGTCAACCATGTTGCATTTGTATGGTTGACCTTGATCATTTCAAAACCATAAATGATACCTATGGCCATCTGTTTGGCGATAAGGTGTTGCAGGTCGTTGCACACTACTTAACCGATAAACTGCGCCCCTATGATTCGATATGTCGTTACGGCGGTGAAAAATTTCTTGTCTGTTTACCAAGTACGAAGCTGGACAAGGCCAAGAAAATTGTGAACCGGTTGCGGATTGGGTGATTCTCGCTACCTATTGACTTGGATAAAGACAAACAGTTGAACATTACAGTTTCTTTCGGTATTGCAAAAATGGCGACCAACATCCTTCTATATGGCAATATTGCCCGTTCCGATGAAGCACTATACGCTGCGAAGCATGGCGGACGTAATCAAGCTATCGCATATGAAGAGATTAGGCCGGACTCGAAAAATGGTCGAAGGAAAATAAAGTAAACGTACTCGCTCTGAAAAGGTGATGACATAAAAAGATCAACTGAGAAAACCTGGCAAATTCACAGCAATAAAAGTAAAGTAGGTAAGAAACAAGCTCTATTGTTCAATCGTGCCTTGGTTTGAAACCAATCCTGTCAAAGGGATTGACAACGCTGGATGAAATATTCCTCAGGTGGGAATTAATCCGCTTAAGCCATCGGAAATACAAAGCTAAAGAAACGGCATCGCCGCTGCCAATATTCTTATCATCTTCTTTTATCAGCCGGAAAAGACAATCATCGCAAACGCGACTCACCCATTCGTACTCTTTCAACAGTTGGAGGGCAGTCTTTTCATCTGCGGATTCAAAACAGCTTTTCGTACGAATGAAGTTGTCCTCCACCGCAGTTTCCACTCGTTGAAGATCTGTCTCAAATTTTCCCCCATGTAATCTACGTGAGTGATTCATGGCCAGTTCTATCATATTCTTTGTATAATCACCGATTCTTTCAATATTGATGACGATGCTTACCAGGACCAATCCTGATGGCAGTCTTTCCACTCCGCATATTGTTAGATGCTTAAAGACATGCCGTCGCACTTCGCGCTGGTAACGGTTCACTTCGGCATCTCTATCATAAATATCAATGTCTACTTGATCACTGTCGGTGTATCTGAGTGAAGTCTTCGCTTTCAAAAACATAGATAGGGTGATATCTAACATCAAAGAGGAGCGCCGGTAAGCCCGATCCATCAGTGAATCTTTTCGGAAAAGATGCCGCCATTCTTTGAACATTGTCCAGCTCCTTTATCTAAAAAAATAAATACCCAACAATGGAACAATAAAAAACATAATTATTATATAGCCAAACGGAATAATCTTATTTCTCATCGAATATTGAGAAAATGAGCGGGCCACAAAGATGGGAGCACATTTTAGAGGCCACCAGACAATCATACCAGAAATATTAAAGAGTAAATGAGAAAAGGCCACGGTGATCGCAGCCAGATTTCCAGTGACGAGGGCAGCTAGAATGCCAGTTACTGTCGTTCCGATATTGCTACCCAACGTATATGGGAAAACTTGCTTCAGCGTGAGAACGCCCGCAGCGGCCATCGGTACAACCAAAGATGTGGTTATTGAACTGCTTTGCACCATCACTGTTAACAGTAAACCAACGAGAAAGGCATGGAAAGCCGTTTTGAATAGAAATCTGTCGAACCAAACTTCGGCTTTCTTTACAACCAGAACTCTCAACGCATCAACCATCATTTTCAACGAAAAGAGGAGCAACAACAGTGATAATATAAAGATAATAAATGGATAACTTCCAAGATGTTCTTTCAGAAAATCAACCAGCGGATACGTCAACATTTTTACAGGACTAAGCAAAGTTAGGGCACCGATATATTGAAAAGCCTCTCCCATGAAAGTGGCACTTATATTTAGAAAATTTGTAGCAATCTGAATCGGAAATAAGACTAAAACTGCAAAGATATTAAAAACGTCGTTAACGATAGCAGCGGAAAATGCTCGATTGAATTCATTACTGCGATTAATGTGTGGCAGGGAAACCAGGGTGTTTGTAACCGATGCGCCGATATTGGCACCCATAATAATTGGAATAGCGGATGAAATTTCCAAAGCACCGCCGGCCACCATTCCAACCACAATAGAGGTGGTTGATGAAGAGGACTGTATTATGGAAGTTGCCAATATTCCTATAAAAATACCAGCAACGGGATTTGTCGTAGTTTAAATGAGCGACTTGGCGAATTCCTTTCCGAACATCTTCAGGGAAGCGCTCATCAATTCAAGGCTGAAAATAAACAGATAGAGGAAAATAATTAACAAAATGAGCCGGAGAAGGGGCTCGTGTCGCGTATTCCACTCTCTTATTCTTTCTGCAAGGGTGACATGCATACCGTCATCCTTCGAGGAAGTCCCCTTACCTTGTTTCCATAAGCAAATGCTCATGTCACCAAAAAACGACGGTAAACTCATATGTCGACTCAACTCTCAAAAGTGTCAACTGGCTTTTATAATCATTATTCCACCACCCAGACCGTGCAGTTGCGCGCATGATTGACAATCTTGCTGGAAACACTGCCAAAGAGGAACTCTTCACTCCGTGAAATCCCCTGTCTGCCAACCACAATGGTGCTATATTCCGTCTCGTCCCGCTCTGCTAAAATACACTCCGCCATGGAAGGACAGTAACGAAGGGTGGAACGTACCGATACATCACCCGGGTCAAAGTCTTCACGTATCAACATTTGACGATAGTTCTCCAACATGACATCGACTTTCAGCTTATACTTGCTGAGCCATTTCTCTTTTTCAGCAGATGTGGGAAAGTAATCCTCTTCCGGTTGGCTAATGACATGCAGGATTAAGACTTTAAAATCCTTCATCCCTGTCAAAAGCTGACTCACATAGGAAACTGCCCGGCGGGCGTTTTCTGACTCGTCCACGGCAATCAGGATGTTCTTGTTATAAATTTTGTTCCTATCGATCATGCCTTGGCCTCCTTAATCTAAAGTTTTCTTGGGGTAAATATTTGTGGAAACATTCAGGTCAACGTTTTGAATTCTCTCAAATCATCCAGCAATTGTGTTGTGTTCTCATAAAACCAATTGGCACCTTTAGAAAAATGCATCAACACCCGGTTGAGTGATTCGGGTATGTAAGGGTAAATCTTTTTGAGATTGGCAACGCGGTTGTTAAACACGATATTCAAATCTTCTTCCCGTAGCCCATCCAGAGCAGGATGATCCTGTTTCTTTAGATCCAGAAGCAGCACATCTCCCATGCCCACCAAAAATACCAAAACATTACCCAGACCAAAAAGATCGTAACCGTATATGTTTTCCCGATGGCGATAGTTAAAATCAAAATCAATCCAGCGATATCGCCCGCTATCACGGTCGATCAATATATGGTCGCGCCGAATATCGCCGTGTTTTTCAGCATGTTGGTGGAGAAAGCGGATCGCCTCGATACATTCCATAAAATTACGTAGAATGCCGGGGAAAAGATTGTAAAAATAGGCGCGGTGATCCATCTGTAAACTTCCAATATAAGCATGGATAGATTCCCCATATATATAATCAAGCACGCGAACAATATTACCCTCTTTATCCTCGATTGAATATCCATGCATGAAGTTCCTATGACCGGCGATCACATTCAATATACGGGCTTCCTTTTTGGGGCTGCGAAAACACTCGAATTCGATTTCCCCGATCCGGGTTTTAAACGTTTCATAAAAGACAAGCTTGATGATTTTCAGGTTACCGGTTTTAAGATCGATGGCACGTTTTACCCAAAATTTAACTTCATCATCAAGCCCAAAACGTCCCTCCTTGGCATTATGACGAATAAGATAAGGTTTGCTGTTTAAAACGACGACATCGTTATATTCTATTTTAAAAAAGTTCGTAGTGTCCGTATGAATTCTTAAAGGATGGTAGCTCTGGGATGGGGCAAGCCATCGGGAAGCCATTTGCCGGAGGACCTTTTGAGATAGGATTGCTGTCATTTTATCTTGTTTCTGTATGGAATGGTGAATAATATAGCAGCTCCAGAGATGTTTCCTGAAACAACACCTGATGATTTGGTCAATTGTTGACCGGATTGCTCCTGGCAAGCCCGGTCCTTTAGGACGAGAAACTGCATAGTCTCATAAAAAATTCAAATAACGCCTTTTTCGAATTTATCAATTATTAATGAGCATAAAGTGTGCCATACAAATAAATTTTCGTTACTATCCGTTACACGGTTTCCAATATGTCCTTAAGCCACTTGATTATCTTCACTTTATTTGTTGATGTTCTCCTTCCCATATCTATACTAGCCTATTCACACAATCTGAGATAATGTATTCGATTTCGAAATTTTTCGAAATGAGATTTCGAGATTTTTCGAAATTTTGCTATGTTGCAGAGTTAATTGAAATAATCAGTTTTGACAACTTATTGAAAATTTAGTTTAAATTGAGGTTGTGAATTTGTGGCATACTTCATGCTACTGAAAGATTTAGAAAAGAGGATCATCTCCCGATTAGTTGTAGTTAATTAGGGTAAAATATGTGGGTCATTTCCAATTGAGCGAATGTGATTCCAAAGGGTACAAGGGGCCCAGGATTCAAGGATTCGAGTGAAATGCTAAAGAATTACAAAGAGTTGAAAGTCTGGAAAAAGTCCTACGAACTCTGTTTAGAACTATATAGAATAACAGCAAAATTCCCAAAGGAAGAAAGATACGGTCTAACTTCACAGATAAGAAGATCTGTTGTGTCTATTCCTTCTAATATAGCAGAAGGATATGGAAGAAAGACAACCTTGGATTACGTTAGGATGCTTTACATATCTTATGGTTCTGTTTGCGAATTGGAAACGCAGATATTATTAGCAGGAGATTTAGATTTAATTGAAAAAGGTGAATTGGATACATTACAAAAAGACATTGCAGAAATCGAAAGAATGTTAAAAGCGCTGATAAAGTCTTTAGAAAATAGACCCTTGGATCCTTGACCCCTTGAATCCTTGGACCCTCTTCTCCAACTAAATTGGAGAAGAACCAGAAAAGATAATACTATATGGTTATCAAAAAACTAAAATATAGGATCTATGATTTAAAGGAGGTGAGTAAAATGCTTAGAGGTGATGGAACAGGCCAAAAAGGCCAGGGATCGGGCACGGGAAAAGGCATGGGCTCACGCAGAGGGGACCGCGGTCGTGGTGATGGTTTTGGTGCAGGCCCTGGCGGATACTGTGTTTGTCCAAAGTTTGGTGAAAAAGTACCTCACCAATTGGGAATTCCCTGCTATGAGCAGCGCTGTTCTAAATGTGGAACCGCCATGACACGGGAATAAATATGATTGTTACGATGAATAGCGCTTCATTTTTATTGTCCTGGGGCTATAATATATTTTTTTCAATGTAATTGCACACTAGAAAGAACAATTAAAGAAACAGGAGGAAAATGAAATGGGAAAAGAACAAGAAAAACATACATGTGCACTTTGTGGCTACACGGCCGACGGCAGGTTTGTGGGAGATATATGTCCTGAATGCGGTTTGACCTACTGGAAATGTGCCAAGTGCGGATATCTCATTACAGCCGGAAAGCCACCGGACGTTTGCCCTGAATGTGGCGAAAAGTGCGATTTCATCGATGTCACCTGCTACACTCCGGAGTGCGGAGGCCCAAGACATATTGATCCACGTTTGTAGCGAGAAAAGATTACGTAATATGAATAAAAGGGAATTAATTGGTGATCTTTTAAGAGTTGGAGAAAGTAGAATAACATGAATTTTTAAAATCATCAAAACAGAAAAAGATGAAGGAGGTTAATGCTATGATAGAAATAAAAAAGATTCTCTTTCCATTGGATTTGACAGAAAATTCGTCAAAAATTCTACCTTATGTGTTGTCGATTTCTGAGAAATACAACAGTCTAATTTACCTACTCCATGTGGTGCAGGACCTTAATAAATGGGGTAAGCTCTATGTCCCCCATCCTTCTATGGATAAATTCCAGGAAGAAGCCATCGAGGTTGCCAAAAAGGCCATGGACACAATTTGTGAAAATCATTTGCAAAGCTGCCCCAATTTTCAAAAGAGGGTCGTTTCCGGAGACACTGTCGATGAAATTCTTAAAGTCATTGAATCCGAAGATATAGACCTGTTGATTATGGGGACACACGGTCGTAAAGGATTGGATCACACGATATTTGGGAGTGTAGCGGAAAAAGTGGTGAAGAAATCACCCGCACCTGTGTTGGTTATTAATCCTTATAAGATTAAGTGAGCTCAATTTTTTCCAAGATTATCTTTTATCCAGATGTCCGGCGATTGATGGGCAAAATTTTGAAAAGAAACGCCATCCGAGGAGAAGACGAGCGAGATGACTACAATATGTTCGATTTCGATATCTTGTGAAAAGTGATGCCAATATTTTCCTAAATTTGTTGTGCGGCAGAATTGTTAACAATCGCCAAGATTGTAACGAACTTATTCGGGAACAGATTGAATTTTACAATAATCTTATTGAAGCTCCTTGCATATAGTGGAGATCCCGTTTCAACAGGGCTGCAGGGTGCTTCAATTTGGATTACGGATTAAAAATGGAAATCCAACACCAGACAAAGCTCTTTCAGGCCATGGAGAAGCCTAATTTTTACCCTCACCATGTGGGTAGCATAGAGCAGCGAGAAACGCACATTTCTAAAGTATTTCTTACCGGCGATTATGTTTATAAGATCAAAAAACCGGTCTACCTGGAGTTTCTCGATTTCACCACTCTGGAAAAGCGTCGATATTATTGCCGCCAGGAAGTTATCCTGAATCGTCGCCTGACTCAAAATGTCTATCTTGATGTGGTTGCCATCACTTTCAAAGACGGTGAATACTCTTTGAACAGGTCGGGCAATCCCATTGAATATGCGGTTAAAATGCGTCAACTTCCTGAGGACCGTTCCATGGTCAATCTGTTGAAAAGAACAAAAATTGACAGAAATGACATTGAGGACCTTGCTTTAATTCTATCTAATTTTTATAGTCAAGTTTCTTCCTTTAGACAAGTCCATTCCTCCGGGGCATGGGAAAACATTCAGGCGAATTGTGAGGAAAACTTCAGGCAGACAATGATATTCGCCGGGGATATACTTGATGAACGAATATTTCAAATTATTCAATTCGCTACACTCTCTTTTTTGCGCAGACGAAAAGAACTTTTTGACAACCGAATCGACAGTGGAAAAATTCGGGACTGCCACGGTGACCTGAGGACCAGCCATATCTATTTTGTCGATGATGGGATTCAGATCATTGACTGCATCGAATTTAATGATCGTTTCAGATATCATGATATCGCGTCAGATCTAGCATTTTTAGCAATGGATCTCGATTACGAGGGTTTTCCACAGATTGATAGGCACTTTCTAACTGCCTATGTTAAATACTCAAAAGATCAGGATGTATTTGTTCTAATCGATTTTTACAAATGTTATAGAGCTTTTGTGCGGTGCAAAGTAAATTGCATGCGTCTTCAGGAAGGTGGCCTAACCGAGCAAAATAAAAGAAAGCTCCTTAAAGAGGCCCTGAAGTATTTAGACCTTGCTTACCAGTATGCTGTAAAGTTCACACGTCCCACACTCTGGGTGGTGTGCGGCATGCCAGGTTCAGGTAAGAGTTCGATTTCAAAAGAACTTTCTAGGATGTTCGGAATCAAAACATTGAATTCAGATGTTATTCGTAAGGAATTGTTCGGAATGAAACCTGGTGATCCATCAGACTTGCCATTTGAAGAAGGTATTTATTCCAAAGGCGCCACCGGTCTCACATACGGTAAACTCCTTTTATTGGCTCAGGAAGAAATTGAAAAGGGAAATTCTGTTATTTTAGACGCCACATACGGAAGTGAGCACCATCGTGTTGAAGCTTTACGCATGGCCAGAGATAAGGACGTTAACATCGTCTTTGTAGAATGTGTATTAAAAGAAAAGTTGCTAAAAGAACGCCTGTCGAATCGAAAGACTAAACTTTCCGTTTCCGATGCACGTCTGCCCAATTTTGAATATTTCAAAAAGAGGTTTGAACCATTGAATGAAGTCGGTGATGCAATGCATATTCGTGTTAACACTGAAAAGCCGTTAGAAAAATGCATGCAACAAATTCTGGCCAAGGACATAGTAGCTATAGGGGCAGAACCTCACAACTTATGGCCGTAGAGGAGAAAAAAATGTTTAAAAAAATATTGGCGGCAACAGACTTGATAACGGCTTCTGATGCGCAGGTTTTAACAGCTGCGAAAGTTGCTGAACAAAATCAAGCAAAATTATATATCCTCCATGTGCTGGAATCTGCTTCTACAGAAAATCGTCATCTTATAAAGCACTTTAGAACCGGTAAAGTTATTACGACCGATAAAGATTACGAAAGGATCGTTAATACACAACTAAAGAATATCTATACCGAAGTTTTTCAACCTTCTCTTAATTATGAAATCAGAGCAACGCCCGGTTTTCCCTGGGAGGAAATCTTGAGATGGGCAAGGGAAATAAGCGCAGACCTGATAATTATAGGCCCTCATTCTACAAGGGCTGAAGAAAAAGGAGTGGTCAGAGTGGTCGGAAAGATCGGCAGCACTGTAGAAGGTGTTATCATGCGAGAGAATTGTCCGGTAATGATTGTTAATCCGTCGATTCAAAAAGAACGGTTGAAGTTCAAAAATATTTTGGTGAGTATCGACTTCTCAAAATCCTGTGAATGTGGATTATGTTTTGC
>Ga0316195_10000710_pt1 | contig 13947 bp, 14 predicted proteins | sample Phised1_MG_FD_204937 | JGI IMG/M metagenome (GOLD analysis project Ga0316195, IMG submission 204937) | Coastal sediment microbial communities from Maine, United States - Phippsburg sediment 1 | ecosystem: Environmental > Aquatic > Marine > Coastal > Sediment | place: USA: Maine | collected... | reverse complement strand
CAAAAGTAAAAGTGAAAGCTTCAGGAGGAGTGAGGACCCTGGATCAGTTACTAGTTGTTCAGGAAATCGGATGTACGCGATGCGGAGCCTCTGCCACCGAGTCTATTTTGGAGGAGGCTAAGAAAAGATTTGGTTGAGCAAAATAGAAAAATCATTTTCTGGGAATTTTGATTTTTATAAAGAATTAATTTACCTAGCATTTATATCAAATAGTCCTTTGTATGACTGATATTAAATATTCCATGATAGTTCAGGATACTGCAGGGTATTTTATTTTTTACATTGGGCAATTATTGACCAAATACTCACTTCAAATTATTTTCTATGAAAGATAAAATTCATTATCTAGCCGTCTGTCTAAGTTTTTTTCTTCTAATCAATCAACAATTAGTTCAAAGTCAAAATAGCCAGGATTGGCAAAATCTGTTTGACGGCGCGACTTTTCAGGGTTGGAAACAAAGGGGAGGTAAGGCAAATTACACAATAAGTGACGGTGTAGTTATTGGATCGACAGTAAAGAATACACCGAACTCATTCTTAGTTACAGATCAACTTTACACTGATTTTATTTTAGAATTGGATTTTTGGGTAGATCCGGCGTTGAATTCGGGAATTCAAATTAGAAGTAATAGTTATCCCTATTATCGAGACGGAGCCGTTCACGGTTATCAAATTGAGATAGATCCTTCTAATAGAGCTTGGAGCGGCGGGATTTATGACGAGCAGAGAAGGGGGTGGCTATATGACTTATCTGATAATCCAACAGCTCAAAAGGCGTTCAAGCAGAATGATTGGAATCATTATCGTATTGAAGCAATTGGAAACAATATAAAAACATGGATCAACGGAGTGCCTGCCGCCAATTTAATTGACGATACCAATAATACTGGATTTATTGCTTTACAGGTTCACTCTATTCATGGGGATCAAAAGGAAGGAATGTTGGTGAAATGGAAAAATGTAAAAATAATGACCAGTAATTTGGAGAAATACGTGTTGAAATCTGAACTTGAACCAAAAAATAAAAATAATCAACTTACCAGCAATGAAGAAAAGGCGGGCTGGAGAATGTTATGGGATGGAAAATCAACTGAGGGTTGGAGAGGCGCAAAAACTGATAATTTTCCTAAAAATGGATGGGAAATTAAAGATGGAGTTCTAACTGTTTTGGCTTCTGATGGAGCTGAATCAGCAGCCGGTGGAGATATTGTAACCGAGGAAGTTTATGGAGATTTTGAGTTAATGTTAGACTTTAAGATTACGGAAGGCGCAAATAGTGGTATAAAATATTACGTAGATACAGATCTGAATCAAGGATCCGGTTCGGCTATTGGCCTTGAATATCAGATACTGGATGATGAAAGGCATCCTGATGCGAAGTTGGGTAACCACGATGGAAGCAGAACACTTGCTTCTTTATATGATTTAATTGAAGCCAATCCAAAAAAACCGGTGAACGAAATTGGCAGTTGGAATACGGCCCATATTATTTCTAAAAACAATCATGTAGAACATTGGTTGAATGGAATGAAGGTACTTGAATTCGATAGAGGAACAGATGACTTTAAGAAATTAGTTTCTGAGAGTAAATACAAAGATTGGCCAAAATTTGGTGAACTTGAAAAAGGACATATCCTTTTACAAGATCACGGAAACAAAGTGTCTTTCAAAAATATTAAGATCAAAACTAAATAAGATATGACATCAAGAAGGAATTTTATAAAGTCATCTTCGCTAGGTAGCCTGGCAATCACTACAGGTATGGTTTCTTTACCATTTTTTGGTAAAGCCAATATTTTGGGGGCAAATGACCATATCAATTGTGCCGTAATTGGGGTTAGAAGTAGAGCTAAAGCTCATATAAAAGCGATTCATCAAGACAAGAATGCCAAAATTTTATATAGTTGCGATGTTGATGATGTGATCATAGAAGAACATAAAAAGTGGTGTCAGGAAAATATCGGGTATATGCCTAAAATAGAAAAGGATTTCAGAAAAATTCTTGAAGATAAAGAGGTTGACGCTGTATTTATAGCCACTCCTGAGCATTGGCATACACCGATGTCCATATTGGCCATGCAGGCAGGAAAACATGTGTATGTTGAAAAACCGTGTAGCCATAATCCTTATGAGAATGACTTGCTGGTAGCTGCTCAAAACAAATACAAGAAAAAGGTGCAAATGGGCAACCAGCAGAGATCTGCTCAGAGCTCAATTCAGGCCGTAAAAGAGATCAATGAAGGAATTATAGGAGAAATTTACAAAGGAGAAGCCTATTACTCCAATAATCGGGGGTCAATAGGATTAGGAAAAGAAATTGCCGTACCGAAAACATTAGATTGGGAACTTTGGCAAGGCCCTGCCCCTCGAAGAGCTTATAAAGACAATGTTCATCCTTATAATTGGCATTGGTTTAGAGATTGGGGAACAGGAGAAATTCATAACAACGGAACTCATGAAATTGATATTTGTCGTTGGGCAATGGGTGTCGATTTACCCAAGACGGTAACTTCATTTGGCGGTAAGTTCACTTACCAAGACGATTGGGAATTTTTCGATAATCAGCAGGTGACCTATGAATACGACGGAGGAAGGTTTATTACTTGGACCGGACATAGCAGAGGAATGATTCAGCCCAATCAACCAGGCCGTGGAACTACTTTATATGGAAGTAAGGGCGTGATCACTTTGAGCCGGAACGATTATTCGCTCTTTGGATTAGATGGTAAATTGATCAAACAAATAAAAGAAAAAGGTGAAAGCGCCACCACAAATACAGTAGGAGAAGGTTCGTTGGATGTTTCACATGTGGCCAATTTTTTTGAAGCTATTAGACAAGATAAATCTTTAAGAGCAGATATTAATGACGCCAGTATTTCAACAATGTTATGTCATTTGGGCAATATGGCCCAGGATGCAGGTAAAACACTTCAGATTGATCAAAAGACTGGGAAAGTGCTTAACAATCCTGAAAGTATGAAACAATGGAAAAGGGAATATCAACCTGGTTGGGAACCAAAATTATAGTATGAAACGGAGAGAATTTGTCGTAAAATCAAGTTTAGCCGCATTAGGCTTTTCTTCAGCAGCAGTGTATGGAAATTTGAATCGTATTAAATCTGCGAATGAAACCATTCGGATCGGTGTGATTGGAACAGGTCAGAGAGGTGCAGGCCTTATCCCTTTCCTTCAAGAAATAGACCATTTTCATGTGGCTGCATGTTGTGATGTTTTGCCATTTAGATTAGCTGAGGGTATGACGAGGGCACCCAAAGCAAAACCCTATGATAATTACAAAAAACTCTTAGATAATAAAGATATCGATGCGGTATTAATTGCAACTCCGTTTTATTTACATGATGAAGTAGCTTTGGCGGCAATAGATGCAGGCAAGCACGTTTATTGTGAAAAAACAATGGCCAAAGGTATCCCCGAAATTCGAGCGATGGTAAATAAGGTAGCTCAATCTTCCGTTATTTTTCAAACAGGTCATCAATACCATAGCTCGAGGCTATACACGCATGTAGCAGAGTTGATCAAAAACGGTAAAATTGGAAAAATAGCTTCCGTTGAATGCCAATGGAATAGACATGGAAATTGGAGAAGAGAGGTGCCTTCACCAGAATTAGAAAGAGCAATCAATTGGCGTATGTACAAAGAATATTCGGGAGGATTGGCCGCAGAATTATGTTCTCACCAAATCGATTTTACAAATTGGATTTTGGATGAAACCCCGGATCATGTCATGGGAATGGGAGGGATCAATTATTGGAAAGACGGAAGAGAAACATTTGATAATATTCATTTAATGTATGCCTATCCCGGAGGTGTAAAAGCCACTTTCACATGCTTGACCAGTAATGCATTAGATGGTTATAAGATCAAAGTTTTGGGAGATAAAGGAACCATCATTTTAGATTATAACAAAGCTTGGTATTTACCGGAGTCAAGTGGACAAAAAACACTTGGAGAAGCAGATGGTGTTTCCGGAGCCACAATAAATTGGGAAAAGGATAAGGGTTATCCCATTAACGTTGATCATATAGACCCTAGCAAACAAGCTCTTGTAGATTTTGGGGACAGTATTAAAAATAATAAACAACCAGCATCAGATGTCTTAACAGGCGCAAATACGTCTATATGTGTCAATATGGGTTTAGAGGCGATGTACAATGAAAAAATTGTTTCTTGGCAGAGTTTAGACAGCTAGTATTTATAATATATGGATAGCATTTAGATACTATGTTTCTTATTTCTTAAGCGAATTCTATCTCGAAAACTTCAATAATATGGAGAAAAAGTATGGCTATTATTGATATATTTATAAGGAAGATCAATTTTAGTAAATTGCAGAACAATGAATAGTCGTAGAAATTTTTTAAAAAATGCGGGTCTTAGCTTGGCTGCAGGCACCTTACCATATTCACTATTGGCTCGAAGTATTTTTACTCAAAAGAAACTAGGAGTTGCTTTAGTAGGGCTTGGCTATTACAGTACGGATTTGTTGGCTCCGGCATTACAACTCACCCAACATTGTGAATTAAGAGGGATTGTAACCGGATCTCCTGAAAAGATTCCTATCTGGCAACGGAAATATGGTATTCCTGATTCTAACGTGTACAACTATGAAAATATGGGTGAAATAGCCAATAACACAGATATTGATATTGTTTATATAGTTCTCCCTAATGGATTGCACAAAAAATTTTCAGTACTAGCTGCCGAAGCAGGAAAGCATGTTTGGTGCGAAAAGCCCATGGCTATTTCAGTTCGTGAATGCGAAGAAATGATCAGTTCATGCAAAAAGAACAAGGTACAGTTGAGCATTGGTTACAGAATGCAGCACGAACCAGTCACCCAAAAGATCATAGGATGGAGTAAAACTCAACCTTTTGGAAGTATAAAAAATATTTACGCCGAAGCAGGTTTTAGAAGTGGGGGAGGTAATTCTTCTTATTGGAAGTTTAATCCTGAATTGGGCGGGGGGTCTATGCACGATATGGGGGTTTATCCACTTAATGCGATTCGTTATGTTTCTGGTTTAGAACCAATTTCAGTTGTAGCTAAAAGTGAAAATTCAAGACCTTCTATTTTTCGAGTTGATGAAACCATGACTTTTGATTTAGAATTTAGAAATGGACTGCAGGCAAAAGGCAAATGTAGTTTTGCAGAGCAAATCAATGAACTGAAGGTGGATTGTGAAAATGGATGGTACAGTCTTCAACCTTTTCAATCCTATTCCGGTGTTAGAGGAAGAACAAGTAAGGGAGAAGAATTATTACCGTTTCAAGGAAATCAACAAGCAAAGCAAATGGATGATGATGCTTTGGCCATTATAAACGGAAAAAGCCCAATTGTACCAGGAGAGGAAGGAATGCAAGACATACGCATAGTGCAGGCCATATATAAATCAGCCGGTAATGGAGGCTCAAGGGAAATTTTTTAGTTTTTATATTCAATTAGAAAAGTTAATTGATTTATAGTTTGCGTTATTTCAATTGATTTCGATTCTTTACATTTGCATTCACCCCAAAAAGAAAAATAACTTGGAGAAAAAGGTCACTTTAAAGGAGTTAGCTAAAATTTTAAAAGTTTCTGTTGCAACTGTTTCTAAGGCTTTAAATGATAGTTACGATATAAGTGAAGAGACCAAGGTTCGCGTAAAGAAAAAGGCGAAAGAACTGAATTATGTGCCAAATATTATTGCGCAAAGTTTAAAATTGAAAAAATCGTTTAGTTTGGGGGTGATCATTCCTAACATTACGGATGAATTCTTTGCAAGGGCAGTACATGGAATTTCAAAAGAAGCGAAAGAAAATAGGTATAAAACGCTGATCAGTATTTCTAATGAGGAGCTGCAGAGCGAAATAGAAAGTGTTGATATATTTCTGAACAGCAATGTTGATGGTCTTTTGATTTCCTTGGCAAGTGAAACCCAAACAAAAAATCAATATGAGCATATCAAAAAAATACAGGATCACGGTATTCCAATTGTATTATTTGATAGGGTCACAGATGCCATTGATTGCGATAAAATTACCATAGATGATTTTAAAAGTGCTTACGATGCAACTTATTTTCTGTTGAGGAAAGGTTGTAAGAACGTCATTTTCTTGTCTACGATCTCTCGTACAAGTGTTTGCGAATTGCGCAAGAAGGGTTATGAACAGGCCTTGAAGGATAGTAAAATAAAGGTTGGAGCCACGCGTTTTTTAGAAGTGACCCATGAAAATTTGGAATTTGAATTAAAGAGTTTTCTTGAAATTGAGGAGGTTGATGGAATTCTTGGCGCAGATGAGCATTCAGCAGTAGCTTCTTTACATTTGGTTCAAAATCTTGGCTATAAAGTTCCGGATCAGATCTCTGTGATCGGATTTACGAATGGATCATTGACAAAGTTTACTGTTCCATCGTTAACGGCGATCAGTCAGCATTCCGAATTAATGGGTAAAAGTGCGGTACAAACCTTGCTATCGAGAATTCAAAAGGGTTATTTGGATCAAGAAACGCAACATAAAATAGTTCAAACAGATCTTATCCAGAGAAAATCTACTCCTTCCAAGTCATAATTTTCATTTAAAAAGGGCTTAAATTCTCCATTTTGTCAGATAAAAATTGAGAAATTCCATCAAAAAGGGTTGATCAAAGAAATTGACGTCTGCTTTTAAAAGTGGCAATTCTCCCTAATTAAAGCAAAAAAACAACTGTTTTTATCGATTGACCTTATACCTGATTTTTGGTACAACAACTTCAATAAAAAATTATTTTGATTTTTTTTTCAAGGTCACACAATAAAAAAATGGTGTTTTACGAAAGGCGGTTGATTGTATTAATTAAATTTAAATACCTGATTATAAATAAAATATATTATTTTTTAATGAGGATATTTTAAAGAAATAGGTTGAAAAAAGGTATCATGGAATATTGGGATTTTTGAAATTCCCATTTTTATCTATTGTTTCATACTTCCAATTGTAGCTACATTTGAAATGTATTTGAGTGACAAACTTAAATGCAGCCCTCCTCTGAAAGTGATATGACATATTGAAGTAATAAAATAGCAAGCTACTATTCTATTCTATTTATATCGGATCACACAATTTAACAACAAACAATTTTTACAATTTTTAAATAAACTCTGATTAAACAGCAAATAATAATTTAAAAATTTTACATCATGAAAAACGCAGTTTTAATCTTAGTACTTAGTTTCGCCGGTTTATTTGGTTATGCACAACAATCAAACGTGTTAAATGATGATTTAGTATATAGCCTTCAAGAAGAAATTCAAAATTTTCATTCAGGTAATGAAGTTGTTCTTGAAATAAATTCTCAGAATGAATTTAATATCAGTTTTTTAGAAGGATTAACCTCTTTCGAAGTAAATGATCATGAATTTATACATGAAAATACAATTATCAGTGAAGCATTCGAATTTATAGAAGGAGCCTTTTCATTAAATGAATACGCTGTGAACTATGAAGCAACAACAGAAAACAATATATAATTTAAAAAAATAAAAAAGAAAACGCTATGAAAACAAACATCATCACCATCGCTATTTTATTGATCAGTATTGCCGGATTTTCTCAAGAAAAAGGTAAAGTAACAAAATATGTAACCACTTTTCCTAACGGAGAAGAAGCCATCACGATTGTGGATAATTCAAATTCTGATGTACTCAATCTTTCTTCAGCAGAGAGTTTTTACAAGTATGAAATTTTAGCTCCAGCCAACCACGAATTGATTCACGGTTCTTCAAACGAGGGCAAAGTTTGTGATATCGACAAAACCAAATTATCGGATGGAACATACACTTTAAAAGTATATACTGACGATTTTGTGATCACAAGTGATATTACCATTAATAATAAATTGCAAGAATCTGTCATTATCGGAATATAAACCATCGGTCTTTAAAAAAAGGGAAATAGTAAAAAAAAGGGGATTAAAAAAAGGGGAATTAAAAAAAAGGGAATTTTAAAATTTAATAAAAAAAAGAAAAAGCTATGAAAACAACCATCATCACCATCGCCATTTTAATGATCAGTATTGTCGGATTTTCACAAGAAAAAGGACAGGTAACAAAGTATGTCACTACTTTTCCTAACGGAGAAGAAGCCATTACCATAGTAGATAATTCGGGCTCAGATCTATTAAATCTGTCATCTGCAGAGAGCTTTTACAAATATGAAATTTTAGCACCAGCCAACCACGAATTGATTCATGGAGCTACTAATAATGGAAAGGTATGTGATATTGATAAATCAAAACTATCTGATGGAACCTACACCTTAAAAGTATATACAAATGATTTTGTGATCACAAGCGATATAACCATCGATAAAGGAGAGAGCATTAGTGTGGTTCAATAAAGGGTAGAATATAAACGGATTTAAAAATTTAGCCCTGTGAAATCGTAAAAAAATAAAAATTGCTATGAAGAAGTTAAAAATTTTTGCAATGATCTTGTGGTTTACAATGTTGATTTCAACCATTAATTTGGCTCAGGCTCAAACATTTAAAAATCTTGACAACGCTCCACATGACATCACATATTTTAAGAAAGTTCAAACGGGTGAACCACAAGTCAGGGTAGTTTATGGAAGACCGGCCACAAAGAATGATAAAGTTTTTGGAGAAGTTATACCTTTCGGAAAAGTATGGAGAACAGGAGCAAATGAAACAACAGAGATCAAGTTTTATCAGGACGCAATGTTCGGAAATAAGTTAGTAAAGAAGGGGACTTATTCTCTTTATACCATACCAGGTGAATCGTATTGGACGATCATATTAAATAGTGAAACAGATACTTTGGGTTCATTCTTTTACAATGAAGAATTAGATGTGGCTAGAATACAGGTACCATCTATTGCAGAGCAACCCATTGATATATTTACCATAGGGTTTGATCAAAAAAATTATGGAACACAAATGATTTTAGCTTGGGGTGAAACCCGTGTAAAAGTGCCATTATACCTTGAAAAGGAGCTAATTTCATAAAAAAAAGGGGATTTAAATTAAAAAAAGGGGATTAACAGTTCGGAACTTTAGGTTTCGAACTGTTTTTTTATTGAATAAATCTATCACTATAATTTTCTTGGCTCATTTCGCAAAATTCCTTTTTGCCGAACCAATTGAACCTATTTTTTGCCACAAAATCGTAAAGATTATCCCTTAAAACTTTTGGAATTACTTTTAGAATTCTCAATTGCCGATAAGGGAAACCCAAATAAGCCATTATCTCCAGAGCGGCATCCGATTTTGCATAAACCTTGTTTCGATCTAAAAACAAGACAGAATTTCCTAAATTATTTTTTGTATGATATTGTAACAAAAGCTCTTTCGCTGCGTCTGATTGTAGTGAAGAAAATAAAAACCGATTGGATTTGTCTCGCTTCAATATAAATTTTACGGAAGCACTGCATAAATTGCAGTAACCATCAAAAAAAATAATCGGTTTATTGTATTCTTTCACAGCGTAAAATTACAATAATCAAGTAACTTTGATTTTTGAACAAGACAAAAAGGTTATTAAAATTTCATAATTAGGATGATAAAACTCATAGATCTGCATAAATCTTATCCCATGGGGAAAGATTTTTTACACGTATTAAAGGGTATAAATTTAGAAATTAACGAAGGTGAATTTGTATCTATTATGGGTTCATCCGGGTCGGGAAAATCAACCCTATTAAATATTTTAGGGCTTTTAGATACGCACGATAAGGGGGAATATTTCCTTAATGATTTGAAGATTGAAAAGTTAGATGAAAAAAAGGCAGCGATGCTTAGAAATAAATTTTTAGGTTTCGTATTTCAATCCTTTAACTTAATTAGTTACAAAACTGCCGTAGAGAATGTTTCACTACCTCTTTATTATAAGGGAGTCAATAGAAAAGATAGACAAAAACTCGCAATGGATTACCTAGATAAAGTTGGTTTAGTCGATTGGGCAAATCATTTGCCTAGTGAATTATCCGGTGGACAAAAACAAAGGGTTGCTATTGCCCGCGCTTTGGTTACCCAGCCGAAATTGATACTTGCGGATGAGCCTACAGGAGCCTTAGATTCTGTAACCGGGGAGCAGGTGATGGAAATTTTAAGAGGTATACATGCTGATGGTATGACAATTCTCGTAATTACGCACGAAGAAGATATCGCCGAACAAACAGAAAGAATTGTGCGTCTAAAAGACGGTCTTATTACCAGTGATGAAAAAGTAAAAAAAGTCGTTCTGAATTCATAAACTATGTTCGATATTGATCGCTGGAGAGAAATTTTTCAATCTATAGGCAAGAATAAACTTCGCACCTTTTTGGGTGCCTTTACCGTTGCACTGGGTATCTTCATTTTTACAGTGCTATTCGGTATGGGGAATGGCTTGAAAAATCAATTTGAAGAATTCTTTATGGACGATGCTACCAATGCTATTTTTATATATGCCGGTAGAACTTCAAAACCTTACGGCGGATTCAAAGAGAATAGAAGAATCATATTTAAGAATGAAGATCTGGCTCTAATAGAAAAGGAATACGGCGATAAAATTGAATATATTTCTCCGAGAATCTACAAGAATGTAAATGTCAGGTACAAGAATGAAGCGGGAAGTTACAATGCAACCGCGGTCATGCCTGACCATCAGTTTTTAGAAAAAACGATTATCACGAAGGGGAGATATATCAATAATGATGATATCAAGAACAAAAGAAGGTATGCGGTAATAGGCAGGCTAGTAGAAGAAGATATATATAGAAATGAAGAAGCGGTAGGTACATTTGTTAACCTAAATGGTATGGCTTATATGGTGATTGGAGTTTTTGAAGACGCAGGAGGTGATAATGAAGAGCGAAGAATCTATCTCCCCGTTTCAACAACACAACTGATCTATAAAAACACAGATGAAATAGACCAGATCAACCTTACTTATCAGCTTGAAATTGGCATTCCAGGTGCCAGAAAATTGGTTTCTGATATCACTAGAACTTTAAAGGAAAAGCACAGTGTAGCAAGAGATGATCAAAGTGGTATTCGTGTTCGTTCGGTTTTTGAGAATGTAGAAGCAAATATGCAATTTGCAAATGTGTTGCAGTTAATCGTACTTTTTATTGGTATTGGAACTCTATTTGCAGGAGCAATTGGAATTGGGAACATCATGGTTTTTGTTGTAAAAGAAAGAACTAAAGAATTAGGAATTAGAAAAGCACTGGGTGCTACGCCTAAATCCATAGTTTGGTTGATACTTCAGGAATCTATTTTTATAACTTCACTGGCCGGTTATATAGGCTTGCTGATCGCGGTGCTAGTCTTGAGCAGAATAGGGAATAGTCTGCAAGACTATTTTATAAAGGAACCACAGGTTAATATGTCGACTGTAATTACGGCAACTATAATTTTGGTTGTAGTTGGAGCAATTGCAGGGTTTATTCCTGCTAAAAGAGCGGCAAGCATAAAACCAATTGTCGCTTTAGGAGAAGACTAAAAATTATTATTATGAAATTCATTTTTGATAGAGATACCTGGCAAGAAATTTTTGATTCCATCAAAAAAAGTAAACTGCGCACAGCCATTACCGTAATTGGTGTGTTATGGGGAGTGTTTTTGTTCATAACCTTGTTGGGTGCTGCAAGAGGTATGGAAAATGGATTTGACCGAGAGTTCAGCAATCTCGCTACCAACAGTATTTTTTTATGGGGAGAGCGTACAACAGTACCTTACAAAGGGTTTCAGCGAGGAAGATGGATGAATCTGAAAATTCAGGACGTAGAAGATATTCAGAACAAAGTACCTGAAATCGCATTTGTAGCTCCTCGAAACGTAAGTGGCGTTTTTGGAGGAGAACCGGCCACCGTAAAACGAAATACGAATAGCAAAACATATAAAGTTTTTGGTGATTATCCCATATTGGATGAAGTATCTAAAGTGAAACTTAACGAGGGAAGATTTTTGAATCTCAGCGATATAGAAGATAAGAAAAAGGTGTGTATCATAGGTGAAAAGGTGGTAGATGATTTATTCGAAAAGGATGAAGAGATTATTGGAAATTATGTTGAAGTAAATGGCAGCTTCTTTAACATCGTTGGGGTCTACAGACAGAATCCAGGGATGGGATTTGAAGGAGACGATTCTATTTATATACCCTTTTCTACATTTCGTCAGATGTACAATACAGGTGATGACATCGGTTGGATGGTAATTGCTGCTTATGACGATGTGGATATAAAAAAGGTGGAATCGGATGTCAAAACTATTTTAAAAAAGAGACATAATGTAAGTCCGGATGACACTCGCGCTTTTGGTTCTTTTAATTTTGGTGAAATGTTTGGTAAAATTACCGGATTTGTTAAGGGAATTAAGTTTCTCACTTGGTTCGTAGGAATAGCCACTTTGATCGCCGGAGTAATTGCCATTGCCAGTATTCTATTGATTACCGTTAAAGAGCGAACCAAGGAAATCGGCATTAGAAGAGCATTGGGAGCTACGCCGCAGGCTGTAAAAAGTCAGATTATTTTAGAATCTGTTTTTTTGACTCTTTTAGCAGGAGTTTTAGGCATTATTTTATCAGGACTTTTACTGATGTTCATCAATTCAAAAACTCAAAATCTCGATTTCCCCTTTACTAATCCAACAGTGAACATCCCCATTGCCATTGGGGCAGTTTTTACATTGGTCATTTTGGGCACATTAATCGGTATGATCCCCGCACAAAGAGCGGTCATGATAAAACCAATAGAAGCATTAAGAGAAGAATAAATTAAAAGTAAATAAACCATTAAAATGAAAAAAATAATCATCTTTTCCATTATCGCAATTTTATTTATTGCTGTATTAATTTGGTTCGGTAAAATGAACAGTAAACCACCTGTGAGTTTTGATACCGAAAAACCATTCAAAACGAATATAACCAAAAAGACTGTTGCAACAGGAAAAGTTACTCCCCTTGAGGAAGTAGAAATTAAGCCTCAGGTTTCGGGTATTATTGATAAAATTTATCTTGAAGAAGGTGTTAAGGTGAATAAGGGCGATTTAATTGCGCAAATTAGGGTAGTGCCAAATGAGCAGGCACTTAGCAGTGCAATGGGTCGGGTGAACAAGGCAAAAATTCAGTTGAATAATGCTGAAATCAGTTTTAACAGAAATAAAAAATTATTTGAAACAGGAGTTATATCAAGAAGAGAGTTTGAACAATTTGAATTGGATTATAACCAGGCCAAACAGGATGTGATCATTGCGCAAAATGATTTTCAAATTATAAAAAAGGGTAGTGTAAGTACTTCCGGAATGGCCAATACAAATATACGTGCCACCGTACCGGGAACTATTTTAGAAATACCTGTTAAAGAAGGAGATCAGGTGATTGAAAGTAATAATTTCAATGCGGGTACTACGATCGCTTTGATCGCGGACATGAGCAAAATGATCTTTGAAGGAAAAGTTGATGAATCAGAAGTGAGTAAAATTAAAAATGACACAGAGCTAGAGATCGCTTTAGGTGCTATCCCTGATAAGAAATTTCCTGCAAAATTGACCTTTATAGCGCCAAAAGGTACAGAGGAAAATGGTACTGTACAATTCACATTAAAAGCAGATGTCAATTTAGAAAATGATTATTTTCTCAGAGCGGGATATTCTGCCAATGCGGAAATCATATTGGAGCAAAAGGACAGTATCATGGCTATTAGGGAGGCCTTATTACAGTTCGATAAGGAAACTGACAAACCCTTTGTAGAAATCAAAAAAGGTGATCAAGAGTTTGAGAAGAAAGATGTGGAATTAGGAATATCAGATGGTGTAAATGTTGAAATCCTATCTGGCATTACTAATGAAGATGAGATCAAGGTTTGGAATAAAGCCAAAGGAAAGACTGAAGACGATAAGGAAGCCGAATAAAGTATAGATTATAAAAATTTAAAAAGAGCCCCGCGTTGGGCTCTTTTTCGTTTAATT
>Ga0316195_10000709_pt1 | contig 13958 bp, 11 predicted proteins | sample Phised1_MG_FD_204937 | JGI IMG/M metagenome (GOLD analysis project Ga0316195, IMG submission 204937) | Coastal sediment microbial communities from Maine, United States - Phippsburg sediment 1 | ecosystem: Environmental > Aquatic > Marine > Coastal > Sediment | place: USA: Maine | collected... | reverse complement strand
ACCGTCAAGCTGATCGCCCCGATCGCCATGGAAGAGGGGCTGCGCTTTGCCATCCGCGAGGGCGGCAGAACCGTCGGCGCAGGCGTCGTCGCGAAGATCATCGAATAGGTGAATAGGCTGCAGGGGCATAGCTCAACTGGCAGAGCGTCGGTCTCCAAAACCGAAGGTCGGGGGTTCGATCCCCTCTGCCCCTGCCACCCGGCAATGCAGCCGGGTTGCGGCCCCCGCTGCGGGGCATCGAAGAGGAAGCGATGAGCTCCAATACGCAAGTCGAGACGGTCTCGACAGGTGCTGACAAGGCCAAGCTGGCCGGCGCCGCCGTGCTGCTGGTCGGCGGCCTGGTTGCCTTCTATCTGCTGGGCAAGCAGGATCTTTGGGTGCGTGCCGGCGCTCTCATCGTCCTGCTGGCGGCGGCCGTTGCGCTGTTCTTCACTTCTGAGTCGGGCAAGCAGTTGATCGCCTTCGGGCGGGACGCGATCCGCGAAACGAAGAAGGTGGTCTGGCCCTCGCGCAAAGAGGCGATGCAGATGACCGGCTACGTCTTTGCCTTCGTCTTCGTCATGGCGCTGTTCTTGTGGCTGACTGACAAGACGCTCGAGTGGGTGCTGTACGACCTGGTGCTGGGCTGGAGACGCTGAAAAAGGACCCGTGATGAGCGAACAAGTCGAGAACAGTCCTGCAGCGTCGCAAGCCGCCGAGCCCGCCAGCGCATTGCGCTGGTACGTGGTGCACGCCTATTCAGGCATGGAAAAGGCCGTCGAGCGCAACCTGCGCGAGCGCATCGACCGCTCGGGGATGGGTGCGAAGTTCGGCCGCATCCTCGTGCCCACCGAAGAGGTGGTCGAGCTCAAGGGCGGCAAGAAGTCGGTCACGCAGCGACGCTTCTTCCCTGGCTACGTGCTGGTGGAAATGGTGATGGACGACGAGTCCTGGCACTTGGTCAAGCACACCAGCAAGGTCACCGGTTTCGTCGGCGGCGCGCGCAACCGGCCCGCGCCGATCTCCGAAGCCGAGGTCATGAAGATCGTCAACCAGATGCAAGAGGGCATCGACAAGCCACGGCCCAAGGTGCTGTGGCAGGTGGGCGAACTGGTGCGCGTCAAAGACGGCCCGTTCACCGACTTCAATGGCGCGGTCGAGGAAGTGAATTACGAGAAGTCGAAGGTGCGGGTGTCGGTGACGATCTTCGGTCGTGCCACGCCGGTGGAGCTGGACTTCGCGCAGGTCGAGAAAGTCTGACGGAGCTGCTCCTCAGGTTTCAGGTTTGGAGAGTTTCTTGCTGCGGGCGCAGCTGACCCAGTGCCCCCAGCCGTATCAACGGGTCGATGACGAGGAGCTGCCGAAGTCTGTTTGGGGCCAAGGCGGCGTTCGAACTCGATAGGAGCCATTCATGGCAAAGAAAATAGTCGGCTTCATCAAGCTGCAGATTCCCGCGGGCAAGGCGAACCCTTCGCCCCCCGTGGGCCCGGCGCTCGGCCAGCGCGGCTTGAACATCATGGAGTTCTGCAAGGCGTTCAACGCCCAGACGCAGAGCCAAGAGCCAGGGCTGATGCTGCCGGTGGTGATCACCGCCTTCGCGGACAAGTCCTTCAGCTTCATCATCAAGACGCCGCCTGCGACGGTGCTGATCAAGAAGGCGATCAAGCTCGACAAGGGCTCGTCGAAGGCGCACCTGGACAAGGTGGGCAAGATCACCCGCGCGCAGCTCGAAGAGATCGCCAAGACCAAGATGAAGGACCTGACCGCAGCCGACCTGGACGCCGCGGTCAAGACGATTGCTGGCTCGGCCCGTTCGATGGGCGTCACGGTGGAAGGGGTCTGACATGAGCAAGCCAAGCAAGAAGGCCAAGGCCCTCGAAGGCAAGGTGGACAGCAACAAGCTGTACCCGATCGGCGACGCGCTGAGCATCGTCAAGGAATGCGCCACCGCCAAGTTCGACGAATCGATCGACGTGGCCGTGCAGCTGGGCATCGACGCGAAGAAGTCGGACCAGGTGGTACGAGGCGCCGTGGTGCTGCCCAACGGCACCGGCAAGACCAAGCGTGTGGCGGTGTTCGCTCAAGGCGCGAAAGCCGAGGAGGCCAAGGCCGCCGGTGCCGACGTGGTGGGCATGGACGACCTGGCCGCCGAGGTCAAGGCCGGCAATCTGAACTTCGACATCGTGATCGCGTCGCCGGACACGATGCGCGTGGTCGGCACGCTGGGCCAGATCCTGGGCCCGCGCGGCCTGATGCCGAACCCGAAGGTCGGCACCGTGACGGCCGACGTGGCCAAAGCCGTGCGCGATGCCAAGGCCGGACAGGTGCAGTTCCGTGTGGACAAGGCCGGCATCGTGCACGCCACGATCGGCCGCCGCTCCTTCGAGGCCGAACAGCTGACCGGCAACCTGAAGGCGCTGATCGAGGCCTTGAACAAATCGAAGCCAGCCACCAGCAAGGGCGTTTACCTGCGCAAGGTGGCGGTGTCGTCGACCATGGGCGTGGGTGTCCGGGTGGACACCACCTCGCTGGCGGCATAGATCGAATGACGAATCGCCGCGACATGCTGGTCTTGGCATGACGCGGCAAGCAGTTGGTGGGCTGCACGGGCATAAGGAAACCCGGGCAGGCCATCCAAGACCGCTGGCGCGGCCATGCCGCTTAATCCGTGGATGACCGGGGTTCATTGAAACCCGGCTGCCCACCAGCCAGCGCAGATGGCGGTCCCGCCGTGCAGGAGGAACGATCGAGCCGTTGCCGCTAGGCAGCGGTACCGAACGGGGTTCTGGCAAGGGCAGGTCGCTGATGTCCGTTGTGCCCCAGGGTCATCCGAGGACCCGAAGGCATCTGATGTGAGGAGAGAAGACCTTGAGTCTGAATCGCAACGAGAAAGCAGCCGTGGTGGCGGACGTGTCGGCGCAGGTCGCACGCTCGCAGACGCTCGCGCTGGCCGAGTACCGTGGCCTCACCGTGGCGCATCTCGATACGTTGCGCCGGCAGGCGCGCGACAAGGGCGTGTACCTTCATGTACTGAAGAACACGCTCGCCCGTCGCGCAGTGGCCGGCACACCCTTCGAGGTCGCCCAGGAGACCATGGTCGGCCCGCTGATCTACGGCTTTTCCGAAGACGCGGTGGCCGCGGCCAAAGTGCTGGCCGACTTTGCCAAAGGCAACGACAAGCTGGTGGTCAAGGGTGGTGCCTATGCAGGCAAGGCCCTGGACGCGAACGGGGTCAAGGCCCTGGCCGCGATCCCCAGCAAGGAAGTGCTGCTGGCCCAGTTGCTCGGCCTGATGCAGTCGCCCATCTCGCGCCTGGCGCGTGTGGTGGCGGCCGTCGCCGAGAAGAAGGGCGCGGGCGCGGAAGCGCCGGCCCCGGCAGAAGCACCCGCCGCGGCCTGAGCACGCCGGCAATCACGAAACCCAAGCAATCGACGAACAGAGGAATCCCAAATGGCATTCGACAAAGACGCCTTCATGACCGCTCTGGACAGCATGTCCGTGATGGAACTCAACGACCTGGTCAAGGCAATTGAAGAGAAGTTCGGTGTGTCCGCCGCGGCGATGGCCGCCCCGGCCGGCGCCGGCGGTGGCGGCGCTGCGGCGCCCGTCGCCGAGGAGCAGACCGAATTCACCGTGGTGCTGGCAGAGGTCGGCGCCAACAAGGTGTCGGTCATCAAGGTGGTGCGAGAGCTCACCGGCCTGGGCCTGAAGGAGGCCAAGGACCTGGTGGACGGCGCACCGAAGCCGGTGAAGGAAGGCATTGCCAAGGCCGACGCCGAGGCTGCCAAGAAGAAGCTCGAAGAAGCCGGCGCCAAGGCCGAGCTGAAGTAAGCGATGGGACAGCGGGCCGAGGCGCTTGGCGCCTCGCCCCGCTGTCTGGTGCGAGAGCAGCGCAAAGCCCGTGGGCTTTGCAGTGTTCTCTGATCCGACTGCAGAGAACCGGTTTGGTCGGGCCCTGGTGCAATGCCGGGGTTGTCCGCCAGCGGTTGGTAGTGGCCAACCACCAAGCTACGGACGCAAGGTCCGGGTCGCCAGTCGCCGACGACGCATGAGCCCACCGCCGGGCAAGTGCGCAAGGGCACGGAGTATTCATGGCGCAAGCAGCAACCCCCTACAGCTTCACCGAGCGCAAGCGGATCCGCAAGAGCTTCGGCAAGCGCGAGAGCGTTCTCAACGTCCCGTATCTGCTGACGATGCAGCGGGAATCCTATGTCGCCTTCCTGCAGAAGGATGTGCCGCCAGCCAAGCGCAAGCCCGAGGGCTTGCAGGCCGCATTCCTGTCGGCCTTCCCGATCACGAGCCACAACGGCTTCGTGGAGATGAAGTTCCTCGAATACAACATGGCCCGGCCGGCCTTCGACGTGCGTGAATGCCAGCAGCGCGGCCTGACCTTTGCTGCCGCTGTGCGCGCGAAGCTGCAGATGATCATCTACGACCGCGAGTCGCACCCGGCCAAGGTGGTCAAGGAGATCAAGGAGCAGGAGGTCTACATGGGCGAAGTGCCGCTCATGACCGACTACGGCTCGTTCATCGTCAACGGCACCGAGCGTGTCATCGTCAGCCAGTTGCACCGCAGCCCCGGCGTGTTCTTCGAGCACGACAAGGGCAAGACGCACTCCTCGGGCAAGCTGCTGTTCAGCGCGCGCATCATTCCCTACCGCGGCTCGTGGCTGGACTTCGAGTTCGACCCGAAGGACATCCTGTACTTCCGCGTCGACCGCCGCCGCAAGATGCCGGTGACGATCCTGCTGAAGGCCATCGGACTGAGCCCCGAGCTGATCCTGGCGCACTTCTTCGTCAACGACAACTTCCGCCTGATGGATTCGGGCGCGCAGCTCGAGTTCGTGCCCGAGCGCTTGCGTGGCGAAATCGCGCGCTTCGACATCACCGACAAGGACGGCACGGTGGTGGTCGAGAAGGACAAGCGCATCACTGCGCGCCACGTGCGCCAGCTCGAGCAGACCGGCACCGGTTTCGTCTCAGTGCCCGAGGACTACCTGGTCGGCCGCATCGTCGCTCGCAACATGGTCGATGCCGATACCGGCGAGATCATCGCCAAGGCCAACGACGAGCTGACCGAGGCGCTGCTGAAGAAGCTGCGCACTGCCGGCATCAAGGAAGTGCAGTGCCTGTTCACCAATGAGTTGAACCAGGGCGCCTACATCAGCCAGACGCTGGCCAGCGACGAAACCGCCGACCAGCTCGCTGCCCGCGTAGCCATCTACCGCATGATGCGCCCGGGCGAGCCGCCGACCGAGGACGCGGTCGAGGCGCTGTTCCACCGCCTGTTCTACAGCGCCGACACCTACGACCTGAGCCGCGTCGGACGCATGAAGTTCAACGCCCGTGTCGGCCGCGACGCGCCCGAAGGCGCGATGACGCTGAGCAACGAGGACATCCTCGATGTCGTCAAGATCCTGGTGGATCTTCGCAACGGCAACGGCGAGGTCGACGACATCGACCACCTCGGCAACCGGCGTGTGCGCTGCGTGGGCGAACTGGCCGAGAACCAGTACCGCAGCGGCCTGGCGCGCATCGAGAAGGCCGTCAAGGAGCGCCTCGGCCAGGCCGAGACCGAAGCGCTGATGCCGCACGACCTGATCAACTCCAAGCCGATCAGTGCGGCGCTCAAGGAGTTCTTCGGCGCGTCGCAGCTGTCGCAGTTCATGGACCAGACCAACCCGCTGAGCGAGATCACGCACAAGCGGCGCGTCTCGGCCCTTGGCCCGGGCGGCCTGACGCGTGAACGCGCCGGTTTCGAGGTGCGCGACGTGCACCCGACGCACTATGGCCGCGTGTGCCCGATCGAGACGCCAGAAGGCCCGAACATCGGCCTGATCAACTCGTTGGCGCTGTACGCGCAGCTCAACGAGTACGGCTTCCTCGAAACGCCCTACCGGCGTGTGGCCGACGGCAAGGTGACGATGGAGATCGACTACCTGTCGGCGATCGAGGAAGGCAAGTACGTCATCGCCCAGGCCAATGCCTCGCTCGACGGCGCCGGCAAGCTGGTGGACGAGCTGGTGTCCGCTCGCGAGAACGGCGAATCGGTGCTGGTCTCGCCCGAGCGCGTGCAGTACATGGACGTGGCGCCGACGCAGATCGTGTCGGTGGCGGCCTCGCTGGTGCCCTTCCTGGAGCACGACGACGCCAACCGCGCGCTGATGGGCGCCAACATGCAGCGCCAGGCCGTGCCGACGCTGCGCCCGGAAAAGGCTCTGGTCGGTACCGGCGTGGAGCGCGTTGCGGCCGTGGACTCCGGCACCGTGGTCGTCGCCAAGCGCGGCGGCGTGGTCGACTATGTCGATACCAACCGCATCGTCATCCGCGTCAACGACAAGGAAACCGCAGCCGGCGAAGTCGGCGTGGACATCTACAACCTGATCAAGTACCAGCGCTCCAACCAGAACACAAACATCCATCAGCGCCCGATCGTCAAGCGCGGTGATGCGGTGGCTGCTGGCGACGTGGTGGCCGACGGCGCATCGACCGACCTGGGTGAACTTGCGCTGGGCCAGAACATGCTGGTCGCCTTCATGCCCTGGAACGGCTACAACTTCGAGGATTCGATCCTGATCAGCGAACGCGTCGTCGCAGAAGACCGCTACACCTCGATTCATATCGAGGAACTGGTGGTGATGGCGCGCGACACCAAGCTGGGCAGCGAGGAAATCACCCGCGACATTCCGAACCTGTCCGAGCAGCAACTGGCGCGCTTGGACGAATCCGGAATCGTCTATGTCGGCGCCGAGGTCAACCCCGGCGACGTGCTGGTCGGCAAGGTCACGCCAAAGGGCGAGACCACGCTGACGCCTGAAGAAAAGCTCTTGCGCGCGATCTTCGGCGAGAAGGCTTCCGACGTGAAGGACACGTCGCTGCGTGTCGACCAGGGCACGAACGGCACGGTCATCGACGTGCAAGTCTTCACCCGCGAAGGCATCGTGCGCGACAAGCGCGCGCAGCAGATCATCGACGATGAGCTCAAGCGCTTCCGCCTCGACCTGAACGACCAGCTGCGCATCGTCGAGGCCGATGCGTTTGCGCGACTCGAGAAACTGCTGGTCGGCAAGGCGGCCAACGGCGGGCCGCAGAAGATCGCCAAGGGCACGGTCATCACCAAGGAGTACCTCGACTCGGTGGACAAGTTCCATTGGTTCGACATCCGCCCGGCCGACGACGACGTGGCCAACCAGCTGGAGAGCATCCGCAACAGCAACGAGCAGACGCGCCACGGCTTCGACCTGGCCTTCGAAGAGAAGCGCAAGAAGCTGACCCAGGGCGACGAGCTGCCGGCCGGCGTGCTGAAGATGGTCAAGGTTTACCTGGCCGTCAAGCGCCGCCTGCAGCCGGGCGACAAGATGGCCGGCCGCCACGGCAACAAGGGGGTGGTGTCGAAGATCGTGCCGGTCGAGGACATGCCCTATATGGCCGACGGCACACCTGCCGACATCGTGCTGAACCCGCTGGGCGTGCCTTCGCGCATGAACGTCGGGCAGGTGCTGGAAGTGCACCTGGGCTGGGCCGGCATGGGCATCGGGCGGCGCATCGGCGACATGCTGCAGCAAGAGGCCCGCGTGGCTGAGCTGCGCAAGTTCTTCGACGAGCTGTACAACCAGTCCGGCGGCAAGACCGCGCAGCTCGACCAGATGAGCGACGACGCCATTGTCGAGATGGCGCACAACCTGCAGAACGGCGTGCCTTTCGCGACACCGGTGTTCGATGGCGCGGCCGAAAGCGAAATCCGCGCGATGCTGAAGCTGGCCTATCCGGACGAGATCGCCAAGGCCAAGGGCCTGACCGATACACGCACGCAGGCCACGCTGCATGACGGCCGGACCGGGGAAGCCTTCGAGCGCCCCGTCACCGTGGGCTACATGCACGTGCTGAAGCTGCACCACCTGGTCGACGACAAGATGCACGCGCGCTCGACCGGCCCGTACAGCCTGGTCACGCAGCAGCCGCTGGGCGGCAAGGCGCAGTTCGGCGGCCAGCGCTTCGGCGAAATGGAGGTCTGGGCGCTGGAAGCCTACGGTGCGAGCTACATCCTGCAGGAGATGCTGACCGTCAAGTCCGACGATGTGAACGGCCGCACCAAGGTGTACGAGAGCATCGTCAAGGGCGAACACGCCATCGAAGCCGGCATGCCGGAATCGTTCAACGTCCTGGTCAAGGAGATCCGTTCCCTTGGCATCGACATTGAACTCGAACGCAATTAAGGAGCAGATGCATGAAGGGACTACTCGACCTTTTCAAGCAATTCACCCCGGATGAGCATTTCGATGCCATCAAGATCGGCCTGGCGTCTCCGGAAAAAATCCGGTCCTGGTCCTTCGGCGAGGTGAAGAAGCCCGAGACCATCAACTATCGCACCTTCAAGCCCGAACGCGACGGCCTGTTCTGCGCCAAGATCTTCGGCCCGATCAAGGACTACGAGTGCCTGTGCGGCAAGTACAAGCGCCTGAAGCACCGTGGCGTGATCTGTGAGAAGTGCGGCGTCGAAGTCACGCAGACCAAGGTGCGGCGCGACCGCATGGGTCACATCGACCTGGCCGCGCCCTGCGCGCACATCTGGTTCCTGAAGTCGCTGCCGTCGCGTCTGGGCCTGGTGCTCGACATGACGCTGCGCGACATCGAGCGTGTGCTGTACTTCGAGGCCTACGTCGTCGTCGACCCGGGTATGACGCCGCTGAAGAAGTTCTCGATCATGACCGAGGACGACTACGAGGCCAAGCGCACCGAATACGGTGACGAGTTCGTCGCGCTGATGGGCGCCGAGGGCATCAAGAAGCTGCTCGAGGAGCTGGATCTGGACGTCGAGATCGAGAAGATCAAGGCCGATGGAACCGGCAGCGAGCTGAAGATCAAGAAGAACAGCAAGCGCCAGAAGGTCATGGAGGCCTTCAAGCGCTCGGGCATCAAGCCGCACTGGATGGTGATGCAGGTGCTGCCGGTGCTGCCGCCGGACCTGCGTCCGCTGGTGCCGCTGGACGGTGGCCGCTTCGCGACCTCGGACCTGAACGACCTGTACCGCCGCGTCATCAACCGCAACAACCGCTTGGCGCGGTTGCTGGAGCTGAAGGCGCCGGAGATCATCGTGCGCAACGAGAAGCGCATGCTGCAGGAGGCGGTCGATTCGCTGCTGGACAACGGCCGCCGTGGCAAGGCGATGACCGGCGCCAACAAGCGCGCGCTGAAGTCCCTGGCCGACATGATCAAGGGCAAGAGCGGCCGCTTCCGCCAGAACCTGCTGGGCAAGCGCGTCGACTACTCGGGCCGCTCGGTCATCGTGGTCGGCCCGACGCTCAAGCTGCACCAGTGCGGCCTGCCCAAGCTGATGGCGCTGGAGCTGTTCAAGCCCTTCATCTTCTCGCGCCTCGAAGCCATGGGCATCGCGACGACGATCAAGGCGGCGAAGAAGGAAGTCGAATCCGGCACGCCGGTGGTGTGGGACATCCTCGAGGAAGTCATCAAGGAACACCCGGTGCTGCTGAACCGCGCGCCGACGCTGCACCGCCTGGGCATCCAGGCCTTCGAGCCAGTGCTGATCGAAGGCAAGGCGATCCAGCTGCATCCGCTGGTGTGCTCGGCCTTCAACGCCGACTTCGACGGCGACCAGATGGCGGTGCACATTCCGCTGTCGATCGAGGCGCAGATGGAAGCGCGCACGCTAATGCTGGCCTCGAACAACGTGCTGTTCCCGGCCAACGGCGAACCGTCGATCGTGCCGTCGCAGGACGTGGTGCTGGGTCTGTACTACGCCACGCGCGAGCGCATCAACGGCAAGGGCGAGGGCATGGTGTTCTCGGACATCACCGAGATGCAGCGCGCACTGGACAACGGCGCTGTTGAAATCACTGCGCGCATCAGCGTTCGGCTGACCGAGCATGTCAAGGGCGCGGACGGCGAGTTCGAGCCGGTGACCAGCCTGGTCGCCACGACCGTGGGTCGTGCGCTACTCAGCGAGATCTTGCCGAAGGGCCTGCCTTTCAGCAACATCAACAAGGCGCTGAAGAAGAAGGAGATCTCGCGTCTGATCAACGTGTCCTTCCGCAAGTGCGGCCTGAAGGAGACGGTGATCTTTGCCGACAAGCTGCTGCAAAGCGGCTTCAAGCTGGCCACCCGCGCTGGCATCTCGATCGCCATCGACGACATGCTGGTGCCGGCGCAGAAGCCCAAGCTGATCGAGCGTGCCGAGAAGGAGGTCAAGGAGATCGAGCAGCAGTACGTCTCGGGCCTGGTCACCGCCGGCGAGCGCTACAACAAGGTGGTGGACATCTGGGGCAAGACCGGCGACGAGGTCGGCAAGGTCATGATGGCCCAGCTGAGCAAGCAGAAGGTCATTGACCGGCACGGCAAGGAAGTCGAGCAGGAGTCCTTCAACTCCATCTACATGATGGCCGACTCGGGTGCGCGCGGTTCGGCCGCGCAGATTCGCCAGCTGGCCGGGATGCGCGGGCTGATGGCCAAGCCGGACGGCTCGATCATCGAGACGCCGATCACGGCCAACTTCCGCGAAGGCCTGAACGTTCTGCAGTACTTCATCTCCACCCACGGCGCCCGCAAGGGCCTGGCAGACACGGCGCTAAAGACCGCGAACTCCGGCTACCTGACGCGCCGTCTGGTCGACGTGACCCAGGATCTGGTGGTCATCGAGGAGGACTGCGGCACCCAGAACGGCATCGCGATGCGAGCGCTGATCGAAGGCGGCGAGGTCATCGAGTCGCTGCGCGACCGCATCCTGGGCCGCGTCACCGCGATCGAGGTGCTGCATCCCGAAACGCAGGCCACGCTGATGCCGGCCGGCGAGATGCTGGACGAGGACGCTCTGGACACGCTCGAAGCCGCCGGCATCGACGAGGTCAAGGTGCGTACCCCATTGACCTGCGACACGCGCTTTGGCCTGTGCGCCAAGTGCTACGGCCGCGACCTGGGTCGCGGCGGGCTGGTCAACACGGGCGAGGCGGTGGGCGTGATTGCCGCGCAGTCGATCGGCGAACCTGGCACGCAGCTGACGATGCGCACCTTCCACATCGGCGGTGCGGCATCGCGTGCGGCGGTGGCCAACAGTGTCGAGGCGAAGTCCGACGGCGTGGTCGGCTTCAACAGCACGATGCGCTACGTGACCAACGGCAAGGGCGAACTGGTGGTGATCTCGCGTTCCGGCGAGATCGTCATCGCCGATCCGCATGGCCGCGAGCGCGAGCGGCACAAGGTGCCCTACGGCGCGCTGCTGAACGTCAAGCCCGACCAGGCGCTGAAGGCTGGCACCGTGCTGGCCAACTGGGACCCGCTGACCCGCCCGATCATCACCGAGTTCGCCGGCAAGGCGAAGTTCGAGAACGTCGAGGAAGGCGTCACCGTGGCCCGCCAGTTGGACGAGGTGACGGGCCTGTCGACGCTGGTCGTCATCGACCCGAAGCGCCGCGGCGCGACCAAGGTCGTTCGTCCGCAGGTCAAGCTGTTGGATGTGGCCGGCAACGAGGTGAAGATCCCCGGCACCGACCACTCGGTAACGATCAGCTTCCCGGTGGGTTCGCTGGTGCAGATCCGTGACGGCCAGGACCTGATGCCTGGCGAGGTTCTGGCGCGTATCCCGGTCGAGGGCCAGAAGACGCGCGACATCACCGGCGGCCTGCCGCGTGTGGCCGAGCTCTTCGAGGCGCGAAGCCCGAAGGACAAGGGCACGCTGGCCGAGCAGACCGGTACCGTGTCTTTCGGCAAGGAGACCAAGGGCAAGGTGCGGCTGCAGATCACCGACCCGGACGGCAAGGTCTATGAGGAACTGGTGCCGAAGGAGAAGAACATCCTGGTGCACGAAGGCCAGGTGGTCAACAAGGGCGAGTCGATCGTCGACGGTCCGGCCGAACCGCAGGACATCCTGCGTCTGCTGGGCGTGGAGGAACTGGCGCGCTACATCGTCGACGAAGTGCAGGACGTCTACCGCTTGCAGGGTGTGAAGATCAACGACAAGCACATCGAGGTGATCGTTCGCCAGATGCTGCGGCGCGTGCAGATCACCAACCCCGGCGACAGCAGCTACATCAGCGGCGAGCAGGTCGAGCGCTCCGAGCTCTTCGGCACCAATGATGCTTTGCGTGCCGACGGCAAGGTGCCGGCGAGCTATGCCGACGTGCTGCTGGGCATTACCAAGGCCAGCTTGTCCACCGACTCGTTCATCTCCGCGGCGTCCTTCCAGGAAACGACGCGGGTGTTGACCGAAGCGGCCATCATGGGCAAGCGCGACGAGCTGCGCGGTTTGAAGGAAAACGTCATCGTTGGCCGGCTCATCCCCGCCGGCACCGGCATGGCTTTCCATCAGGCGCGCAAGGCCAAGGAGGCGATGGACGAGACCGAGCGCCGTTCGATCGCGCTGGAGGAGGCCGAAGAGTTGGCGGCCGCGCAGATGGCCAATGTCGATGCTGCCGTGGCAGCGCAGGCGGCGGCCGGCGAATCGGCCGAGTAGGCTGCTTCCGGCGGGACACCAGGGCGGCTTCGGCCGCCCTTTTTCTTGGTGCGGACCGCCGGGCTATGGCGCTGCCGCGTGGCGCAGCGCCCACGCGGCCGGGGTCAGAACCTCCACGCCATGGCTTCTTGCCGGTCTTGCCAGGTCGAGCAACGCGCGGTCCCGGGTCAGAAGCCAGCGCGCGCGGAGCGAGCAGGCCAGGTCGATGAACTTCTGGTCGTCACTGTCGCGGCAACGGGGCGCCAGAGCGCTGGACTCGCCCGGACTCACTGTTGCCCAAAGGTCGAACCAGGTGAGCACATGCTCACTCCTCCAGGGCTTCAACTGCGGGCGGGGCAGGACATGGGCCAATTCGTCGCGCATGGGCAACGTGACATGCCAAAGCAAGCGCCGCGACTCGATGTGCGACGCCAAACCAGCGCAAGCCGGGTCGCGGAACAGCAGCCAGTCGAGCACGACATTGGTGTCGAGCACGATCCTGTCGGGTATTGCGGCGCTTTCGCTGCCCTCGGCCGGGTGTTGCATTGCGGGAGCAGCGGCCTGCGATGACGCGCCGGATGACGCACCTATTGCCGGTTTGCAAAGCGGGGAATATAATGGAAGGCTTTTCAGCAGAACACTGCTGCGCTCTTTGTCGAGCGGTTCACCCGTGATGGCCCTGCCCGAGGCGGCAGAAATTGATCCGGTGTCGAACCCGTCTTTCACAGGCAGCGCATCGTGCGTGCGCCTGCCGAGCAACGACAAAGCGTTTGAATCCAACCGGAACAGGTCTTTTATGCCAACCATCAACCAGCTCGTGCGTCAGGGTCGTCAGACCGAGATCACGAAGTCCAAGTCGCCGGCGCTGCAAGGCGGACCGCAGCGGCGTGGCGTGTGCACGCGTGTCTACACCACCACGCCGAAGAAGCCGAACTCGGCCCTGCGCAAGGTGGCCAAGGTGCGGCTGACCAATGGTTTCGAGATCATCTCGTACATCGGCGGTGAAGGCCACAATCTGCAAGAGCACAGCGTCGTGTTGGTGCGCGGTGGTCGCGTCAAGGACCTGCCGGGCGTGCGCTACCACATCGTGCGCGGTTCGCTCGACCTGCAAGGCGTCAAGGATCGCAAGCAGTCGCGTTCCAAGTACGGCGCCAAGCGTCCGAAGAAGGCCTGAAGGCCCTCGACCCAGAGGATAGGGCGGCCGTCACGGCCGTCCAAGTAAGTGAAGGGTCTCGATGGCCCTTCGAGGCAACTCGACGTCGAGTCGCCAGCTGAATCGAAACAAGGAAGAATCCCATGCCCCGTCGTCGCGAAGTTCCCAAACGAGAAGTTCTCCCCGATCCGAAGTTCGGTTCGGTCGATCTGTCCAAGTTCATGAACGTCATCATGGAAGGCGGCAAGAAGGCGATCGCCGAGCGCATCATCTATGGCGCGCTCGACCAGATCGAGAAGAAGGCCGGCAAGGATCCTCTCGAGATCTTTGTCGTCGCGCTTAACAACATCAAGCCTATGGTCGAGGTGAAGTCGCGGCGCGTCG
>Ga0316195_10000708_pt1 | contig 13968 bp, 13 predicted proteins | sample Phised1_MG_FD_204937 | JGI IMG/M metagenome (GOLD analysis project Ga0316195, IMG submission 204937) | Coastal sediment microbial communities from Maine, United States - Phippsburg sediment 1 | ecosystem: Environmental > Aquatic > Marine > Coastal > Sediment | place: USA: Maine | collected... | reverse complement strand
GAATATGTACTTCTGCACGGGGCTCCAGTCAGTACCGCCGTATTCGATCGGCCAGTTCACGCCAGCCCAGCCCTTGCGATACAGGATCTGCTGCCAGCGAATCTGCATTTCCGGCTGCATCTCGACGCCGGAATCCATGGCTTCGCGAATATCATCAGGCAGTTCGTCGCGGAAAAATGCCCGGACTTCATCCTGGAATGCGAGGTCTTTATCGCTAAAGGTCACGTGCATACGCTTAATCCCTCCAAACCCGAGCGGCGTAGCCTATCAAAGACCGTGGTGGTCGTCTGTTGCTGTTTGTATCAGCGCTCGATTGCGGCAGAATGCGTCCATGAGGTCTGACCTGACGTGGGATGATGAGCCTGGCTATTTGCGGTGCCTGCCGCCGATGGGATGCTTTATACTCAGCGGTTCGCCAAGCAGGGTACTGATCTGTGCCGTACAGAAATGGCGGAAGCACATGTGCTGCGCAAAGCGGAAATGCGCCGAATCGGGGAACAGGCATTGGACAAGCTGAGTCATATTGATGCGCAAAACCGGCCGACCATGGTCGATGTCAGCGACAAGCGGGCGACGGATCGCACCGCGCTGGCGCGTACGCGTGTTCGCCTGCCTGACGAGATTGCGGCACATATCTCCGGTGATGAGATAAGCACGAAGAAAGGGCCCGTATTTGCGACCGCGATCATCGCCGGCGTCATGGCGGCGAAAAAAACCCACGAGCTGATTCCGTTCTGCCACCCGTTGGGCCTCAGCAATTGCAAAGTGACGATTGAGCTGCGGGACAACGATGTTGTCATCGACTGCTTGTGCAAAGTGCATCACAAGACGGGCGTGGAAATGGAGGCGCTTACCGGTGCCAGCGTTGCAGCGCTGACCGTCTATGACATGCTCAAGGCGATGTCGCACGACATCGTGATCAGCGAAACGAAACTCCTGTCGAAGACAGGCGGCAAGAAGGATTTCCAACGCGATGAGTGAGCAGGCGCTTTACGGCCTCGTCTTATCCGGCGGGGAGGGCAGGCGAATGGGTGCCGACAAGGCGTTGCTCAAGCAGCTCGACCCGGCGTCACTCGACAACGTAAATACGCCTGGCGACCTTGCGCAGAGCGTGCTTGGGGCTGTGGTATGAAGACAATCACCGTGCGTTATTTCGCGATGTTTCGCGAGCATGCCGGGGTGGCCGAGGAAACCCTGAACGTCAGTGCCGCAACGGCGAAAGATGTATTTGAATTGACGCGGGATCGTCATGGATCGACGGAGCCTAACGGTCACTGCAAAGTCGCTATCAACGATCATATGGCCGACTGGAATACGGCTGTAAACGATGGTGATACCGTCCTGCTGTTTCCGCCGGTCGCGGGCGGTTGATGTGATCGAAGTCGCCGAGTCTGTTATCGATACCGCTGCTCTGCAGCGTTCACTCAAGAACCCGGCAGCGGGTGGTTACTGCGCGTTTGAAGGCTGGGTGCGCAATGAGAACGAAGGCCATGTCGTCGAGCGTCTCGAGTACGAAGCCTACGAGCCTCTGGTCATCGTCGAAGGGGAAAAAGTTCTGGCAGAGGCCAGGGAGCTTTTTCCGTTCCTGGAAGCACGTTGCGTGCATCGTGTCGGCTTGCTAGAACTGGGCGAGTGCGCTGTGTGGATAGGGGTGGCTTCGGCACATCGTGATGAGGCCTTCAAGGCATGCCGCTACATCATCGACCAGATCAAGGTGCGTTTGCCTATCTGGAAGAAGGAGCACTATGCCAATGGTGACTCCGGCTGGGTGAACTGCGAGCGCTGTGCGGCGCACGGGATTGCGGATTGAGTCTGCATCAGGTATCACTGGTCGCTGGTTTGCACAAAGCCCAACGCGTGGGGAAACAGGTTTGAAGATAATACGGTCGATTGACGATGCCAAAGCGCTCGAGGGCGAAGAGGTCGGACTTTCCGACTGGATCGTTATCGATCAGCATCGTATTGACCAGTTTGCCGAGGCAACGGCCGACTACCAGTGGATTCACGTCGATACCGAGCGGGCCGCAAAGGAGATGCCGAACGGCAAGACGATAGCGCATGGCTACCTTACGCTGGCACTGATTCCGGCGCTTACCGGCAATTTCGTCGAAGTCGTCAATCTCGAAAGGGCGATCAACTTTGGCCTGAACAAGGTGCGCTTTTACTCGCCGGTTCCGGTGGGCGCCAAGCTACGGGCTCGTGCGACGGTACTGCAGGCACGCCGCAGGGCCGGCGCGCTGTTGCTGACTTCGGAAGTGCGAATCGAAATCGAGGGCGAGCGCAAACCGGCCTGCGTAGCCGAGACTCTCGGCATGTATTTCTTCAAGGAATAATTCGAGCTTTAGCCGCGAATTACCTCTTATGCAGCCACGTCGGCAGGAACGAGTAGGGATCCTGGTCCGCACTCCTGTTCCACTTCACATTGTTGGCTTCGAGCAGCTTCGCCATCGTGCCGTCTTTGGCCGCATCGAACAGATCCGTCGCACCGCCGATATGCTTGCCACCGATGTAGATCTGCGGGATTGTCTTCAGGCCCGTCTGCGCTTCAATCGCCTTACGAATATTGCCGCCTTTATTGCCTTCCTGGTACGCGACCGAATCAAGGTCGACTGCCTTGTAGGGAACCTCGTAATGCGCAAGCATTTTCCGCGCTGACCAGCAGAACTCGCACCATTCGAGTGCGAACAGAACGACCGGGTTCGCACTGTCGTGGGTTGTTTCATCGAGAAACGCCACAGCGTCGTCCGGGGCCGCAATAGAAGTTTCTTTTATTGCTTCAGCTGGAGCCGGAGGTGGCGGGGGTGGCGCACCAAAGCAGAAATTCGGCGTGGAACGCATGATGGTTTGTTCTTCTTCAGACATCTCGACCGGAATGTCGTCGAATAGCGGCGTGCTCAGGTAACGTTCTCCTGTATCCGGCAACATGCACAGCACATTCGAGCCCGGAGCCGCCTTCTCGGCGATGGCAAGGGCGCCGGCCAGAGTTGCGCCGCCTGACGTGCCAACGAAAATTCCTTCCTGTTGCGCGAGCTCTCGCGACCGGCGTAAAGCATCGTTGCCATCAATGGGCACGATGCCGTCGATGAGATTGGCGTCGACGACATCTTCGGTGAGTTTCGGAATGAAGTCCGGCGTCCAGCCCTGCATCAGGTGCGGTCGAAACAGTGGATGGCTTTCCCTGGGCGAGCCGTCGGCCAGTCGTTCCTGGGGAATTCCACTGCCGAGGAGCTGGGCGTTATCGGGCTCACACACGATGATCTTGGTATGCGGACTTTCAGCCTTGAGATAGCGGGACACTCCCTTGAGCGTGCCGCCCGTGCCGAAGCCGGACACCCAGTAGTCGAGTTTGCGGTCGCCAAACGCTTCCAGAATCTCAGGTGCGGTGGTGCGAAAGTGCGCATCGGCATTGGCTTCATTTTCGAACTGGCGCACCAGGAACCAGCCATGTTTCTTCGCGAGTTCGGTTGCTTTGGCCAGCATGCCACTGCCTTTGAGTTCCGCGGGCGTCAGGACAACCTTCGCGCCCAGGAAGCGCATCATGCGTCGCCGCTCGACGCTAAAGCTCTCTGCCATTGTGACAACCAGGGGATAGCCTTTCTGGGCGCAGACGATGGCCAGGCCGATGCCCGTGTTGCCGGAGGTCGCCTCGATGACCGTCTGTCCGGGCCTGAGGGAGCCGTCTTTCTCGGCAGCCTCGATGACGGACAGGGCCAGCCGGTCCTTGATCGAGCCGCCGGGGTTAAAGGACTCGACCTTGACGTACACGTTGACGTCTTTCGGCCCGAGCTTGTTGAGTCTGACGATGGGCGTATTGCCGATCGTCTCGAGGATGTTGTTGTAGAGTTTGTTCATAATCTCTGCTTCGTCTTTGTTGCCACCTCGTCGTCGACGTTGTCGTCGGAGAACTCGGCCGTTGTCTGGCGCTTGCGGTTAACGACGAGGCGCGTCACGTCGGGTCGTGAATAGTGCCCCACAACGTCCAGGCTGTGACGCTCCTCAAGCACACGAGCATGATCGATTTCAACGACGCTCAGTGACTCCGAACCGGTAACGGGCTCAAGCAGCCACGCACCATCCGGACCGGCAACACAGGAACCGCCGTTGGCCATGACGTCGTCTGCGGTCTCGATCAGCAGCTTGGCGTGGGGCAGCGATGCATCGATATCCTCGCGGCGCATCAGGCCGGAGACAGAGACGACGAACGAACGACTCTCGCGGGCAATAAATCGTGTTATGTCTTCGGTATTGCGTACATTACCCGGCCAGATGGCCACGTGCAGATCTTCACCCTGTGCGTAGAGTGCGGCGCGGGGGAGGGGCAACCAGTTCTCCCAGCAATTGAGGCCTCCTACTGTGAATGGGCCGAGCCTGTGCGTACGCAGGCCATTGCCGTCGCCGATGGCCCAGACGAGGCGTTCCTCATGCGTCGGCATGAGCTTGCGATGCACTGAGCCGACATGGCCAGAGCGGTCGATATAGACCATCGAACAATACAGGCTGTGGCCGCCGCGATTCGCTGCGCGTTCCATCACACCGACATAGACTGCAATATTGTTCCGGCGTGCTGCATTGCAGACGGGATCCAGATCGCCATCTTCAAGGCAGACGCCCTGGCTGACGTAGTGAGCGAAGAGTTCCTTCTGCAGCGGCGATTCGAAGGCCGCGCCGCCAGTGCGTTCGACCCAGAAGGGATAACCCGGCACCAGCGCCTCGCCGAAAGCGACAAGATCGCAGTTCTTGTTGGCGGCGTCGCTGATCCAGGCGACGAGTTTGTCGACAGTGGCGTCCCTGTTCAGCCAGGCGGGGGCAATCTGAGCGAGGCCGACGGTGAGTTTGCTGTCTGGCATGCGATGCTCCGACTGATAAAAAAAGGGCGGCAGGAGAACCTGCCGCCCTTGGTCTTCTCCGGTATTAGTCCCAGTTCTTGCGGAACGTAATTCCGTAGGTTGCGGGTTCGGACGGATACGAGTTCGTCCGGCCCGTGTCAAGCAGCGGTGGATCAAAAGAACCGCCGTAGTAACGCTCGTCTGTGACGTTGCGTCCCCACAGCGTAACTGACGAATTCCAGCTTTCAATGTTGTAGCCGACGCGCAGGTTAAGAATGCCGAAATCTTCCTGCTTCGTCAGCGGATCATTGTCGCCGTCCGTCAACTGCTCGGAGGCCCAGGCGTATTCGGCACGCAGGAGCAGTTCGTTATTGCCCATCGGGAACGTCTGCGTTACGCCGACGTTGAAGCGGTCTTCCGGGTTATAGGGAATGGCTTCGCCGCTGCGGCTGCAGGTACCGGTTAGCGGATTCAGGCCCGGATCTGGCGTCAGCGTATGGAAGGGAGCCGAATCCCAGCACGTACCCAGCTCGAAGGAGTTGAACTTGCCTTCGTTGTGCGCGAAGTAGCCGGAGACAGCCGTGTTATCCAGCGGCTGCCACATCCACTCAATCTCGACGCCCTTGACCTCAAGATCACCGGCGTTCTGCAGGTTGAAGCCCGTTCCCGTGAAGGAGTTGGCCTGGAAGTCCTCAAAGTCCGTCTGGTACAGAGCGACGGCGACGCGGAAGCGCTCGCCCAGGTCACCCTTGAAGCCGATTTCCATTGACTTGGATGTCTCGGCGTCAAACAGCTGCGGCAGGTAGAACCAGATGCGGTCCGTATTGGTGCCGCCTGACTTGAAACCGGTCGAGTAGGACGCATAGGCCATCGAATTGTCGTTGATAAACCAGGTGCCCTTGAGCGTGCCGGTAACCTGGTCATCCGAGAGCGACTCGCGGACATTCGGTCGTGGCGAGAACGGAGCGAGTGTCCAGGCAGCCCAACCCTCGTTCGGCTGTGCAACAGCGAGCAGTGGCGTCAGATCGGGTGGTGCGCCGACCTGGCCGCCGGCGACCCATTGCTGGAACAGGAAGATCGAGGTTCCAATAGCCGTCAGGTCCGGGACCGCCGTGCCAGGATTCGTCTGCGTGTAGATCGCATCGATATCCTTGTTTTCACTCGTGAAGCGAGCGCCAAGGGACAGTTCGAAGGCATCGCTCAGCGACCAGTCGACCTGGCCGAATACGGCGTAGCCGTCGTGTGCCTGCGTCACGTCGTCATTGGCGAATGCGCCGGGAGGGAAGCCCTGTGCACCCACCGGGAACGGGATACCGGCTGCGCCGAGTCCTTGAGAGATTGCTGTTACAGCATTCGTGATGTCAGACAGCGTTGGTTGTCCCAGGGCCGCCTGACCTAAGTCAGCGTAGGTCTGCAGTTGTGTGCCGCCTGTCGTAATGGTGTTGCTGTCGATATCCTGTGCGAAGTAGTAGGCACCGGCAACCCAGTTGCTGCTCTCACCGAATTCACCGGTAAGCCGGAATTCCTGCGAAAAGGACTGTTGCGTGGCATCGTTGGTGCGCTCGGCGATCGAAGTGTCCGTAAAGTCAGCATCGATCGAGTCATAGGTGTCGAACGCCCGGAACGCACTGACCGACGTGAACGTAGAGCCGTTCCCCAGGGTCTTGTTCATCTCAACAGAGATGCCGCGATCCTCGTTTTGCGAAAGCGGCGCGAAGTTCAGTGACGTGCGGTAGTCACCCCAATTCGCCTGAATCACGTTGGGCGGCAACGGGAAGGGATAGTTCTGATCTGTATAGACTGTGCCTCCCATCGACATCAGGATCGCATCCGGCCCGTTAATCACCGCCCCAGCGGCCAGGCCGCCTCGTGAGAAGATGCTGTCCACATTTGTTGTACCGACGCAGCAGACTTCGTCAATCTCGGCATAGTCTGCGATGACTCTCATGTTGAAATCGTCGAGATTGTCGTAGGAGACCTGCATGCGCATTCCGATGCGGTCACGGTCGTTATAAAGATCCTTAACCGGCCCAATTGCCGGCGAAATCTGGCGTGTGGCATTGTCATCAGTTACGTAACCGTCGCGCCTCGAGGTGAACAGCGTACCGCGGAAAGCGAGCTTGTCCGACAGTACAATGTTTGTAGCGGCAGCGACGCGCGCCAGGCCGTAGTCGCCGGCGGTGACTTCCACAAATGCATCATTGCTGTCTGTGCTTGGCGCCACGGTACGTACGTTAATTGCGCCGGACGCAGTGTTCTTTCCGAACAGCGTGCCTTGCGGGCCGCGCAGGACTTCGACGGCCTGCACGTCAACGAGTTCATTAATCAGCGAACTCTGGCGAGAGCGATAGACGCCGTCGACATAAAGACCAACCGACGATTCAACGCCGAAGTTATTCGACGTAGAGCCGATTCCCCGGATGCTGAAGTTTGTCGTTGTCGTTGTCTGGCTGCCACCCACAATCAGACCTGGGACATTCTGCTGCAGATCGATCATATCCTTGATACCGGACTCTTCAATCTGTGCTCCGGTTATCGCCGTTATGGCAACCGGCACGTCCATTATGTTCTGTTCGCGTTTTTGCGCGACAACCACGATTTCCTCAAGGAACGAGGCGTCTTCTCCCTGCGAGTAAGCTGGTGCGGCAAGTGCGAGGCCGACCAGAGGTAGCGCAACAGCGCGACCAAGATTGAGTATGCTGGTACCAATCGGTTTCATGATTTCCCCCTTCAATGGGATATTGCTTGAATATCGTCGCCAAGCATACCACGGTTTGCATGTGTGCAAATGTTCTATAAGCTTATGAAAAATACATGGTTATCCCCGCCACGGACTCAGAAAAGGACACGCTTATGCACGGCCTGATGATGGACACCCCTCTGCTCATTTCCTCGATCGCGGAACACGCGCAAAAATTCCATGGCGACAGGGAAATCGTATCGGTGACCATGGATAACCCGCGCCATCGTTATACCATGCGGGAAGCCGTCGAGAGATCGCGAAAACTGGCCAATGCACTGGACAAACTGGGACTGGAAGCGGGCGACCGGGTGGCGACAATAGCGTGGAATGACTATCGCCACCTTGAGATCTACTACGGCGTCAGTGGCTCCGGCTATGTCTGCCATACGATCAACCCGCGGCTCTTCCCAGAGCAACTCGTGTTCATCATCAACCATGCAGAGGATCGCTGGATATTCACTGACCTGATGTTTGTGCCGCTGCTCGAAAAGCTGCTGCCACAGATTCCGCAGGTCGAGGGTTTTGTGGTGATGACGGACGAAGCGCACATGCCCGAAACGTCGCTCCCCAACGCCGTTTGCTACGAAACGCTGCTGGCCGCCGAGTCATCCGAGTACCAGTGGCCGCAACTCGACGAACGCACGGCGTCGGCGCTGTGTTACACCTCCGGCACCACCGGCGATCCGAAGGGAGTCCTATACGACCACCGCTCGACCGTGCTGCATGCCTACGCCAGCGTAGCGCCCGATGTCCTGAATCTATCGAGCAACGATGTTGTGCTGCCCGTCGTACCACTATTTCACGTCAACGCCTGGGGCGTTCCCTATTCGACCCTGATGGTGGGTTCCAAGCTGGTATTCCCCGGGCCGAAAATGGGCGATGGCGAGGCGCTGTACGAGCTCATGGAAGCAGAGAAAGTGACGGTGGCGCTGGGTGTACCGACTGTCTGGCTGGCCTTATTGCAGTATTGCGCCCAGACCGGCAAGACCCTGAATGCACTGCAAAGAACCGTTATCGGCGGCGCTGCCGTGCCGCGCTCGATGATCGAGCAGTTCAGCAAGGTACATGGTGTGCAGGCGATCCAGGGCTGGGGGATGACCGAAATGAGCCCGCTCGGTACTGCGAATACACCGAAGGCGGGGCAGGAAGGATTCTCCGATGAGGAGCGCTTCGATCTTGCCACCAAGGCCGGTCGCGGCATATTCGGCTGTGAACTGCGCATTGTCGATGATGAAGGCCAGGAACTGCCGTGGGACGGGGTCGCCTATGGTGCATTGCAGGTACGAGGTCCCTGGATCTGCAGCGACTACTTCAAACTGGAAGGCAGCGCCGGATCGCATTCGGACGATGGCTGGTTCAATACGGGTGACGTTGCAACCATCGACCCGCAGGGATACATGGCGATTACCGATAGAACCAAGGACGTCATTAAGTCGGGTGGTGAGTGGATCAGTTCCATTGACCTGGAGAATGCAGTGATGGGGCATCCGGCCGTTGCCGAGGCTGCCGTTATTGGTGTGGCACATCCCAAGTGGACAGAACGGCCGTTGCTGATCGTCGTCGCCGCGGAAGGGCAGGAGATCGACAAGCAGGAACTGCTTGGCTACTTTAAAGGCAAGGTAGCGGATTGGTGGATTCCAAATGACGTTGCTGTCGTCACTGAGCTGCCCCATACAGCCACCGGTAAGGTCAAGAAGATTGAATTGCGTAAGCAATTCGCGGACTATGCGCTTCCTGAATAAACACCGGGTTTGAGGAATTTCCATGGCTGACCCCAAGCGCCTGTATGGGCTGAACGCACTCGTGCTCAACGCGGCCGATGGCATTGGTGAAGCGATCGCCCGAACGCTGGTCAAGCACGGCGCCTCGGTCATTGCGGCCGACACGAGCAACAGCGGCGTGGTGCAGCACTACAAGTCTGTAAGGGGAATTACCGGGCATGTCGCCAAACTGAACGATCCGGAACAGCTGGCGATACTGGTCGCCGAGACGGCCGAAAAGCTCGGCGGGCTCGATATCCTGGTCACGGATTTCCTGCTACGCCAGCCGGAGCCTCTCTCCAAGGCCGATGACAAGCTCGAAGCGGTGCTCAAACAGCGGGCGTCGCTGGTCATGGCCGCGTGCCGGGCAGCACTGCCGCATCTCAAGAAGAGCCCCGCAGGACGAATCATCAATCTTGGATTCCTGCGCAGTTTCTTTGCGACTGACGGCGCGGACGCGAGCGCTCGCGCAGAACGCGATCTTGCCAACCTGACACGTGCGCTGGCCGCTGAAACCGGCGAATTCGGCATTACCGCAAATTACATTCAGCCCGGCGCCGTAATGACGCCAGAGAGTCGCGAAGTGTTCCGCAAGAACAAGGGACTTCGTGATTACTGTATCCAGAGTTCCGCAGCGCGGCGGCTCGGTGAACCTGTCGATATCGCCAAGGTGGCGCTGTTCCTGGCAAGCGACGATGCCGTGTTCGTCAGCGGCACCGGTATTTCTGTCGACGGCGGTCGCCTGGCAAACTGATGCACCCCGTTCTTGATGACCTGATTACGCTGCTCAGACTCGAGCGCATCGAGGAGAATATTTTTCGCGGGGCGAGCCGTGACATTGGCAGTCCACAGGTGTTTGGCGGCCAGGTCCTGGGCCAGGCCCTGTCAGCTGCACAACACACGGTCGAGGGCAGGGTAGCGCATTCCCTGCATGGCTACTTTCTGCGTCGCGGCGACATCAATGCACCGATCATTTATGACGTTGATCGCTCCCGCGATGGCGGCAGCTTTTCCAATCGACGCGTGGTCGCCATTCAACATGGCCGACCGATACTCAACCTGGCTGCGTCGTTTCAGGTTCCGCAGGAGGGCCTGTCGCATCAGGCCGCGATGCCCGAGGTGCCCGAGCCGGACGGCCTGAAAGACCTCACGCACCTGGCGGGCGATGTGCTCGATACGATTCCGGTCAAGCTGCGGCGCTTCATGACCGACCAGAGACCATTTGAGTTTCGCCCTGTCGAACAGTCGGACCTGGACGATCCGGCCCGGCGGCCACCCTACAAGCATGTCTGGATTCGCGCAGTGGATGCGATGCCGGACGGGCTGGCATTGCACCAGAACCTGCTGGCCTACGTTTCCGATTTCGAATTGCTGACGACGGCGACGTTGCCACACGCGTTGCCCTTTACGCGGGGCAGGGTCATTCTTGCCAGTCTCGATCATGCGCTATGGTTTCACCGGGAATTCCGCATGGACGAGTGGCTGCTGTATTCAATGGACAGCCCCAACGCGTCCGGCGCACGTGGTTTTGCACGCGGGCAGTTCTTTACCCGGTCTGGCGAGCTGGTTGCCTCGACGACCCAGGAAGGTCTGATTCGGGTGGTCGACCCCAGCCGGGCGAGAGAACGCTCAGACCCCAAAACCCAGGTCTGAGTTAAACCTGGCGGCATTCCTTACGTAGATGTCCGCAGACCAGCGGATATGTTCGATCTCTTCTTCGCTCAACCGGCGCACCGCTTTCGCAGGCGCCCCCAGAATGAGAAAACCGTCCGGGAACTCCTTGTTCTCGGTGATGAGCGCATGCGCACCGACCAGGCAATTGTTGCCGATCTTCGCGCCATTCAGGATCGTGCTGCCGATTCCGATAAGCGAGTTGTCGCCGATCGTGCAGCCATGCAACATGGCCTTGTGCCCGACCGTCACACCCTTGCCAATGTGGAGCTCGATGCCCGGGTCTGTATGGAGTACCGCACCGTCCTGGATGTTGCTGCGTTCGCCGACGACGAGCCAGTCGTTGTCACCACGAAGCACGCAATTAAACCAGACGCTGGCCCGGTCCCCGAGTCGGACGCTGCCGATAATCGATGCGTTGTCGGCGACGAAATGCCCTGCGCCCTCGAACTCAGGGACGCGGTCGCCGAGGGTATAGATCATTTTGCCTTGCCTTGTGCGGCGACCGCCGCAGCAGCTTTCGCAACAGCCTCGGGATCGCCGAGGAATTCGCGCGATAACGGCTTGAGATCGTCGTCGAGTTCGTAGGCCAGCGGGATTCCCGTCGGAATATTGAACCCCGTGATCTCCTCGTCGGATATTTCATCGAGCATCTTTACCAGGGCGCGCAGGCTGTTACCGTGGGCGGCGATCAGGACGTTCTTGCCGGCTTTCAGGTCGGGCGCGATGACATCTTGCCAACAGGGCAGTACGCGCTCGAGCGTCAACTTGAGCGATTCGGCACCAGGCAGGCCGGCAATCCCGGCGTAGCGCGGATCATGCTTCGGGTGCCGTTCGTCGTTTTCCTCGAGTGGGGGTGGCGGAATATCGTAGCTGCGACGCCAGATATGCACCTGTTCGTCACCGTACTTTGCTGCAGTTTCTGCCTTGTTGAGCCCCTGCAATGCCCCGTAGTGGCGCTCGTTTAGCCGCCAGTCACGCTCGACAGGAATCCACATCAGGTCCATTTGATCGAGCACGTGCCAGAGCGTCCGGATAGCGCGTTTCAATACCGAGGTATAAGCGATATCGAACTTGTAGCCGAGTTCGCTTAGCAATTTGCCGGCCGCGATGGCTTCTTCGTTTCCCTGCTCGGTCAGGTCTACGTCTTTCCAGCCCGTGAACAGGTTCTTCAGGTTCCAGTCGCTCTGTCCGTGACGGCAAAGTACAAGCTTTCCGGCCATGGTATCTCCGTTTAAAAGTAATCAGGATGCGATCAGGTCGCGCAGCTCCTGCGCCGCAACCGATAGCGTGGCGAAGTCAATATTTTCCCGCAACTTCATTTCATCGATCATGCCGGTAAATTGCTGCACCTCTTTCTCGTGCTTCGCAAGCCAGCGGCGCGCAATCTCGCGCGAGTCCCTGGTGCCGCGTTTCGTCAGCAGGTTGTCACCGATCTGGCGCCGCAAACGATAGAAGTCCTCGCGCAGGTTGCCGCGGGCCCTGGCCTGCCATCGACCAGATACCGTGAGGTCCTCCGCCGAGTTGTGCAGCCACTGCAGCCCGAGCGCATCATTGAATGACGAGTACAGGCGAGCCGACTCGATGACGTCACGGTTACAGTGATTGGCGAGGTCTACAATGTCGACCGCTGCGCGTGTCAGCAACAACAACGAAATCTTGTTGGCGAGCTTCTCGGGGACGCCCATGTCGAGCCATGCCTGCTTCGCCGCGCTGATGCGGGCCTGGCTGGCCTTCGATACGTAGCTGCTCGAACGTGAGTAGATCTTCGCCATACCGGGTCTCAGGCGATCGACGCTCTTGACGATGTCGATGTGTTCGCCGTACTGCTCGATAAGCCAGTAACAGGCATGTCGCAGCGTGCGACTGACCTCGAACATCATTAGCATCTGCGCTTTGGCCGGAATAATGTGGTCGAGCGCCTCGATTTCCTTGAGCAAGGGCCGTGCGCTGCAAATGATGCGTGCAACTTCATACGCGCGCGCCACGGTCAGAATGCTCGCGCCGGTATCCGCCTGGGTTCGTTTGACGAATGCCGGACCCATGCGATTAACGATGTCGTTTGCTATGAGCGTGGCGAGAATTTGCCGACTCAACCGGTGGACCGGAATCAGGTCTGAGTAGCGACGACGCAGTACATCCGGGAAATAGCGTTCCGGATCAATTTGCAGGAAGTCCGTCAGCGAATCGTCGGAATCGATCAGGCCGTTGTACAGGTCAATCTTGGCGTAGCTCAGGACGACCGCGAGTTCAGGCCGCGTAAGGCCTTGCTTGCGGACGCGCCGGTCCTCGATTTCGACCTCGTCCGGGAGAAACTCGAGATCCCGGTCGAGTTCACCCGCGCGTTCCAGGTCCGCGATAAGGCGTGCGAGTTCCTCAAGGCGATCGGCCGACAGCATCTCACTCATGCTGATGGCCTGAGTCTGCAGATAGTTGTTGCGCAGTACCAGGTTGGCGACGTCCTTGGTCATCGACGCAAGCAACTCGTTGCGTTTCTCACGCGGCATGTTTTTCTGCTTCGTCACCAGGCTCAGCAGAATCTTGATATTGACCTCGCGGTCGGAGCTGTCAACGCCACCGGAGTTGTCGATAAAGTCGGTGTTGATACGACCGCCATTGAGGCTGAATTCGACACGAGCCCGCTGGGTCAGACCGAGGTTGCCGCCTTCGCCGATGACCTTGCAGCGAAGTTCATCGGCGTTCACGCGCAGGGCATCATTGCTGCGATCGCCGACGTCCGAGTGGCCCTCGCTACTGGCCTTAACGTATGTGCCAATACCGCCATTCCACAGCAGGTCGACCTTCATCTTCAGGATGGCCCGAATGAGATCGTCTGGCTGTATCGATGTTTCGTGAATGTCGAGCATTGCCCTGGCTTCCGGGCTTAGCCGGATTGTCTTGGCCTGGCGCGAGAAGATTCCGCCACCTTTGGAGATCAGCTTCTCGTTGTAATCGTCCCAGGTAGAAC
>Ga0316195_10000706_pt1 | contig 13992 bp, 12 predicted proteins | sample Phised1_MG_FD_204937 | JGI IMG/M metagenome (GOLD analysis project Ga0316195, IMG submission 204937) | Coastal sediment microbial communities from Maine, United States - Phippsburg sediment 1 | ecosystem: Environmental > Aquatic > Marine > Coastal > Sediment | place: USA: Maine | collected... | reverse complement strand
AAGATACAATATACAACCCGGCAATGCACTCCAGATCTTTGAATACGGCAACCTTCTATATATAGTCCCGCCGGTCAAAGATCCGGTTCAGGATGCCATGGGGTGTCTTCCCAAACAGCCGTCGCTGTCTAAACAGATTTTGAAGGAGAGGAAAAAGGATTTTGCCTCATGACCTCCGGTTATTTGTTCGACAGCCATGCACTTTTGGCTTTTTTTCAAAATGAAAAAGGGGCAAAAGTAGTATACAAAGTCCTGCAAGACAGCCGAAAGCAACAATTGAACCGGATGGTTTGTGTTATCAATCTCGGTGAAATCATCTATGTAACGAAAAGACATTTTGGTGACAAGAAAAAGCTTGAGATACTTGGCCGTATTCATCAGCTTGGATTTAAAATCCTTCCGGTTCCAGATCCCCTGGTTTATCAAGCGGCAGAGATCAAAGCTGAGTATCCCATATCATATGCCGACAGCTTTTTGGTTGCCTGTGCCATAGCATATGACGCAACCGTGGTCACCGGAGATCCTGAGTTCAAGCATATAGAGCATATAATAACAATTGAATGGATCCGATAAATTATAAGGGCAAGATATTTAGGTTTTAAACAAGAATAGTCTGCCAACCCTTTTTATTTATTATTCTCGCATTTAAATATGTCATTCCGGCAGCACCCCGGACTTGATCCGGGGGAAGAGCCGGAATCCAGTAAACCCATTAAAAATACTGGATTCCCGCCTTCGCGGAATGACGTTAAGTTTTTCAATATTAGTACGTTTAATTGCCACGGTAATAATTTCCAAAAGAGATAGTTTTTATGTTGAATACTTGGCATGACCGGGCCACATCGTATGAAATTCACTGCTGGTAATAAACATGTAGAAAACATTGTGGAGGCAAACTATGCGTCAGCGTCACAGCAAAGGAGAATGCCGTTTCTGCCATATGGCATTTGCAGGCGGCGGTATGGGAAGACATTTATTGGCTTGTACTGCAAAAAAAGAAAAAGATGAAGCATTAATCGGAAGAAAGCGAAAAGGCAATATATATCATTTAAGAATATCCGCAGGGAGTCTCTACTGGCTTCATATTGAAATGAAAGGCGCTTCAACCCTAAATAAACTTGACAATTTTTTAAGGGATATTTGGCTGGAATGCTGCGGGCATTTGAGCCAATTCTCGATACACGGCGTCAGGTATTCAAGTTATGAGGAAGAAGATAATTTCTGGGGAGATGCACCAAAGTCAATGAACATAAAACTTGACGACGTGTTGGATGTTAAAGACAAATTTCTTCATGAATATGATTTCGGGACGCCAACAGAACTGGATATACAGGTGTTGTCTATCAGAAAGGGAACGATAGACGAGCCTGTAGGGATATTGGCCAGAAACGATCCCCCGGTGTTCGAATGCGAAAAGTGTGAAAGGGCAGCCACTCAAATCTGCGCTCTATGCATGGAGGACTACTGTGACAATTGTATAAAGGAACATAATTGTGGAGAAGATTATGCAATGCCGCTTGTAAATTCGCCCCGAGCCGGCGTTTGCGGATATACCGGCCCTTATGAAGAATAACTCGAAAAGAACGCTTTGCAGGATAGTTGCCGTATGGATAAAGACGATTTAAAAAAACTTGCAAAAGATTCAAAATACATTTCGGGCATCTATAATTATTGCGACCGGTGGTGCGAACGCTGCCCGTTTACTTCAAGATGTTTGAATTGCACGCTTGTCAAAGAGCAGTTTGGCGATCTTGAAGAAATTGACGAATTCAACGAAGCCTTTTGGAACAAATTATCCGAAATGCTTCACAGCACCCTTACAATGGTTAAAGAAATGGCAAAAGAACAAGGCATCGATCTCGATTCAATGGAGATGGAGGAAGAATATAACAATGAAAACAATAAAGAAGAAAATTCTTTAGCATATCTTATATCTCATAGTTCCAAAAACTATGCAAAAGCTGTAGATCAATGGTTCGAGTCAAATGAATATTTATTCCTTGAAAAAGAAAAGGAACTGAATCAAATTCGTATCATTTCCTCGCAAAGCAATCCGATACAGGAAGCCCAGGATATAAATGATGCCACAGAAATCATCAGATATTATCAATGGCAGATTCACGTGAAGCTCAAAAGGGCCATCGATAGCGCTTCATCGGAAAAATCATGGGATTTTGACGAGTTTCCCAAAGATTCCGACGGGTCTGCCAAAGTCGCTTTGATCGGCATCGATCGCTCAATATCTGCCTGGAAAGTATTGCTGTCTCTTTTCCCTGAGCAGGCAAGAGAAATTCTACATTTTATTGCGACGTTGGAACACATTAAAAAAAGCGTCGAAACCCAATTCCCGAATGCCAGAGATTTTATAAGACCAGGATTTGATGATATCATACAAAGTGGCTAATCCGCATTTCTTAAAAAGAACATATCAAACCCTTTTCATATTCGAAGATTCAAAATAAGAATCGCCATTTTTGATTGCCAATCGTGATTAACGGTCTCGAATCTGTCAATATATTTATGCAAGATGTTTAATATTGCAAATATTTAACCGGGCTCATCATCATTTTTATTGCAGTTTTAATTATACTGTGATAATAAATATCTTGTTATGAAACTCAGTAGAATCGCCCGAATTCAAAGCGGCTACATCAGCCGCAGCAAAATCGAACCCAGCCAGGACGGCTCTCACTTATTATTGCAGGCCAGGGATATAGATGCCGATCGCCTTATGCACCGGACTGATAGTCTAATCCGTTTTAACCCGGATTTGTCACGTAAGGACTGGTTATTGAAAACCGACGATGTGCTGTTTATGGCCCGCGGCAATCGGAACTATTCAATATTGATCAAAGACATACCTAAAAAAGCGTTGGCAGCGGCATGCTTTTTTATTGTACGGGTGACTGGCGGTCAGGTGTTACCCCATTACCTGTGCTGGTATCTTAACCAGGAGCAGGTAAAGCATTATTTAGATCGCCACAGCGGTCGAGGCGTACACATGCCGGTGGTCAGACGATCCGTGCTGGAAAGCATCGATATCCCTGTCCCTTCTCTTGAAATTCAGGATAAAATTGAAAAGATAGATTTGTTGATGAGAAAAGAGCAGGCGCTGTTCGAGAGCCTTGTTGAAAAACGGAAAAAGATGATTGCAGCAATCAGTCTGCAAACAGTTAGAAATCATTGTAGTAGAGGATTATGATATGAACGACGAACAAAAACGCTTGGCCATTTTTAATAAAGTATGGCAGGCCTGCGATACATTCCGCGGCGTCATCGATCCGGCCCAGTACAAGGATTACATCCTTACCATGCTGTTTGTGAAATACCTGAGCGATATCTACCAATCGCGGCAGGCGGCGCTTGATAAAAAATACAATGGTGATTCGGTGCGCATTCAACGGGCACTTGACCGGGAGCGTTTTATCATCCCGACCATTGATATCAGAGACAGCAAAGGAGAAGTGGAGGACACCTTTCCGGCCCTTTTCGACAACTTGTATGAGCGGCGGACCAGATCGAATATCGGTGAGTTGATCAATATTCTGTTGGAACACATCGAAGATGCCAACAAGAGTAAACTTCACAATGTGTTTCGCAACATCGATTTCAATAGCGAGGCCAATCTGGGGCAAACCCGCCAACGAAACACGCGCTTGAAGCATTTGCTGGAGGATCTTATCGCTTTGGATTTAAGACTCGAAAATGTCGGCCACATGGATATTATCGGTGACGTATATGAGTATTTGATTGCGCGGTTTGCCGCCACCGCCGGAAAAAAAGCCGGTGAGTTCTATACACCGGCGGAAGTATCGGAAACCCTGTCCCGGCTGGTCGCGCCCAAGCCCGGAGACCGCATCTGCGATCCGGCCTGCGGATCCGGGTCTCTTCTGATTCGGACCGCTAAAAAGGTCGAATCGGACGATTTTTCGTTGTACGGCCAGGAGATGAACGGCAGCACCTGGGCGCTGTGTAAAATGAACATGTTTTTGCACAATGTGGATTCCGCCCGTATTGAATGGGAGGACACCATCCGGCACCCGCAATTTGTCGAAGACGATGCCCTCATAAAGTTCGACGTGGTGATTGCCAATCCGCCGTTCAGTCTGGATAAATGGGGCCAGGAAATGGCTTCCGAAGATCGCTATGGCCGCTTTTATCGAGGGATTCCGCCCAAAAGCAAAGGCGACTGGGCCTTTATATCCCACATGCTGGCAACGGCACTGGAAGGAAAAGGACGGGTCGGTGTCGTTGTGCCGCACGGCGTTCTGTTCAGGGGAGGGCAGGAGGGAAAAATAAGAGAAGCCGTGATTCGAGAGAATTTATTGGATGCCGTGATCGGCCTGCCCGCCAATCTGTTTTACGGCACCGGTATTCCTGCGGCACTTATGATTTTTAACAAGTCCCGGAAACCCCACGGCAGGGACAAGGTGCTTTTTATCGATGCCAGCAGGGAGTTTGCCCAGAACACCAATCAGAACAAGCTAAGGCCACAGGATATCGATAAGATCGTCGATACGTTTCAAAAACGAAAGACCATTGACAAATATTCATATCATGCAGGCTACGCCGAGATCGAAGAAAACGAATTCAATCTCAATATCCCGCGATATGTGGATACGTTCGAGCCGGAAAAAGAGATTGACATCGCGGCCGTTCAGAAGGAAATCGAACAGATCGAAGCTGAACTGGCTAAAACCCAGGAAAAAATGAACAGCTATTTGAAGGAGCTTGGATTCTAAACAATGAAATATAACATCTTTTATTGTGCGTTAAGCGCCAAAAAACACAATATGGGAATTTGTATTGTGTTTTGAAAAAAACCGCTGATTTGCCAGGCGGGCCAGCGGAAGCCTTTGCAGGTTCTCCTGCCGCTGGCAGGGAATACCGCAACTGTAGCGCATATTGAAATGCTGTCAAGGCAATTTTAAGGTAAACGTTTGAAAAATCGCAACGAAAACAGACCGGGATATAAAAAGACCAAGGTGGGGTGGATTCCTGAACAATGGAGGTGTCTTTCTCTCTGCAATGCTGGTATTGCAGTTATTGATGGAGATAGAGGAAAAGAATATCCTAAACAACACGAATTTTCTAAAGATGGAGATTGCCTGTTTCTCAGCGCTGCGAATGTCACAAAAAAAGGTTTTTTTTTCGGGGAATGTCAGTTTATTTCGGAGAAAAAGATAAGAAACTACGAAAAGGGAAGCTTCAAAAAAGAGACTTAGTAATAACTACGCGAGGCACAGTCGGCAATTTTGTCTTATACGACAAAAATGCGCCTTTTAAGAATATTCGGATTAACTCTGGAATGGCTATAATCAGATCAAATGATTCTATCGTATGCTCAGAGTTTTTACTTGCGCTGCTCAAATCCTCTTTAATACAAAATCAGATTAAAAGGATTGCATTTGGCAGTGCTCAACCCCAACTGACCATAAAGCTGATCAATGGGTTTGAAATCACCGCCCCGTCTCTTTCGGAACAGAAAAAAATCACCGAAATCCTTTCCACATGGGATAAAGCTATTGAGCAGATGCGCAAGCTCATCGACGCCAAAAAGCACCGCAAGAAAGACCTCATGCAGCAATTGCTTACGGGTAAAAAGCGGCTGCCGGGATTTTTAAAATCAAAAGGCCGTAATTCCTACCGGTTTTTCGATCTCCCAGAAGACTGGGAATGTCCCCAGATAAGAGATGTTGCCCAAGAATACTCTGAACGGAATACAGGCAGAGATGATCTGACGGTCTTATCGTGTTCGAAACATCTTGGCTTTGTTGAGTCTTCCGAATATTTCGGAAAACAAGTCTTCAGTGCGGATACATCCAACTACAAAGTAATCCGCCGCAATTATTTCGGATACCCGTCAAATCATATAGAGGAGGGCTCAATCGGCCTCCTGCTTACACATGACCTTGGTATAGTGAGTCCGATTTATACCGTATTTAAGTGCATTGACAATATTATTCCGGAATATCTTTATGCAGTCTTTAAAACGGATACATTCCGACACATTTTCGCGATTTCCACGAATGCATCGGTTGATCGGCGGGGCAGCCTTCGTTGGAGAGAGTTTTCACTTATTCGGGTCCCCCATCCATCTATAAAAGAACAGCAGGCTATAGTCGATGTTCTCAACGTTTCTGATAGAGAAATCGCTCAACTCGATACAAAACTTAAAGCCCTTGAAAAACAGAAACGCGGCTTAATGCAAAAACTGCTGACCGGGGAAGTTCGTGTAACTATTTGAGGTAAAAATGAAAACAATCATAAATATTTACTGTGATGAAAGCTGTCATCTCCCCAACGACAATCAGAGGGCAATGGTTTTAGGTGCGCTTTGGTGCTTTAAGACCAAGGCCAAAACGCATAATCAGGAAATTGCCGATCTGAAGGCCAGGCATGGATTCTCCCCTTTTTACGAGATCAAGTGGACAAAAATTTCTCCAAGTAAGAGCGATTTTTACATCGATTTAGTTAACTATTTTTTTGAGCAGAGGACTATGGGATTTAGGGCTTGGGTCATTCCGGACAAAACAATACTTGCCCATGATGATTACAACCAGACTCATGATGAATGGTACTACAAGATGTATTTCTATTTGCTGCGAAATTTAATCTCCACGGAGAGAAAATACCACATCTATCTTGATATCAAGGATACGCGCAGCAGAACAAAACTTAGCAAGCTTAGGGATGTGCTGAGCAACGCGAATTACGATTTTTCCAGGGAGATAATCGAACGGATTCAACACGTCCGTTCACATGATATAAACCTTATGCAATTGGCAGATCTTCTTATCGGGGCAATTTCATACCATGCTCGTGCGCTAACCGGTAGCGCGGCGAAAAATGATCTTGTTCAATTAATCAAAACAAGAACCGGCTTGAGTCTGGCACGTAACACGCTACCCGGCGAGCGCAAGTTCAATATGTGTATCTGGCGCCCTGATAGCGGGGGATTTGAAAATGCCTGATTGGTTGCCGGATATCGTCTGTGTCGATCCGTGGACACAGAGCACTTATGATATGCTGTATAGAATCTTTTGCCGGGATATTCGTGATCATGATCTACGGTATTTTAGTAATCAAGTTTGGATTTTTCTGGACATGGAAGACGGCAGGGAAAAAATATTTTGGCACCTTACGACCCGTTTTGTCAAAACAAGGAAAATCCCTCGCCGAAAAAAGAAATTTTATCCTGCAGACCAAATATACATTGAGGAAGGTAGATTTCCAGATTTGCGAAGATGTGAGCGACTTCCTTGGGTAAGAGCGTTGATAGAAAAAGCAAGGGAGTCTGATGTGATATCCTGGGACTATGAGGAAGGGAATCGTACGATAAAAACCTATGTCTGGCTTAAAGATTTGAATTTTGCCGTAATCATGAAGAAGTATCCCGACAGTAAACGACGGCTTATCACTTCATTTTATGTAGATAAAGTTTACAAGCGAAAAGATTTCGAAAGGAAATATGCGAACCGCATAAAATAAAAAAGGTTCGCTCGGACGGCGAACCCATCTCCTTTAGCTCTTACATCCTAATGGAATGGCCAATGAGTGTTAACATAATAGCCGCTTCAAAAAGAAATGTCAATAGCCAATTGGGTAAAACCATCATATTACAGAACGTTTTGTTATTTTTGTGCTTAATAAAACGATATAAGAACAGTGCTGAGTTTCAAAAAGGGCCGGACCACGGAAGTCACCACGGAAGTCGCCACGGAAGTCACGCCGCAAGTTGTCGAGTTACAAAAGGTGCTGGAGGGGAAATAACAGAGGACCGTGGAACTGGTATCCTGGAAATTTATCTGAAGTTTTCAAAATAGAATAGCGCCTATGGAAAAGCAAACCCCATTTGGAAAACCTGAGTACGAGCTGCCAAGTTACCTGGAAAAGGTTCAATCACAGCTTCCGGCCCTGCATTTGTTGATACAGCTTGGGTGGCAGTATTTGACGCCGGAAGAGACGGTTCAGCTCCGGGGCGGACGACTGGGCTCCACAATCCTGGAGCCGATTCTGGTCGATCACATCCGCACCCATTGTTGTTATGAATTCAAAGGCAGTACGCACCCATTCACCGAAAATGCCATCCAAAATGCGGTGCAGGCGCTCAAAGGATTCCGGGCCACGGGCGCAACCCACCAAAATGAACAGGCCTATGACCTGTTATGTCTCGGAACCAGCGTGCCTCAGACCGTCGAAGGGGACACCAAGAGTTTTACCATCGATTTTATCGACTGGAAAAACCCGGAGAACAACCTCTTCCACTGCACCGGGGAATACAAGGTTGAGAGAATTGGGTTCCAAAAGCATTATATTCCCGACATTGTGTTGTTTATAAACGGCATCCCCCTGGTTGTCATCGAATGCAAGCGGTCGGCGTATACCCAAACCAAAAAAAAGCCCATCGATCTGGCCATCGACCAACTTGACGATTATCAGGCCAAGGACGGCATCCCCCAGCTTTTTCTCTACAGCCAACTGCTGCTGACCCTGGCCCGCGACAAGGCCCGCTACGGAACCACGGGAACCTCGCGCAGGTTCTGGGCAAGGTGGAGAGAAGCGGATCTTGACTCGCCGATTGAGCAGCTGATCAAAGCGCCGCTTACGCAGGAAAATATCGATAAATTGTTGTCCGAGCCTTTTACGGATGTCCGTAAAAAATACCTCGCCTTTCTCGACCAGGGTCGAAAGATCTACGAGCAGGACCGGACGCTCTATGCCCTGTGCCGCCCGCAGCGGTTGCTTGAACTGGCCTATAAGTTCATCCTGTATGACGGCGGCATAAAAAAAATAGCCCGGTATCAGCAGTATTTTACCGTGCATGACATTGTGGACCGCGTTATGAGCGTGGCTGCCAATGAGCCGCGACGAGGCGGTGTGGTCTGGCACACCCAGGGCAGTGGTAAATCGCTGACCATGGTCATGCTGGCAAAATCACTGGCCTTGCGCACGGACATTCTCAATCCCAAGGTTATTCTGGTTACCGACCGGATCGACCTGGACGACCAGATTTGCGGAACATTTCGTGCCTGCGGGCTCGAACCGGAACAGGCCAACACCGGCAAACATCTTGTCGACCTGCTGCTGGATCACCGCACGCACGTGGTGACTACGCTAATTCATAAATTTGCCACCGCAGTTGCCAACAGAAAATTGATACAGGCGGACCGAAACACCTTCGTTCTGGTGGATGAAGGCCACCGAAGCCAGTACCATGAACAGCATGCGCGTATGCGCCTGGCGCTCAAAGGTGCTTGTTTTATTGCCTTTACCGGAACGCCCCTGGCAAAGTCCGCCAAAAAGAACACCTTTGCCCAATTCGGAGATCTTTTCCGCCCGGCCTATACAATTGCACGCGCCGTGAAAGACAAAGCCGTTGTACCGTTGCTTTACGAGGGCCGGTATGTACCCCAGGCGGTCGAAAAAGCCGCCATTGACGGCTGGTTTGAAAAACTCACCCTGGGGCTGACCAACGATCAAAAAGCCGACCTGAAACGCAAATTCTCCACCGAACGCCAGCTCAACAAAGCCGTCCGAAAAGTTCGCATGGTCGCCTGGGACGTCAGTCTGCATTATTCCATGGCCTATCAGGGAACCGGTCTTAAAGGACAACTGATTACTCCAAGCAAAGAAACGGCCCTCAAATATAAGCAATTCATGGACGAATTCGGCCTGGTTTCCACGGAGGTTTTGATTTCTGCACCGGCCGCGCGCGAAGGTGAAGATAAGGGTGTTGGACCGTCCGAGACAGAAAACAGTTTTTGGCAAACGATGATGGATCGGTACGGTACTGAAAAAAATTACAACAAACAGCTCATTAACGCCTTCAAACACGGTGACCGCCCGGAAATAATTATCGTGGTTGACAAACTCATCACCGGCTTTGATGCTCCGGCCAATACGGTGCTGTATCTGGCCCGTAAGCTCAAAGAACACACCCTGCTTCAGGCCATTGCCCGTGTCAACCGACTTCATGAAGGCAAGGAATACGGACTGATTCTTGATTACAGCGGAGTTATTGAAGAACTGGACGAAGCCATCGATTTTTATAGCCTTCTGGCCGACTATGACCGGTCGGATTTGGAAGAGACGGTTACCTACATTGCCGATAAGGCCGCGGAACTGCCGCAACTGAATTCGAACGTATGGGAGCTGTTTGGCGAAGTGAAAGGTGCCAAGGACCCGGAAGTCTATGAAGTGCATCTGCGCGATGCGGACCTGCGCAACAAGTTTTATGAGCGATTCAGTCTGTTCGCGCGTACGCTGGCACTTGCCCTGTCCTCTGCCGGTTTCCTGGAAACCACCCCGACGAAAACGATCAACAGATATAAGGCGGATCTTAAGTTTTTCCAGAATTTAAGGGCAGCCGTTACCCAGCGCTATCAGGAGACGATTAATTTTTCTGAATATGAACCCAAAATCAAAAAACTGATCGACACGCATGTTGGTGCCGGAGAAGTTGAACAGCTCTGCGAACCGATCAATCTTCTGAATGCCAGGGAGCGACATCAGGTGCTCGAAGATAATGGGGCAAGTGTGGGTGCCAAGGCGGACAAAATTGCTTCAGCGACCCGGCATGTGATCGAGCAGGAAATCGCCAAAGATCCTGCCTTTTATAAGAAGTTTTCCAGGCTTTTGGAGGATGTGATCGAGGCCTATCATGCCGGAAGGCTTCAAGCCCTGGAAGCCCTTGAAAAAATTAAAGACATCTCGACCAAAGTGGTCACACACACGGACGATGATATTCCTTCAGAACTTATCGGAAAAGATATGGCGCGGCGTTATTTTGGATGCGTTTCCGAGGCGTTGACTGAATACGGGGAGTCTAAAGATAAACCCGGAACCGATATTGCGCTTCAGGTATCCGAACGAATATCCCCCTATAAAATTCGCGATTGGCGCACCAACCAGGATGCCGTCAACAAAATGCGGGGGGAGATCGACGACATTCTTTTTGAGGTTGTCGAGCGGCATGGCCTTGATCTTTCACTGGATGACCACGACGCCATCATTGACCGTTGCATAGAGGTGGCGATTGCCAATGAAGATTAAGGCTAAAAAACATATATTGGAGTTCGGTTCTCGACGGATTCCATATCGATTACACCGCGCCGACCGCAAACGGCTCCGCATCGTTGTGTCTCCCGAACTGACCGTGGATGTATATGCGCCAAGAACCACCGATGATGAAAAGGTTCATTTAGCCTTACAAAGAAAAGCACCTTGGATTGCGCGAATGCTCGATAAGTTGGAATCCTATCACCCTTTGCCGGTTCCGAAACGATACGCTAGCGGAGAGACCCTGGTTTATCTGGGGAGACAATATCGCCTCAAAGTTGTGAAAGGTTCGAAGCAGCCGGCCAAACTGTTGGGCCGGTTTCTTTGGGTTTGGGTCGAAAACAGAGACGATATCCAGAGTGTAAAGAAAGCTGTCGATCAATGGTATCGAAAACGTGCACGAGAGACCCTGGCTCGGTACCTGGAAAAATGTTACAATGTTGCGTCTCGCCACGGTGTGCCCGAACCGTTGCTGGTGATTCGCGCCATGCGTACACGTTGGGGAAGTTGCAGCAGCAACGGCCGAATAACACTCAATATAAACCTTGTTCAAGTGCCCGCACATTGCATCGAGTACGTCATCATGCATGAGCTGTGTCATTTGAAACGCAACAATCACTCCAAGGCTTTTTATTCGCTGCTGACCCGTTGCCAGCCGGATTGGCGCAAGCGAAAAGAGACCCTGGATCGTTTTAGACTTTCGTGATGGAAAACATGAAATTCACCAAATCACAAAAAAAGAAACTTCTTGAAATTTTGGACGGCTTGAACGACAAACCGATTGTGGATATTTTTTAACCGGTAAACGCAGAAAAAAATTGCGATATGTGACAGATGTCCTTCAAACAAAATCAGGAATTATGATTTAAGGTTTTATCATGCTAAACAGGCGGCAGAAATTCGGCAAAGAAAGTGAGTCTTTGGCGGTGAAGCACCTCAAGAAAAACGGATACAAGATTCTGGAGCAGAATTACCGTAACAAGCTGGGGGAAATCGATATTATCGCCAAAGAAAAGGGGACCCTGGTCTTTGTGGAGGTCAAGGCCAGAAGGTCGGATCTTTTCGGAGATCCCAAATGGGCGGTCACCTCCAAAAAGCAGCGTAAAATTTCCATGGTTGCCTTGTACTATCTTAAAGCCACGAAACAGACCCATGCCAAAGCAAGGTTTGACGTTATTTCAATAAGTTCGGCCCAAGACAATCCCCGAATAGAGATCGTTAAAAATGCCTTTGAACTCGCCTACGGATAATTTTAAGTGCCTAAATGTGATGAACTCGTAAAAAGTCTGATTTTGCTCGATGTCGCTCACAAAAGACTTTTTACGAAACCGCCAAATGTGGTATTCTATTATTTTTTTAAACTGACTGCGCTGGAAGCGAAGTCCTCATGACCAAAGAATTTTAATATTACTTTTGTAAAAAGCGATTGGTTTGATGTCAAACCTTTGTAATAAAACCGGTGATCTTTATGTGGTGACGACACCCATCGGAAACATGGAGGATATCACCATCCGGGCGCTAAAAACCCTCGCTCAGGTCGATCTTGTGGCTGCGGAAGATACCCGGCACACCGGCCGGCTGCTGGCATATCATGATATCAAAAACAATCTGATCTCTTATCATGAACATAACGAACACATGCGTACGCCGGTGTTGATTCATCATCTCAAGACGGGATCCTCGGTTGCACTGGTAACCAATGCCGGCACCCCCACCGTATCCGATCCGGGCTACCGGCTGGTCAAAGAAGCCATCGCCAACCAGATTCGGGTTGTTCCCATTCCCGGGGTCTCTGCCGTAATTACCGCCATCAGCGCTGCAGGACTGCCAACCAACTCTTTTATTTTTGCAGGGTTTCCGGCCAGAAAAAAGTCAAAACGATTGGAGCAACTCAAAGCACTGGCCGATGAAAACAGAACCCTGATATTTTATGAATCGCCGGGACGTATTTTATCTTTTATGGAAGAAATCATGAATGTTATGGGCAATAGATATTGCGTTCTTTGCCGGGAAATGACAAAATTGTACGAAGAATTTTTAAGGGGTATTTTGTCTGAAATTATGGATACATTGCGCCAACGGGAGGCGGTGAAAGGCGAATGCACACTTTTGGTAAAAGGCCGTGAAGAAAATAATGAAGTCTCTCTGGACATCGTTAGAACTGAACTCATCAAAGGATTGGATAAAAAGGGAAGCAAACTGTCCGAGGTTATAAGAACTGTCGCCCAAAAATACGGTCTTCCTAAAAATAAGGTGTATGAAGAAGCGCTGAAGCTCAAAGCTGAACCCTCAGAGGAAAAAGATTAGGTGTTTTAAAAAAAGGTTTCAAGCGCTTAAAAATTATTATCGTGGAGTTCTGTTATCTTGGATACCATCCAAAATCCAAAATCCAAAATCCAAAACCGAGTTATTTATCCGGTAATTCTCGCAGTTCCAGACGAGCAAAAAAAAATTGCTGGTAGAGGAAAGGTTGTTTTTTTAAGCCGGCACGCCAGAGTCGCCCTTGAAATATCCGCCCGAAAAAGCGGCGTCAAATTAACCCGTCTTATAAAAGGTGAAAATGGTGAGCCTTTGCCCTTTGCCGGAAATTACTGGTCTCTAACCCACAAAACCGGATATGTAGGCGGGGTGATTGCTTCGACAAAGATCGGCATGGATCTGGAAAAAATCCGTCCCTGCTCAGCGGCCCTTTACAGAAAAACAGCCCAAGACAGCGAATGGCGCCTTTCAAACGATGATACAACCAGACTTTTTTTCCGGTATTGGACCTCAAAAGAATCGGTATTAAAGGCTACGGGAGCAGGAATCAAAGATCTTTCAAAATGTCGAATTGTCAAGATCATCGACCATAACCATCTGATCATAAGCTACAAAGACCAAGAATGGGTTGTAGAACACCATGATTTCGACGGCCACATTGCATCGGTGGTA
>Ga0316195_10000705_pt1 | contig 13998 bp, 9 predicted proteins | sample Phised1_MG_FD_204937 | JGI IMG/M metagenome (GOLD analysis project Ga0316195, IMG submission 204937) | Coastal sediment microbial communities from Maine, United States - Phippsburg sediment 1 | ecosystem: Environmental > Aquatic > Marine > Coastal > Sediment | place: USA: Maine | collected... | reverse complement strand
AACGAGGTACAAAACGGTTGCCGCTGCTGCCGAGCCCCAAGGCATTGACCATAATATCAGCCAGGTGCACAATAGCGGCCTGCATCTGATTGTCTGCCTGAGAAGGGCAATGATGATAAAATAAAATGTTTTCCAATGTTATGGGCAGTTTCCACTGTTGCAGTAAATGCTGACCGATATCGGTATGATGGCACCCTAAATACTCACGTTCGACTTCATAAAGCGGTTGGTCGCCTGCCAAAGACCGGTTCAAAAGGTGGGTCGCTTGATCCGGATAATACTGATATACGACCAGCCGTCCCAGATCATGCAGAAGACCCGCCACGAACAACTGCTCGGTCTGGAGAATATTTTTATGAGCAGCCACAATTCGGGCGACAATGCCGCACGCCAGACTGTGTTTCAAGAAGGATGGCATGTCGATGATATGTCGGGGAATGTTTTTGAACATCGTTATGGTACAGATACCCAATGCCAGGCTCGATATTTCCTTCGTGCCGATGATGGCCACGGCACGTGTAATTGTGTCGATTTGAGCCGGGAAGCCATAAAAGGGCGAGTTGACGATTTTTAGCAGCAATACCGCTAGGCTGGGGCTTTTATTGACAACCTGGGCGATGTCGTCCGCCGATGCCACCGGGTCGGCGATGACCTCATTTAACTCGAAAACAATGGAGGGGATCTCGGGCAACTTTATTTCTTGCCGTTCGATTTTTCGTTGTAAATCGAAGGCGTTCGTTTCATTGGCAGATACATCAGCCGCTGCGTCGATTGCATGAGGCTGGTTCCATTTTTTACATTGGCTCCTAAAAGCAACGGCCAAACGAAAAATTTCCGCTATGGCCGGGTGGGTCAAGTCCACATATTTAAACACATGGGTTGTCGCCTCTTTCGTTTTTTCGAGCAGCAGCGGGTCGAGGGAATCTTCGCTGGAATCCGCTTCATTGGCCTCGCCTTTGACGAGCACCTCGGTTATACCCCACATTTTCAATATCTTAATGTGACGGGCTTCAATACGCTGTCCCTTTTTAAACAAAAGGCGGGCATTGATGTCTCTAACATCGTCCCCTAACAGCGTGTCGGCGCAGAGCTTATCGACCTTTACCATTACCATTCCGGACCCCTAAGCATCAGACTGAATGAGCTATGTTTCGGATTGAAGCTTTACGCCAATCGCACAAAATAACCATTTGTGGATGGACGCCAGCTAAGTGGCCATTGTTAGATGTATCGGCGGAAAATGGATATTTCTTTAGAAAATAATATGGTAGGGCCCAAAGATTGTTTTAGTATAGCTTCTACATGGATATAGGAAGCCTGGTTGTTTTACCCCGATCGGGTGCTTTCGAAACGGTTCCGGTCCACGTTCTTGCGGGTCTTAAGCGGATCGAAGATTCGGCCGTTCATGGCGATATAGATCCCGGACGGCAGAATCTGAACAGCCATTATGGCACTGGCAATATTAAAAACCGCATCGGTCATGCGGAACTTGGCAGGCTGCATGGCACCGGTCATAACAATGACCTTGTGGGCAATGTCCTGCAGGACCTGTGCGGTGTGGATCATGGTGTCGGTGCCATGGGTAACCACAACTTGCCTCTCGTCGGCTCTGGCGATGGTGTCATGGATCAACTGACGATCATCATCGTTCAGGTCGAGGCTGTCCTTCCGCAGCAAGGGAACGATTTCATAATCGACCGTAACATTGGCCTCCCTTAAAACCGCCACAATCTGCGGCTCACCGACCTGGAATTCACTCTTGGCATCGAAATATATCTTATCGATGGTACCGCCTGTCGTAATGATTTTAATTTTCATTTTCCCGACTCAACAATCCGAAAGTAAGGCCCCAGGACCAACAAGAACCAGATAAAACTGGCAACAGCCGTGAGGGCATCACATATCCTGAAACCCGTCATAGGACCGAAATACCGGTCATGAAATCTTAAAAACGGGTACCGCTCGACGGCATCTCCGTGGGTCAAAATATCAAAGAAGTAAAACATTTGCCAGGAATTCTGCCGCACATAGCGCCCGATTCGATACCAGAAGACGATGCTGGGCCACAAACCGAGGTCTTTGCGCATCATTTCCCAGCCGATTTTGAAAAACGGGGTCAGCATCAGGTGCCCCGTTTCGTCTTGAGTCTGGTAAACCTGACGCGCCCGATTGAAAAATTCGTCGACCCCCGTACTGTATAGCCCCATAATAATGCTCATGAGGATGTAACGGCGGTGCAACCCTTCTGCTTCAAACCGTCGGGCGGAAGTCGATAAACAACCGGGGAGGGTGATCCATTTGCCCGTGGCGCGTATCTTTTCGGCCAAAGTTTGATCTTCTAAAAAAGGCAGTTGTGTGTCGAAGCAACCCAGCTGTCTAAAAAAGCCCGCCGTCATGAGGAAGCCCTGATCGCCACTGGTCGTGTTTGGCCGATTGAAACCGGTTTTTCCTTCAATATAGCGGTAGGCTATTTTATGGTGGTTCCGGGATCGGATAAATTGCATCCGAAAATGGCCGGCCACACGCTCATGCCCCTCCTGATAAATCGTCGTTTTTAGGGTCACAAGCGCTTTTTCCAACAGGCCGGGATCCGGTATTCGTGAATCAGCATGCACAAACAACAGGTAATCACCCGTGGCACGCTCGGCCGCCCGATTCATCTGAAAGCCCCTGCCGCGGGGGCTTTCGACAACAACCCCGCCAGCCCTTTCAACGATCGCACGGGTATCGTCCCGCGACCCGCCATCGCCCACGATGATTTCAAATTCGACCTGCTTCTGGTTCTGCAGATCCGTCAGCAATCCAGGAAGGCAATCCGACTCGTTCAGCGTCGGTATGATAATGGACAATTGCGGTTTTTTCAATTCATCCAAACTCTAAAAAGGCCGGTCCAAGATGTCAACATTTAAACCATTCGATTGATTGGAAGAACCCATTGCATTTACGACTTCATCGTCTTATAATATAGTCAATCGTTCGCGGCTGATTCGTGGTCACTGTCCGCTCAACAGGCTAGCAACCACCGAATTAAAGTTTAGAAAGAAAAGCCCTGGAGGTTCATGTGCGTATTGTAACCAGACCCGATTTTGACGGCGTGGTCTGTGCCATGCTAATTCGAGCAACCGAACCGATCGACCAGCCGATCAAATGGGTTGCCCCCAATGACATGCAAAAAGGACGGGTGGTCATCAACGGCGACGATATTATAGCCAACTTGCCCTATCATGAAAATTGTGCCCTGTGGTTTGATCATCACTACACCAACCGCATCGATCGTCCGTTTCAAGGCCTTTTCAGAATAGCCCCTTCCGCCGCCGGCATCGTCTGTGAATATTACCGTGATCGGCTGCCTCGCGATTATTGCGAGCTCATTACGGCCACCGATAAAATCGATTCCGCTGACCTGAATTTAGATGAAATTCTGCATCCTGAAAAATACCCTTACATCATCCTTTCCATGACGATTTTCAGCAATGAATCTTCAGAAGAACCCTATTGGAACCATGTGGTCGACCTGCTCGGCGAGCAGGGTATTCTAAGCATCCTTTCAGATCCGGAAGTCGAACAAAGGTGCCGACAGGTCATGCAAAACAACCAGCGCTACAAAGCCCTTTTATCTGAAAACACCATTATAAATGGCGAGGTGTCGATTACCGACTTTCGCGATCTTGATAAAATGCCGGACGGCAATCGGTTTCTGATATACTCCATGTTCCCGGAATCGACGGTCAATGTTAAGATCGGTTTTGAGAATCCCACCCGCGACCGGGTGGTCGTCAAGGTCGGGCACAGCATCCTGAATCGGAAGTGCCAAGTGAATGTCGGGCAGCTCTTGTCGCAGTTCGAAGGTGGGGGCCATCGAGGCGCCGGCGCCTGTCGCTTCGACACAGCCAAGGCGGATGACTTCATTCCCAAAATCGTGGATGCGCTGATACAAAATGAGCCCAACGAATCCACCTAGTGTCCATTCACAAATGGCTATTTTACGTGATATCGGCGTTGGACGCCATGATTTAAATCCTCAAAATAGCCCGCTATTCCTCCGGTCCAAATCTGGCGTCCGCCTGGATCTCACGCAAAATCCCTCATCTGTGAAGGGACACGATTTCCACAATTAGCTTCACTTCAAGTAATTTTGCACCTGACGATAGGCCCCCTCAAACCGCTCCATCACTTCCGCGATTTCCTCCGCTTGAATGACCAGCGGGGGCAGCACCTGTAGGACAGCCGGGCCGTTGTTGGCAAAAAAGCACAAAAGGCCATTGTCGTAGCAGGCCTTCATGGTTAAAAGGCCCAGGGCTTCATCCTTCATCTCAATTCCCATGAAAAGCCCCAGTTGATGAATTGCGACAATGATATCTGCAAAACGGTCTTGGAGGTTATCCAGCCCTTTTCTGAAAAGCGCGGCCATGCGGCCGACATGCAATAAAAATTCAGGATCGGAAGAGATTTCAAGGACCTTCAGGAAAACGGCACACCCCAATTCGGACCCGCCATAGGTAGAGCCGTGCAGCACAAAGGGATCGGCATGAAAAATCTGCTCCAGTTCAGGACGCAGGCAGGTGGCCGTAATCGGATAAAGCCCCCCACTGGGCCCTTTGGCGGTGATCAGGGCATCCGGTTCCACACCGAAATGCTCGATCCCCCACACCTTGCCGGTTCGCCCCAGGCCCGTCTGGGTTTCGTCGACCAGCAACAAGGCATCGTGATCATCACACAGCTTGCGGACCTGGGGTAAATAATCGGTCTCCGGGATGACCATGCCGAGTGTGGCCGGAGCGGTTTCCAATATCACGGCCGCGACGTCATGGTCCCAGGCTGCCTGCAGCGCGGCAGGGTCGTTGAAGGGTACCTGCTCAAATCCGGGCGCCAGCGGCCCGAAAGGTTTACGGTAGCGTTCATCGGCCGTGGCAATTGCCAAGCCGGTGTGACCGTGGTAGCCCCCTTGGGCCGAGATAATCCTGTGGCGCCCGGTATAGGCACGCGCAACACGAATCGCCAGGTCACAGGCTTCGCCCCCACCGACCGAATAGATGGTGTAGGACAGATTGCCCGGGGTCGTTTCCGACAGTTTTTTTGCAAGCAGGGCCCTTTGCTCACTGATGAAGTGATGATTACCGATATCGAGCTCATCCAGCGCGGACCGCAATGTCGCGAGAATCGCTGGGTTGCGGTGTCCCAAATTATAGACTCCGCCACAACAGTGCAGGTCAATCAGTTCCTTATGACCATCGACATCCCAGACCCGAATCCCTTCGCGGCGCCCCTTCACAAAGACAATACCGGCGGCCGTAAAGGTTTCGGTTTGTCCGAAAGACACGTGTTGGCGATAGAGATCCACCACCTCGCTCTTGGCAATCGTTCCAATGAAGGTCATAAGTTTTCCCTCTCTTTAAGTATACGACCACCCGCATAGCGGGTGACTTTATTTAGGCGGTCCTTTCCTGCAGGATTCGACCCAAAGCGCTGTATACCCGCCCGGAGGCTGCTTCCAGCAGGTCAGGAAATATCTCCTGATGGGGCTTGTCCCCCATTCCGTTTTTCATGGCCCTCCCGTAGGCCAGCCGACCGGCCCGGATCGTCTCGTCCAGTTCAGCCAAAAGTTTGAGCGGATCCGTCATCTCCGGCAACTGGAAGCTGCGCACGATGCGCGTGGCTTCCTTAGAAATCAGTATCAGCTGATAGTCGTCCTGTCCCAATACGATTTGGTCCTGGATATCGTGAAACTTAACCGCCTCACAGATGCGTTCAGGGATATTGAATCGCCTTAACAACAGGGCGCCGATTTCAGCGTGGGTCATCCCCAGCACCTTCATCTCAGCCTCTGCGGTATGAATCTTTTCGGTCTGCTTCAAAGCAATAATTTCACGGTGATGATCTTTGAAATAAACGGCCAATACCAATTTGCCGATATTGTGCAGCATGGCGACCGTGAACAGGTCTTCGAGTTTGCCATAGTCGAGCATCTGGCCCAGGGCTTTAGATGCGGCGGCACAGAACTGGGCCTGGTTTTGAAATTTTGCAAAACTGAAATCTTTGATATGTTTGGTGAAATGTTCAAATAGGATCGAAGTGATAAGCAGTTTCTTCATCTGGCCGTAGCCGAGCACACGGACGGCGTAACTGATTGATTCAACCTTACGCCCGTAAAAGGCTGAGCTGGCCATGCTCAAAAATCGGGTCGCGATATCGGGTGAAACCTGTTCGGCAATCTGCTCAAAATTGCTGTTCGGATCATCAAGCAGCGAGATGACCTTCCAGATGGTAACATCGATCAGGGGCAGGCGGTTGATCTCTTCTTCAATTTCCGGGCGGGTCTTTTTCGTTGGCCTTGCACGCGCACGGGTTTCGGCATCAGCTTCCTGTTTCGCTCGTTCCTGCGCTTCCGCTTCGTCCTTGGCACGGGCTTCAGCCTCAGCCTGGGCGCGGGCTTGAGCTTGGGCTCGAGCCTGGGCCCAGCGACGTGCGGCCGCCTTGGTTTTGGGTGCCTGCGCCTTTAAATCGAAAAAGGCCAACAGCTTTTCCCGTGCCAGATTGATCTCTTTCAGCTGTGCTTCAACTTTTTGTTTCAACCGCGGATTGTGCTCAAAACGATCCGGGTGCCAGACATTGACCAAATCCCGGTAAGCCCGGTTAACCTCGTCCGCGGTTGCATCCGGATCGAGCTTGAATATTTCAAAACAGCGTTGAAGATTCATACAACCTTATTGTTTTTAAGATCCGCGATCGCTTGGTCGCTATATCCTAATTCACTTAGAATGGCGTTGGTGCTGGCACCGAAAGGTACCGGAGCGCTGCGAATGGAGCCTGGCGTTGCGCTCAGCTTTACCGGCACCCCCAGCGTCTTGACGTTGTTGCCCTGTTCGTCTTCCATCTCCACGACCATTTCCCGTTGCCGAAAGAGCGGGTCTTCAAGGACCTCGGCCAACTTCTGGATACGTCCCCAACAGATATCCAGGTCACCCAAAAGGGACTCCCATTGATCGAGCGTCTTTGACCGAAAGGTTTGGCGCATAAATGCGATGATTTCTTCACGACGTTCTTCATCGTACTGCAGGTCGCTATATTGCGGCACGTCCAAAAGTTCGCAGAGCTTTTTCCAGAACCGATTTTCCACCGCCCCGATCGACAAGTGTCGGCCGTCGGCCGTTTCGTAGGTGTTATAACAGGCATAGCGATGCGACAGGAACGCCTTGCCGCGTTGCGGTGCGTGCCCGGTCAGCTGTTTGAAGAAAAGCGCAGCCGGTAATAAGCCAACCATACCGTCGGTCATGGAAATATCGATATACTGGCCCTTGCCGGTCCGCTCCCGGGCAAATAGCGCCAGGAGGATCCCGATAGCGGCATTCATACCACCGCCGGCCATATCAGCGACTTGAACGCCGGGGATACTGGGCAGACGCTCTGCTTCGCCAATAAGATCCAGCACGCCGGCAATACTCAGGTAATTGACATCATGTCCGACCCGGTCTCGGTAGGGACCGCTCTGACCGTAGCCGGTGATGGCGCAATAGATAATTCCGGGATTGACTTTGCGGACCGACTCGTAATCAATTCCCAGGCGATCGACGACCCCCGGCCGAAAGCCCTCCATGAAGACGTCTACCTCTTTTACCAGTTTATAAAAGATCTCACGCCCTGCTTCCGCTTTCAGATCAAGGGCCATGTGCTCCTTGTTGCGGTTGACAATATCGAAAAACAAGCCATCTGCCATAAACCGTCTGTCTTCCACCGCAATCACCCTGGCCCCATGGTCGGCCAGAATCATGGAACAGTAAGGACCCGGCAGCAATCGCGCCATGTCCAATACGGTTACGCCTTTCAGAGCACCCCTGTTTTCCATTTATCTCTCCTGTTTGATATTCGATATTGTTTAACCTGCTGTTGTAAACGCCGGAGGGCTTCAGAGCCGCGGTGTCAAAAGTCAAGCCGTAGTGCTTCTACTGCGAACTTTTGACAACAAAGGATCTGCAGCCCTCCGGCGTTTACAACAGCAGGTTTTATTTACCTTTGAAAATTGGCACCCGCTTGGCCATCCAAGCGCCAACCGCTTCCATCAGGTCTTCGGACGGCAGGGCTGCCGCGTTTTTTTGGGCCACATACGCCAGCCCCGGGAAAATGCCGTTGTCACGACTGTACAAAATGACTTCCTTAGTACCCTGCACGGTTAAAGGCGGACAGTCCGCGATCTGATTCGCAAGTTCCCGGGCGGTTGCATACAGGGTCTTACGATCCTGGCAGACACGTGTGACGAGCCCCATTTGCAGGGCTTCTTCCGCGCTGAAATCCCGTCCCGTCAGGGCAAGTTCCCTGAACCAGCCATGTCCGATGATGTGCGGCAAGCGTTGCAGGGTACCCACATCGGCAATGATGCCAAGGCGTGTTTCCCGGACGCTGAAGAGGGTTTCCTGCGCCGCCAGGCGGATGTCACAGGCTGCAATCAAATCGACGCCGCCGCCGATACAGTGGCCGTGAATCGCGGCGATGACCGGTTTACAGCACGCTTCAATGGATGTGATGTCAGCTTGAAGCGCTGTTATCTTGCGACGCAATTGTTCTCTGGTATCGGCCGCACCATCGCCGATCAGGGCGCCTGCCTCGGCCAAATCGGTGCCGGCGGTAAAACTTGGGCCCGAGCCTTTGATGATGACCGCACGAACCTCCGGATCCTGATCGAAACGCTGCATATGTTCTCTCAAGCTGCGAAAAAATGCCAGTCCCATGGCATTGCGCTTGGAAGGTCGATTCATTATCAGCCAAGCCACATGGCCGTCTTGCTCAACCTTGAAGGATTCTTCAGTGCTCATCCGTTACCTCCAATAAAACCCTGTAACGATTGTATGATACGCGACGATGTCGCTCTTTTAAGAAAAGACCCCAATCCGGACCCAGCGGCCGCAATCATATCGTGAAATGGTTGCTATTGCAAATGATCGTGGCAGCCATTATGATGTTCCGCGATTCACAGCCCTTTAGCAATCCGCTCATTCAAAAACGCGTTAACCCGATTGGGAGGACACACATGCCCAAACCGCTCGTCGCAATCGAAAAATACCATCAACCGTTTGAATCCGTTCGCCAAACCGTCGAACTGGCACGGGGTCTCACACACCTTCCCAAGGGCGTCCGCGTGTTTATTAAACCCAACATCGTATTCTGGACGCGCAGCGTGTCTTTCCCCAAATGGGGTGTAATCACCACCACGCGTGTGGTGGAAGACATGGTCAAACTGCTCAAGGACAAGGGCGTCGATGATATCGTTATCGGTGAAGGAACCGTAACCATGGATCCTCAAGACACGGCCACCCTGGCCGACGCTTTCGAAAAGCTGGGCTACCGTTCCCTGGAAAAACGCTACGGGGTGCGTTGCATTAACATTTTCGAGCGTCCCTTTCGCAAGGTGGACCTGGGAGACGATGTGAGCCTCAGGTTTAATGTCGATGCCCTCGATAGCGACCTGATCGTCGATTTGCCGACCATGAAGACCCACAACCAAACCGTTGTCAGCCTCGGCATAAAAAACCTCAAAGGCCTGATCGACATCAACTCCCGTAAAAAGTGTCACAGCGCCGATCCGCAAAAAGACCTGCATTTCATGGTTGCGCGTTTGGCCGACCGGCTGCCGCCGGTTTTTACCCTCATCGACGGCATCTACACCTTGGAGCGGGGACCGGCCTTTGACGGTAAAATGCACCGCAGCGACCTCCTGGTGGCCTCCAACGATTTTCTGGCGGCCGATCTGGTCGGCGCCCGCCTGCTGGGATTCGACCCTTCCCAGGTCCCCCATCTGGTGCATGCCGCCAACAACCATGCCCGTGCCGCCGATCTCGCCTCCCTGGAAACGGTAGGACTACCGGTCGAAGAAGTGGCCCTGAGTCATCGCTATGATTTTGAATGGGGTACCAAAGGCGGGGACGAACTGCCCTTGCCCCTGGTCAAAATGGGCATTCAAGGCGTATCCTACCCCAAGTACGACCTGAGCATGTGCACCTATTGCTCCTATTTAAACGGAGTGATCATTACAGCCATCCGCTTTGCCTGGCAGGGCGACCCCTGGGACGACGTTGAGATCTTGACCGGCAAGCAAATGCAGCCTACCCCCGGCAAAAAGAAAACGATCCTTCTGGGCAAGTGCATGCACAAGGCTCACAAGGACAACCCCGATATCCAGGAAATGATACCGGTCAAAGGCTGCCCGGCCAAGATGAAAGATGTCGTCAAAGCCCTGCACCGGGCGGGCATCAATGTTGACCCGGCCCTTTTTGAGAATTTCGATCAATTGCCGGGATTCTTTTTGAGCCGCTACCAGGGCAAAAAGGAATTTGCCGAATCCTTCTTTTCGGTCTCGGAGACCTAGCCGGCCATGGATTCTGGCTCCGGCTGCCTGACAGCCTCAATTGACATCCGTTTAACTTTCCTTTATACTATTAAAAAATGATTTCATGATGTTATGGTACGTTTGCAGCCTGCTCGGGAACGGGAGTCTTGAAGTCTCATGGAAGAAACCCGCAACGTCTCTTTGGATGATTCGGCCAAGAAGCTCTTCGAAGAGCTGGGCGGTATCGAAAAGCGCAAAAAATTCAAAGCCGGAGAATCGCCGGATCGGCTGGCTGAAAGTCTGCAGGAAGAACAGCGCAAGCTCGACAACCAACGCGCCCTGCTGGTAGAAACCGTCCACCTGCTGAGTTCTTATTTCCTCGATGCACGCTTTTTAAAAGGCGAAGATACCGAAAAAGACCTGTTCCAGCAGTTTGCCCAGAACCTGATCAAAGTCGGCCAAACGCCTGAAAAAAGCCAAACCATTCTCGTCCGCTTGCGTGGCTTCCCCAGCGACCCCAACACGGCTGAAAACGTCGACTACGAAATCCTGTTCGGCAGCATCACGGTCGACTTCGATATTATTCCCGGGATCATCAAACGCCTCGGTTTTCGCATGTCACATCTGACCGACCAGGCCCGACGCGCCTTTGGCGTCTTGCTGGATCAGGGGTTCTACAACATCTACTTAGAGCTGCCCGGCCGCTTACCACCCAAATTGCAGCAACTGCGGTCATCACTCCAAATCATTTCCCGTTTCGGTGAAGCCACCAAATCCGGTCAACCGATCGTATTCGACCGCAAAGGGAAGCAGGCCAGCCTGCCGGTCGTTTTAGATGAAAAAAACAAACCGGATCCCAACCTCACCCTTGTTGCCGGCCTCAATGGGTTGAAGCCCGAAGCCATGCAAGCTCTGGTTAAAAAAATCGATGCCTGGATGCAGCGTTCCGCTGACAAGCGTTCCGGACGTCATTATACCAGCATTTTCAATGCCATCTACGGGGTCAAGAGCCTGCGCCAAAAACTGGTCAAGCCCCCCATCGAAGTCAACAGCGTCAAATGGCTGATGGTCGATAAGGACCAGGAAGTCTTTTCCAAGGAAAAAGCCCAAGTCGCCAAACTGGTCGTCGAAAACTACGGCCAATCCCCGCAACAAACGGCCCGCGTTTTGAAAAGTGTCTATGGTAATGACTATGATCGCATCAATTCACAGCATTTGGGCCAACGACTGCACCTCTCTTCCGGTCTGCTGACGACCATCGGCGAAAAACCGCAAGACCAAGGCATTAAAAACGAGGTGATGGATAACATCAAGACCCGCCTGGAACTGGTTCGCGATGAAGTTTATGAAGACCTGCAGATCGGCCCGGCCGAAGGCGAGGCTGACCCCGACGCCAAAGAGTCGCTTTTCGGACGGTTGCATACCCAACTCCACAAGATGGCCACCTTTTTCAAGCGGCGCTCAACCACCCGGCAAAAAATAAAGACCATCGTTTATAAAGCCATTAACTTCGATGCCCAGGATTATGATACCCTGGCCAAGGATTTCGATATTACCGTAGATGAAGCCAAGGATCTGATCGAAATGCTCAAGGAATGTTTCAATGCCGAAGGCCGTTTTATCAGAGGTGCCTTTGCCCAGATCATTCCGGCTTTTGCACGATATGAACGTAAAATCTTCGAGTTTTTATGGCACTACCTCAAAGAGGCGATCCATCAACAGGACCGGATCGCGTTTTTGAATTCACTCCAGGTGTTGACGGCCCGCATGCATCAGCCGAAACGGGCTTTTCGAATCCTGTTGGCCGATTTTTGCCGCGATCCCGCCCGCGTGGGTTTCTCGGACAGCAAGGCACTTATGCTTTCGATTTTAATTGTTCGGAAGTACAATAAAGAGTTGATCGATATCGAGATCACGCCCGAAGATGTCCTGCTGGTCAAGGAAGGGCTGGATGAGGAAGTTGCCAAATATGCGTCATGGAAGATCGATCAGGATCAGGAGAAGTTTTTTGAAAAGATTCAAACCATCCACACCAGACTCAAGGAGGCTTTGGACGAAACCGACCCGGATGCCTACCCGCTGCCCTTGCGCTACTTATTGGGGATGGAACGGGAAGCCTATATCTTCTTGACCCTCATCGGCGGCAATACCTGTCGATCCATTATCCGGAGTGCTCTGCAGGAATACGGCAACCCCCAAGCAGATATTTATCACCTGAATCAAAGTCCGGACTATCTGCCGGTCCTTTTACAGAACCTGAGGGTCGTCATTCGGGGGCTCGGTCGCGTGGGCGCCAGCGCCGATCTGGCCACTTTAAATGAAATCAGGTCCAAAAGCGAGGCCTTCATGGGTCTGGGCAAAGGGTCCAAACACAAAGACGCCATTACAAACATTATGCAGTGGATTGAAAAATCCCGGGACAGCATTATCCACAGGGGCTCTTGATCCAGAGGTTCTCGGTTTCGTTCCAAAAAGACTATTTCCCCAATTCTTCTTTGACGGCGAGACCTATTTTTTCTATTGAATAAGGCTTTTTTACATATTTTCCAGCGCCTAATTTTTGAGTCGCCTTTACATCCTCAGTTACGGCGAATCCGCTGACGATGATGGCCTTTTGTTTAGGATGAATCTTTATTATTCTCTCGTATGTCTCGTGACCATTGATGCCCGGATCCATAATCATGTCGAGCAATATTAAATCAACCGTGTTCTCTTTCAAATATTCAACAGCCGCCTCCCCGCTAGCGACTGCTTTCGTTTGATAGCCAAGCACCTCCAACAGCCTACATGATATATCTCTTTGGCTTTCCACATCGTCAACAACCAGAATCGTTTCGCCGTTGCCCTGGTAGCTTTTAATGGGAACAGAAAGCTCCGTATCCGACAATTCTTCCCTTGTCATAGGAAAGTACAACTCAAAGGAGGTGCCTTGCTCATCCGTTAGCACATCGATGTAGCCTTTGTGATCCAGCATGATGTTCCAGACAACCGCCAGCCCTAAACCGGTGCCACTTTTCCCCATTACCTTCCTTGTATAAAACGGTTCGAAGATCCTCTTGAGGTCATCCGATGATATTCCCAACCCATCGTCTGATATGGACAGAACGACATATTCACCGATCTTAACATCTCCATATCCCCTCAGAGCTCGATCCAGGTAGCGATTCATGGTCGCTATGGTGACATTGCCGCTGCCGGTAATAGCCTCTGCGGCATTTGACACAAGGTTCATCACCGCCTTTCCGACATGAACAGGCGAACCGCTTATGTTAAATAAATCCTTGGCCAGGTGGGTCTTAACCATAACCGTAGGATAAAGCTGTTTGAGCTTATCAAATTCAGGAGAATGCAAATATTCACCGACCAGATCATTTAAATTCAGAGGTTGCCTGTTGATGGCCACGCCCCGCGCTACGGTTAACAGATCTTGGACAATGTCGGCTGCTCGGTGCCCGGATGCCTGTATTGTTTCGATAGGCTTTCTTAATTTGCTGTCTTCAGGCAAGTCCATTAAAATTAACTCCGGATAGCTTACAATTCCAGACAGGACATTATTCAAGTCGTGAGCAACGCCGCCTGCCAGAAGGCCTAAGGATTCCATTTTTTTTGCCCGGGCAAGCTTTTCTTCGCTCTCCTGGAGCGCTTGAGCAGCCCGCTTGCGTTCGGTTATATCTCTGGCA
>Ga0316195_10000704_pt1 | contig 14013 bp, 10 predicted proteins | sample Phised1_MG_FD_204937 | JGI IMG/M metagenome (GOLD analysis project Ga0316195, IMG submission 204937) | Coastal sediment microbial communities from Maine, United States - Phippsburg sediment 1 | ecosystem: Environmental > Aquatic > Marine > Coastal > Sediment | place: USA: Maine | collected... | reverse complement strand
GATTCGCCTTGAGACGCCACTTCAGAACTTCCACACCTTCATCGTGAGTTTTGAACGGTGCGTCAACGTCGGTCAGGTAAATACGTCCGGCCCGGTCGGGCAGACTCAGGGCAATACGCTCTTCCTGACCGGCCAGGGAGTCGACACCGCGGCGTAAGCCTTCCACGAAACGGCGAGCATCGCGGATATTCGGCTTGCGACTGGAAGCTTCCATCACACCTTCCAGGCTTTCAAATCGCAAACCAATCAGCCGGGTTTGCGGCCGGTTACGCTGCAAGACTGCGAAGAACAGCCCTGCTGGCTGCACATCAACGCCGACATAAAACCTGCTCATGCCCCTCCCCCAACCGGTTCGGCAAAGGTGACCCGGTTTATTTCCTCAAGGGTCGTGACTCCGTTGAGCAGCTTTTCCACTGCGGAATCACGTAAAAAAGCAGTTCCTGCCGCGCGTGCGGCTTCCTTGAGGCGACTGACCGAAGCCTTGCTGATGATCATGTCACGCAAGTTATCGTCCAGATCGAGCAGTTCGATAATGGCCGTTCGACCGTGAAAACCCTGACCATTGCATTCCCGACACCCGGCTCCCTTGTAGAAGCTGTGTTGACCGTACTTGTCGAAATCCAGGCCTGACTCTTCGAATGCCTGACGGTTATAGCTCACCGGCTGCTTACAATGCTCGCAAATCTTTCTCACCAGGCGCTGTGCAACGACACAGTTGAGGCAGGAGACAAAATTGTAGGCGTCGATCCCCATGTGCAGAAAACGCCCGAGTACGTCGAAAACGTTGTTGGCATGGACCGTGGTGAAAACCAGGTGCCCGGTCAACGCCGATTGAACGGCAATCTGGGCCGTCTCGGGATCGCGAATCTCACCGACCATGATTTTATCAGGGTCGTGGCGCAGGATGGAGCGCAGGCCGCGGGCAAAGGTCAGGCCCTTTTTCTCATTGACTGGAATCTGCACGACCCCCTTGAGCTGATATTCAACCGGGTCTTCGATCGTGATGATCTTTTCCTGCTCGTTGTATATCTCTGTCAGTGCCGCATAGAGCGTAGTGGTCTTGCCGCTACCGGTCGGGCCGGTGACCAAAACCATGCCGTAGGGCTCGCGAATCATCCGCCGGAACCTGGCCAATTCATGGCCCTCGATGCCGAGCACATCCAGGGTCAGGCCATGCAGATCCTTGGCGATACTTTCCTTGTCGAGGATACGGATCACGGCATCTTCGCCAAAGATGCTCGGCATGATGGAGACACGGAAATCGATCGACTTGTCTGCCATGCGGACCTTGAAACGTCCATCCTGTGGGATGCGGCGTTCCGAGATATCGAGATCACTCATGACCTTGATCCGGGAGATGATCGGTCCCTGGAAGCGTCCGTCAAGGGGTTCCGTTGCCCGGAACAGGACGCCGTCAACGCGGTACTTGATCTGTACTCCATCAAGGTTGCTCTCGATATGGATATCGCTGGCACGCTTGTTCAGCGCATCGAAAAGGGTGGAGTCAATCAGGCGGATGATCGGGCTGCTGTCATCGGTCAACTTTTCTATGGAGAGGACCTCCTCTCCTTTGTCCGTCTCCTTGACCAGCAACAGCTTGAAATCTTCGGAGACCTCCTGCAGAACCTGTTTCGAGCTCTGTAAGCGATCAAGCAGGGCGGCAACCTTGTGTTTTGCCGCCACCTTGTAGGTTAATTGGAGATCGAGTTGCATTTCCAGATCATCGAGGTTCGCGACATTGGTCGGATCGGCAATTGCCACGACCAGGCCGTTATCGGTTTTTTGCAGCGGGATAAAACTATAGCGCACCGACAACTCAGCGGGGAATTCCTCCGCCAACTCAGGGTCGGCGACATATGTGTCAAGGTCGATGTATTCAAGGCCGAACTGAATTGCCAGAGCCTGAGCCAAGACCTCATCCTTAATAAGGCCCTTGGCAATGGCCACTTCACCAAAACGCTGACCCAGCTGACCCTGTTGTTCAAGAACCAGACGCGCCTCGGCCGGCGCGAGAACGCCCATTTCAACGAGGATTTCGCTGATTTTACGATGTTCAAACGACATCTTTTGCTCCAAACTACTGTACCGTACCCGCCAACTGGAATATCGGGATATACATGGCGACGACAATCCCCCCGATCAGGAGGCCCATCGTCATCATCATCAAGGGTTCAATAATAGTCGTCAGGCGATCAAGCCGGCGTTCAACCTCACCTTCATAATACTCGGACACGTCAGTCAGCATATCAACCAGCGAGCCACTCGTCTCACCGACACCGATCATGCGCAAAGCGATCACCGGGAATTTGCCGGCCTGCTCAAGTGCTTCGGAGATTTTTGCCCCCTCCCGGATGCGATTGACTGCTTTGGAGAGCCGCTTCTCAAGGACAAGATTGTTCAAGGTTCCCCGGGACATCTGCATCGCCTGGACAATCGGAATACCGCTGGCCAGGGTTGTCGCAAAAGTCCGGCAGAAAGTCGACAGAGCATATTCGTTGAGCAGTTCACCAAAAAACGGCAGGCGTAATTTGAGGCGATCCACGAGCAGGGTGCCACGTTCGGTCCGTGCATAACTACGCAGCAGAAAGAGCCCGACAAAAAGGCTCGGCAACCAGAACGGGAGCCCCGACAAAAGCCCGTTTGCCAAGGCAATCACCATCCTGGTCAGGAGTGGCAACTGTACGTTGGCATCGGCATAAACCTGGGTAAAACTTGGAATCACGTAGAGCAGCAGGAAACCAAGCACCACCGTCACGGCAATGGCCAGAAGCGCCGGGTAGAATGTGGCACTGCGGACTTTCGCCTTGATCGCCTCGACACGCTTTTGATACTCGATATAGCGCCCGAGGGTTATCGGCAGGTCTCCGGACTGTTCTCCGGCCCGCAACGAGGCGACATAGAGTTGCGGGAACATGTGCGAAAATTTTCCAAATGCATCGGACAGAGAACTGCCGCCTTTTACATCTGAGCGGATTTCCTGCAATGCACTGAGCATCCCCCCGGCCTCCATGCGGTCGACCAGGGTGTCAAGGACCTGCAGAATTGGCAGACCGGAACGAATCAGGACCAGCATCTCCTGATTCAATGCCAGGAACCTGCGTCCGCTTAAACTGCCTCCACCCACTCCTTTTGAAAACCACTGCAGGGGCGCTTTACGAATCCTGAAGACGAAGAAGCCCTGCTCTTCAAGACTCTCCTGAAGGACCTCGCGGCCGACCGCCTCGAAATCCTTTTCGAGGATCCGACCATCAGCAGTACCAATTTTGCAGCGGTAGGTTGACATTAGCCTTACTTTTTAGCACATCGACCTGTAAAAATGAATTGAAAACCACTTTTTATCCTGCCAGAAATGCAAAACGGCCGGTCGTTGTGACCAGCCGCGAGTTCAGTATGATCAATAGATTAGCCCAGGACACAGGCCGGTTGTGTTCAAAGTCACGGCAGGTGAAAGAGCAGGAGCTATGTCCGGAGGTTACCGCCTAGGCCAAGTCGACGCATCTGGAACAAACAAGGCGACTCCATGGCTATCAGGAATCGCCTCATTTGAATCTGGCGGGGCTGACGGGACTCGAACCCGCGACCTCCGGCGTGACAGGCCGGCGTTGTAACCGACTCTACTACAGCCCCTTGAGCAAATTGTAAATATGGTGGGCGAAACAGGGCTCGAACCTGTGACCCTCGGCTTGTAAGGCCGATGCTCTCCCAGCTGAGCTATTCGCCCAAACTTTAAAATGGCGGGGCTGACGGGACTCGAACCCGCGACCTCCGGCGTGACAGGCCGGCGTTGTAACCGACTCTACTACAGCCCCGCGACAGACAGAAAATAGGAAACGATGTCAAGGGGGATACCCTCTCCCGCGTTTCCTATTTTCAGGGTCTTTACAGCCGGACCGGGACGAGCCTGATACGACTGAATCTCACAGCTTTACTTAGTTGATGGAATCCTTCAAAGCCTTACCGGCCTTGAACTTGGGAACCTTTGCTGCAGGGATGTTGATTTTTGCACCGGTCTGGGGATTCTGACCCGTGCGAGCAGCGCGTTGACCCACGCTGAAAGTACCAAAACCAACCAAAGAGACCTTTTCGCCTGCTTTCAGGGCATCAGTCACGGCATCCGTAAATGCTTTCAGAGCCTTTTCTGCATCAGCTTTACTCAGTCCCGCCTTCTCTGCGATTGAATTAACAAGATCGGCCTTTGTCACAACATACCTCCACGTATAAAAGAATGATTAAGCCCTGCTGAAACGGCCTTATTTATATCAGACGCCTTAAAATCTAGTCAAGCAATAATTGGCTGGTTTGCTCAATGATGCACTGATTTTTCGGGGCCTAACGCATAATCTTTATTGTCCGAAGTCGGTGACGTCGAGAAGCTCCCCAGGATTGCTTCGTCAAGAACTTCATCCATGTGTGCGACCGGAATGATTTTCAGAGACCGGCGAATCGTTGCCGGGACCTCTTCAAGATTTTTTTCGTTCTCCTTCGGAATCAGGACACGGTGGATACCGGCACGTTTGGATGCCAAGAGTTTCTCCTTCAACCCGCCAATGGCCAGTACGCGGCCTCGCAAGGTAATTTCTCCCGTCATTGCCAGGTCCTGGTCAACCACAAGCCCGGTCAGGGCAGAGGCCAGGGCTGTCGCCATGGTGATCCCGGCGGAAGGGCCATCCTTGGGGATTGCACCTTCCGGGACATGGATGTGAATGTCGACCTGGGTGTAAAAGTCCTTCTCCAGGCCCAACTCCATCCACCTGGAGCGCACATAGCTGAGTGCTGCCTGTGCTGATTCACGCATGACCTCCCCCAGCTTACCGGTCACGGTCAACTTGCCCTGACCGGGCAGGACCGTGACTTCGACAGTCAGAAGCTCACCACCGACTTCTGTCCATGCCAGGCCGTTGACAAGTCCGACCCTGTGTTCTTCCTCCCGGACACCAAAGCTGTAACGCGGTACGCCCAGGTACTTCTTGATTTGCGGCGCCCCGACCTGGAACCGTTTCCCTTGCAGGCCAGCCTTGACGACCTCGCGGGCAATCTTGCGAAACACGTTGGCGATCTCACGCTCCAGGTTCCGCACACCGGCTTCTCGTGTATAACGACGGATAATCTCAAGCAGTGCTGCCTCCGAGAACTTGACCTGGCCTTCTTTGAGCCCGTGTGTTTCCAACTGCTTCGGCAAAAGATAGCGCTCCGCGATATGCACCTTCTCCTCTTCAGTGTAGCCTTCGATGCGGATCACCTCCATGCGGTCTCGCAATGGCCCGGGAATCGACTGCAAGGTGTTCGCTGTTGCGATAAACATGACCGAGGAAAGATCGTAATCGACATCGAGAAAGTGATCACCGAAGCTATGGTTCTGCTCGGGATCCAGAACTTCCAGAAGTGCTGATGACGGATCCCCACGGAAATCCGTACTCATCTTGTCAACCTCATCAAGCAGGAAAACCGGGTTGCGTGTGCCGACCTTGCGCAAGCCCTGAATGACCTTGCCGGGCATGGCGCCAATGTAAGTACGCCGGTGACCGCGGATTTCCGCTTCGTCACGCACACCACCCAGGGAGACACGGATGAACTTGCGCCCCATGGCTCTCGCCACCGAACGGCCGAGAGAGGTTTTGCCGACCCCGGGAGGGCCGACCAGACAGAGGATCGGGCCCTTGATCTTTTTGACCAGCGCCTGCACGGCCAGGTATTCCAGGATCCGTTCTTTGACTTTTTCCAGGCCGTAGTGGTCCTCTTCAAGGATTTCCTCGGCATGCACCAGATCGATCTGGTCCTTGGTCCCCTTCTTCCACGGCAAGGCCACCAGCCAGTCTATATAATTCCTGACCACCGTCGCTTCGGCGGACATTGGCGACATCATTTTCAGCTTGCGCAGTTCTGCCGTGGCCTTGTCGGTTGCTTCCTTTGACATCCGCGCTTTGACGATTTTCTCTTCCAGCTCACGCAGTTCCTGCTTGAACTCGTCCTTCTCGCCAAGCTCCTTCTGGATGGCCCGCATCTGTTCATTCAGATAGTACTCTTTCTGACTGCGCTCCATCTGATTTTTGACCCGATTGCGGATTTTCTTTTCAATCTGCAGGATTTCAACCTCGCGCTCCATGAGGGCCAGAAGCTTCTCGAGCCGCAGCAGCGAGTCCATCTCTTCGAGGATCTCCTGCTTGTCGGAAATCGGCACCGTCAGGTGCGCAACAATGGTGTCGGCAAAACGGCCCGGTTCTTCGACACCGGCGATCGACGTCACCATCTCTGCCGGAATCTTTTTGCTGAGGTTGGCGTAGCTATCGAAGGTCGTGTTGACGCTGCGCATCAGGGCCTCCTGCTCGGGAGACATGGCTTCCTGATCCGGCAGTTGCTGCAGGTTTGCGAATATGCATTCGTCAGTGTATTCGAAATCGATCAGGCGTGCCCTGACCGTACCCTCTACCAGGACCTTGACGGTTCCATCGGGCAGTTTCAGCATTTGCACAACCTGCCCAAGGGTCCCCATTTCATACAAGTCGTCAGCCAGGGGATCATCCGTCTTCGGATCCTTCTGGGTCACAAGAAGCACCTGCTTGTCGTGTTCCATAGCCCATTCGAGAGCATGGATCGATTTTGGCCGCCCGACAAACAGAGGGGTTACCATGTGCGGGAAGATCACGATATCCCGCAACGGCAGAACAGGAAATGATACGGGGGGTACAGATTCAGACAGGACGTCTTCAGAGAGTTCGGTCATAAAAATATCTTCCGGCTGAGCTAGCGCCCGACAGGAACTCTATCAGGCCGACTCAGCGCATTCGTAGATTATAATAGGCTGTGAACCTTTAAAAATCACATCCTCATTGATGACAACCTCCCGGACACGATCCTGGGAAGGGATATCATACATGACGTCGAGCATCGCATTCTCGAGAATCGAACGCAAACCGCGTGCACCGGTTTTACGCTTGAGGGCCTCCTTGGCAACAGCGACCAGAGCACCATCGGTAAACTTGAGATCAACGTTTTCCATGTCAAAAAGCTTCTGGTACTGCTTGATCAACGCGTTCCTGGGTTCGCAGAGGATTCTGACCAACGCGTCCTCGTCCAGTTCATCGAGAGTCGCGACAACCGGCAAACGTCCGATGAACTCGGGGATCAAGCCATACTTGAGCAGGTCACCCGGTTCCACAAGGCACAGCACCTCACCAATCTTCAGATCAGCCTTCTTCACAGACTCGGATCCGAAACCCATGGTTTTGGCGCCGATCCGTTGATTAATGACCGTTTCCAGCCCCGAGAAAGCTCCGCCGCAGATAAACAGGATGTTGGTGGTGTCCACCTTCAGGAATTCCTGTTGCGGGTGTTTGCGGCCACCTTTCGGTGGTACGCTGGCGGTCGTCCCTTCGATAATTTTCAACAGGGCCTGCTGGACACCTTCTCCGGATACATCCCTGGTGATCGAGGGGGAATCCGATTTGCGGGCAATCTTGTCGACCTCGTCGATATAGATAATCCCTTTCTGAGCCTTTTCCAGATCATAGTCGGCGGCCTGTAACAGGCTCAGGATAATATTCTCGACATCTTCACCGACATAACCGGCCTCGGTCAGGTTGGTGGCATCGGCGATTGCAAACGGGACATTCAGAACCCTGGCCAGGGTCTGGGCCAGCAGGGTTTTGCCGCTGCCAGTCGGTCCAAGCAGGAGGATGTTGCTCTTTTGTATTTCAACATCTCCGGCCTTTTCGGAGGCCTCGATGCGCTTGTAGTGATTGTAGACAGCAACCGCCAGGACTTTTTTCGCCCGCTCCTGCCCGATTACGAAATCATCCAGGACATCCCTGATTTCAACCGGCTTCGGCAGCAGGCCGTCGCCCATCGGAGTCTCATCAAGATGGGCTTCCTCGGCGATGATATCCTTGCACAGTTCTATGCATTCATCACAGATATAGACCGCCGGTCCGGCGATAAGTTTTTTTACCTCTTCCTGCGCTTTACCGCAGAACGAACAGGTCAATTGATCACTGTGGCCACTCTTTTGCGTCACTGCCTCACCTCGTGTATATCAGTCTTTTCTCGACACAATATCGTCGATGATACCATACTCTTTGGCCGCTTCGCTACCCATGAAGAAGTCACGCTCCGTATCGGACGACAACTGGCTGACCGGCTGGCCGGTATGCTCGGCCATGATCGAGTTGAGGGTCTCCTTCAGACGCAGGATTTCCTGGGCATGAATGCTGATATCGGTCGCCTGCCCCTGAAAGCCGCCGAGTGGCTGATGGATCATGATCCTCGCATGTGGCAGGGCGTAACGCTTACCGGAAGTTCCGGCCGAGAGCAACAGGGCCCCCATACTGGCAGCCTGGCCAACACAGATTGTCGAGACAGGGGCTTTCAGGTACTGCATGGTATCGTAGATTGCCAGACCGGCGGTCACAATGCCACCCGGTGAGTTGATATACAGGTGGATGTCTTTTTCAGAATCCTCCGATTCGAGAAACAGCATCTGGGCAATCACCAGGTTGGCCACATGATCGTCAATCCCGCCGCCAAGAAAAATAATCCGGTCCTTGAGCAGCCGTGAGTAGATATCATAGGAGCGTTCTCCACGTGCGGTCTGCTCCACGACCATTGGAATCAGGTTCATGCGTCCTCCTCGGTTTTCTTGTCAGTCTTCTTTTTCGGTTTTTTCGGTGACACTTCCTTGACCTTGGCGCTGTCCAGGAGAAAGCTGATGACTTTTTCTTCCGCAATCTGTGCCATCAGGCCGACGCGGGCTTCAGGCGCAGCGTAGTATTTCTTCACTGTCTCGAGGGGGGCATTGGCCATGCTGGCAATCTCTTCCAGCTTGGCGTCAATTTCGCTTTCATCGGCCTGGATACTCTCCTGGCGGCCGATCGCTTCAAGGATCAGGTTGCCGCTGACCTGCTCAACAGCAGTGTCACGATAATTCTCGCGGAAATTCTCCGGCGTGATCCCCAGCATGGCCACAGACATCCCCTGCGACTGCATGCGGTTGCTGATATTTTCATACATGTAATCGAGCTGCTTGGCAATCATCGTCTCAGGGACCTCGATCGGGTTGCGCTCGATCAGGGCACTGACCAGCTTTTCACGCAGGTCATTCTCAACCCGGTTCTTCTCCTGGGTCTCATGACTCTTCTGCAATTCAGCTTTGAGTTCGTCAAGTGTATCTACGCCGAAGCCTTTGGCAAATTCATCGTCGAGCTCCGGAACAACCTTTTCCTTGATCTCCTTCAACGTCACCTTGAAAACCGCCGGCTTGCCGGCCAGTTCTGCCTGGCCGTACTCTTCGGGGAAAGAGACTTCGACATCCTTGGACTCCTCCCGTTTCATGCCGACAACCTGCTCTTCAAAACCGGGGATAAAGGAACCGGAGCCGAGTTCGAGGAGGTAATCTTCTCCTTTGCCGCCGTCAAACGCCTCTCCATCAACAAAACCCTCGAAATCAATCACGACAGAATCACCCTTGCGGGCCTTTTTTCGGGTGGTAACTTCGAGCTGTGAACGGGACGTGCGCATCTCTTCAAGACGCCCATCAACAACCTTGGCATCGACAACAAGCTTTTCCTTTTCCAGGGCCAGCTTGGTGTAATCCTTGGCTGTCACCTCCGGCTTGATCTCAACCTCTGCCTCATAGGTGAAGGCTTCACCCTTGTTAATTCCGCTACTATCGACAATGTTCGGCTCGCCAATCGCAGGGATATCATTCTCATCGAGGGCCTTGAAGTAAGTATCGTTGATCAGGCGGGTCAGGACCTCCTGCTCCATCTGGGCGCCATAATATTTCTCCAGAACCGAATCGGGCACTTTGCCGGCCCGGAAGCCTTTGACCTTGGCGGTCTTGCCGATCTTTTTATAGGCACGACCGATTTCCTTGTCGACTTGCTCCGGTGCAACCTCAAAAATCAGCTTCTTTTTGATGCTGCTGACATCTTCAACCTTCACATTCATGCTAACGCTCCTCATTTGCTCTGCCATGACAGTGCCAGGGCACTGTCGCCGACAAGATTTATCAATAACTTTTCATGCTCAAGAATTTGGTGCGGGTGAAGGGACTCGAACCCCCACGCCTCTCGGCACTAGATCCTAAATCTAGCGTGTCTACCAGTTCCACCACACCCGCGAAACCAACTGGCTTATCGCATACAATTAAGGCCCGACATTTCCCGGCAAAACCGCCACATGCTGAGGGGTCGACGGGGAAAAGGCAGGCCCGGAATATTTATGGGGTGAGTGACGGGGATTGAACCCGCGACAACCAGGGCCACAACCTGGTGCTCTACCGACTGAGCTACACCCACCATAAAGTACAGGATTCTAGACAAGGCAGAGGAATAATGTCAACGAAAACCATCCCTCGAACACCTAATAACATGGCGCGCCAGGAAGGACTCGAACCCTCGACCGTCGGCTTAGAAGGCCGATGCTCTATCCAGCTGAGCTACTGGCGCTTTAAGTGGTCGGGGAGACAGGATTCGAACCTGCGACATCCAGTTCCCAAAACTGGCGCGCTACCAGGCTGCGCCACTCCCCGAAGGGCGATTTTCTAGCATGCCGGGAGCAATAATGCAAGAGTAAATCACACTTTACTCTTCCGTACGAGAAGAAAAGCCTGAACGCTACTGACAGACTCGACCTCAGCTGTCTTCCAGGCTGAAACGAACGGGTATGCGAACCTGGCTGTCCACTGGCAACCCGGCCCGCGTAGCGGGGGTAAACTCCCAGCGTTTCACGGCTCTACTGGCGGCTCTATCCAAAACCCGGTAGCCGCTTGAGCTCTCCATATCAACATCGTCGACCAGCCCTTTTGCCGAGACGTCCACCAAGAGCCACACCACGCCCTGCCAATGTCTCTGGCGGGCTATGTAGGGATAGTCCGGCAACGGGTTGTTGCGATAGTTCGGCATCGCTTCAATCAAGGACCCGCCTGTCGTCCCTGCAACATTGTGATCAGAAGCCTGGCTATCGGCATTCTGTGCAACATGAACCTCCTGTACGGCCACATCGGCAATCCCATCCCAATGAGTCATTTCAACAGGACTGGTCATCAAGGCCACTTCGTCCCGAGGCTCAACACAGACCAGACCTGTCGACACATCTTCCTCTGCTTCCTCTGCCAATTTTTCGACAACTTCGACACTTTCCTTTACCGGTCTTGGTTTTGGCGGCGTCATGAGAGGCGGCTTCACGACCGGAGCGGGGGAATTGCCTGGGGCGGTTTTGGCCGTTACTTTTTGTTCTGCAATCGTGGGGTCCTGCTTCGTAAGGGCTTCCGGAGTGTCAACCATAGCAAAGGTTGGACCGTCTGCAGTGGGAACCAGTAGAACAACAACCGCAGAGGGGCCATCGTGCACTGCAGCAGGCTGGCTCGCCCAGTCGTAATAAGTTACGCCTCCATGAATCCCGGCAGAGACCAGCAGACACAGCGAAAGCCGAAGGGTTGTGGGAATGGAGGTAAGCTGGTTCAATATCATCTAGAGACTCAGACCTGGAGGTTACAGGGAACACCCTCGGGACATTCGGTTGAACGGGTCAGGCCGCAAGGAGATCAAACCGATCGGAATTAGAAGTGTTTAGGTTGACACTTGCCGGCAATATTAAAAGAATATGTCGTTTTATTAGTCCGAATAAACAACAACTTAACAACTCAGTCAAGTGCTATTCATGTCTTTGCGGAAAGCAATAATACTCGTTGCCATTGTCATGGCAGTGCTGCCGACAAGTTTGTCCGCTGAGGAGACTGCGGGCAACGAGCAGCCTCCCGCTACGTCAGGGAGTATTCCACCTTTGGCGGGACTTCCGGTAAGACTTGGCGATTGACCAACCCGTCTTGTTCAAGTACACGCAACTGTTGGGTCAACATCTTCTGGGTGATCCCGCCGATACGTCTTCTGAGTTGACTGAAGCGCAAGGTTTTCTGACACAAAGGCCAGAGAATCAACCCCTTCCACTTGCCACCAGTCAAATTTAGCGTAATCTCTACTCCACAGCGATATTTTTCCGTTTCCTCCAACATGGCCTCCGTAAGAACTGGTATCTATTTGGGCACTATACAACTTAAAAGTCTGTACTTGTCTAATGGTACCTTACCTGTATAACATGGCTTTGCTAACACTCATCATTTAATCTTGCATGCAATAATACCTCGTTCATAAGGAAAGGATCCCGCAATGACAGAACAATTCAAAGCAATGATCGTTGAAGAACAACCGGAGAAAAAATTTACCCGGCGAATCGGCACACGCACCATCAACGATTTACCTGAAGGGGAGCTGTTGATCAAGGTCCAGTACTCCTCCCTGAATTACAAGGACGCCCTCTCCGCAACCGGCAACCCAGGCGTGACCAGGAAATTTCCACACACCCCGGGAATTGATGCGGCGGGAGAAGTCGTCGAAGACGCCAGCGGAACGTTCAGGCCAGGAGACAAAGTCGTGGTCACCGGCTGGGATCTGGGGATGAATACGCCGGGCGGCTATGGTGAATACATCCGTGTTCCCGCCGTTTGGGCGATTCCCCTTCCAGAGGGCCTTTCGCTTCGCGACAGCATGATTCTCGGTACCGCCGGGTTCACTGCCGGGCTCTGCGTGCATGCCCTTGCTGACCGGGTCAACCCGGCAACCGGAGAGATTCTGGTAACCGGCGCCACTGGAGGGGTCGGCTCCGTTGCTGTTGCCATACTCGCCAAAGCCGGCTATCAGGTAGTCGCTGTGACCGGCAAAGCAGACCAGGTCGATTTTCTCAAAAGCCTGGGTGCCGGCGAAGTTATCACCCGTGAGATGTTGATGGAGAATGCCAACCGGCCGATGATGAAAGAGCGTTGGGCCGGGGCAGTCGACGTGGTCGGCGGTGAGATGCTGGCGGCAGTACTCAAATCGACTCGCTACGGCGGCACTGTAACCTGCTGCGGTCTGGTCGGTTCACCCGAACTGCCGGTGAATGTTTTCCCATTCATCCTGCGTGGCGTAAGCCTGCTCGGTATCGACTCGGTACAATGTCCAGTTGAACCACGGCTTGCAGTCTGGAAAAAACTGGCCGGCGAATGGCGTGTTGATCTCGAAGCGCTGGTCAGTGAAGTCTCACTCGAGGAGCTGGAAGGATCAATTCAGTCGATTCTCAAAGGCGGGCTGCGCGGCCGTGCCCTGGTAAAACTTTAACATTCGTCTCAGCCGTCCCCACATCATTCCGAGTCAATCCAGCCCCGCTGCCCGGCGGGGCTGACTGTTCTTGACGAAAGACCGTCTTGCCAGTTTTAATCTCCATGCGGCGTTACTTCGGTATCGTTTTTTTTTAATCTTTTATTTTAGATTCCGGCTATGAATCGAATTTCAGTGCGCTACAATTAATCACCACAACGAATCATGAAACGGAGCCCTTGATGGATAACGCCCTTCCCCTGCCCGGCAAACAGCTTGGCAGTTTTTTGACAAAACAGCACCTGCCGGTCCCGGAACTCAACCTGACAGCCGTCACCTTGCTGCATGAGCCGACCGGTGCGCGACTGCTGCATCTGGCCTGTGACGACCCGAACAATGTCTTCGCCGTAGGTTTTCGTACCCCGCCGCCGGATTCGACCGGCGTCGCCCATATCCTCGAGCATACAGTCCTCTGCGGATCGCAGAGGTACCCGGTGCGCGATCCGTTCTTCGCCATGCTGAAACGCAGCCTGAACACCTTCATGAATGCCCTGACAGCAGCCGACTGGACTCTTTATCCGGTTGCGAGCATGAACCGCAAGGACTTCTACAACCTGATGGGGATTTATCTGGACGCCACCTTTTTCCCCCTGCTGCGGGAGCAGGACTTCATGCAGGAAGGCCACCGTCTCGACTTCGCCGACCCGGCGGACCCGGCCAGCCTGATGATCAAGGGTGTGGTCTTCAACGAGATGAAGGGGGCTATGGCCGACCCGTCCTCCCTGCTTGGCCGGCGCCTCAATGCCGCGCTTTTCCCGACCACCTGCTATGGCATGAATTCCGGCGGTGAGCCGCTGGTGATTCCGGAGCTGACCTGGGAGCAACT